>Ga0209347_1003942_pt1 | contig 16333 bp, 16 predicted proteins | sample AutmiccommuBRH23_FD_187382 | JGI IMG/M metagenome (GOLD analysis project Ga0209347, IMG submission 187382) | Deep subsurface microbial communities from Mt. Terri, Switzerland - Autotrophic microbial communities BRH/23 (SPAdes) (version 2) | ecosystem: Environmental > Aquatic > Deep subsurface >...
GCGGTCGATGCCGAGCGCCTGCGCATCTGGTGCGTGGACGCGACGGATGCGTCCGCGACGTCCGCCAGCGTCGCCGCCCGCACTGACGTGGCCACCCCGGACGGCCGGGTCACCATCAGCACGTATGCCGCTGGGGACCCCGGTCTGGCGACCTCCCTTCGCGACGGGGTTGCGGAAGCGGTGACCCAGGGCCGGCTCGACCTCCGCAGGACGCGGGAGCGCGTGTCGGCCGACGCCAAGTCCTCAGGGTGGGTCGCGCTCGTCGGGGGCGGTCCAGGCACCGACGGCCTCCTCACGGCTCGCGGCCACGAGCTGCTGCGCTCCGCCGACGTCGTCGTCGTCGACCGGCTCGCACCCCGCGGGCTCCTCGAGCGGCTGCCCGCCTCCGTGCGGGTCGTCGACGTCGGCAAGACGCCCGGCCACCACGCAGTGCCGCAGTGGCGGATCAACGAGATCCTCGTCGAGGAGGCATCCCGGGGGCTCGGCGTCGTGCGTCTCAAGGGCGGTGACCCCTACGTCCTCGGACGGGGCGGCGAGGAGCGGCAGGCGTGCGAGGCCGCAGGGCTGGCTGTCGAGGTCGTCCCAGGGGTGACGAGCGCCGTGTCCGTCCCCGCGGCCGCCGGGATCCCCGTGACGCACCGCGGGGTCGCACGCGGCTTCACCGTGGTCACGGGCCACGAGGCGATCCCGGGGCTCCCGACGGGCGGCGACCACACGCTCGTCCTCCTCATGGGCGTCAGCCTCCTCGAGCAGACGGTGACGGCACTCGTGGCTCAAGGCCGCTCGCTCGACTGTCCGGTCGCGATCGTCGAGCGAGGCTTCTCGCCGACGCAGCGGACCACCGTCGGCACCCTGTCCTCCATCGCGGAGCTGGCCCGCGAGCGCGAGGTCGGGTCACCGGCCGTCATCGTCGTCGGGGACGTGGTCCGGTTGAGCCCGGAGTGGCCGGGGGACCCTGCGGGCTGACCGGTCGACCACCGGGGCGGCCGCCCGGACGTCAGGTGACGGCAGCGAGGACCCGGTCGATCCGAGCGAGGGTCACCGGGTCCTCGGGCGTCTCCCGGAACCACGCCTCGAGCCGGGCGCGCTCGGCGACGTCGCTCTCGCCGATCCACCGGGCGCACGCATAGGTGGTGATGTGGGCCTGCTCCGCGACGAGCATGGTGAAGTGCCCGCGCCGGCTGACCCGGGCCGGACCACCGGCGTCGACGTACGCGGCGTGCAGCAGCCGAGCGCGCTCGGGATCGTCGTCGCCGAACTCGAAGAGCACCATGGCGAGCTCCTGCGCGGGGTCGGCCGGGCCCATGTTCTCGAAGTCGATGATGCACACGCGTCCGTCTGCGCTCGCGAGGACGTTGTCGGCCCAGAGGTCGCGGTGGCAGACCCGGGGCCGCTCGTGCGGCTCGATGACGCTCTCGACCGCCACGAGGTCGGGCAGGAGCTCCTCGAGCTCGTCGGCGAAGGGCGCCCTGGCCGCGACGAGTCGCCGGTGCATGTCGTGCCACCCCACCGCTCCGACGCCGGTGGCGAACCAGTTGCCGACCCGCTCGTCGGTGGGGCCTCCGGCCCGGTGCAGGTGTGCGACCGTCCGCCCCACCTCGGCGGGGTCGAGCCGGCGGCTGCGCGGGGCCAGGTCCACCCACTCGGTGACACGCACCGGTGTGCCGGAGACGTCGGCGAGGACGGTGCCGTGGACCGACGGGCGGGAACGGGGCGTGAAGACGCCGGCCGCCAGAGCAGCCTCCGAGAACTCGTGGTGAGCCTCGACCGCCGTGACGTCGGGGGGCGCGAACCACTCCTTGACCGCCCACGAGGCGCCGTCGGCTCGCAGTCTCCAGATTCGCCCGAGCTGGCCGCGGGCGACGGGTCCGTCGAGGACGGCGTCGGGTCCGAGGTCGAACGCGGCCGCGACGGCCTCGGCATCGGCGGTGGAGAGCATCCGGGGCTCGGCGACGGTCACGACAGCAGCTGCCACCCGGCAACGCCTGCGGCTGCGGCTGCGAGGCCGAACGCGAGGAGGCCCAGCGCGCGGCGACGGCTCACGAGCAGCACGGCGGCGGCGAGGACGGACAGGGCCACCAGGGCAAGGAGCTCAGTGCGGCCGCTGGTCGTCGTCGCGGCTCTCGCCGCGTCGCGGAGCGTCTCGCCCGACACCTGGCGGAGAGCTCCGTCGGCGAAGCCGCTGCGCGCCGCGTCGGCGAGACGGACCGCGGCGAACAGCCACCAGCCGACAGCCATCCAGAAGAGGGCCGCGCCGAACCGGGTGACCCGCGACGCCGGCTCCGGGCGTCGCCCGACCGCGGCCACGGCATCGCCGCCAGGCATCGGGGTGAGCGAGCGAGTCGGCCACTCCTCCGTCGGGACTCGCTCGGTGTGGTCAGCCGGCCCGGGGTGGGGCGCCGCGGGCTCCTCCCGCAACCCGGGGATGGTCACCTCGAACTCCTCGTCGGCGGGCTCGGTCACCTCGGAGCCACCCCGGCGCACGCTGGTCATGCGACCAACGTATACGGCTGCGGTGCCGCTCCGGTCACTCGCGGGATGCGGCGCGCTGCTCGTCGTCGAAGGCGATGAGCCTGGCCGCTTCCGCAGCCGTGGCACCCGACGCCATGGCGGCCCGGGTCCGACCGATGTTGCGCGAGGTGGCCGACATCATGGCGTGCACCCGGCCCCGGCTGTAGGTCATCGCATGGGTGGCGGCGACGCCCATGCTGGTGCCCACCTCGATGGCGTCCTGGTCGGCCCCCATGAACAGGAACTGCCAGCCGTAGGCCTTCGTCTGCTGCTCGATGAGCGCCTTCACTGCCGGGTGGGTCCACTCGCGCGACGCGTTCTCATGGCCGTCGGTCATGATGCCGATGATGACCATGCCGGGCCGCTCGTCCTCGGGGAGGGCGGCGAGGCGCTCCCCGGTCGTCGTCACGAGGCGCCCGACCGAGTCGAGCAGCGCGGTGGAGCCGCGGGGGGCGAGGTGCAGCGGCGGGACCTCGCCGAGGGGCAGGTCCCGGTAGACCTCCTCGTACTCGTTGTCGAACTGCGCGAGGGTGACGCGGCAGTCGCCGCCCTGCTGCCGCTGCTCGGAGATGAACGCGTCGAAGCCCCCCTCCGTGTCGTCCTTGATGGACTGCATCGACCCGCTCCGGTCGAGCAGGAAGGCGATGTGTGTGAGGTTCGGGTTGGTCATGGGGTTCCCTTCTGGGGATGGTGTGCCACGTCGTGCGGGTCTGGCTGTGGGTGGCCGTCCGGGTGGTGCGGCTCCGGTGGTTGCTCTCAGGTGGGCCGGCGCGCCCGGAAGCGCATCGGTCGGCTTGCGTCGGCGCCGGGGTCGGTGCGGCGGTGGCGGCCCTCCTCCAGGTCGTACCGGGCCCGCTCGACACCGGAGGCGGTGACCCGGCCGCTGTCCGGTCCTGCGTAGGCCGAGAGGAGCGAGGTCCTCGCGAGGCGGGGGCCGACGGCGTTCTCGGAGAGGCCGGCCAGGGAACCGGCCGTCCGGATCGTGCTCCCCTCTGCGAGGACTGCAGTCGCCATCGCCTCGTCGATGGCTCGGGTGAGGTGGTCCTGGGCCGCCCGCAGGTGGGGCAGCGCAGCGCTCGGCCGGTCGGGATCGACGTGCCGCAAGGCGTCCTCGACGGCCGCAAGCGCCAGGGCAACAGGACTCGGTGACTTCGGTGACATGGTTACAGCGTAGACGCATTAACTGCGGCAACGCAAGAGGCGGCCCCGGGGGAAGCCCGAACACACCCGGCTCCTCGGAAACGCACCGAGTTGAGGCACGGTGCGTCTCCGGAAGCCGGGTGTGTTGCGGGAGGGGTGTGCTGCGGCAGGGGCGCCGCGCCGCGCCGGGTCGGGTCAGGTGAAGGCGAAGAGCGCGATCGGGTCGGTCGTCGGCTGCTGGGAGCCGCCGGTGGGCTCGACCGAGATCCCGGCCGCCGTGGCAGTGCGCGCGTCGCCCTGGAGGACGACCACCTGGTCCGGGCCGGCGGGCATGACCCCCGCCGAGACCATGTGACCGGTGGAGTCCTGTAGCCAGAGCTGGTACACCTTGCCATCCGGTGCGGCCGGCATCCGCGAGGTCACGAGGACGGCCCTGCCCAAGGACGGCGAGCGGACGACGGTGGCCGTCGCCCCGCCCGTGAACGACTGGCTGGTCCGCAGCGCATCCGGCGCGTCGAGCACCTGTTCGGCGATGGTCGGGGCCGGAGTGCCCTCCCGGGCCTGCCAGATCCCGACCCCGGTCACGCCGAGGACGGCCGCCGCTGCGGCGGCGACCAGGACCCGACGCCACGGTCGCGCCGCGAAGGGCGCCAGGTTGGCCGCCACGGTGGCCGCCTCGGTGGGCGCCTCGGTGGGCGCTTCGGTGGGCGCCTCGGTGGCCGGCGCGGCGGCACGAACCGGTGGCAGCGGCCGGGCCTCGGCGATGGCGCCCATGAGGCGCCCGCGCAGCGCCGGTGGCGGGGGCAGCTCGACGCCGGCAGCGAGCTGGGCGGCGGCTTCGCGGAGTCCCGCGACCTCCGCCCGACAGGCCGAGCAGCTGGCGAGGTGCTGCTCGAACTGCACCCTCTCCAGCTCATCGAGCGCATCGACGGCGTAGGCGCCGGACAGCGCGTGGATGTCATCGGTCATGAGGTCACCCCCAACGTGTCTCGAAGTCTGATGAGGCCGTCCCGGATCCGGGTCTTGGCCGTGCCGAGGGGCAGGTTGAGGAGGCCGGCGACCTCGGTGTGCGTGTAGCCGGAGAGGTAGGCGAGCTCGACGGCTCGGCGCTGGGCCTCGGTCAACGAGCCCAGTGCGCGCCGCACGCGCTCCGCCTCGAGCCGCTCCACGGCCACCTCCGACGTGTGGTCATGGGCGACGTCCACGGTCGCCGCGCCGTAGGCAGCGTCCCGGCCGCGTGCGGACTCGGACGACCGGACCCGGTCGACGGCCTTGCGGTGCGCGATCGTCATGACCCAGGCGAGCACGCTGCCCTTGCCGGAGTCGTAGCGCGCGCTCTGACGCCACAGCTCGAGAAAGACCTCCTGGGTGACCTCCTCGGACTGCGCCGGGTCACGGACGACGCGGCGGACCAGCCCGTGCACCCGGGCTGACGTCCGGTCGTAGAACTCGCCGAACGCCCCCTCGTCGCCGGTCGCGGCCCGCCCGAGCAGGTCGCCCAGCTCGACCGGCTCGAACGGCTCGAACGGCTCGAACGGCTCGAACGGCTCGACCGGCTCGACCGGCTCGACCGGCGCGACGGGGCCGGTGGCCGCCCCCGGCGACGAGGCGTCGCCGGAGGGGACCACCGAGAACCGAGCCATGGGACCCATTCTCCTCACCCGGGCCCGGGCCGGGTGGGACCGGTCACGCTGCCGCTCATGGCATGAGCACCGTGTCGATGATGTAGACGGTCGCGTTGGCCGTCGGCACGTTGCCGCAGAGGACGGTCGCCCGCTCCTTGCCGACCGTGAACGAGTCACCCGAGGGCTCCACCGTCAGCGTCGTGCCGGCGAGGGTCTCGTGGGTGCCGGCCAGCTCGTCGGGCGACAGCGAGCCGGCGACGACGTGGTTGGTGAGGATCTTCGTCAGGGTCGGCTTGTCGGCGAGGACCGCCTTGAGGTCCGCCTCGGGGATCTTGGCGAAGGCGTCGTTGACGGGCGCGAAGACGGTGACGTCGGGGGCGGAGTTGAGGGTGTCGACGAGCCCCGCCTCCGTGACGGCGGTGACGAGGGTGCTGAGGAGCGGGTTGTTGCTCGCGGCGGTGGCGACCGGGTCGGTGGCCATCCCGCTGAACGAGCCCTGGCCGTCGCTCGGCACGGCGGAGCACGCGGAGCCGAAGACCTGCGCGGCAGGGTCCGTCGTCGCGGCCGAGGTCGCGCTGGAGGATCCAGTGGTCGTGGGTGCCGACGAGGTCATCGCCGGTGCGGCGGTGGGCGCCTCCGGCTCGGCGCTGCCGCAGGCGGCGAGCCCGAGCGGGAGGACGAGGGCCAGGGCGAGTGCAGTGCGACGGGTGTTCATGGGGGTGATCTCCTTGAGTCGGGAGGTGCAGGTCACGAGCGGTTCGGAGCCCAGCGGCATACGGATTGGGTGGACCGGAAGTCAGCTGACGGTGACGACGACCTCCTGGATGCCGCTGGAGCCCTCGGGGAAGGGAGCGGCCCGGTCGGCCGTCTGGACGCCCCCGGTCCGGTCGGTGGCGCGGACGGCCAGGCGGTGGAGCCCCGGCTTCGCGTCCCACGGCAGGTACCACTGGCGCCAGCAGTCCACCCCGATGTCCGGGCCGAGCCGAGCGGGCTGCCACGGGCCGTCGTCGATGCGCACCTCGACCGCGGCGACGCCCCGGTGCTGGGCCCAGGCGACCCCGCCGATCACGACCCGGCCGCTCGGGACCGTCGACAGCGGTGCCGGGGTGTCGATCCGGGCGCTCGTCTTCACCGGCGCCTCCGTGGCCCACTGCCGTCGGGTCCAGTACGCCTGCTCGGCGGCATAGGTCGTCACCGTGAGCCGGCGCAGCCACTTGGTCGCCCCCACGAACCCGTAGAGGCCAGGGGTGACCAGCCGCGCAGGGAAGCCGTGCTCGTCCGGGAGCGGCGCGCCGTTGAGGCCGATGGCGACGAGGGCGTCCCGCCCGTCGGTGAGCGCGTGGAGCGGCGTGCTGATCGTGAAGCCGTCGACCGCCGTGCTCAGGACCTGGTCCGCCGGGCCGGAGACTCCCGCGGCGTCGAGCAGGTCCGAGACGAGCACACCGAGCCACCTGCCGGACGACACATAGCCCCCGCCGACCTCGTTGGAGACGCACGTCAGGGTGATGTCGCGCTCGACGAGGCGCATCCGGGTCAGGTCGTCGTACGTCAACCGCAACGGCCGCTCGACCATCCCGTCGATGTCGAGGGACCACGAGTCGTGGTCGATGCGCGGGACGGTGAGGTTGACGTCGACCCGGTAGAACCGATCGGTCGGGGTCTGCAGCGGCGAGATCCCCCGCACCGACGCCTCGAGGCCGGTCGGCAGGGGTGCGGCGGGCTCCACGGGGCGGGGCAGCACCAGGTCGCGCGCCGCCCGCGCCGTCGCCCGGACCTGGCCGCCGACGCCGGCCAGGACCGAGCCGACGGCCACCCCGACCGAAGCGCCGACCACAGCGCGGCGCGACACCCCGCGCACTGCCGCCGACCCGGGGCGCGTCCCGGCGGGGACCGTGCGGCGGGACAGCTCCGTCAGCCCCACGAGGACCCCGACGCCGACGACGAGGGCGGCCAGCGCGGGTACGGCGTCGCGGGCCGTCGCCGTCGGGCGCGCCAGGGCAGCGAGGCCGCCCACCATGACGAGGGCGCTCAGGAGCGCCCCGGCCACCCACAGCCGGCGCCGGGCCAGGATGCCGATGAGTCCCGCCACCGCGAGGGTGACGGCGAGGACCGACCCGATGAGGACCGGCTTGTCGGCCGTGCCCAGGGTCGCGACGGCCAGCTCCTTGAGCGGGGTCGGCGCCGCGTCGATGACGGCGGTCCCCACCGCGACGAGCGGGGAGGCGGCCGGCTCGTCCACCGACGCGGAGAGGTGGCCGGCTGCGAGTCCGGCCGAGGCGGCGAGGACGCCGATGCCGGCGTGGTTGGTTCGTCCCATGCGGCACGGTTCGGAGCCACCCCGTCGGCCGGATGGTTTCGGTGGCCCAGCTGAGTCTCAGTCGCCGCGGAGCAGCCGTCGGAGCGCCCAGCCGTATGCCGCTCGGCTCGCTCCCGCGGTCAGCCATCCGAGCGCTCGGGGGACCCCACGGACGTCGATGTCCTGGGTCCAGGAGACCGCCGACCCGCCCGGTGTGGCCTGCACGTGGAGGTCGATCGAGCCGCGAACCACCTTGCCCTCCTTGCGGATCCGGGCCGATCCGGGCTCGGCGCCTCGCGGGGGTGTGATGGCCTCGACGACCATGACGTCGTCGAAGCCCACGGGTCCCACCGCCGTTCTCGCGACGAAGCGCGATCCGGCTGTGAGGTCGGCCGCGGCGGACCTCCCGGTGGTGACGCGGGTCAGTGGGATCACCCGGTCGTGGGCGCGGAGGTCGAGGACCCGTCGCCAGGCCACGTCGGGCGGCACGGCCGAGGAGAGCCGGACCCGGAACGTCGCCATGAGCGGACCCTACGGGACGAAGCCCGGCCGGCGGTTGACCGCCAACCTACGGAAGCGTAGGTTACCAGTTGGTAACTGCAACCGCTCGGGCACCGACGACGCGGGAAGGACCTGGATGAGCACCCGCACGACCACCCTGCACGGCCACCGGCTGGCCTACGTCGACCGGGGAGCCGGGCCGGCGGTCCTCTTCATCCACGGGCTCCTCGGCACCAACGCGAACTGGTCCCACCTCGTGACGCGCCTCGAGACCACCCACCGCGTCGTCGTCCCCGACCTGTTCGGCCACGGGGCCTCCGACAAGCCGAGAGGGGACTACTCGCTCGGTGCGCACGCCGCGACGCTGCGCGACCTCCTCGACCGGCTCGACATCGACCGGGTCACCCTGGTCGGGCACTCCCTCGGAGGCGGCATCGCCCTCCAGCTCTGCTACCTCTTCCCGGAGCGGGTCGACCGACTCGTCCTCGTCTCCAGCGGCGGACTGGGCCGCTCCGTCAGCCCGATCCTCCGTGCTGCCACGCTCCCGGGCGCCGAGGTCGTCATCCCCGTCATCGCCTCCGGCTGGGTGCGCACCCGGCTCGAAGGGCTCGGGTCGGCCCTGGGCCGCCTCGGTCTGCGGCCGCCGGCCGACGTGCGCGAGGCCTGGCACGGCTTCACCTCGCTCAGCGACGCCGACAGCCGCCGGGCCTTCCTCGCCACGACCCGGGCGGTCATCGACCCGGGCGGCCAGACCGTCACGGCCCATGACCACCTCCCGATGGACGAGGACATCCCCACCCTCGTCGTCTGGGGCACCCACGACCGGATGATCCCGGCCTGGCACGCCACGACGGCGCACCAGGCCATCCCCAGCAGCCGGGTCGAGCTCTTCCACGGTGCAGGGCACTTCCCCCACCTCGAGGAGCCCGACCGGTTCGCCGCGCTGCTGCGGGACTTCATCTCCCGCTGAGGAGGCCGAAGCGGCAGGTCACGGGCCTGCGCGAGCCGGCTCAGCGGCATACGGCATCGGTGGTGTCCCCCAGCGATGTCCACAACGATGTCGAAACCGACGTGCGCCACTCGACAGGACGGTGAAGGCTGGGGACCGACCCGGCCCCACAGCGAAGGAGACCGACATGCGCTACCTCATGATCCACAAGCTGGACGAGAGCCTCCCCGAGGCCTGGAACCCGAGCCCGGAGTTCATCGACAAGATGGGGGCCTTCATGGGCGAGGTCCAGGCGTCGGGCGCCCTGCTCGCCGCAGAGGGCGTCCACCAGAGCAAGGAGGGCGCGCTCATCCGCAAGGACACCACGGGCCTGACGGTGACGGACGGCCCGTTCACCGAGGCCCGCGAGGTCATCGGCGGGTTCGCCCTCGTCGAGGTCGCCGACAAGGCCGAGGCGATCCAGCTCGGCCAGCGCTTCGCCGACCTGTTCCCGCAGGTCAGCGTCGAGGTCCGCCGCGTCTTCGAGGAGGAGGACTTCGGAGCGGTGGCCGACTCCCAGGACGCCTGACACCCACCCCGGCGCTCGCCGGGGCCCGTGACGTCCACCCCGCCGGCCCCTAGGGTCGGTGGGGTGAACATCATCTTCGTCGAGCCGGCCTTCCCCGCGAACCAGCGCCGATTCGTCCACGCCCTGGCGTCAGTCGGGGCGAACGTCTACGGCATCGGCGAGTCCGACGAGGCCCACCTCGGACCCGACCTCCGCGGCGCCATGCGGGGGTACTACCGGGTCGGCTCCGTCACGAACGTCCAGCAGCTCATCGACGCCGTCCGGCACTTCCAGGCCCAGGTGTGGGTCGACGGCCTCGAGGCCACGATCGAGGCGCACACGATGCCCGCCGCGCAGGCCCGCGAGGCCACCAACGTCCCGGGCACGAACGTGCGCACGACGTGGCTCTGCCGCGACAAGCCCTCGATGAAGGAGGCCCTGAGGGCGGCGGGCGTGCCGACCGCGGCCTCCGCGGCCATCGACTCGTCCGCGGAGGCCAAGGAGTTCGCTGACCGCGTCGGGTACCCGCTCATCGTCAAGCCGCGCACCGGTGCGGGTGCCCAGGGGACGGTCCGCGTGGATGGCGACGACGAGCTCGCGGACGTCCTGCACCAGTTCGGCGAGGAGGGTGCGACGTCCCTCGCGATCGAGGAGTTCGTCGAGGGGCACGAGGGCTTCTACGACACGATCACCCTCGACGGCCGGGTGACCCACGACTGGGTGACCCACTACTACCCCAACGTGCTCGAGGCGATGCGGCACCGCTGGATCTCCCCCCAGTTCGTCACGACGAACCGCGTCGACGGCAACGACTTCTACGCCGAGGTGCGCGAGCTCGGCCGTCGTGTCGTCGACGCGCTGGGGATCGAGACGTCGGCCACGCACATGGAGTGGTTCTACGGCCCGAAGGGCCTGCGCTTCTCCGAGATCGGCTGCCGGCCACCCGGCGTCGGCGCGTGGGACCTCTACTCCGCGGCGAACGAAATCGACGTCTACCGGGAGTGGGCGCACGTCGTCGTCCACGGGCGCCCGGAGCACCAGATGAAGCGGTCGTATGCCGCTGGGCTCGTCGCGCTCCGACCTGAGCGGGACGGGGTGGTGACGGGCTACGACGGGATCGACGCGGTCGAGTCGCGCTACGGCGAGTGGGTCATCGACGCCCACTTCCCGCCGCCCGGACAGCCGACCCAGCCGGTCGAGGCGGGGTTCATGGCCAACGCCTGGGTCCGGCTGCGCCACCCGGACTACGACACGCTCCGGGGGATGCTCGACGACGTCGGCCGCACCGTCAAGGTCCATGCCGGATGACCCGCCCGGACCCCCGGTGACGACCGTCCTGCTGGGGCCGCAGCGGTTCACCACGACGGTGCAGACGGTGCTGCGCTCGCTGCCGGTGGACGGGCCGGTGGCCATGGTCAACGCCGGGTGGGAGGAGCGGGAGGCCGACGACGCCGAGCTCGCCGGCCTGCTCGACCATCGCGGCGTCAACCTCCGGCTCTACCAGCGCGCCGTCGAGGTGCTGGCCTCGGACCGAGCGCTGCGTCGGGTGGCGCTCGAGCACCGGACCGCTCATGCCGAGCTGCGCGCGTTCTACGGGATCCGGCTCCAGGCGGCCTGGGACACGGTCCTCGCCGTGCGGCGTCGCACCACCCGGCCGTCGACGCCCGGCGTCGCCGAGGGGGCCCTGCGGTCGGCGCTGCAGGCGCTGCGCGACGTCGACGACTGGTACGCGTTCGAGGTGGGCCGGATCGTCGCTGCGACCGCGGCCTCCGACGCCGTCCGGTCGAGCGCGGTGCTGGCCCGGCATCGTGGCGAGGTCGCGGAGACCCTCGCCGGGGCGAGCGTCGTCGTCCTGGCCGGCGGTCACGTCGGCGTCCTGATGGACACCGTGCGCCTGCTCGAGGTCGCCCTGCCGGCCGGGACGCCGGTGATCGCGTGGTCCGCCGGTGCGATGGCCGTCTGCGACCCGGTCGTCCTCTTCCACGACTTCGCGCCACAGGGCGTGACCGCTCCGGAGGTGCACGATCGGGGGCTGGGGCGCCTCCGGGGCGTCATCCCGCTGCCACACGCGCGGCGACGGCTGGCCCTGGACCACCATGAGCGGATGGCCGTCTTCGCGGAGCGGTTCGCGGGCCACCGCCTCGTCCCGCTCGACGACGGGACGGTGCTGCGGTTCGTGGCGCCGGCAGACGGTTCGGGGCACGGCCCGGGAGGCGTCATGGACCCGCCCGAGGGGGCCCGGGTCCTCGGCCGCGACGGCACCGTCCGGACCTGGGCGGCGTCGTGAGCACCCGACTGGCCATCAACCGACTCCGCGACCGGGAGCCTCTCGACGATGAAGCGGTGGACCGCTTCATCGCGCGCTACGGCTCGCCGATCGTCGAGGGCGAGCGCGCGACGTTCCTCTGGCGCGGGCACGCCGACGAGGCGCGGGTGCGCCACCGCGTGGTCGGCCTGCCCGACCCGCTGCCGCTCGCCCCGCTCCCCGGCACCGACCTGTGGTTCGTGACGACGGTGCTCCCCGCGGGCTCCCGTGTCGAGTACCAGATCGAGGTCCGGCGCGGTGAGGCGTGGGAGCAGTTCAACGACCCGCTCAACCCCCGGCTCGCGCACAGCCCGCTCGGCTCCTCGTCGGTCTGTGCGAGCCACGGCTACCAGGTGCCGGACTGGGTGTCGTTCGACCCGGAGGCCAGACCGGGCACGATCGTCGAGGACAGCATCCGCAGCAAGGCCCTGCGTCGCGAGCAGCCCATCAGCGTCTACCTCCCGGCCCGCTTCAACCGCGCGCTCCGCTACCCGCTGCTCGTCGTCCACGACGGAACCGACTACCTCGGCTTCGCCGCGATGAAGGTCGTCCTCGACAACCTGATCCACCGGCTCGACGTGGACCCGCTCGTCGCCGTCTTCGTCCCGCCCGGCGACCGGCTGCGGGAGTACCCCAACCACGCACCCCATGCCCGGTTCATCGCACGCGAGCTCGTGCCGCTCCTCACCGAGCGGCTCCCCCTCGTCGACGCGCCCGAGGCCCGGTGCCTCATGGGGTCGAGCTTCGGTGGGATCGCGTCCCTGTCGACGGCCGTGCGCTACCCCGGCTACTTCGGCTCCCTGCTCCTCCAGTCGGCGTCGCTCGTGTTCACCGACATCGGGTTCGCCCACGGCGGGGGTCCCGCCTTCGACCCGGTCGTCAGCTTCGTCAACCGCTACCGTGCGAAGCCGACCGCGGTCGTCGAGCGGATCTACCAGTCCTGCGGTGTCTACGAGCCGCTCATCACCCCGAACCGGTCGATGGTCCCGGTGTTCCGGCAGACCGGCATGCAGGTTCGTTACACCGAGGCCCGCGACGGGCACAACTGGGAGAACTGGCGCGACCGGCTTGGCGACGGCCTGTCCTGGCTCTTCCCCGGACCCCAGAAGTTCGTATACGAATGAGGGCACCCGAGGAGGCGTGATGAAGACGACGGACCGGTGGTACTCCGACCGACTGCAGACCGACCTCACCCTGGCGCGCTGGGGCACGTACGGCGTGCCGGTGCTGCTCTTCCCCAGTGCGGGCGGCGACGCCGAGGAGGTCGAGCGGTTCGAGATGGTCGCGCACCTGCGCCCGCTCATCGACGCCGGGCGAGCCAAGATCTACTCGTGCGACAGCGTCGCCGGTCGGGCCATGATGGACCGGGTCGGCACCCCCGACCACCGCCTGGCACTCTTCAACGCCTTCCACCAGGCGGTCGCCGAGGAGGTCATCCCGGCCATCCACAGCGACTCCGGCGGGAAGCTGCCGGTCGTCGTCGCAGGGGCGTCGATCGGGGCGTTCAACTCGCTGGCGCTGATCTGCCGCTACCCCCACCTCATCGACTCGGCCGTCTGCATGAGCGGCACCTACGCGATCGAGAAGTTCATCGGCGGGCGCTTCACCGACGACCTCTACTTCAGCTCGCCCCTCCACTTCCTGCCCGGCCTCGACGGGCCGGTCCTCGAGGCCCTGCGGCAACGGATGGTGATCTTCGCCTCGGGCAGCGGCGAGTGGGAGGACGTCGGCGAGTCGTGGAGGGCGGCCGAGGTGCTCGGAGCGAAGGGCGTCCCCCACCGCGTGGACGACTGGGGGCCCGACTACAAGCACGACTGGCCCACGTGGTGGGAGATGCTGCCGATGTACCTCGACGACCTCCTGCCCTGAGGGGACCTGCTGCTCCGGGCCGTCCGCTGGCGGGGTGAGGGATCCCCGGACACCCAGCGAACCCCCGCGGCTAAACTGACCTTCGGACGGGGGCGTGCCGCTGCCTGCTCCGTCGCCCCTCGCGCCCCGGCCCAGCCGGTGGTGCCGCAACCGAAGAGGACCAGTCCCGATGCGCCGACCCACCGTCCCGAGGTTGGGCGTCGGCGCCACGCTGCTCACCGCCCTCGCCACGACGCTCGTCCTCGGCGGGTGCACCGGGCCGGCCGCGACCCCGGCCCCGGCGAGCCCGTCGGCAACGACCGCCACGGCGACCGGGCGGGGCACTCCCGCCCCCACGACGACCTCGGCCGAGCGCGCCGCCCTCGTCGTCGAGACGGTCTTCGACTTCACCTCGCTCGATCCACGGGTCCTCGTCGAGCGCAGCGGCCTCCTCGTCGCCGACGCGGCCTACGAGACGCTGACGACGCTGGACCCGGAGGACCCGACCACCGTGCTGCCGGGCCTCGCCGAGTGGACGATGTCACCCGAGCGCAACTGGCTCACCCTGCGCCTCCGCCCGGACGCCACCTTCTCGGACGGCACGCCCGTCACCTCCGACGACGTCGTCTTCACGCTCGCCCGGGCCCGTGGCCTCGGCGGCACCGCGGCCCAGCTCCTCGGACCCGTCGGCTTCACCAAGGTCGACGACCGCACCCTGACCGTCATCACGCCGGGCCCGAACTTCGCGCTGCCCGCCGTCCTCGCCAACCCGGCCCTCGGCATCCTCAACGCCGACGTCGTCAAACAGCACGGGGGCGCGGTCGGCGACGGCGACACCGCAGGCACCTGGCTCAGCTGGAACTCCGCCGGCTCCGGCCCCTACGTCGTCGCCGAGGCTGACGCCGGCCGCAGCATCACCCTCCAGCCCAACCCCCACTGGTCCGGCCCGTCTCCGGTGTTCACCGAGATCGTCGTCCGCAACGCCCCCCCGGCCCAGCAGGTCCGCGACATCGAGTCCGGCGCGGCCGACGTCGTGCTCGACCTGCCCCCCGACCACGCCGACGCGATGAAGCTGCGACCCACGGTCTCGAGCGTCGCCGTCACCTCACAGACCTCGCCCGCCCTCGCCTTCCTCCTCCTCAACGACGACCAGACCGTCAACCGGTGGACCGGCAACCCCGACTTCGTCGCCGCGGTGCGCCTCGGGCTCGACCTCGAGGCCGTCACGCGCCGCGCCGGGCCGGGCGCCGTCCCCGCGCTCGGGCTGGTGCCCCGCGGCCTGCCGGGCGCCTTCGAGCCACCCGCCCCGGCCGCGACGACACCGCCCACCCCGACGGGCAGAGCGACCGGGACGGCCGCGCCTTCGCCCACCTCCGCACCCGCGTCCGTACCCACGTCGGCACCGACCTCAGTGCCGACCTCAGTGCCGACCTCAGTGCCGAGCACCGCGGCCACGCCCACGCCGAGCGGGACCGCCGCGCCCATTCCGACCGCGACGCCGACCACCCCCCGGGCCCGGGACCTCGCCGCGGCAAGGGCAGCGCTGGCCCGCTCCGGCTACCGTGGGGAGCCGATCCGGCTCAGCTACGCGAGCGACCGCCCGCTCAACGGCCTCGACCTCCGTGTCGTCGCCACGGCGATCCGCGACCAGCTCAGGCCCGTCGGGATCCGCGTCGTCCTCGCTCCCGCCCCGATGGCCAAGGCCCTCTCCGACTACGAGAAGGGCCTCGACGTGATGGGCCTCTGGGCCTGGACCCCCGAGTACGCCGAGCCCGAGGCGGCGCTCGCCTTCGCTCCGGGCGGCCATCTCGCTCACCGCGCCCGCTGGGTCCGCGGCGTGAGCTCCGCGATGGACGCCCTGACGGCAGCGACCCGGACCTCCTACGGCGACGAGCGCCCCGGGGCCTTCGCGCGCTGGCAGCTCCAGATGGAGCAGTTCGGTCCGTTCGTCCCGCTCTTCCAGCCCGCCGCTCACCTCGCCCACGGCGAACGAGTCACCGCCGTGCCACGCACGTCGATCGGCTCCGTCGACCTCGCCGGGATCCGCTAGCCACAATGGCCGTATGCCGCTGAGTCCCCTCCCGCACGTCCGTGGCCTCCTGCTCGCGGCGGGCTCCGGCAGCCGGATGGGCCGTCCCAAGGCGCTGCTGCGCCCCGCAGCCGGGGGCCGCACCCTCGCCGAGCGGGCCGTGGCCGTGCTCCTCGAGGGGGGCTGCGACGGGGTGACCGTGGTGGTCGGAGCAGCCTCGGACGAGGTGACCGCCGCCGTGCGCGCCTCGTTCCCCGAGGAGGACGTCGTCGACGTGATCCGGTGTGAGGACTGGTCCGAGGGGATGGGCGCGTCACTGCGGGCGGGTCTGACGGCGATGGGGCCGCGCGACCACGTCCAGGCGGTCCTCGTCTCGCTCGTCGACCTCCCGGACCTCCCCGCCGACGCCGTGCACCGCGTCGGCAGGTCCGGGGTCGGCCCGTCCAGTGTCGAGGTGTCCGGGGTCGGCGTGTCCGGGGTCGAGGTGTCCGGGGTCAGAGTGTCCGTGGTCGAGGTCGGCGCCGGCTGCCTGAGCCGCGCGGCCTACGGCGGGGTCCCGGGTCACCCGACGCTCATCGGGCG
>Ga0209347_1003944_pt1 | contig 16329 bp, 13 predicted proteins | sample AutmiccommuBRH23_FD_187382 | JGI IMG/M metagenome (GOLD analysis project Ga0209347, IMG submission 187382) | Deep subsurface microbial communities from Mt. Terri, Switzerland - Autotrophic microbial communities BRH/23 (SPAdes) (version 2) | ecosystem: Environmental > Aquatic > Deep subsurface >...
CAGAAACACCACGCCGGCCGCGCAGAGGTGTCCCTGTCCTGACAGATCGTCGTCGCGGTTCGGGTTGACGATCGCTACCGCCGACGGCAGCGGGCCGCCGACCTGGTGGTGATCGAGGACCACGACATCGGCGCCAGCCTCGCGCGCTGCATCGATCGAAGCGGCGCTGTTGGTGCCGCAATCGACCGTAACGATCAGCGTCGCACCACGGCCCACAAGTTCGCGCATTGCTTCAGGATTTGGACCGTAACCCTCGAAAATCCTGTCTGGAATGTAAATCTCGGCGTCAATCCCATAATGCGCCATGAACCGCTTGAGCAGAGCCGAAGACGCGGCGCCATCGACGTCGTAGTCTCCGAAAATCGCCACCTTTTCCCGCTTTCTGGCGGCGGCGGCCAGCCTTTCGGCGGCTTTATCCATATCGGTCAGCGACGCCGGGTCGGGCAGCAGATTCTTGATTGTCGGATCGAGAAAACTCTCGGCCTCCTCCGCGGTCACACCGCGCCCGGCGAGCACCCTGGCGACGATATCAGGCACACCGTGGCCTTGTGCGATGGCCAGTGCCAGCATCTCCTGACGTTCGTTCAAACGATGCGCCCAGCTATGGCCGGTCGCCGACCGCTTCACACCAAGGAATATCCGCTTTTCGCCCGCCATTCTATCAAGCTATCTCACTTATCGCAGGACAGGCCAATGGCCGGATATGCCAAGCGCCTCATTCCCGCTGCCCGGGGGATCGTCGCCGCAGCCACTCGTCGACCGCTTCTCCCATGATCTCGTCGCCGCCATCTTTCAACCAGATCATGAAAGACCGGTCGAATTTGAACGCATCACCGCATTCGGCTTCGAGGAAACGCCTCACGTTGCGGTTGTTCCGGTAGATCTTCGTGATCGGCGTCTCACGCGAAATCGCGTCAGAATGCCAACAAATCCCATCAGCCGGCCCGCTCGATCCGTATCACCTGCGGCTTGTCGGTCAGGTGACCGTCCTTGGTTATCCCGTCGGTCGCCTTGCGCACCGCCGCTTCCGTGGTCTCGTGCGTGACGAGAATGACCGTCTTCTGGTCGGCGACCTCGCCCTCGGCCGCATGCTGGACGATCGATTCCAGCGAAATGTCGCTGTCGGCCATGCGCTTGGCGATGGCCGCGAAGACACCCAGCCGGTCGTGCACGGTGAGCCGGATGAAATAGCCGCCTGCATGGGTGCGCATGCGCGCCCGCTTGTAGGGTTTCAGCTCCTTGGCCGGCCAGCCGAATACCGGTCCATGCTGAAATCCCGGGCGGCTCTTGGCAATATCGGCAATGTCGCCGATCACCGCCGACGCTGTGGCGTTGCCGCCAGCCCCCGGACCGGAAAGCAGCAGTTCGCCCAGAATGTCGGTCTCGATTGCCACGGCATTGATCACGCCATGAACCTGGGCGATCACCGACGCGGTCGGCACCATCGTCGGGTGGACGCGCTGCTCGATCCCGGTCTCGGTGCGCTGCGCCACGCCAAGCAGCTTGATGCGATAGCCCAGTTCGCCGGCCGCCCGGATATCGGCCTGCGAGATATTGGAAATACCTTCCATGTAGATGTCGTCGACCGAGATCTTGGTGCCAAAGGCAAGCGCGGTCAGGATCGACAGCTTGTGCGCCGTGTCGTGACCTTCGATGTCGAAGGTTGGATCCGCTTCGGCATAGCCCAACCGTTGCGCGTCCTTCAGGCAGGCTTCGAAGGATATGCCTTCGGCCTCCATGCGGGTCAGGATGTAGTTTGCGGTGCCGTTGAGTATGCCGAATACGCGCGAAACGGTATTGCCAGCCATGGCTTCGCGCATCGTCTTGATGACTGGAATGCCGCCAGCCACCGCAGCCTCGTAATTGAGCAGCACGCCTTTCTTTTCCGCGATCTCGGCAAGCGCAACACCGTGACGCGCAAGCAGGGCCTTGTTTGCCGTTACGACGTGCCGCCCAGCCTCGAGCGCAGCCTTGACACTGGCGCGGGCCACACCTTCCTCGCCGCCGATCAATTCGACAAAGACGTCGATTTTGGCTGCTTTGGCGAGCTTCACGGGATCGTCGAACCATTCGGCAGAGCCGAGGTCGACGCCTCGGTCTCGTGTCCGATCGCGCGCCGACACGGCAGCAACCACGACCTCCCGGCCGCATTGGCGTGTCAGTTCAGTGGCCTTTTCGGCAAGAACCCTGGCCACCGATGCCCCGACCGTGCCAAGCCCGGCCAATCCAATACGCAATGCTTCAGCCATTCGCGGCAATGCCCCTCAATCAATCGTGACGAACTGTTCCGGTGTCAGGACCGCACGACAAGCGGCACGACATTGTTGGGTTGCTTGACCGACGAGGCAAGGAACCGCTTGATATTGCGGGCCGCCTGCCGGATGCGGTGTTCGTTCTCCACCAAGGCAATGCGCACATGGTCGTCGCCGTGTTCGCCGAATCCGATTCCGGGAGCCACCGCGACGTCCGCATGCTCGATCAGGAGCTTGGAGAATTCGAGCGAGCCGAGATGGCGGAAGGGTTCCGGTATCGGAGCCCAGGCAAACATCGAGGCCGCTGGCGCAGGTATCTCCCACCCTGCCCTGCCGAAAGAATCGACCATGATGTCGCGGCGCTTGCGGTAGATGTCGCGCACCTCGGCAATGTCGGCACCATCGCCGTTAAGCGCCGCCGAGGCGGCCACCTGAATGGGCGTGAACGCGCCATAGTCGAGATAGGACTTCACCCTCGTCAGCGCCGAGATCAGCCTTTCGTTGCCGACCGCAAAGCCCATGCGCCAGCCAGGCATCGAGAAGGTTTTCGACATCGAGGTAAATTCCACCGCAATATCCATGGCGCCGGGCACCTGCAGCACCGATGGCGGCGGCGTTTCGTCGAAATAGATTTCCGAATAGGCGAGATCCGACAGCAGGATGATGTCGTTCTTCTTCGCGAAGGCCACGACGTCCTTGTAGAAATCGAGCGTCGCGACGTGGGCGGTGGGGTTCGAAGGATAATTGAGGATCAGCGCAAGCGGCTTGGGGATTGAATGCCGCACGCCACGTTCCAGGGCCGGTATGAAGCCATCATTGGGTTCTGCCTGCAGCGAACGGATGACGCCACCCGACATGATGAAGCCGAAGGCATGAATCGGATAGGTCGGGTTCGGGCACAGGATAACGTCGCCAGGCGCCGTGATCGCCTGCGCCATATTGGCGAACCCCTCCTTGGAGCCCAAGGTGGCGACGATCTGGGTATCGGGATTGAGTTTCACGCCAAATCGGCGTGCATAATAGGATGCCTGGGCGCGGCGAAGACCAGGAATGCCCCGCGAAGACGAGTAGCGATGGGTCCGCGGATCGCGCACAACCTCGCAAAGCTTGTCAACGATTGCCTTGGGCGTCGGAAGATCCGGATTGCCCATGCCGAGATCGATGATATCGGCGCCGCTCGATCGGGCACTGGCCTTCAGCCGATTGACCTGTTCGAACACATAAGGTGGCAGGCGGCGAACCTTGTGAAACTCTTCCATGACAAATCCAGGCAACGGGAGGGATGCGGTTGCGCCGCGATATATACCGATTTGCCGTTAGGGTCGAGGCGTCAGTTGTCTTCGATCACCTTGAGCGTCTCGTCCTGTCCCTCGCCAATGAGTTGCAGGCGCTTGCGGCGTTGTTCGGATGTCTCGTAGGACGTCGCGCCTGTCTGACTCTGCTGAGCGCGCCGTAGCGCGGCGATTTTCGTAGCGGTCTCGTCGTCGCTCAATTGTGGCGCCGCGGCATGTTGAGGAACATTGAGATTTGGGAAAGTTCCCGTATTGGCCGGCCCGTCCCCAAGTGCCATCGGGGCCCCTTCGTCGCTGGCCGTGGAGCAACCGCCCAGGGTGATCACGGCAATCAGCGGCAGCACCATCGCCAGGTGCCCCAGATGCCGCGAAAAATGTCTGCCATGTCGATATGTCATAACTTGACCTGCCCGCCCGGATTAGACCGCATTGGACGTGCCATGATAATATGTCAATACAGGGCCCAAGGGAGGATCATACCTCAATATGTCCAAGACAGACGAGTCGGGCAAGCACGACGCCGATCCGGTATCGGATATCGACCAGTATATCGTGAAGGACCCGGAACAGTTCGCGCTCAACCTTGCGCGGATGATCGAGCAGGCCGGAAAGGCTGCTTCGGCATGGGTCGGTCCGCGAGAAAAGGGCGAAGTGCGCGACACAACGGCCGAGCCCATGGCCGATATGGTCAAGACATTCTCCAAGGTGACCGAATACTGGCTGTCCGATCCTTCGCGCGCACTTGAAGCGCAGACGCGGCTGTTCGCCGGATACCTGAACATATGGGGCAATGCGATCAACCGGGTCAGCGCCGGTGAGGAACCCGAATGCACCGCAGCTCCACCACCTGAACTGGACAAGCGCTTTCAGGATCCGGAGTGGGCAAAGAACGCCTTTTTCGACTTCCTCCGCCAAGCCTACCTGGTAACGTCGCAGTGGGCTGGCGACCTTGTCGAGCATGCCGATGGTCTGGACGACCACACCCGCCAAAAGGCCAGTTTCTACGTCAAGCAGATATCCAATGCGATATCGCCGTCGAACTTCATCCTGACCAATCCCGAACTGTTTCGCGAGACAGTTGCCAGCAGCGGAGAAAACCTCGTGCGCGGCATGAAGATGTTGGCCGAAGACATCGCCGCCGGCAAGGGCGACTTGAAGCTCAGGCAATCGGACTATTCGCGCTTCGAGATCGGCAAGAACATTGCCGTCAGTCCTGGCAAAGTGGTCGGCAGAAGCGACATTGCCGAAATCATCCAGTACGACGCAGCGACCGACACGGTGCTGAAGCGCCCGCTGCTGATCTGCCCGCCCTGGATCAACAAGTTCTACATACTCGACCTCAATCCGGACAAATCATTCATCCGCTGGGCCGTCGAACAGGGACACACCGTTTTTGTCATCTCGTGGGTAAACCCGGACAAGCGACACGGCGCGAAGAACTGGGAAGCCTATATACGCGAGGGCCTGCAATACGGGCTTGATACAATCGAGGCGTCGACTGGCGAAAGGGAAGTCAATGCGATCGGCTATTGCGTAGGTGGAACCTTGCTTGCCGCGGCGCTCTCCCTGATGGCTCAGGAAGGCGATCGCCGCATACGATCGGCAACTCTGTTCACCACGCAAGTCGACTTCACCTATGCCGGCGATCTCAAGGTCTTCGTCGACGAGGACCAGGTTGCAGCGGTCGAGCGTTCAATGAGCGAAAAGGGTTATCTTGACGGTACGAAGATGGCGACCGCCTTCAACATGCTGCGCTCCGGCGACCTGATCTGGCCGTACGTCGTCAACAACTACATGCGCGGCAAGGATCCCCTGCCGTTCGACCTGCTCTACTGGAATGCCGATTCAACGCGCATGGCCGCCGCCAACCATTCCTTCTATTTGCGCAACTGCTATCTCGACAACACGCTGTCGCAAGGCAAAATGGACATTGCCGGACACACGCTGTCTCTCGCCGACATCAAAATTCCCATCTACAATCTGGCCACCAAGGAAGACCACATCGCGCCTGCCCGGTCGGTGTTCGTCGGATCGAAGTATTTTGGCGGAGACATCGAATTCGTGTTGGCCGGCTCCGGCCACATTGCCGGTGTGGTGAACCCGCCCCACCGCCAGAAGTATCAATTCTGGACCGGCGGCACGCCAGCCGGCGAATTCCAGGAATGGCTGTCGAACGCCACCGAGACCTCCGGATCCTGGTGGCCACACTGGCAAGCGTGGATCGAACGGCAGGACGATACCCGGGTGAAGGCGCGCAAACCGGGCAAGGGAGTGCATATACTGGGCGAGGCACCCGGTACCTATGTACGCGTTCGCGTATGAGTTCGCGTGTCGGAATAAATTGACCTGCCGCCGAAACTGGGCGAAATGGAGTGACAAACGTGATGCGGTCCCAATTCGTGCCTGGCTCGATATTGGGGTATCATTGACAGAATCGGCATGTCGCGAGCGCGATTCCGGATCGTGTCGTTCACTGTAGCGACGGCTTGCTGTGCCTCGGTGGCTTTGGCCAAAACAAGTAGGGGACCCGATTGAGATCAGGCGCGCGCCCAGCGAAGCGAAGACGTCGTGTCGTCCTGAGCGGGCTTCTCGCCGGCCTGCTGGCCGCCTGTTCCTCAACGGGTGACCCGTCGCTTGACCTGGCCGCGCCCGCATATGGTGACGCTGGCGCGCCGACTACGAGTCTTTCGATGGCGGATGCGGAATCGGCGACAGGCCAGGGTGATGCCTCCGCACCGGAGCAGGTTGCAGCCGCACCGAATACAAAGCCCGCGGCGAAACCTTCGGCAGAAGCTGACTTGGCGGTGTACGAGGAGGCGGTCGCCAAGGCAGAGACTGCGGCATCCTCCCAGAAGAGCGCGGACAAGCCGCTGCCAGTGGCCGGGCGCGGCGAAATCCTCGAGAATGGTGGCCCCATCCTGACGGCCGGCGTCATGCCGGACGCGCCTGTCGCGCAGAAGAAGAAAAGCTTCCTGTCGTCTTTCTTCGGCTCCACGCCTGCCCAGGCGGCGCAATCGGAATCGCAGGAGAAGGCGCAAAGGCGGCTGATTGCCGTGACAGCCGAGACCAAGGCCGCACCCGAAAAACCGGTCAGGACCGCCTCGCTCGACAGCGGCGGCGGTGATTTTGCATTGCCGGGCGTACGCAAGACCAACCTGTTCGAGATCAAGCGCAAGTCCGGCCTGGACGATGACAGCGACATCGACGTGCATGAGGACATCGATGGCCCTCCGGTAGTGCTGGCGTCTGCTGCCGGGCTTGCTCGGCTGGCGCCAAACGGCCTTCTGAAACAGCGCGAATCGGTGGATGTGGGCTGCCTGAAACCGGCACTGGTGCGCGTGCTCAAGACAGTCGAGCGCCACTACGGCAAGAAGATGGTGGTAACGTCGGGCTACCGGAGTCCAACCTACAACCGCAAGGTCAACGGCGCCAAGAGGTCCCAGCACATGTACTGTGCGGCGGCCGACGTTCAGGTTCCTGGCGTCAGCAAGTGGGAATTGGCCAAGTATGTCCGTTCGATGGCTGGTCGCGGCGGTGTTGGCACGTATTGCCACACCGATTCGGTGCATATCGATATCGGCCCAGAGCGGGACTGGAACTGGAATTGCCGGAAGCGCCGCAGCTGAGCGAAAAAGTTTGTGGTTGCATGCGTTTCACGGGTTGCCGCATGCGCACAACGCAATTATAACCCGCCTCGTCTGAGCGCGCCCATCGTCTAGCGGTTAGGACACCGCCCTTTCACGGCGGTAACAGGGGTTCGATTCCCCTTGGGCGTACCAGACTGTCTCTTCAGTCTTCAGTCCTTGTGGACTCCATCGTTCGCACGCTGGTATTCCGCGTCGCGCTCGCCTTCGATGCGGGTCCGGATCACTTCGCTGGAATAGCCATATTCGCCAAGCGCGCGGCCGGCCAGTTGCAAGCCTGCCTCGACTGCATCGGGAATGACGAAGCTTGCTCCCGCCTCGGATAACCTTCGCGCATGGAACGAGTCACGGGCCCGAGCCAGAATTGGTGCGTCGCGGCGCAGCGAACGAATCCCGGAAACAATGCGTTCTGCATCAGCCGGATCGTCAACCGTGATAACAAAGAGTCGCGCATTCTCGGCACCCGCCTTGAGCAGGATTTCTGGGCGTGAAGCATCGCCGAGGTAGATGCGAACGCCGTTCTCCCGCTCCTCCATTACGGTAGCCGCATTGCGCTCCAGCGCTACGATCTCAGCGCCCTCGCCTTCAAGGATGCGCGCGATCGTGTGGCCAACCCGACCATATCCGGCGACCACAACATGTCCGGCGAGATCCGTAAAACTGTCGAATTGCGATGCTCGTTCGACATCCTTCGCCAGTCTGCCAGCAACGGTTCGGGCGATGTGCGCCAGCAACGGTGCGCAGATCATGGAAAGGCCGGCGATAACACTCGTAACCGTCGCGGTTTGCCCGTCGACCACCCCCGCCGCGCTCGCCGTCTGGATAACGACGAAGGCGAATTCTCCGGCAGGTGCCAGGAGGAATGCAGCCTCAAGCGACATTGGCGTGCCGCCGGCAAATATCCGGCAGGCCATGAATGCTATAATGCCCTTCACAAGCAGCAGAGCCAGCAGCCCGCCGATCACCAGCGGGAGGTGTTCAACGGCCCCTGCCAGATCCAGCTTCATGCCTACCGTCATGAAGAAGATGCCGAGCAGGAGACCCTTGAATGGCTCGAGATCAACTTCGGTCTGGTGCTTGAATTCGGTCTCGCCGAGCAACAGACCAGCGAGAAAGGCGCCGAGCGGTAAGGACAGCCCTGCTCCCGCGGTGATCACCGCGCCGCCGATGACTGTCAAAAGCGTGATGCCCATCAGAAAGTCGCGCCCCCCCGCCCTGGCCGCGAGACGGAACGCGTCCTTGAGAACGAAGCGGCCTATGAGGACGATCACCACGATCGCCAACGTACCCTTTACAAGGGCTTCGGCGAGCACGCTTGCCAGCCCGGCATCGGTATCCCGCCCGAGAAATCCCACCAGGATGAGGATCGGCGCGACCAGCAGGTCCTGGAAAAGCAGGACGGAGAGTGCCGTTCGACCGACAGGCTGCGTGGCGCGGCGCTGGTCGGAAAGAACCTGCATGACGATCGCCGTGGACGACAGGGCCAGCGCCAGTCCGACCGCGATTGCGGCAGGAACGGTTGCTCCCGCAACGACAGCAGAGATACAAATCACCGCAGCGCTTATGCCGGCCTGCAGGCCGCCGGCGCCCATGACCACCCTCCTTAGCGCCCAGAGCCGCTCGAACGACAGTTCGAGCCCCAGGAGAAAGAGCAGGAACAGCACGCCCAGTTCGGCAAACGGTTCGGCGACTTTGAGGTCCGAAATAGAAAAATAGGACAACAGCGGGATCGATTTGCTCAGCATGCCGATGCCGAACGGTCCCAATGCGACACCTGCCAGGAGAAAACCCAGGACGGCCGGAACTCTGGCGAGCCTCAACACCGGAATGACAATGCCAGCGGCAACCAGAAACACGATTGCGTCGTTCAGCCAGATGTTGTGCGCGGTGCTTTCCAGTGGCCTGCCCTTCCTTCAACGATAAGCAGCGCATTGATGCATGAATGCGAGGCAATGTCCCTGTCGAGGGACTCCTTTGGACAATAAGGCTGTGCTATTGCACAGAACGATGTAATGGAGACCTGACGATGCAACGGATGCGATTTTTGATGTTGTTGCCCTTTATCTTGCTCGTCGCCTGCCAGAGCAGCACGCCGCAGCGCACTGTCGGGCAGTGCAATCCACGTCAGGCTGACGCGGGACAGTGCAATCTTTCATCGTCGATCTCCGAGTTTCCCGAGCTCAGCAACGTTCACTAGGCATCGCGACATAACCAGCAGTCCAATATCGAGCGAGGTTGCAGGGCGGCTTTACACTTGAACGATTGGCGTCGAGGTGCCAAGTCACCAGGGATATTGATTGGCTCGCGTCTTCGGACATGCCCACGGATGAGAACTCAACGATGACCACTTATCTCGACGCTGCAACTGCACCGCTTCGCAATACGGGACAGATTAGGCTCTATGCCGGGGATGGCTTTGCCGGCATGCGCAAAGCCAGCGCGATCACCGCCGCCTGCCTCGACGAGCTTGTCGACATGATCGTGCCCGGCGTGACCACCGATGCGATTGACCGTTTTGTCTTCGAATACGGCATGGACCGGGGCGCGATACCGGCGACGCTCAATTATCGCGGCTACACAAAGTCCTCGTGCGCCTCGATCAATCACGTCGTCTGCCATGGCATCCCGGATCAGAAGCCGCTGAAGGAAGGCGACATCGTCAATATCGACGTGACCTTCATCCTCGATGGCTGGCATGGTGATTCGAGTCGCATGTACCCGGTAGGCCAGATCAAGCGCGCGGCCGAGCGTCTCCTTGAGGTCACGCATGAGTGCTTGATGCGTGGCATTGCGGCAGTCAAGCCAGGCGCGCGCACCGGTGCCATCGGCGCGGCAATCCAGTCGTTTGCCGAGGGAGAGCGTTGCTCGGTCGTACGCGACTTCTGTGGGCATGGCGTGGGGCAGTTGTTCCACGACGCACCCAATATCCTGCATTATGGCAGCGCCAGTGATGGCGTCGAAATGCGTGAGGGGATGATCTTCACCATCGAGCCGATGATTAATCTTGGCAGGCCGCATGTGAAGGTCTTGTCGGATGGCTGGACGGCGGTGACCCGTGACCGCTCCCTGTCGGCGCAGTATGAGCATACGATTGGCGTGACAGCGGACGGTTGCGAAATTTTCACGCTGTCGCCAAAAGGGCTCGACCGTCCGGGGCTGCCATCCTAGTATTTCTCCACGATGCCCTTGGTATCTTCGCGGGCAACAGTCGTGGCGATCAATCGATGTCGGACCAAGTCGAAGACGAACGGGGATTTTTCGGCGAACAGCCGTCTGGTCGTTTGGGCACGTCAGCTCCGACCAAGGAACCGCCGCACTATCTTGGGCATCGCGATCGTCTGAGGGAACGTTTTCGCAATTCCGATGCGGGCGATGACTTCGCTGACTATGAACTCCTCGAGCTCATCCTTTTCAGACTGATACCCAGGGCCGACACCAAACCGATTGCCAAGGCGCTGCTGGCGCGCTTCGGATCGCTGTCCCAGGTGATAGGCGCTCCGCTGCATCTGCTGCGCGAGGTCAAGGGCGTCGGCCCCGCCGTGGCGCTCGACCTGAAGATCGTCGCAGCTACCGGCCGTCGTATGGCACGGGGCGAGATCAGGACGCACGAACTGCTTTCTTCATGGAGCCAGGTGCTCGACTATTGTCGCGCCGCGATGGCATTTGAAGAACGCGAGCAGTTCCGCATCCTCTTCCTCGACAAGAAGAACGCCCTGATCGCCGACGAGGTTCAGCAAACCGGGACAGTCGATCACACGCCCGTCTATCCACGCGAAGTGATCAGGCGGGCGCTCGAACTGTCGTCGACCGCGATCATCCTCGTCCACAATCACCCGTCGGGCGACCCGACGCCTTCGCGCGCCGACATCGAGATGACAAAGACGATCATCGAGACCGGCAAGCAACTCGGTATCTCCGTGCATGACCACATCATCATCGGAAAGAAGGGCTTTGCCAGCATGAAGGGTCTCCAGCTGATCTAAGGTCAGCAAAAAGGCCGCACTGAGGCGGCCTTTTCAAGACTTACGCTGGTGCCGCAAGGCAGCTATTCGGCGTCCTTGTCGGCTGCTTTCTTCTTGGGAGCGGCTTTCTTCTTCGGCTCTTCCGCCGCCGCATCGGGAGATTTTTTGGCGGCGGCTTTCTTTGGCGCGGCCTTCTTGGCCGGCTTGGCGGCCGTTTCGGCCTCCTCATCGTCGGCCATCAGCTCTTCCTTGGAGACCTTCTGATCGGTAACCGAAATCGCCGACAGCAGATGGTCGATGACCTTTTCCTCGAAAAGCGGCGCGCGGATCGACGAGATCGCATTCGGGTTGCTGCGATAGAATTCGAAGGCCTCCTGCTGCTGGTCAGCAGGAAAGCGCCGGACAGTCTCGAAGAGCGCGCGTTGCACCTCATCGTCGGCCACGGTAACGCCGGCCTTGTCGCCAATCTCGGCGAGCACCAGTCCGAGGCGAACGCGACGCTCGGCGAGCTTCATGTACTCCGCGCGTGCTTCTTCCTCGTCTGTTTCCTCGTCGGCGAAGGTGCGACCGGCGGCCTGGAGATCGCGGTTCACCTGGTTCCAGATATTGTCGAACTCGGCTTCAACCAGCTTCGAGGGCGCCTCGAACTGATAGCTTGTATCGAGCTGGTCGAGAAGCTGCCGCTTGACCTTCTGGCGGGTCATGGAGCCGAACTGGTTTTCGATCTGGCCGCGCACGACCTCGCGCAGTTTCTCGAGACTCTCGAGCCCGAGCGACTTGGCCATCTCGTCGTTGATTTCCAGCGCGCCGGGCTTGGCCACATCCTTGACGGTCACATCGAAGGTGGCTTCCTTGCCTGCCAGGTGCGGGGCGCTGTAATTCTCTGGGAACGTAACGGTAATCTGCTTCTCGTCACTAGCCTTGGTGCCGACAAGCTGCTCCTCGAAACCGGGGATGAACTCCTTGGAGCCGATGACAAGCGGCTGGTCCGTGCCGGCGCCGCCGTCGAACGCAACGCCGTCGATCTTGCCGACATAGTCGATCGTAACGCGGTCGCCATTCTCGGCCTTGCCCGGCTTGGTCTCGTAGGCGCGCGAGGATTCGGCGATCCTGGCGACCTGCTCGTCGATTTCGCTGTCGGGGACATCGAATACCTGTCTGGTGACCGAAATGCCGGCGAAATCCTTGATCTCGATCGTCGGAATGACCTCGTAGGCCAGTTGGAACTCGAAGTCCGCGCCGCCAGCCAGGATCTTCTCGGCTTCCTTCTCATCCTCTGTCATCGTGACTTCGGGCTGCATGGCGGCCTTTTCGCCACGGTCGGCAATGATGTGGCGCGTCGAATTGGACAGAATCTCATTCACCACTTCGGCCATGAAGGATTTGCCATAGACCTTGCGCAGATGCGGGATCGGAACCTTGCCAGGACGAAAGCCATTGATGCGGACCTTGCCCTTGGCGTCGTTCAGCCGCTCCATCAGCTTGGCTTCCATGTCGCCGGCCGGAACCGTGACCTTGATCTCGCGCTTCAGGCCGGAATTCAGCGTCTCGGTAACCTGCATATTCAAAACCTTTGTTTCCAAAAATCCTGCAACCTGCAACGGCTCATTGCCGTTCAGCCTGCCGGTTTATTCGTGGCCGGAGTGGCTATTGGAGTGCGGGTTGGGTTTACTGGAACCAGACGCTTCAGCAGAAGCAGTTCCCGTGGGCCCGAAAACACGCCGCAAATGTGCGTAAGTTTTTGTTTTTCCTAATTCTTACCACATCCGCGCGGAACGTATCGTCCTATCCCGTCACAATTGTCACGCCTTTTGTCATAGCCGGGGCCAATTTTCAACTATCTTCGCACTCCATCCCTTATCCAGCATAGAGGCTGCGAGATTGACAGAATGATGGCGACGTGGGATTGGGCGGCCTCAAGCGGGTATGGCGGAATTGGTAGACGCACCAGATTTAGGTTCTGGCGTGAAAACGTGGGGGTTCGAGTCCCTCTACCCGCACCATATTTCAACCCGTAAGGCTTGAAACGGCTGGATTTTCGGGGCCGAAGGCGACTTTGCGGTACGACGCACGGTACGAGCTACTCCATCAGGAGAGCTTCATCGATGCCGTCTGTGCCCTACTTCAAGCTCGCTACCAATGGACACCACTACTACCGACGCCCAGTGCCGGCTGGATTGTGGGATGCGCTGGGCAAGCGTGAGATCAAGAAGGCGCTTGGCAAAAACTATGCTGGTGCCGTCTTCCCCCATGCTCAGGTCGACAAACAAGCCGAGAAGGCCATACGCAGCAAGAAAGCAGCGCCCCCGCCAACGTCAGCGCTGCGGTGTTGCGTCGCATGGTGCAGTTTGGCTTCAAACCTTCTGACATCGCCCTAATTACCGGGGGATGTCACAGCTCTCTCATATTTGGACGAGGGAATGAGGCTGTTCAGGATACACTGATCAATGAGTATGAACGTGCCGAGACCATAGGCGCCGACCCCAAAATGGACTTGCCCGAACTAAGGACAGAGGTTTCCTACCACCCTATCCCTAAATCGCTTCCGTCCGTCCTCTAGGATCGACGAAAGGGCATGATCCGGCTGCTAGTCTATCGCGCCGCAAGCTACACGCGAACCACCGCCACCGAGCGCACTTGGGGTGTCCGAGTAGTTGTCTCCCCCAGCGTGGATCATAACCGAGCGCCCCTTCACATCAGCAAGGGTTAGATGCGGCGCAGTGACTGGCAGCGTGGCCATCCCATCGGCTCCGACGGTCAGTGTTGGCAGGTCTCCTTGATGACCGTCAGTTGCCTCGGGACCAAGGTGCTTACCCGTGTCGTTCGGGTCGTAGTGTCCACCAGCGGCCAGACCGGCAACCTTCGTACCCTCTTTATCGCCGGGATCACATGACGGGTTCTGGTGAACATGAAATCCGTGTTCGCCTTCGGAGAGACCCTTGAGCTTCGGAGTGATCAACAGTCCGCCCGATGTGTCCTCAAGGGTCACAGTTCCTATCTCGTCTCCCGTCCCTTCTGGCGTGACGAGATGCATGGTGACGGTGTCAGCGGCATAAGCGGCGCTGGTCAATGATGCTGCTAAGACCGTGGCGACAAGCAAGCGCTCGATAGAGATTTTCATTGCTTCTGGCTCCTCTGATGGCTTCAAGACGGATCAGTTACTCGTATAGCACAACATCCATCGCTCCTATCCTTCCAGACCCTCCGGATCCTCTGATGGCCACGCTGGTCAATGCGCTGCCGAAGCGAAGGCGATCCCAGCTAGCGTCCAGCGAGCAAGCCTCCCTAGGTTATCATGTACCGTACATCCATCCGTCTCAGACCCCGGATGGAACTCGACCACGTCGCGCGTGATCATAAAATCATTCCTGGGAGGCAAGATCCGGGCCGGGCTTGAGGAGTTGTCGTCGCTGAAAAGGGCAAAACACCTACCGAGCAGCCTGACCCAGGGTTTTTTGCGCTACCGACATGGCAAGCGGATCATAGCCTCGACTGAGATTGGATGAAGCGGGGCCTGCGCGTCGGCTTCACTTAATACAGCGGCTCCTCGTACAACGTCGTCTTGCCATCCATCAGCGCCTTGATCTGCGGCGTCCCGTCGCTGGCGACCGCGACCAGTATGCCGAAGGACCGCTCACGAATATCCGCCTCTATTGCGCGTCCCTCTCCCTCGGGCACGTAGAACCGGTCGATGCCGTATTGCACACGGAGCGAGGCGTCGGAGCCAAGTGACTGCCCGCCTGAAACATCACCTCTGATATCGACCTCGCCCTGTGCCGGAGGCGATGGCGATGGCGCGCCGAGAGCCGCTGAGCGCGCACGCCAGTACCCGTCCCCGTCCTTGCCAAGGCGCACGAAGACGGGCCCGTCCTGCGTGACACTTCCGTCCGCCGGCACTTTACGCAACAGCTTCACCGGAACGCTTCCTATCTCGTAGCCCAGCCGGACATAGTCGCCACGCAGCAAGTCACGCGGGTCGACCGGCTCGACCTTGAGCAGCACTACCTGTCCGTTGCGCAAAATCGCGGCCCGGCTGGCGATGATCCAGGAGAGAAAGCCGATCTGGGCTAGAGCCAGGAGCACTGCCGCAATGACTAGCTTTCTGCCGCTCATGCTGCCGCTCATGCCGCTGCTCCTTCTGTGCGTACGGGAGCCTTCATCCGTTTTTCGATGCGGATGATGGCGAACGCCAACACCGCAAGGATAGCGCCCGCGGCAAGGAAGAAGCCGGCCGTCCCCAGCATATCCTGGATCAGGACACCGTAGACCAGGCAGAGCTCGATCCCAAAGCCTGCATAGGCCAGCCAGCGCAGCCCCCGGCTCTGGCGTCCTGCCAGCACCACGGCGGCGACAATGCCCGCCAAACCGGCAGCAGCAGCCAACGCAAATGTGCCGCCGGCGCCATTTTCGCCGGCAAGATCGAGCTGGATCATGAATATGCCGGTCAAAAAGCCGACAAGCGCGTGGAAGGTCAGCATGCCGTCGATCTGTACGATCCTGTCGACCGGGTCCGGCGACGCCACGGCAGCCGCAAAGATCAACGCAGAGATTGCGGCAAGAACCACGGCTGTCGTGATGAAATCATGTTCGTTTGCCAGCATCACGGCGAAAAACACCAGGGACAGCAGCAGCAGATGCCGCGCAGCGGCGCTCCGCGTCCAGTAGGAGACAAGCCAGAGCACGGCAGCGATGGCGATGAAGGCGTAAGGAAAGTCCGTTGCCCGCCAGAATTCCGCGCCACGAAAGAACAGCCATGCGGACGCAAGGGCGACTGCCGCCATGGACAGAGGACCGGAGCGAAGGGCTGCGGCGGCGACCGTTGTACCAAGGCACCAGGTAAGGATCGCCTGGTTCTGGTCGCCTGACAGATGGTACATTTGCGCAACCAGCGCAATCGAGCCGCCGAATGCCGCCGCCGCAACCAACCAGACGGCCTCGGCAATGGCGGCATGGTCGTTGAGCTTCAGAATCGCGCCGCCGACGTACCCGGCGAAGATGATGGCGAAAAGTAGCGCCACCCGTGCGATCCGGGGTATCGCCTCCCAGTTGGATGCCACGAAGACAAGAATGGCTGCACCAAGCAGCAAGGCCGCCATGATCGCCAGAACCGAGCCAAAACTCAAAGACCGGCGTTCGGTTGCATCGACGTCCCGGGAGATTGCCTCGGCAGTGATGACAT
>Ga0209347_1003947_pt1 | contig 16315 bp, 10 predicted proteins | sample AutmiccommuBRH23_FD_187382 | JGI IMG/M metagenome (GOLD analysis project Ga0209347, IMG submission 187382) | Deep subsurface microbial communities from Mt. Terri, Switzerland - Autotrophic microbial communities BRH/23 (SPAdes) (version 2) | ecosystem: Environmental > Aquatic > Deep subsurface >...
AAAGCGGAAAGAGAGACCCTCCATGTTCACCACATCTTCAATCACATCACGCGTGGTACCGTGGATATCGCTGACGATGGCTCTCTCTTCGTTGAGTAGCAGATTCAACAGTGTCGATTTACCCGCATTGGTCTCACCTATGATCGCCACAGGGATACCGCTCTTGATCGCATTACCCAGCCTGAAGGAGTCGGTCAGCCGGACAATCTCCTCTTCTATCTCATGCGTCAGCTCATGCAGCTTCTCCCGGTTGGCGAACTCCACATCCTCTTCCGAGAAGTCTAGTTCCAGCTCGATCAGTGAGACAAACCACAACAGCTTGTCGCGCAACAGGGTGAGCTTCTGAGCAAAACCACCCCGCATCTGGTTCATCGCCACCCGGTGAGAGGCACGCGATGAGGAAGCTATCAGATCGGCTACCGCCTCAGCCTGACTCAGATCGAACTTACCGTTGCGGAAAGCACGTCGTGTGAACTCACCTGCCTGTGCCATCCGTGCTCCGTTGGCCAGCAACAGCTCCATCATCTTCTGCTGTATATAGAGTGAACCGTGGCATGATATCTCCACGCTCTCCTCCCCTGTAAAGGAGTGAGGTGCATGAAAAAGGGTAACAAGCACTTCATCCAGCACCTCTCCGTCGGAGAGCACACGGCCAAAATGAACCGTGTTGGCTGCTGCTTCAGATAGTTTCTTCCCGGAGGGAGAGCGGAAGATCTGATCTGTCAGGGCAGCGCACCCCTCACCCGAGAGGCGGATGACTGCAATCGCTCCCATGCCGGGAGGGGTGGATATGGCGCAAATAGTGTCAGACATAGTGGTTCAATAACGGAAACTGCTACCACCTAAAAACTCACGTAATAGCGAGGTGGGAGGTAGTTCCCGGTCGGTGATATAGTTGAAATAACTTAAAAACTTAAGCAGCCGGTATGCTTCGGAATACTCCGGTGCAGTACGGGGAACCTTCATAAGAATGAGTTCAGCGTGAGGGCGTATGGCTGCCAGCTCATAGATCATGGCCGAATTGAACATCACATCGGCGTTCTCCTGATAAGGGAAGATCCATTTATCTTCACCGCGCCGTACACTGTTCCAGCGTGAGATGGTCTGCTCTGCCGAATAGCCGCGATAACGATAATCACGTACGATACGCCGGAGAAGACGGTTATCGGAAGCGGGGATCCAGTTATGATCGTCCAGTGAGATGGAGGTGAGCGCCGAGACGTAGACCAGAAATTTCTTATCCGACGGAATGTGTGCTGTCAGCGCAGGATTCAGCCCGTGGATACCCTCAACAATGAGGATGCTGTTCTCCGACATCGTCAGGTAGTTCTTTCTGTACTCCCGTTTACCGGTAACGAAATTATAGACAGGCAGCTCCACCTCTTCACCTTTCATCAGCCGGATCATATGTTGTTCAAACAACTCCAGATCGAGCGCGTGCAGTGACTCGTAATCCATCTCACCATGCTCATCGAGAGGTGTCTTCTCTCTCTCCACGAAGTAGTTGTCGAGGGAGATGCCTACCGGATTCAGCATATTCACCAGCAGCTGTACTTCAAGACGTTTACGGAAAGTAGTCTTCCCGGAGGAGGAGGGCCCGGATATCAATACCACACGCACACCCTTCTCAAACCTGCTGGTGATCTCCTCTGCAATATTCGCTATCTGATTTGCCTGGTAGGCTTCTGCCACCTGGATCACTTCAGACATACGGTCTTCACGTTTTGCTTTGTTCAGGTCACCCACATTATCCAGACGACTAATCTTCAGGAACTTCAGGTGCTCCCGGTATACATTGAGCAGCTTCTCCTGCTGTACCTCAGGCTCCAGATCCACGGGATGCACACGGTTAGGCACCCGCAACAGATATCCCCCGTTATGGGGTTGAATATCGAACATGCTGATGTAACCTGTAGAGGGTGTCAGGCAGCCGTAAAAGTAGTCGATATAACCATCCAGTATCGAATAGCGGGAATAGATCAGATCGGATGTCTCCAGGAGCAGTGCCTTGTCTTCCATCCCACGTTCGCGGAAAAGATTCACCACCTTCGCTGTCTCTTCCTCGACCTGCTCAAAAGGAATATCGGCTTTCACAATCTCATGCATCCTCTCTCTTATGGCATCCAGCTCCGGTTTTCCCACCGGCAGATCTGCTTCAATCTGAAAATAATATCCTTTTGATACAGCATGTTCAATATACATCTCAGCATTGGGCAGCAGATCATCCACCGCTTTTGCCAGGATAAAACAGAGCGACCGCACGTAGGTACGCATGGCAGAGGAATCACCCAGATCCACATATTCTATCATTTTCGGCCTGTAGACCCTGTATGCAAGCGATTCAGTCTTATTATTCACTTTCGCGTTCGCGATTAAATAGGGTGACTGAACACCTAAGATTTCAATCAGTTCCTCTAACGTTGTACCAACGGGCACCTCTCTTTGTTCACCGGTATTCAGGCAATGAACCTTCACTGTATCTCTCATATCATTCACATTTTTTTCCGGTCACTAAATTACACCATTTTTTGCAGATTTATCCCCTTTACTATGACCTATATGCAAAAAATCCTCAAAACTTGAATGCATTATAAACATTACACCAATAGAAGACGTTCTACTCTCTGAACAAAGAAAACAATCCTGTGCATTGTGCCTAAGCAACAAAAAATATCAATCCTCCTTTTATTCGTTTTCCTGGTAAGCTTATCAGTGAGCGAACTAAGTGCATGGCAGACGCTGAGCAGTGGTGCTGACACCATTGTTGTAGGCAAGAGCTGTAAAAGAATGGGAGAGAAGGAGCAGGAGAGTGACAATCCGATTATCAATGCTGCAGAGACAGACAATGATTTTAACCAGATGTTCGTCACCCGATTTTGTTCCTTTGTCACTTTTCAACTACAACCGCCTTATAATCCCCTGTTAACCTCCTCCCTTTTACAATTCAGTGATTGCTCCATAGATCGGGAATATATCTATATCGGAGAGTTGGGCATGCCCCCCAGAGCGTGATCCGATCACTTCGCTACAACAAAAAAAAAATATTATAAACCCGAAAACTTACAGGTTTATTGAACTACGCATACAGATCAATGCAGATATGTTGATGAATGCGGATTCAATTTACAATATATTATGAGACAAAAACTATTCTTACTGTTTGCTGCAACGTTGATTACTGTTGCAGCCAGACCCATAACAATTCAAAAGGAGAGACCGGATATGACCAATAAAACAACCATCACCATTCTTCAGACAGCCGATATACACGGGCAGCTGGACAAGCACCAGGAGCTTTTCGTAGAAAAGGGCGATGTCGTTTTCAAAGAACGGGGAGGACTCTCCGTCATCAAGACTATCTTTGAGGAGGAGAGAGCCAAAAATCCGGGACGTACGATCGTCGTGGATGGTGGAGACCTGATCCAGGGAAGTGGCTATGCAGCTGCTTCGGAAGGTAAAATCTTCTCCGATATTGTCAGGGAGATGCACTACGATCTTTTGATGCCGGGAAACTGGGAGGTGGTCTACGGCAAAGAGATCATGCTGGAGGTGATGAAGAGGTACAACACAGCGATTATCGCGCAAAACATGCGTCACGAAGCGGATGGGAAGAACCTGTTCCCTCCTTACTGGATCAAGGAGATAGATGGAATAAAAGTCGGTTTTATCGGCATCAACGACCCCGATATACCCTTCAGGCAGGCGCCGAGCTACAGCAGGGGCATCCTGTTCAACGGTGTTGACAGCAAGGTGGAGGAAACAATAGAAAAGGTGAAGATCGGCGAGAAGGCAGATATCATCATCCTGCTCACACATATAGGCCTGGCCAAGCAGGTGGATCTGGCAAATAACCCTATCAGCAGGCATGTTGATTATATTCTCGGGAATGACACGCACGAGCGCATCCGCAAACCTATTCAGGGCAGATTTGCCAAGGTGATGGAGCCGGGGGCTTTCGGTTCTTTCGTAGGTAAGCTGAAGCTCCATTTCGAAAACGGACGTCTCATTTCCGATGACTATGATTTGATTGAAGTGGATCCGGCAAAATACCCGAAAGATGAAGTGCTGCAATTACTTATTGACAAGAAAAAAGCCGCTTACGAAGAAGAGCTGGAGAAGGTAGTAGGATACACATCGGAACCCATTTACCGTTACCTGGTGGTGGAGAATGCTATGGACAATATGATCACCGATGCGATGCGCTGGAAAACAGGCGTGGATATCTCCTTCTCCAACGGATTTCGTTTTGGCAACCCAATCGTTCCTCACAACGGTGAACCTGCGCCCATCACCCGTAACGACATATGGAATATGCTGCCCATTGATGATTACGTGAAAACAGGTGAGGTGACCGGTAAGCAGCTGAAAGAATGGCTGGAGAAAGAGGCTCACAACGTGTTCGCACAGAATCCCACCGAAAGGTTCGGTGGATGGTTCGTACGCTTCTCCGGCATGGAAGTCAGGCTCAACAGCAGCAACGAGAGAGGGAGCAGGATAGAGTCGGTGCTCATCAACGGCGAACCGCTGGACCTCAACAGGAGCTATACCATCTCGGCCTGTACCCGCGAGGGTGATCCGGAGGATATGCTCTGTCGCATGAAAAATGTGAAGAATGTTGCATCAAAATCGTACACCATGCACGATGCGGTGATCGACTACCTGGGTGCGTTCTCACCTGTTGCTCCCACGCTTGATGGAAGAGCCGTTGCCACCGATTTGGGTCCCTTTAACTTCTCAACACTGCCGGGTACTGACTATCAGTTCAGGTGACAGCGTGAAAGTATAATAGATAATATCAATAATTTAAGTTTCGCATGGCTCGTATACAGCTAAATTATTAACATGCGAAAGTTCAATCAATAACAAAAAAATCAAACAAGATGAAGACAAAACAATTTTTTATCGTGCTGGTTTCGTCCCTGCTGTTACTGGCAGCATGCAACGTAACACAAAAGCCGCAAGAGCAGACAGAGGCAGTCACGGAAAAAGCCGAAGAGAAAAAGACCGACTATCTGACGCTGACAAGCAACGTACAGCAGATACGTGCCATTGCAGATGCAGCGCAGATCATGCAGAAAAATGACCTTTACAACTACGGCAAGATGGAGGTGGTTGTCTGCGGACAAACAGTGACGGAGCTGACAAACAGTGAGGTGATGGAGCCGATACTCAAAGCGATTGCCGAAGGGAATCTGGAAGTAAAAGCATGCGGATTCTCCGTCAGCGGGCAGAAGGTGGATACCACACTGCTGCCACCGGAGATTGAGGTGGTGGACAACGGAATTGCCTATGCACTCGAAAAACAACTTGCAGGTTATGAGGTGCTCGGCCTCTAAGCGCTAAACAGCGTTTAGATTTTTTCAAAAGATACATTTTTTCTCTTTCACAGGGGAAATTATGTATCTTTTTGGATTTCAGGGCGACTGATGGTTTACAGCTTGAATAATTTCATATTAATCTTTAATTCCTTTATGAAACCATTACTGAAAGATCAAACATAGGGAGACTTATTTTACAGGGCCTCTGCATAAAATCTCGACTTTTTTATATAAGTTTGCACGTTATTGAACTAATTTTTGAATATGGATTACGGTTTCTTCGATCTATTGCGGCTTGTAGGCTCGCTGGCTCTCTTTCTATATGGGATGAAAATAATGAGCGAAGGCCTGCAAAAATTGGCAGGTAACAAGCTCAGAGGTATTTTGTCTTCGATGACAAAAAACCGTATGATGGGCGTTTTCACCGGCATAATAATCACCGCCCTGGTCCAGTCCTCCTCCGCCACCACTGTGATGGTTGTCAGTTTCGTGAACGCGGGATTACTGAGTCTCATTCAATCGATCGGCGTAATCATGGGGGCCAATATTGGTACCACGGTGACAGCCTGGATGATCTCTCTGTTCGGGTTCGGAAAATTTTCGATCAGCACACTGTCCATACCGCTGATGGGGATCGCTCTTCCACTCATATTTTCATCAAAAAGCAAGAACAAATCGCTGGGTGAATTCATTTTTGGATTTGCCTTTCTTTTTATGGGGCTTGATTTTCTGAAAGGAGCCATGCCCGATCTGCAGAACAACCCCGAAGTGTTGTCTTTCGTGCAGAACTTCACCGATATGGGAATTTTTTCCACGCTCTTTTTCCTGCTTATCGGGACTGTATTAACCATCATCGTTCAGTCATCAAGTGCCACGGTCGCCATCACGCTGATCATGGCCGTGCAGGGGTGGATCGATTTCCCGAGTGCTGCCGCGATGATTATGGGTGAAAATATCGGCACCACCATCACAGCCAACCTGGCAGCTATCCCTGCGAACTTATCGGCAAAAAGAACCGCCTTTGCCCATTTTATGTTTAATGTTTTTGGGGTGATCTGGATGCTGTTCGTCTTCAAGTATTTCGTCAATATGGCAGATGCGATTGTTTCAAGCTTTGCCTCGACAAATCCATCCGGTATGGCATCATTCGTCCATTCACTTACTCCTGAGCAATATAACCAAATCACAACACACCCGAAATCGGAGCTCACACCCGAACTGGGATCTATACAAGATACATACCACAGCTACCAGTCTGCCACCTCTTACGGTCTGTCACTGTTTCATACGCTGTTCAACATCTGCAATGTAGCGCTTATGATATGGTTTGTCAGGTTGTATGAAAAGATATGTCTCACTGTCATCAGGCCCAAGGGCGGAGATGAAGAGGATGAGGAGTTCATCCTTCAGTATATCTCAACAGGCATGGCTCCTACGAACGAGCTCTCTATCCTTCAGGCAGAGAAAGAGGTGGAGGTCTACACCAATCGAGTACGGAAAATGTTTGGTTTCGTGAAGAAGATGACCAACATGAAGCATAACGAAAAGAAGTTCCTTAAATTGTACAAACGAACAGAAAAGTATGAGGATATATGCGATCAGATGGAGGTGGAGATAGGCTCCTATCTGAGCAAGGTGGCAGAAGGAAGGCTTAGTAATCAGAGTAAAGAGCGGGTGCGTGATATCCTCCGCGCGGTAACTGAAATTGAGAGCATTGCCGATTCAGGTTGTAACATTGCAAGACATTTAAATCGAAAGATGGAAGCAAACGTTGTCTTTGAAAAAGGTATCATCGTCAATATCAATTCAATGTACGAACTGTTGGACAAGGCACACGAAAATATGCAGGCATTGCTCAAAAAACAGACCATCACCGAATCTGAACTGGTGGAAAGCAAGAATATCGAACATGAAATCAACGAGATGCGCAACAAGCTGAAACGGGAGAACGTTGAAAACCTCAACCAAAAGCTATACTCTTACCAGAATGGTGTCTTCTATATAGATATCATCTCCGAGTGTGAACGGATGGGTGATTATATCATGAATGTGATAGAGACGATAGAGGTAAAACATAACTGAACAAGGGAACGACATGAGTGACTGGAAAACACGACTTGACATTGTCTACTCCACCAATCCAGATTACCATTTTCAGGAAGAGGGAGAAGAGAACAGAAAAACGGGGCCTAAGGAGAAGCAACTGCTGCGTATAAGCCTCGATAAGCGCAACCGCAGAGGGAGGGCAGTCACCCTCGTTACCGGTTTCACGGGCAGCGATGATGAATTGCAGGAGCTGGGCAAGATGCTGAAGATGAAATGCGGCGTGGGTGGATCGGCCAAGGAGGGAGAGATTATTGTGCAGGGTGATCACCGGGAGAAGGTGCTGGGAATTTTGCAAAAAGAGGGTTATGCCAAATCACGTATTATCTGACAGGCAATATGTCCATCTGATCAAAGCCTCTGCCGGTTCGGGAAAAACACACCGTCTGACAGGCGAATACCTTCATCTGCTCTTCTCCAAACCGAATAACCACAGCCATATTCTGGCTGTAACCTTCACCAACAAGGCTACCGATGAGATGAAATCGCGTATCGTAGAGGAATTATACAGCCTGACCTCGGGGAAAGATTCCCCATATCTGAAGGAGCTGATGACTGATTTCTCCATGAGCGGAGCCGACGTACGCGCACAGGCAGGCACTATCCTGGAAACGATCCTGCATGATTACTCCGCTTTTTCTGTCAGCACCATCGATCGTTTCTTCCAGCGGACGATGCGTGCTTTCACACGGGAGATGGGACTGGCCGGGGGATTCAATATAGAGGTGGATGAGACCTCTCTTCTGATGGAGACCATCGACCTGATGCTTTCCGAGCTGGACAAACCCGAAAACAAAACCCTTTCTGACTGGCTGCTTAAGTTTATGCAGGATCGTATTGAGGAGGGTAAAAGCTGGAAGATTGACCAACAGGTGCAGGATTTATCAAAGCAGCTCTTTAATGAGACCTACAAATCATTGTCGGACGAAGATTTCGCGATCATTCAGGACAAGACATACCTCGCAAACTACAAACAGATGCTCATGCGTATCGTGAAAAGTTATGAGCAAGAGGCGAAGATGATCGGAGTGAAAGCTGTGAGTCTGATGGAGCATCACGGGCTGGCGTATGACGATTTCAAATGGGGGGATAAATCAGGATTCATGTTGTTCATCAAGCTGACCAACGGAATTGTGGAAAAACCGTCCAAACGCCTCATCGCACTTGTAGACAACGTGGATGTATGGTTCAGTGGTAAGGCAAATATAAAAGAGAAAGCCATCCGTTCAGCCTACGCTGCAGGGCTGAATGTGTGTGTCCACGACATCATTCAGCTTTCCCAAAATGATCGTGACTATCAGACAGCCAAACAGCTGCTGCGTAACTTCTTCACCCTGGGTATCCTCAATGATATCAAGCTGCGGTTACGTAAGCTGCAACAGGAAAACAACACCCTCTTCCTGTCGGATACCACGGAGCTGCTCAACGATATTATCTCAGGAACCGACTCACCTTTTATTTACGAAAAGACGGGAACACTGCTCACAAATTTCATGATCGATGAGTTCCAGGATACCTCACGTATGCAATGGGATAACTTTAAACCTTTGATTGAGGAGAGCCTGGCGTCGAACAACTTTAATCTGATCGTTGGTGATGTGAAACAGAGCATTTACCGTTTCCGCAATTCTGACTGGCGGCTGCTGGAAGAGCAGGTGGAGAGTGATTTACATGGTGAGAATATGCAGAAGCATCTGCTCAACACCAACTGGCGCAGCGATGCCAACATCATACAATTTTACAACGCTTTTTTCACGAAGGCAGCCACTATCCTGCAGGACGATTTCGACACAGCAGTTGCACAAACGCCGGGGAGTGAGTCTGACGGAAGCAGTAACAGACAAATTGCAGATGCATATGTCGATGTGTATCAGAATGTGCCGAAAAATAAAGAAGAGAGCGGCGGAGAGGTTAAAATAACCTTCCTGAAATCTGATAAAGGAGATGAGTGGAAGAGCGAGGTGCTTGAACAGCTGCCGCACGAGATAGAATCATTGCAGGATCAGGGCTTCTCACTGAAAGATATCGCCATCGTGGTGAGGTGGAACCATGAAGCAACAGAGGTGGCTGAGACACTGATCAACTACAGGGAACAGCATCCTGAGTCGCCCTACCGTTACGATATCATCTCCAACGAAGCACTCCTTATAGGGAATGCACAGAGTGTGAAAGCAGTCATTGCGCTGATGCGCCATTTCCGTAATCCGAACGACAAGACGCGCCTGATGATGGCGGTGTACGAGTTTTACCGGTTCCACCGTAGCATCTCCCCCGACGAAGCGCTGCAAATCTTTCGTGAAGAGGCTGCGGGTGATTTTCCTGATGAGATCAGATCACACCTCAACGAGCTGAGCGCTCTCCCTTTCTATGATATGGTTGAATCATTCTTCGCCCTGTCAGCAGATGCACTCGACGAAAAAGAGAATGCCCACCTGCAGGCATTTCTTGACATAGCACTCAGATTCAACACCCGAGCGTCGTCTGACCTGAACGACTTTCTTGACTGGTGGGATGAGAAAGGGTGCAGGAAAACGCTCTTCTCTCCCGATGATCAGGATGCCATTCGTCTCATCACCATTCATAAATCGAAGGGACTGGGCTTCGGCGTGGTCATCATGCCCTTCGCCGACTGGGATGTGGACCACAAAGCAACCCACAACAACATTATCTGGTGTAAACCCAAAATAGCACCTTTCGATGCATTGAGCGTGGCGCCACTGAAATATGGGAAAGCACTCGCCGATACCATCTTCAGAGACGATTACCTGGAAGAAAAAAGGTTCACCTATATAGACAATCTGAACCTGCTCTACGTCGCTTTTACCCGCACAAAGCACCGGTTGATTGCTTTCGCTCCTCAGCCCGGAAGACCCGAAACTATCACCACAGTGGCCGATCTGTTGTGGCGTAGTATTACAGACACATCGGATGCGCGAATTTCCAAAAGACAAACTATTTCATTGGGTGATCATTTCAGCGAGGGCAACAGCGAAAGCGTTTTCGAGTATGGCCACCCGGAGAAAATGAAGGCAGATGATAACAAACAGTCTATAATCACCTGTAAAACTGGGAAATGGCAATCACTCCCCTTCGACAACCGTCTGAAGTTGCGCCTCAACTCCATCGGTTTCTTCACGGACGATGGCAATCGTAATTATGGTACGCTTATGCACGATATCATTAGCAGGGTGAAGTATATTTCAGATATTCCGGTAGCAGTGGAGAGAAAAATTTCGGAAGGTGAGCTGAGTGAGCTGGAGAGAGAGAAGACCATTGGTGAGTTAGGTAATTTCCTCAGCCATCCCTCTGTCACTGACTGGTACACAAACAAATATACCATACTCAATGAGGCTCAGATGCTTCATCCCCGCTTTGGGTTCAGTCGCCCTGACAGGGTAATGATTGGTAACGACGAAGTGATTGTGGTCGATTATAAGTTTGGTGAGCTGGAAGATAGAAAGTACATCCGTCAGGTAGAGCGTTACGTGAAGACGATAGAAGAGATGGGCTACACCCATGTGAAGGGATATGTTTTTTATGTGAGATCAGGGATAATAGACGAAATATAGTAATGTAGGACCTCATGCCGTTTTTGTTAAAAAAAAGTTGCATTTAATGGAAGAATATTCGTACTTTTATCATTCACGTAGAGCACACCTTCATGTTTTTAGCTCATTACGGACTGATTCTGATTTAATTAAACATATATCAGAACTATTTTTCGCTCAATGATTCTTTTTGTCTCTAAAAATTATGAAACAACAACAGATAATGAAAAAGCATTTTATACAACTTTTGTTTTTATTTCTCCCCATAACCTTGTTGTCACAAGAGTTGAACGTGATTCCCAAGCCGGTGAAAGCGGAAGCCAAAGGGGGCGTTTTTACTCTGAGTGAAAACACAAAAATCGCCTACAGCGACCGGGAACTGGTAAGTATCGCCGACTTCCTCAATGATTTTCTGACGGAGCATTATAATCTGCAACTCTCAGGGAAGAGAACAGCCCGCAATGGGAATAATATGATACGCTTCATCCTGGATAGATCCGCGGAGGAAGAGTCCTACACGCTTGACATTGATGAGAACTCCGTTGTTATCCGGGGTGACCGGGCCGGTCTCTTCTACGGTTTGCAAACGCTCCTGCAGTTGATGCCGACCGGGAGAGATCAGATGGTAACTCTACCACAGGCAGCCATTGAAGACAAGCCTCGTTTCAAATACAGGGGAGCAATGCTGGACGTAGGACGTTATTTCTTCACGCCCAACGAAGTGAAAAGATTCCTCGACCTGATGGCACACTATAAGCTGAATATTCTTCACTGGCATTTGACTGAAGATGCAGGGTGGAGGATTGAGATTGATAAATATCCATTACTTACGGAGATCGGGGCATGGAGAAGAGGTACGCAATTGGCACGCCCTGCAGAGTCATTCGACCGGTTGCCTCACGGCGGTTATTACACAAAGGAACAGATAAGAGAGATCGTTTCCTACGCCGGAGAAAGAAACATTACAGTTATCCCCGAAATAGATATGCCGGGGCATACCCTCGCCGTTCTTGCCGCGTATCCTGAGCTTTCGTGCACTGGGGGTCCTTTTAAGGTGCTTGAGCAATGGGGCATACAGAAAGATGTGATGTGTGCCGGCAACGAACAGACATACACATTTATCGAGGATGTACTCGACGAATTGCTGGAGATGTTCCCTTCTGAAATTATCCATATCGGTGGTGACGAAGCTCCCAAGGACCGCTGGAAAGAGTGTCCCAAATGCCAGGAAAAGATCCGTTTGGAAGGATTGAACGATGAACATGAACTACAGAGCTACTTCGTGAAGAGAGTGGGGAACTATCTTCAGGGCAAGGGTCGTAAAATGATCGGCTGGGATGAGATCATGGAGGGCGGACTCGCCGAGAATGCAATGGTGATGAGCTGGAGAGGTGAAGAAGGAGGCATTGAGGCAGCGAAGATGCATCATGAAGTGGTGATGGCACCTACCTCCTTCATGTACCTCGACTATTACCAGGGAACTCCCGGGGAAGAACCTACGAACATTGGCGGCAACCTCCCACTGGAGAAGGTATACAGCTATGAACCACTATCATCCAGAATCCCTGCAGAGAACCATCATTACGTGGTCGGTGTTCAGGGAAATCTATGGATGGAATTCATCCACAGCAATCCTAAGCTGGAATATATGGCTTTCCCAAGGTTGATGGCGGTTGCTGAAATAGGGTGGAGTGCTCCGAAGAAAGATTTCAACAATTTCTCTGAACGATTAAGCCACAACCTTGTCTGGCTCGACAGGAAAGGTATCAACTACAGGATCCCCGATGTCATCAGCCACACCCACAAAGAAATTGAAGGTGATCAGTTTGATCTGGTTCTCAGTCCGCCTGTGGAAGGTGCAAAAATATACTATACCCTGAACGGTGAGGATCCGCTGCAATTCGGCAAACCCTACACCGACAAAGTAAGCGTTAAGTTCGACAATAGTGACACTGTCGGGGTAAAATACATCATCAGAACTGTCACAGGACGGGTGAGCGGTACGCGTACATTAAGTTTTTCCCGTTAAAAGTTTTTACTTGCAAAAGCAATATATTGTTCCCAGTCAAATTCGGTAATATCATGTTTTCCGTCTCTTATGTGATAACTTACCACATCGATAACGGGTGAATTAATCCCTGGCATCTGGGATGAGGTGAACCCCTCTATTCCATATAAATTGTACACAACTGATGCATGACTGATAGATAAAAACTCACCTTTAGGATCTGCCCATAAATCGTCACTTGCGCTGGCAACATACAGCGGACGTGGAGCAATTAATGCAAGTAACATATGCTGGTCTACCGGCAATAGATCCTCATTATTCGAATACTTTTTAAAATTTCCACAAAACCAATGGGGAAAAGCTTTATTTATCACTTCGACTGTTTCCCCGAAATTTCTTTTAGACAGGGCAGCCCCCATGCAACCCGAATTGTTTGCAATACAGGCTGCAAAACGATTATCCGAAGCAGCGGCCCATAGTGCAACTTTCCCTAGTCTCGAATGTCCCAAAACAATCACTTTTTCCTCATCAATTGCTTCATCTGTTTCCAGATAATCCATGATGCGGGATAGTCCCCAGCTCCATGCAGCAATGGTTCCCCACTCATCCGGAGATGGTGTCTGCTGATTTCTGGCATAAAAAAGTGAATGGACACCATCGTCAAAATCAGCTTTGTCCGGATCAATATCACCACAATACAACGTGACTAAACCATAACCTGCTTTAATGATCTTCTCAACAGGCCATCTGTTTTTCATGATCCCGCGTGATTCCTCACTGGCGATATTAGTGTTCATACCTGGATTGGCTCTTTTCGGCACCCATGAATTGGTAATACCAACCCCCTTATCATCTGTGATTGTGTGATTCCCAAAAAAATTATACCCTAAAAAGAGCGGTACTTTCTTATCCGTTTTAGGTAAATAGATTAACAGGTCAATACAAATTTTTCTATTATCCTTCTCTAAGACTAAAGTCAACTGTTTTCTTTTTGCAATTCCATCAAAAGCCTCTCCATCAATTTCTTTGGTAATTATTCTCATTGTGTCAATATCCCCGGGTACTCTACCGTAAATATTCGAAGCAAATGAATGAATAATTTCCTGTCTTCTGAATTGCTCCCAATCATCAATATTATCAATATTCATTCCCCCATAAGAGGTTAAAATTGAAGGCAGACTATATGGATTAACCTCCGATTCATCATAATTAACATTATATTGTTGGGAATAGCAATTAACACCGAATAGAAGCAAAAGAATCAGAACTGCGTTTTTTTGGATCATAATTAACCTTCTCATTGTTGACGAAAATCGATTTTCAGTTTTACCAGCTTCCCATCCATCGCCGAAACATAGATCTCACCACTCTCTGTGGGCAGAATCATATTAATCAGCCCGTTGGAAATCCGGTATTTCCAGAGAAAAGCACCGTCAGATGCACGGTAGGCGTAGATCAGCCCTTTATCGGTAGGTGCGAAAACAACACCGTTCTTCTCCACCACCGGAGTAGGTGTCAGTTCATAACCCATATCTTCCCCCGATGAGATCCATTTGATCTTCCTTTCGGGAACAGAGGCATCAATAGCAAGAAGGTCACCATCCATCGTTTTGGCGTAGACGGTATTGCTATCTTCAGATATACCAATGGATTCACGCACCCTGTTTTCCGAATCATTGTATCGCCAGATCACTTCACCCGATTTTTCGTTCAGGACAGTCATGTACCTGTCTGGAGATGCGAGATAGATACGTCCGTGGGCAACTACTGGCACAACCTGTGCTGGTGAGAGCATACGGTTTGCATGCCCGTTGTGCCATATCCACCGCGGTTGTCCCGTTTCTGTGTCGAGTGCGTAAAACCTGTTACCCCAACTTCCGAAGAATAACACCCCATCTTTCACAAGAGGACGTGTCACCACAAAATTCATCACGCTGTCAAAATCCCACTGAAGCTTTCCGGTAGTCATATCCCACGCCCGGCAATGCCCGTCACCACCGGCAATGATCACTTTGTTGCCGGAGCAGACGGGAGAGGAGACCACTGCCTTGTCATTTTTCAGCTTAAACAGTTCTTTTCCGTTGTCTGCATTTAACCCATAGAGGTAGGTATCGGACGAAGCCACCCACACCTGTTTATTACAAACCGTGGGCGTGGAATAGATCTTCCCATTCGTCTTAAAAGTCCAGAGGATGCTGCCATCATTTGCGTTCGCCGCTTTGATCTCTCCCGAAGTATTGGTGTAAACAAGCTGATCGTCGTGCAGATGCATCCCGCTTCCCATATCACTCTTCTCCTGCAGGCTCCACACCTCCTCCACATAACGATGGCGCTGATTGAGAGCATAATCGGGACGGGGAGGATTGCTCTTCCACACAGGGCGTTCTTTTGTTGAATAGCTGAGCCACGGCGACAATGTTTCACCGGAAACGACACGCTCCTGCAGGGTGATGGAATCTCTATCCACCGTGATGATGGTATAACCACCAAAATCATCTTTCGCCCTTAGGTTGGAGCGGCACATCGCACCGTTCACCCCTTCGAAGTTCATCGCTTTATTGTTATGTCCATGCCCGCAAAGCATCAGTTGAACATTGTAAGGTTTGAACGCATCCATCACTTCAAACCAGTTGTTCAGTCCGCTGTCCATCGGGTAATGGTTCACGTAAATAATAGGCATACCAGTATCTGTTTTCTCCAGTTCTTTAAAAAACCAGGTGAGGTTCTCCCGTGGTATCTGTCCCGGCCCCATACGCATGTTGGGGCCCGAGGCCAGTCCTATAAACTTGTGTCCGCCATATTCAAAACCAAACGTTTCGTTGCCGAAGACCCTCAGGAAGTCGTTCGTCCCGCTTTCCGACCAGTTGGAATCATGGTTACCGGGGAGCGTGTACCAGGGAATCTTCAGCTCGTCAAGCAGGCACTTTGCGGTAAGCAGCTCATCATAGGAGCCGAACTCAGTCACGTCCCCCGACACAATGACAAAGGCAATATCCGGAAGAGAGTTGATATCCTTCACCGTACGAAACAGATCCTCGTCGTTATTGGGATTACCGATATGTGTATCTGTAATCAGCGCGAATCTGAATGGCTTCAACGGCTGGGAGAAAACAGCAAACCCTATAACCATCGAAAAGAGAAAGAGTATCAGCTTCTTCATATCTCTTACTTTTATTTTTGATTATTAAAAAATTCATTGAAGTAGAGCATCTGAAATTTCACCGCATTCCTCCAATACTGGCCGTTGTGTGCTCCGGGACGGGAGATGAAATCATGTGGAATGTTACGGTATAGCAGCCCTTCGTGCAGACGTTTGTTCACCTCATAAAAGAAATCTT
>Ga0209347_1003949_pt1 | contig 16310 bp, 14 predicted proteins | sample AutmiccommuBRH23_FD_187382 | JGI IMG/M metagenome (GOLD analysis project Ga0209347, IMG submission 187382) | Deep subsurface microbial communities from Mt. Terri, Switzerland - Autotrophic microbial communities BRH/23 (SPAdes) (version 2) | ecosystem: Environmental > Aquatic > Deep subsurface >...
TGCGCAATAACTCTTTTTTCCCAAAATCCTGCTGTACAGAGATACCGTAGAAATTCCTTCACCTGGAATCCAAAAGCAGCAACCTTATCAATCAAATCATCATGGGCCGGCAGATGAATGTGAAAATCCTGCCTGATGGAACCTTTGATTTCATGGAGTCTGTAAAAAATTGAATATGGATTAAACAGAACAACATAGGGCCTTCCTGAAACAATCCACTGCCCGTAATGAACATCGAAACCCCTTTCCTGCATTTTAAGAACTGCTTTCCCTATTGGTGTGGAATAATCGGTAGCCCGATCAAAATGCGCTGATGCCTGTTCCTCAAAATAAGGACCTATCAGGAAATAGTTTTCTTTACCCCATTGATCTATTATACTGGGAACTTTTGAACGAATAACAGTATAAATTCCACCAACCTGGTTACACACTTCCCAGGCAATCTCAAAAAGAATAGTATTGGATGGAATCTCCGCTACAGGTGGATTCTCGGCATTGATGACTGCGCTCATAAATTTTCAGTTAGCTTTTTACATCACTAAATTAGTGGGAATTCATGATCAAACCAAAAAAAAACAATTTTCAGTTAGAAAAAAAGAAACAATCAAAAGTTCCTGAGTTAAAATAGTTCGTTACCGTGCATTTCCAAAATATTTAAATGAGACCATAACTGCCGAATGACCAACGTTTTTATTTGGGGATCGTACCACTTGTTCCCTCCAGGTTTTTTAAATCAAAGCTAGTCCAAAGCTAGTCCAAAGCTAGTATAAAGCTAGTTTAAAGATATCTGGTACTAGCTTATTACTAGTTTTAGTATTGTCCGATAATAAGTATATACAAAAAGTAAACCGGGTGTAGGGGCTGTATTTTCAGTACCCGAGTTGATAAATACCTGGCTTCTTTACAAATTTTATATAAATACAGCCACAGTACGATATTCCGGCTAGGTTCACGTTAAACGAAATCGGGCAGGAGGAACACTAAGCAGATTTCCTCCTGCTTCATTTTCCCACCTCCCTCACCACAATACGTACAATTGGCTATGCCTGTTGTGATTCGTATTCCCCGGGGCTGAGGTTTGCCTCCTGCTTCATTCAGATCTTGCCTGACGGCAGTCAGGTTCAACCGCACAATAAACACTTTTGCTCTTGCCTGATGGTTGTTAACTACAAATCCCCATAGTGGACTTTCACCACCGGGTTATTTACCATGCACGGAACGGCATTCAAGAAAAAAGGCCCCTGCACAGCGTGCAAAGGCCTAATTCAAGCTTTAATAATGATGAAATTATTTAAGATTCAGTTTTTCCTTTACCATGGGCAAAATGTCGATGCTCTGATTTGATTTATATAGGACAACTCTCGGCCCCATATCAAAAACATAAAGAAGCCCCTGTTCTTTTGCAACCTGTTCAATTGCCTGTTCAGCCTTATCGAATACGGGCGCAAGCAATTCACTGTTTTTCTGCTGAAGCTGTTGTTGTGCTGTTACCTGATAATTCTGTATCCGTTGTTGTAACTCCTGAAGTTCAGTAATTTTGGCATTTCTTTTTACTTCTGACGTTTCTTCATTCATTTTTTCCAATTCCGACAGCTTCAGTTGATAATTCTGTTGCATTTCGCCAAACACTTCTTCTAAATCAGCCTGGAATTTATTGAAGTCAGTTTCAGCTTTAGCTCTTTCCGGCATCAGCTGAACGAGTGCCTGCAGGTCAATATGTCCAAATTTTTGATTTTGGGCACCTGCTGAAATTGTTAGTGCAGCAAGGAAAAGAAGCAAAAGTGGTTTCATTAAATTTCTCATTGTCAATGTAGTATTAAATTTTTGGTCACAAATATAATTATTAATTATTTATATCCTAATTTTTGAAGAACCTGATCGCTCAAATCAAATTTTGGATTTGTAAAGAACAAAGTTGTACTGCCAGCCTTATCAAAAATTACGGCATAACTCCCCTCATTAGCTATCTCCTGAACGGCATTAAAAACATCATCCTGAATGGGTTTAACCAGACCCTGCCTTTTCTTGAACAAGTCACCATCCGGTCCAAAATACTTACGTTGCAATTGTTTATAGTCTTTCTCCTTGGAAATAATGACATCTTCCCTTTTGCGTTTCATATCTTCTGACAACAACACACTTTCTGCCTGAAAATCCTGATACATTTGTTCGATTTCAGCATGCATTGTTTCAAGTTCTTTCTGGTATTGTACCGACAATTGGTTCAACTGTTCCTGAGCTGCCCTGTAAGATGGTATATTTTCGAGCACGTAACCCGAGTCTATAAAACCAAACTTCTGCGCTGAGGTTATCCCGATGAAGGCAATGACTGCAATAATAGTCAATATAAACTTTTTCATGACATTCATTTTTTCATAATTATAAACCTGTAATATCATATTTTATGCCAAACATGAAATTTTAGAATTGCTGACCAATGACAAAATGGAACTGGCTTTTATGTGCATCAGGTGCATTCGGAATTGGATCAAAACCATAACCCCAGTCGATACCCATTAATCCAAACATAGGCAGGAAGATTCTTACCCCCAGGCCTGCAGAACGATGAAGCTTGAAAGGATTGTAATTCTGAAAGCTCATGTTGGCATTACCTCCTTCAAGAAAAGCCAGTGCATAAATGGTAGCACTAGGTTTCAGAGTAATGGGATATCTCATTTCCATTGTGAATTTGGTATACATTTTTGATCCGCTTTGAGGGCTAAGGCTAAAGTCTTTATAACCGCGCAAGGAAACATAATCGGTTCCATAAATATTGTACCCCGACATACCGGATCCCCCAACTATAAAACCTTCGAATGGTGACGGCAGATTTGGATCATAATGTCCAAGGAAACCCATCTCCACAGCTGTACGCAACACGAGGTTCGTATTTCTTGAAAGCGGGTTAAATACCTGTCCCTTAAACAGCCATTTATGATATTCTATCCATTTGTATTTCTCATTATTGGAAAGATCAGCAGAACTGTAATCTTTTCCCGAAACCAGCGAAAAAGGAGGAGTAGCTTTAAGCGTCAGGCTGAAAGATGATCCCCTTCTTGAATAAAGTGGATTATCAACTGAATTTCTTCCAAAAACAGTCTTGAAGCTGAAGTTGTTGAAATTTCCGTTTACATTACCGTCTTTATCAGCAAGAAACCAGAAATAGCTTCCCATGTTCTGCAGCAAATAATGTTCGAGCGATAACTCATGGTAAACCGTAAAATAATCATCAGGGAAAGAAAGTCTATACCCGTAACCCATAGCCACCGCTGTGGTTTCCCAAATCTGGTCATTTGCAGTATTGGTTCCTTCCGATTCATAATTATACTGTTGCTGCGGATATCCACCATATGGATAGCCACCATAACCTCCGTAACCACCATATCCGCCATAACCGCCGTATCCGCCATAACCGCCATACGGATAACCGCCATAGCCACCGTAAGGATAACCTCCATAACCTCCACCATAACCACCACCGTAACCACCATAAGGATTGTAGCTCTGGTAATATTTATTGGCGCTGTAATTAATCCTGGAATGAGATAACGATAAAGAGAATGAATTGGGTTTCTTTCCTCCCAGCCAGGGTTCAATAAAAGAAAGACTGACTGTCCGGTAATATCTTCCGCTGGTCTGGTAACGCAGGCTGAGTGTCTGACCATCACCTGTAGGAAGTGGTCTCCATGCTTCCTTGTTCAGGATATTTCTTACTGAAAAATTTGCAAATTTTAAACCTACCGAACCCACAAACATGCCTGCTCCCCAACCTCCTGAAAGTTCGATCTGATCGTTTGCCTTTTCCTGAAGCTGATACTCAATGTCAACTGTACCATTTTCAGGATTGGGATTGACATCAGGATTGATCGCTTCCGGATCGAAGTGCCCAAGTTGTGCAAGTTCCCTTACTGATCTGATTATTTCACTCTTGCTGAAAAGATCACCCGGATATGTCCTCACTTCTCTTCTGGCCACATGTTCATGTGTTTTTGTATTACCGGTTATGAGTACCTTGTCAATAGTAGCCTGTTTCCCCTCCCGGATACGCATTTCGTAGTTGATGGTATCGTTCTCAATACTAACTTCAACAGGCTGCAGATCAAAAAACAGGTATCCCTGATCGAGATAAAGATTATTTAAACCCTCATCATTATCGAATAATCTCTTTTCGAGTACCGACTGGTTAAAAACATCCCCTTTTTCTATACCAAGGTAATTATTGAGATAATCTGACTGATAAACAGTGTTGCCTACCCATCTGACGTCTCCGAAATAATATTTATCGCCTTCATCTACCCATAGCTCAATGTTAACCCTTGGTTTGTTTTTGCGTCCAACTTCAACCTGATACAGTGTGTCCTGCATTATAATGGCATCACGAAAGCCGCGTTCATTATATTTACTTATCAGCTTTGCCTTGTCATTCTGATATTCTTCTTCCAGGAATTTTTTTGTTTTGAAGAAGTTTCTCAGTTTACGTGAGTTGGTTTTCTTCATTGCACGCTCCAAAGTTACTTCACTAACAGCTTCATTTCCATGGATTATTATTTCATTTACCTTTACCTTTTCTTTCTTGTCAACATGAATATCAAGAATGATGCTGTTATTTTGAGTGGTATCATCACGTTGTACGATGTCTACAGTAGTATTCAGAAAACCTTTTGCAAGAAAAAGGTTTGTAATGGTTCTTTCAGCATTGTTAACCTGGTTGTCGGTTACCTGCGACCCTTTTAAAAGAAGTACCTTTTCGGTAATATCATCTTTTTCTGATTTGCTGACACCGTGAAAATTAACATCCGACAGCCTTGGACGTTCCTGAAGGTATATGTCGAGCCAAATATCATCGTCAACTATTTTACTGGCAGTAATTCTGACATCAGAAAATAATCCTTGTTGCCAAAGTTTCTTGATTGCATTGGTAATGGATTCACCCGGTACTTCAATGATCTGACCGACCCGCAGGCCTGACAACTGGATAAGAACAGTCTGGTCAAGGTATTTAATACCTGAAATTTCAATCCCGGCTACAGTGTATCTTTTTGGACTGGAATAATAAACGGAAACATTTGTATCATCGGTAACCTGGCTATAAACAGGTGGTGCCTGGAGAACCAATAAAAACAACAGGAATATAAATAGCTTTCGCATTCTGGTCATTATAATTTAACTAAATAATTGTTTATTGATTTTACCAAATCTTCTTTCTCTGTTTTGGAAATCATAAACTGCTTCAAACAAATCTTCTTTTCTAAAATCAGGCCAAAGTTTATTGGTGAAATATAATTCTGTATAAGCAATTTGCCACAACAGGAAATTACTGATTCTAAGCTCTCCGCTCGTACGGATCAGAAGTTCCGGATCCGGAAGGTGAGCAGTTGAAAGATAATTTCCAAAAAGTTTATCATCAATTTCCCCCGGTGTGATTATACCTGCTTTAACATCTTCAGCAATCTTTTTGGCTGCCTGTGATATCTCCCACTTTGAACTGTAACTTAATGCAAGAATAAGATTCAGTCCGGAGTTGTTGTGAAGTATCTGAATGCATTCCTGCAGTTTATGGCCAACATCAACAGGCAGCTTTTCCAAATCACCTATAGCATCCAGCCTGACGTTGTTTTTCATCAGTTCTTCAGTTTCATTTTCAATGGCCTGAACAAGAAGCCCCATTAAAGCATCGACTTCATTCTTCGGACGTTCCCAGTTTTCGGTTGAGAAAGCATAGAGGGTGAGATATTGAATTCCAATTTCACTTGAACCTTCAACAGTTGATCTCACAGCATCAACTCCATGTTCATGTCCAAATATTCTTTCACTGCCATGCCTTGCAGCCCACCGGCCGTTTCCATCCATTATGATGGCTACATGACGGGGTATATTTTTGCTGTTAAGTTTTTCTTTAAATGATTTCATTACCAGTCTTTCCTGTCGTAAGCAGGACAATCTTTTTGGTTTAAATATAATTTATAGGTCAGATGGACTCCTAAATATCCAGGCCAGTCGTTGTTGTGGTAAACTGTTGTATAATTAACCTTTCCAACAGTATTGTTTTCAAATGACAGCGGATCATCAAGATTATCAAGCTTGTCGTTAAACAACTTTCTAAGTTGGTATTCTGCTCCGAAGCCCAGCCTTTCACCAAGTGAAAATTTTATACCAAACCCGAAAGGAATGCTGGCTGCAATAACCGATTCAGGATTCATGGGATAATTTAATTGATTTTCCATAAATGGCAGATCATAAATAGTATCCCTCTGAAGAGGAAAATAACTTACTCCCACTCCACCCAATATATAAGGTGTAAAAGGAGTTTTCCTTTCTCCCAGCACATATTTAAGGAAGTTAACCTCCATCATCAGTGTTATATCCTGAGCATTTTTTTTAAATTCAAACGGAACACCCTCGACTTCTCCGTCAGCAGAAAAACTGCCGGTTAAAAACATCATGCGCATTCCTACCCTTGCATTAAAATTATACCTGAAATAGGCACCCATATTTAAGTTGAACGATTGCAACGGAGAAGCAGAACCTACATCACCCCAATAAGTGGAAGTTCCCCCCCAAATGCCTATGTCGGCTGATTTTTGGGCAAAACCTGAAACAGCTAGAACAACTGCTATAAACACCAATCCTATTTTTTTCATTTGGTATTCCAAATCATTTATTCATCATTCGTTTCAGGCATGTTCCTGTTCGTAAAGCCAGACTCCGAAACCTCCGGGCAAGTGTAAAAATCTATGCCTGAAGATTTATTAAACATTATAATTAATCAACATAAACTTCTGTTTTTCAACGAACTCAACTTGATTTGCCCTTTTGATTTTTAGCTTTCAAGAGGTACAAAAGTAATATAATTCTAAATAAAACATACCTGAATGCTATTATAAAACCCAAAGAAAGATTAAAAATTGTTAAGCTTGGGAGAATATTTAATTGCGCTTGTCGTACCCCCACATTAACTTGTTTCTCAACGTATTAAAAAAGTTATGACCGGGTAGTTGAAGGGTTTTTAAAGAAACATTTGCTTTTCTGATCCGGAGTATGGTACTAAAATCTACGGGTACTGAGCGATAATCGAGTGAAGTAAGGTAAGTACTGCCCCTGCCTTCCACTTTCAGCCGGATTTCATATTTATCGGGCACAACAATCGGTCTGATTGTAAGATTATGGGGTGCAAGAGGAGTAATTACAAAGTTTTCTGAATCGGGTGAAAGAATTGGTCCGCCAACACTCAGGGAATAAGCAGTAGAACCGGTTGGTGTTGCAATAATCAAGCCGTCAGCCCAGTAATTGTTAAGCAACTTATCATTGCACCAGGCTGTAATATTTATCATGGAAGAAGAATCCGTTTTTAAAACTGCCAGCTCGTTCAGAGCAAAGCTAAAATCTATGGTCTCTTTTCCGCCAAATTCAATATTCAGCAATGAACGCTCTATAATAGAATATCGGTCGTTCAAAATATCACCCATGGCATGATAAATCTGTTCCTGGGAAATATCTGCCAGAAAACCCAGTCGTCCGCTGTTCACTCCTACTACAGGAATATCAAAATTCCGGATGTTAACAACTGAATGTAAAAAAGTACCATCTCCTCCTACACTGAAAATAAACTTGTTGGTGGAATCAAAATCGGAAGGCGATTCAAAAAACGAATTGAATGAAACCGAAAAATCAAGCTTTTCTGAAAGAAAGTCGTGAAATGGCTTATACAACTGTACTTCAACTTTATTCTTTTCAAGAAAACCAAAAAATGCTTTTAATACAGGTAGAAACCGTTCCGATACAGAGGTTCCAAAAACAGCCACTTTCATTCAGGAAAATTTAATAGTTACTCTTTAGCAATAAACCCAACTTCAAAACTGCCGGTTCTTCAAAAAAATCATTTTCTGTATACCACCATATAAACATCCCGAAATGCAATTTCATTCGGGTAACTTGAATCGTTTTCTAAATATTCATATACTTCATAAACTGATCGAACCTGTCCTGGTACAAGTCACTCAGCATTGAATTGTCAAGATAAACACCTTTAACATTATAATCAAAACGCGTCAGGGCTTCAATTACCGGTGAAAGATCTTCCTTATCTAATTTCAGGATGATTTCCATAGTATTGGTTCCCGGGAGCCTGTTTAGGAAAAAACTCAGAATTTTTGTATCATTTTCCTCTACAATCCTGCTGATCTGAGTCATTGAATAATCATTGACATTCACTTCAAGTACAAGTACCCCCCCAAGTTCCTGCAAAGAAAAGAAACGTGCGAACCTGCGTGCCAGATCATATAAAGTTATGGCTCCCATATATTCATGATCCTTGTTGACAACCGCAATTACGCTCAGTTTAAGTTTGTACATCATCACAGCTACTTCAAATATATGCTGCTGTTCATGTACATGGGCGGTGAAAAATTTATCCTTTTCCCTGACAATAGGTTCCTCCAGCAAATTGAGATCATAAATAAGCTTATCTGATACTAATCCTACATATTTAGAATCCTCAATAACCGGCAGATGTGATACCCTGTAAAGATCCATTGAGTTCAAAACTTTCTGCCCTTTATCACTGCTCCTGACCGCAGTAACAACATCCGATTTTATATTAATTGCCAGCAATTCCTTTTTGTTTTTAGAGTTTTCAACTGAAAATTGTAACTTGCACCTATCAAAAATACAAAAATGACACGACTTAGTGTAAACATTAACAAAATAGCTACGCTTCGGAATTCAAGAGGTGGTGATAAACCAAATGTAAAAGAGGCGGCTGTTAATTGTCAGCGTTTTGGAGCTCATGGTATTACGGTTCATCCCCGTCCTGATGAAAGACACATTACCCGTAAGGATGTTTATGAAATAAAAACAGTAATCAAAACTGAATTTAACATTGAAGGTTATCCCAGTGAAGATTTCCTGAGGATGGTCACAGAAGTTTTACCCGACCAGGTAACGCTGGTGCCCGATACCCATAATCAGCTTACCAGCGACCATGGCTGGGATACATGGGAACATCTTTTATTCCTTAAAGATGTGGTTGAACGGCTCAGGGAGCATGGAATCCGCACATCTATTTTTGTGGACCCCGATGAAAAAGTTATTGAAGGTGCAGCAGAAACTGGCGCCCACAGAATTGAACTCTATACAGAACCTTACGCACGGTTATATTCCCTTGGGCGCGATGCAGCTATCAGTCCATATGTAACAGCTGCTAAAATTGCCAATGCCATTGAACTTGAAATGAATGCCGGGCATGATTTGAACCTTGAAAACCTGAACTTTTTCTGCAAATCCATTCCCAATCTGAAAGAAGTATCTATCGGCCATGCACTGATCTCCGATGCGCTTTACTTCGGATTGGAGACTACAATTCAAAAATATCTTGACTGCCTGAAATAACAATATGGAACTATTTCACCGGAAGCAAGGAACAGGGCCAGTTGTGGTTGTTGTACATGGCTTATACGGCTCATCCGACAACTGGCTCAACATGGGCAAAAGGCTTGCCGAAAAACATACTGTTTATATGGTTGACCTGCGAAACCATGGAAATTCAGGCTTTGCTCCCAGTCATACTTATGAAGACATGAAAGATGATCTGGCTTCATTTTTTAATAAACATCAGATTGGAAAGGCTACATTGCTTGGTCACAGTATGGGCGGTAAAACAGCCATGTGGTTTGCAGCCGACTATCCCGAAAAGATAGAAAAGCTTGTTATCGCCGATATAGCACCCAAAAATTACCTGCTGATGAATGAAAGCAGCCAGTACCACCTTCACCGAAATATATTACTGGCTATGCAGGAACTGGATTTTGGCCGGGTTAAAAACAGAAGTGATATTGATGATTTACTTGCAGAAAAAATTGATGATTCACGCATACGCAGTTTCCTTCTGAAAAGCGTGAAAAAAAACAAAAAAACAACAACGTACTCCTGGCAACTCAATGTCGAAGTACTGTATGATCATCTTGAAGAAATTGTGGGTGGTGTAAACCGCCAGTGGTTTGAAGGAAGAATTCCCATTACAAGGTATCCTGTTATCTTCATTCGCGGATTGAACTCAAATTATATCCTGGATGAAGATATTCCTGTAATCAGGGAAATATACCCTGATGCCAGTATCGTGGATATCCCCGGTGCAGGCCACTGGCTCCATGCCGAAAAACCCCGGCAATTTATGGAAGCTGTAATGAGGTGCTGCTGAACAGCAGTTTTTACCTGTTGTACTTTTCTGTAATTTCCTTTAAAAATAAACGGTGCTTCTTTTTTAACTGCCACCACCTGAAACGCCACTCCCAGTTTCCTGTTGCAATGCCTGGTGTATTTAACCTTGCACGTTCATTCAGTTCAAGAAGATCCTGCATAGGGATGACGGCACTTCTTGCTACTGAAGCCCAGATCAGTTCAATCGCTTTTCTTAGTGCCTGCTTATGATTCTTACCAAGGTAAATCTCAACCATCTTCTTTTCTTCAGGTTTCAGCGACCGTAACCAGCCAAGTGTTGTATTATTATCATGTGTACCGGTATACGCAATATAGTTTAGAAGATAATTATGGGGAAGGTTATGATTTTTTGCATGCGACCCAAAAGCAAACTGAAAAACCTTCATACCTGGCAAATCGAAATGATCCCTGAGTGCTTCAACCTCAGGAGTAATAACTCCCAGATCTTCTGCAACAAGACGAAGGTCACTTACCTGCTGGGCGAAAATCTCTAAAAGCTGCATCCCTTTTGCCGGCACCCACTCACCTTTAATAGCAGTTTTTTGACCTGCAGGTACTGACCAATAGGATTCGAGACCGCGAAAATGATCAATCCTCACCTGATCAAACATGTTCACATTAAAATGCAACCGGGCCAGCCACCAGTCAAACCCTCTTTCCTCATTCTTTTCCCAGTTAAAGACAGGATTGCCCCATAACTGACCTGTCTCGCTGAAATAATCCGGAGGAACACCAGCCATCTGCAGTTGCTCCAGGTTTGCATCAAGCATAAAAAGCTCAGTGTTTGACCAAACATCAGCACTATCTCCTGATACATACAAAGGCAGGTCCCCGAGAATTTTGATATTTTTGCTGCCGGCATAGTTTTTCAGCATAAACCACTGCCTGAAAAAAAGGAACTGAATGAACTTTCTGAATTCTATCTCCTCATACAGTAATTCCGTATATTTTTTAAGTGCACCTTTTTCCCTTGACCTGATATCCTCATCCCATTCATTCCAGCCTATATTTTTAAAGTGCTTTTTAACTGACATAAACAGTGCATAATCATTAAGCCACCACTGATGTTCATTAAGGAATTGCCGGTATTCATTTTCATAAGGGGCATTATTCTTCCTGAAATTGTCAAAAGCTTTCCTCAGAACCGGATATTTCCACTGTTCCATCAATTGAAAATCCACTTTGTAAGTTGAAGCTTTGGGTTTATTGTCGAGGTCTGCCATATCAAGCATCTTGTCCTGCACGATCAGATTTAAATCGATGAGCAGTGGGTTACCTGCAAAAGCCGAATAACTCTGATAGGGTGAATTTCCATAACCTACAGGTCCAAGAGGCAATATCTGCCATAACTTTTGATTTGTGCTTTCAAGAAAATCCACAAACTGATAAGCACTGGCACCCAGTGTACCGATACCTTCCTGACCGGGAAGTGAAGTAATATGAAGCAGTATACCGCTGTTTCTTTCAAATTTTTGCATAATGATCTCTAAAATTTCTTAGATGTTCGGCTGTTTCACGCACCACACGCTGAACAGCAACACCATGTTTTAAATCGGGGTTAAAATCGCCGTGGGAATTACCTGCCAGAAACAGGTAATGTGCATGAACCATCGACCTTAGCCAGCCGGGAGGTACATGCCCTGAAGGAAAACTTGTATAAGGTGCATAATTGCTTCCCACCATCTGTTTAATCCACTGATTGGAACCTTCAAGGTAATATTCAAAATATTCTGAATGTTGGGAGGAATATCGTAAAGCTCCGGCTTCTGCATAAAGCTCAAGATGAACCAGGTCGCCAGTCCCGGAGCTGACCCTGCTGGCTGCCATATTTCCGACTGCCCCGGTTACAGGATCAAACATCGAAATGGAACTGAAAAGATCAGAACCTGACGGAACATCTTCAAAGCTGCCGCTTTGCAGCGCACCTGTAATCTTTAGTTCCTCACCAAGAAATGCCATCAGCAGGCTGATTCCATGAGAACCCAAATCGGCCATGGCACCCCCGTCGGGAGCAGGTGTTAACCTTGTTACCCGCTTTTCCCTGTATGACTTCTGAAGGTAATCCCCGTGGTAATATTTCAGATCAAAATGAATAGGTTTTCCCAACTGTCCCGATTTCCAGAAACTTAATGCTTCCCGAACGGCTGAAGTCTGAAGGTATTGAAATCCAACCTGGATGCGCACACCTTCGGGCAAATGGGAGACAATCTGCCTGAGTTCTTCTTCCTCCTGCAATGAAGCACAAACAGGCTTTTCCAAATATATAAGCTTTACATTCTGCATCCTGAGGGCAAGGCTTAAATGTTCAAAATGAACATTATTGGGGCCTAATATATAAACAGCCTCTATACGATTGTTCCCGGAAAATTCTTCAACCGACTCTGCACTGAAAAAACCATAATTTCCTGCAAATCTTTCACGGCTTTCTTTTCTTGCAGAAGTAACTGATTCAAAAACAAGAGAAGGTACATTGTTATAATAAAATTTAAGTGACTGAAGGGCATAGGCATGAGCACGTGCTATTCCGCCTGCTCCCATAAAGCCAATATGTATATTCTGCATAAGCTGTTATCAAAATTTTTTCAAAATTAACGATTTGGGCATAAAGTATTGTCATCTTGGGATACCGTAAAACGCTGTTTCATTCCTTTTATTTGAAAACTTCAAACTTTAACAGAATAAACAGGAATTTTTAGCCACAGCGAAAATTCATCAAGACTGTTCTGTGCTGTTTCACGTGTCTTGCATTTCTTAATAGCTACAGCAGGTTTCTTAGCCCCGTTCACAAGAAAAATACGATAATCAGTGGTTTTAGTTGAAGTTGTCCGGTTTGACCAACTGGACATTGACTCCCACCTGGAAATGGGTACAAGGGTTACACCAATATATTCATGAAGTGATTTCCATTTTCCGGTTCTGACAAATCCAAACCAGTTATTGTACATCCTCATCCTGTGCTTTTCCGTATCAAACTCAACTCCGGCATCAGTAAAAACAACAAACACAGCAAGCAAAACTGTAAAAGCTCCTAATATATATGCCCCTGAAACCAGAATGAAAATTCCTGCAATAAGGAAAATCACCCCTGCAAAAACTGCAGTTCTTCCAAAAGCTCTTTCTATTTTATTATCAACCTTCAATAACTTTTTAACCAAATATACTAAAATAGACTGAGCCATTAAAATATTTTATTAATCTTTCAGCCACGTATCCAGCCAGTTGAAGAATACCCTTTGCCATAGTATTCCGTTCTGGGGCTGCAATACCCAGTGGTTTTCCTCAGGAAAATAAAGAAGCCTGGCAGGAACACCCCTAAGAACTGCAGCATTAAATGCTGCCAGCCCCTGATCAGGTGTAACCCTGTAATCCTTTTCACCATGAATGACAAGAATAGGAGTGTCCCAGTTCTGAACGTAACGGTGAGGTGAAAATGTATATGACCGTTGTGCAACTGCATTTTCCTTATCCCAAAACGCGCCTCCCATTTCCCAGTTAACAAACCACATCTCTTCTGTCATCAGGTACATATGTTCAAAGTTGAACATACCGTCATGGGCAATAAACGCGCTGAACCTGCCTTCATGATGTCCTGCAAGAAAAAAAACGGAATAACCTCCATAACTTGCACCCACTGCTCCAAGTTTGCTTGTGTCAACATAAGGTTCTTTTGCCACCTCATCAATGGCAGTCAGTAAATCCCTTATATTCTGGCCACCATAATCTTTCGAAATCTGTTCATTCCACTCCTGTCCAAAACCCGGTAATCCCCTGCGGTTTGGTGCAACCACAATGTAACCTTTTGCTGCCATCATCTGAAAATTCCAGCGGTACGACCAAAACTGACTTACTGTTCCCTGAGGTCCACCCTGGCAATAAAGAAGAGTCGGATACTTTTTATCTGGATCAAAGCCAGGGGGATAAATGATCCAGGTATGCATCTGCTTTCCATCGGTGGTTTCCAGCCAGCGTTCCTCTACTTTGCCCAGGTTAAGCTGATCCATAATACCTTTAGTAACTGTCGTTAGTGGTTCATCATGTCCGGTATCCGGATCAACTATGTAGAGTTCGGCAGGATGTGACATTGATACTTTTTGAGCTATCAGCACGTCGCCCGCTGGTTCAACTGTTTGATAATTATGGATGCCATCGGTCAGCCTTTTGATTGATCCATTGGAAATCTCCAGTCGATAAATCTCATCAGTTCCATGGATATTACTTATAAAGTAGATATTCTCTCCTTCTGTATCCCACTTCAACTGACTTACATTCTGATCAAAACCTTCTGTAAAATCCCTCTTCTCCCCGGTTTTCAGATTCATAATAAACAACCGGTTCTTATCAGCTTCATAACCATCGCGTTCCATACTTTCCCATGCAAGATATTCTCCGTTTGGCGAAAACAAAGGATTCTTATCATATCCGTTCATACCCTCGGTCAGGTTTGTTGTCTCGCCAGCGCCGGTGTTGTACAGGTAAATATCAGAGTTTGTAGAAACTGCATATTCTTTCCCCGATTTCTTTTTGGAAGTATAAGCCAGGCTGCCACCATCGGGGCTCCATGTCACCTGCTCTATTCCTCCAAACGGCTCCATTGGGGCATCATAACGTTCTCCTTCCATAATATCCGTTGCTTCTTCCAGTTTATCCGAGCCGGAGATGAAAATATGACTGTAGGTATAATCATGCCAGGTATCCCAATGTCTGTACATGATATCATCCTCCAGACGGGCATTCGCCTTTGGCAAATCGGGATATAAATCATGAATATCTTTATCGAGCTTGACACGTTTGATATAGAAGATTTTATCGCCTGCGGGAGAATAGTTAAACCCTGATATTCCTCCTTCAACAGAAGAAATTTTTTGTTTTCCGGAGCCGTCAGGGTTCATTTCCCACAACTGCACATTGCCTGATGACGCAGAAAGGTATCCTATCTTTTTACCATCGGGCCGCCAAACCGCATTGAATTCATTTGATGCAGTTTCTGTAAGATTGGCAGATACTCCTCCCGAAACAGAAACTGTATAAATATCACGATAAGCTTTATTTTCCTCTATGTTATAATATGTAACCGTATATAAAACCGTGCTTCCGTCAGGTGACACCTGTGGACTACCCACACGGCCAAATGACCAGAGTACTTCAGGAGTCAGTTCTTCTGATTCAAGCACAGGTACAGGCGGCAGAAAATTTTTTTGCTGAACAGAACTGTTTGGAGAGGTACAGGCAATAAGGCCTGAAAACAAAAAAAGAACAAAAAATTTCATTTATAAACTTGTTTATGATTATGATCTAATGCAAAAATATTCAATTAATATTCAGAACCAGTCATAAGCAAGTTTTCTTTTAAATATTAGCGTTCCTTGCAAACTGATTTTACCTGACCCTCCTCAATATCTGCAATTCCTTGTTTCTGCGGGCATAAATAGAAGCTATCTTTCGGTTCCGGGCAACTGTCATTTTTCCTGAAAAAAAGCGGGCACCTTTTTCAATTTCACGGGGAGGTGGTTCAGGACAACCATCCGAAACCCATTTTTTAAAAGTTTTATAACTTCCCCAGTTTTCATTCCACACCGGGCCTATCAAATATTCTTTTATGCTTGATACAGCACTTTCAAAATCTGTCTTTAACCTTTCAGGAACCGATTCATTCTGATCAAGTTTTTGAAATACTTCAGAAAAAATCCTGAAATCTTTCTGATAAACCCTTCTTAGGGTTTCAACATTCAACAAATTTCCTTCACCATCCTGCTGATAACCTTTTCCTTCAACAGTCCCGGCTTTGCTATTACTGATAATTCTATCAGTTTGTGTGCTCAGCAGATAAACCATTAGGGCAGCGCCAAATAAGAAGAAAATTGCTCCGGGGATTACATGGGCAAGCATCATTGTTTTTTCCAACCATTTAAAATCTGCAACAGTACTTCCCAATGTGACCGGAATAATAAAAAACAACAAAAATCCAAAACCAATGCATAATCCTGCAATGATGAAAGCAATTATCCGCTCTTTTCCTCTGGTATTAATTAACTGATGTGCCATAAAACTATTGTGTGAAAAGTTATATGAAGCAGACATTGAATGCCTGGGTTACA
>Ga0209347_1003950_pt1 | contig 16307 bp, 9 predicted proteins | sample AutmiccommuBRH23_FD_187382 | JGI IMG/M metagenome (GOLD analysis project Ga0209347, IMG submission 187382) | Deep subsurface microbial communities from Mt. Terri, Switzerland - Autotrophic microbial communities BRH/23 (SPAdes) (version 2) | ecosystem: Environmental > Aquatic > Deep subsurface >...
CCTCCTGGAAACGCCGAGTGCATGCTGCAAATGAAGAAGGACGGAAATCTATAATGGCCGGTCAATCATTACCCACACTGGAACGGAATCTGTCCAATCCGCAGACGGAGATCGAACGTGAAATCGTCACCCTGGGGCCCTGGTTCCACAACCTCCATCTTCCCGGCGGCCTGCAGACGGCGCCCGAACACCCGCTCGGCGATTTCCCGGCCCGCAAGTGGCAGCTCATGGCGTCCCATATCCCGGACGACCTGTCCGGCCGATCGGCTCTCGACATCGGCTGCAATGCCGGGTTCTACAGCTTCGAGCTGGCCCGACGTGGGGCCCAGGTCACCGCGATCGACACCGGCGAAAGATATCTCCGCCAGGCCGCCTGGGCAGCCGACAAGCTCGGCCTGCGGAGCCGCATTCGCTTTGAGTCGATCAGTGTCTACGACCTGGCTTCGCTGCGACAGGACTTCGATCTGGTTTTGTTCCTGGGGGTCTTCTATCACCTTCGGCATCCGCTGCTGGGGCTGGACATCGTGACCTCCGTCACACGAACGACCCTGCTCTTTCAGACGCTGACGATGCCTCAGCAAGGCCAGATGAAGTGCCCGCGCAATATTGCACTGACCGAGCGTGAACAGATGCTCCACCCGGCGTGGCCGAAGATGGCCTTTGTCGAAGAGTCTCTCGAAGGCGATCCGACGAACTGGTGGGTGCCGAATCATGCCGCCGTGGAAGCGATGCTTCGCTCCTGCGGATGGCAATCCATTGGATACCTCGGCGAGGAAATCTACCACTGCGGGAATCGATCGGCCGTCCTCCCCACGGAGCCAAGACCCAGACTTCCCGCGGGCGGTCAGTAAAACTCCATGGACGAATAGGGATTCACCTTGTGGAAAGAGCGGGCTGCGACGGCTCTGATGGGACGGGCCAAGCCGGGTCGCAGTAGATCGGATGAAACGACTATGATCACCAGCATCATGCTTTGGAATGAGCCGAACAACCTGTCACATTGGGATTTCCAAATGGATCCCGAGTGGCGTCAGTTCAGCACGATGATCCAAGGCGCGGCCCGGGTCATCAAAGGGCTGGCTCCGGATCTGCGATTGGTCCTCGGCGGCATCTCTCCCATCGATCCGAACTTCATCAGGCTGCTGGCCGGCTACGGCGTCCTGGACACCCTCGACACCGTGGGGGTGCACGGTTTTCCGCTGGACTGGAATCATTGGAGGATCGGCGACTGGCCGGACAAGATTCGGGAGATCGAGGAGATCTGTCCCCTGCCGATCTGGGTGACGGAAGTCGGGGCATCCTCGTTCGGCGCCGATGAAGTCCAGGTATTCGGCATTCGCAGGACCAACGAACTGCTGATTGGACGGGTGGAGCAGGCCTTCTGGTATTCGCTGTTGGATCTGCCCCCGACGTGGGAAGCGACGACCCGCCACAGAGAGAACGAGGGAAGCGCCTACTACCGGCACTTCTACCTGGGTCTGGTGGATGCCCACGGGCGAGCCAAGCCGGCGTTCGATTTTTTCGATAACCGCATGGGCATCTGCCAATGGTTCCATTTCGAGGATCACCGGCTGGACTTTGCCGTCTCGTTGCTCAAGGCCCTCGGCGTCAAGAAGCTGCGCACGGGCCTGAGTTGGGCAGACTGGCACCGGCCCAATGCGATCGCCTGGTTTGACCGCCAGATGCGGGCGCTGGAGGACTTTGACGTCACGCTGACATTCTGTTTCACCCCGCCTTCTCTCGGCCTCAGACCCTGTCACACGTCGCCTCCGACGGACCCGTCGGAATTCGCCCGGTTCTCCGCCGAAGTGGTGACACGCTATGTGCTTGGCGAGAGTAAGGACCGCGGAATCAAACCCACCCCCACCAACTGTGAGGGAGAAAGGAACGGCTATGAGCAAGATCAAGATCGCGATCGCCGGACTCGGCAACTGTGCCAGCAGCCTGCTTCAGGGCATTGAATACTACAGACAAATGCCCAAAGACGCCGCCGATTCCGGCGGATTGATGCACTACGCCATGGGTCCCTATCGGCCGTTCGACGTGGAATTGGTGGCCGCGTTCGACATCGACCGGCGCAAGGTCGGCAAGTCCGCCGCGGAAGCCATCTTCGCTCTTCCCAACAATACGAAGGTCTTCTGTCCCCGGCTGCGCGATGCCGGACCCGTGGTGCAGATGGGGCCGATTCTCGACGGCTTTCCGCAGCACATGCTGGAGTACCCGGAGCACCGCCGCTTCCTGCCGGCCGACGATGAGCCCGTGGACGTGGCGGCCGTGCTGCGCGACAGCGGAGCCCAGATCCTGGTCAATTACCTGCCCGTCGGCTCGCAGAGGGCCACGGAATTCTATGCTCAGGCCGCACTCGATGCGGGCGTGGCGCTGGTCAACTGCATCCCGGTCTTCATCGTCAGCCAACCGGCCTGGGCGCAGCGGTTCCGGCAGAAAGGCCTGCCCTGTGTCGGCGACGACATCAAAGCCCAGGTCGGGGCGACCATCGTGCATCGGACGCTTACCCGGCTCTTCGAGGATCGCGGGGTCAAGCTCGACGCCACGTACCAGCTCAACACCGGAGGAAACTCCGACTTCCTGAACATGCTCGACCGGCGTCGGCTCTCCAGCAAGAAAATCTCAAAAACCCAGGCAGTGCAGTCCCAATTGGCCGAGCAGCTCGACGACGACCACATCCACATCGGCCCTTCCGACTACGTTGCATGGCAGAACGACAACAAAGTCTGCTTCCTGCGGATGGAGGGCCGGGGATTCGGCTCGATCCCCCTGCACATCGAATTGCGGCTGAGCGTGGAGGATTCGCCCAACAGCGCCGGCGTGGCGATCGACGCCATTCGCATGTGCCAGATCGCGCTGGACCGCGGCATCAGCGGTCCCCTGCTGCCGGCCAGTGCATATTACATGAAGCATCCGCCCGTGCAGATGAAGGATGTGGAAGCCCTGGACGAGATCGAACGCTCGTTGTCCCGGCTCGAAGACCCGGCCGGACTCCGCGTGTACACGGAGCCGGCGGCCGCTCCGATCCCATGGCCTGCCGGAAATCAAGAGAGGGAAGAGAAAGCCCTGGATACGACTACGTGAGAATGGAAGCGAGTGGCTTCCATCGGTCCGGCGGGTTTCCTCCATTCCACAAACGGCATCGGCAGGGTTCTTGGCATGAGAATCGTTCTGTTCGTTCACTCCATCGTCTCCGACTGGAACAACGGCCACGCTCATTTCCTTCGCGGTCTGGTCACGGCTTTGATGCAGCGCGGGCACCAGGTTTCCTGCTGCGAGCCCGTCAACAACTGGTCCACCAGGAACCTCTTCAGCACGGCCCATGCGGCTCCCATCGTGGAGTTTGCCCGCCGATTCCCCTGGATCTCCGTGCAATTCTACGATCCCGACGAACGTTCCATCGATCAAATGGAGGAGTTGACGGCCGGGGCCGATCTGGTGATCGTACACGAATTCAACGAGCCGGACATCGTGGGGGCGGCCGGCTACGTCCGGGCCCGACGCAAGGATTTTCTCCTGCTGTTCCACGACACGCACCATCGTCTGGCGAGCGTTCCCCACCAGATCGTCCGCTTCAATCTGGCCGATTACGACGGCATCCTGGCTTTTGGCGAGTCGCTGGCCCGGCTGTACCGGACGGCCCTGGGCTTCTCCAACGTATTCGTCTTCCATGAGGCCGCAGACATCCGCACGTTCTTCCCCATCGAGACCGAGAAGGAGCATGACGTCGTCTGGATCGGCAACTGGGGCGACGACGAGCGGGCTGACCAGATCCGCGACTATTTGATCGCCGCCGCAGCGGACCTGCCGGACCTGCGGTTCACGGTTCACGGCGTTCGATACCCCAAACACATCCTGAAGTCCTTCGACAGGGCCGGCATCCGATACGAAGGATGGGCGCCGAATTTCGCGGTTCCAGAGATCTTCGCGAAATCCCGCACGACGCTGCACATCCTGCGGTCGTTCTATTGCACGAGCCTCTCGGGAATTCCCACGATTCGCCCCTTTGAGGCGATGGCCTGCGGCATCCCCCTGATCACAACACAATGGCATGACACGGAACAACTCTTCCGCGGAGGCCGCGACTACCTGATGGCCGAATCGCCGGAACAGATGCGCCGGCACATCCGGGAACTGACCGCCAGCGAACAGATGAGGCGGGACCTGGCAGGCAGCGCCCTGGAGACGATCCGACTGCGGCATCACTGCGACCTTCGCGCCGAACAACTCGAACAGATCTGCGAGAGGCTCTCGAACAGTCGGTAGCCGGCGGACCGTCGGCGGCCCACAATGGATAACTGACCATGCAGATGGAAGGCTCCAACAACATTTTGCTCTGCCTGCGCTACGGCATCGGCGACCTGATCATGGAGTTGCCGATCATCGACGAATTGCGAGCGGTCCTGCCACAGGCGACGATCACGGGTCTGGGCGCCGAACCTGCCGTTGAAATCCTCGAAGGCGACACCCGGTTGGACGAGGTCCTGTCAATTCAGCAATGGGGTATCCGCCACCTGGACGACCCGGTGGACGACCCCATTCGGCAAACGCTGGCCGACTGGCTCATCGAGCGTCGATTCGATCTGATCCTCGACCCGTCTCATGCCGCCAACGTCGTGAAGGAGATTCTCTATCGGCAGGACCTCCGTATACGGGACTCCGATCGGGCGTGCGCCGAAGTCGGGCTGGCTCAGGGCATGGACGGACTGTCGGCCGTCAAGCACGGGGTCCGACAGGGCTGGGGTCTGGATGTGGCGACGTCCTCTCATCCGGTCATCCGGCTGCACCCCTGGGAGACCGATTGGGCGATTCGACTGCTCGCAGAAAAGGGCCTGGCGCGCCCTTTGGCGGCGGTCTCGCCGGACGCGTCGAGCGATCTCAAGCGATGGCCGACCGAGCATTTCGCCCGAGTGTGTCGATGTCTGATAGAGGAGCTGAACGCGCAGGTCCTGGTTTTCGGCGGGCCCGGCGAGGCCAGACTGTTGCGTGAGTTGGAGGACCGGACGCGCGGCGTGGGCCGGATCGAGATCCTGCAGAATCTGCACCTTCGGCGCGTGGCGGCACTGCTCTCGCAATGCCGGCTCTACATCGGCCACGATTCGGGCCTGATGCACCTGGCTGCCGCGGTGGGAACACCCGTCGTGGTCCTCTTCGGCCCCACCCATCCCCATTTGTATCTGCCCACGGGGGTCCGGTCGCAGGCAGTGGCCGCCTCGGCGCCGTGCCCCTACCGGCCCGGGCGGGCCTTCGGACATCCTCGCTGCGTCCTTGCCGGCTCCTGCCTGATCGGGACGCCCTGCATCCAAACCATCGATCCGGCGCAGGTCTGCGCCACGGTGAAGCAGGAAATGCTCCAATTCCACGGCGATCCCTACACCTCGGCCGGGATTGCCATGACGAAACTGTGAAAATGTGCGCCAACACCGCTCGGCTCGATCAGAACATAGTCACCGGGCTCCTCGTATGTTGCGGTTATTGCAGGTTGGGCGCCATCGAAGGTTGGAAGCCTGCACCGCCGGTGATCGCACTTTGATTCAAGTGCGTCTTCACGGGTGGCCGAACTATGGGGTATTGGGGTGCATAATTCACGGGTAGCAGCAAGTGAGAGATCCTGGTCATTTGGCAGGCTCGAGGACTCGCGGCTCAAAGGCCGATTCCGCATCCTCGCATTCGCCCTCCGGCGTGCGAGGCGAGTTCGTTGGGCGACATGTATCTGGGTACTGCACGGATCGAAACAGTGACGAGAGCTTTCGCAGCCGGGCCGTTCGGCTCAGGCGGGCGCTGTCGCTCGCCCGCACCGAACGATGGCATATCGCAACGATTCTGGTGTTCACGCTGCTTCTGGCCGGTCTCAGCGCGATCGAGCCCCTGATTCTCAAGTACATTTTCGATGGTCTGGGCGAGGAAGAGGCTCTGTCCTTCGTGCTCTGGGGTGTCGGCATGCTCCTGGCGCTGGGCCTGTTCAAGGAGGTGGGCGCAACTGTCTCGAACTGGCTGACCTGGCGGACTCGCCTGGGCATCCACTATCACCTGCTGGACCTCACCGTCGAGCGGATTCATCGGTTGCCGCACGATATCCACCGCAAGGAAGGCGTCGGCGCGATCATGACCCGGCTCGATCGGAGCATTCAAGGGCTGATCGGTGCAATCAGCGAAATCTCGCTGAACGTGCTGCCCGCAGCGGTGTACCTCGCGATCGCCCTGGTAGTGATGGTGCGGCTCGAGTACCGGCTGACCCTGCTGGTGCTGCTCTTCACGCCCATGCCGATCCTGATCGCCCGGAGAACCGCCCCCATCCAGAGACGGCGGGAAAAGGCCCTGCTGGATCGCTGGGCCAAGATCTACAGCCGATTCAACGAGGTCCTCTCCGGAATCGTCACCGTTCGCAGTTTCGCCATGGAGGACAAGGAGAAACGCCGGTTCCTCCGGTCCATCCACGGGGCCAACCAGATCGTCATCAAGGGTGTGCGGTTCGACTCCATGACCGGGGCGGCGCAGAACCTGACCGTATTCGCCGCCCGGCTGTGCGGGATCGCCGCCGGCGGGTACATGGTCTCCAAGGGGCAGATCACCACGGGCACCCTCATCGCGTTCCTGAGCTACATGGGCGGGCTGTTCGCCCCGGTGCAGGGCCTGACCGGCATCTACCGGACCCTGCGAACGGCCCTGGTTTCCATCGACCAAGTCTTCAGGATCCTCGATACCCCGGACTTCATCGACGACGCCCCGAATGCGATCTGCCCGACACCGGTGCGGGGCCATATCGTTTTCGACCGCGTCGACTTCGCCTACGACGTGACCGGCCCCATGGTCCTCGAGGGGATTCACTTCGAGGCCAAGCCGGGCGAAGTGGTCGCCATCGTCGGTCCCAGCGGCTCGGGCAAATCCACAACGATGTCGCTGTTGCAGCGGTTCTATGAACCGACCCACGGCGCCATACGCCTGGACGGCGTCGATCTGCGCGACATCAAGCAGCAGTTCCTCCGCCGCAATATCGGCGTTGTGCTGCAGGAGGCTCTGCTGTTCAACGAGTCGGTGCGCGCCAGCATCGCCTACGGCCGGCCGACCGCCACACGGGCCCAGATCGAGGCGGCCGCGAAGGCGGCCAACGCCCACGACTTCATCATGCAACTGGAAAAGGGCTACGAGACCATCGTCGGCGAGCGCGGCAGCCGGTTCTCGGCGGGAGAGCGGCAACGGATCGCCATCGCCCGCGCGATTCTCAAGGACCCGGCCATCCTCATCCTCGATGAGGCGACCTCCGCTCTCGACGCCGAGACCGAGTTTCTCGTTCAGGATGCCATCGAAAGGCTGGTCAAGGGCCGAACCACGTTTGTGATCGCCCATCGGCTGGCCACCGTCGTCAACGCCAACCGCATCCTGGTCCTCAAGAGGGGCAAGATCATCGAGACCGGCACCCACAAGGAGCTGATGGCTCAGGACGGCTACTACGCCTCGCTCGTCCATCGCCAGACCCACGGCCTACTGGCCGCGTGAGACCGCGATATCGTCGATGTAGACGATACCCAAACCTCCTTCCGCCATTCGGTTGCGGTTGTCGATACCCAGGGAGATGCTCTTGACCGCGGTAACATCCACGCTCAGACCCAGGAGACCGGTGAGCGGAATCTTCCACTCGGTCCATTCCGTTGCGAGCGGCGCATCGGCGTCCGGGTGAACGATCGTACCCTGGCGCCCGAGGGCATCCTCGACTGTGAGGTACAGACTCCCCGGGCTATTGGTCGGATTCACGCCGCCGATGTCCGCGACCTGCCACAGCGCGGAGACCTCTCCGGCGACGGTCACATCGGAGAACTCGGCGACCGTCGTGAGGTCCGGATCGCCGCTGGTCAGAGCCAGACCGATGAGGATGCTGCCCCTGCCCTTGACGACGATTGTCTGTGGATTCGGCGAAGGCACGCTGTCCGTACCCTCATACCCCGGCTGGAGAACCCACGTGTGCCCATCTTGGGAATAGGAAGCCGTGAAAAGACTGCCTTTCCGCTCCAGCCTGACCCAAACAGGAAAGTCAACCGCGCCCTCGCTGCTGTGCGTCGAGCAGGTTTCGCCGGCGCCGGTTCGCGTGCGACTCTGGAAGGTCCGCCGGCCGTTCGGAGTGACGGCCATGAGACCATGGGCGGAACTCGAACTGAGACCGTCGCGGATCATAACACCGGCCCTGGTCCAGGCCGCCGCTTCGCGGACACTGCCGATCCGGGCCGTAATGGATCCATCGCCGGTGAGTTCCTTATAGACAAAGCGGAAATGGTCGCGATCGCCCCCGATGTCGCCGCTGGTCGAGCTGATCAGATAGCGGCCGGATGACGTCTCGCGGAAAGCCATTGGGTAGCCCCGGAACCACAGGCTCAGATCGCTGCCTCCGTCGGCCGTCAGGTTTTGTGGGGTCGGCCAGATCCGTTGAGTTTCCGAGTAGTGTAGCGGATTCGCGTTATCGTAGCTCAGCCGCATGGCTTGGCGTCCCGAGTGTACGGCAGTTCTATCCATGCCGATAATCGCACCGGTTCCATTTCCATGCACTCCATCGATCCACGCCTGGAAGACTTCGCCTCCGGGCTGGTTCGCGTAGCTCTCAAAATCGTCCACGATCAGCGAGTCCGCGATGGTGAAGCGATGGACTTGCCCTCGCCACGGGCTGCCGGGCTTGTCCGGGTTGACCTCGTCGATCCGCCAGCAGTAGGTCCGGCCCCGTTCCAATCGCCCCGGCGTCCACGTTGTCTGTTCCAGCGGCAGGCTGCCCTGGTAGATGCCCGCGTCAGCCGGTGTGGCCGCTTCGACAGCTTCGGGATCCTCGCCAAAGTAGACATCGTGCGCCACCGCCAGATCGCCTGCATCCCATCGAAGCACAACATCCTGCGACACGTTCGCCTCGCCGTCGGCGGGATAGAGTAGCTTAGCCCTCAGCGGCGGCTGCAGCGGACCGGCCGGGAGGATCTGCCGGCCCATGGACGGTGTCTGCCACCAGAGTTGGAGCATCGCGCCTGCCCAGAAGTCATACCATTCCATTCGCAGGCTGTAGATTCCCGGGGTCAGTTTCACCGGGCGGCTGTAGTCGTCCATCGGACCGTGATCGGTCCAGTTGTCGATGAGCAGGTCGCCGTCCAGCCAGAGCCGAACGCCGTCGTCGCTGGTGGTGATGAAGGTGTAGGTGTCGGCGATGGCAATTTCCAGGTCGGCCGTCCATCGCGCCGAGACGCCGTCGCTGAGCAGGCCAACGATGGGCCCCTCACCCCAGTAGTACTCGATTCGATCCTCAATCTGCACGAGGACCGGCTCACCCGAGAGCGTCATGTTGGGGAAGTACTCGACCTTCACGCCACCGCCGCCAAACGTGGTGAAGCTCCAGACCGAGCCCGCGTGCCTGCCATTCTCATCCAGCTCGTCGACAGTCCAGTAATATTTGACGCCGGCCTCGAGTTGCCCCGGGGAGTAGATCTGTGCGTTCAGACTTCCCTGGAACACGCTCGCATCGCGGGCGATGACGGCCTGCCTGTCCGTACCGAAGAACAGTTCATGCCCGGTTGCCGTCCGCCCCGGAAGCCAACTCAGGACCGTGTCGATGTCGATCCATTTGTCCCCATCGCGGGGACTGGGCGAGTACGCCGTATTGGGTGTGGCGACAAAATGCCACACGTCGCCGACGTATACCTTCCCCTCCCCATCGATCTGATCCACGCGCCAGTAGTAGGTCGCGCCCGGCTCCAGGTCGGCCGGCATCGGACACATCGCGGGAAAGGCCGGCTGCCCCGAGGCAATCCGATGCGACTCGGTGAGTTCCGCCGTCGTGCCGAAGTACACGTCATGCGACGCAGCCATCTCCCCCGAGGTCCATTGAAACGGCATCGGACTCATGATGACCGCGCCTTCGGGCGGTTGCGGCGAGGTCGCCTTGTAGGTGAACGCCAGCAATTCCACTTCGGCGATCTGCATGCAGTTGCCGGAGGCATCGACGGGGTCGCGAATCGCAGGAAACAGCACTTGATAGTGCCGGTAGGCGGTAGTGTTCGAGAACAGGATGGGCGTGGCGGTCTTCTCGTTGCGAGGCCACGGCCAGGGCTGTTTGAAGTCGTGGATTCCGCCGCGAATGATCAGTTGGTACGGCCCGTTGATGCTCTCGTTGGAGCCGTGCAGCTCGAACTCGATCGGATCGCGGGCCGGACTGTCGTTGGCCGTGGTGAAGGCGACCCCGCTGACCACCGACGGTCCGATCGCCGGCGTAACGCGAAAGCCCGTGCTCTCGCCATTCCGGACGAAATGGAGATACTTCGTGTTGGCCCGATCGTCGATGGCCAGTTCCGGCCTTTCCTGGCTGGGCCAGTCGCCGTTGTTCGGAACGCCCACAACGATGTCCCCCAAGCCCGTGACATCGTGTGCCGCCTGCACGGTCGGGCCTAACAGCAGAAGGGCCACAGCCAGATTCGTCACTCTCACATGCCGCATGATTGCTCTCCTTGTCCAGAAACCCGTTTGAATCGTCCTGGTCGCATGCGATGCGACCGATGACATCTCACGAGTACTCACGGAATTCCGGCGGACTTGTTACAGAGGTTTCCCGAAGGCGGCCGGTGCGAGAGGAGATACCATCACGGGTGTTCGCGGAGTGTATCAGTTGGGGTCGGACGTGGCGGGCGTCAATCCGGCCGCGTACAGGCCGGTGATTTCCGTCTCGCTGAGGGCATAGCTGTAGATGCGGACATCGTCGATCCAGCCGTTCCAGTAGCGGCCGGGCTGCTCGGCATTGTCGCCGAGGCATACCGGATGATCGTTCGTTTGCAGGCTGCCCGAAGCGGGACAGGATGCGTCCAGCTCGCCGTCGATGTACAGGGCGATGCGATTGCCGTCATATGTCGCCACAACATGATGCCAGCGATCATCACTGACAATTCGGTTCCCTTTGGCGCAGGCTGAAGCCCCGTGCGGCAAGTGCAGACCGCCGCAGGCGAATTCCAGGCTGTCGGCGTCGCCGGACCTGTGGAGCCGCCAAGAGCTGTCTCCCTTGGTGACGAGCGCCTGCCACCACTTGTCCAGGGCATCGATACGGGTCCACACCGAGACGGTGATCGCATCGGTGACATCGAACGGGGCCTTCTCGGCGATACGGACCGAGCTGTTTGCAAGCGTCAGAGCGCCGCCAATCCGGCCGGCGGACGGTTGCCATCTCGGCGTTCCGGCAATCGTGCCGCTGTTGCCGTTGCCGGAGGCGTCGGAAGCCGTATCGCCGGACTGCTCGTCGAATTTCCACCAGCCAAGAAGCCGGCCCGTCGAGAAGCTCCAGAGAGAGCCCTGCGTATACGGTTCGTCGGATGCGTACAGGCGCAGCCGGGACGCATAATCTCCCCGCCAGCGAGACGTCTGCTCCTCGGTGAGCAAATCGATGGCCTTCCTCTGGCACAATGCCGCCGCCCCGAAGTTCCCTACCTGGGCACAGACCGCCGCCAGCGTGGCCAAACACTGATGGTCTCTCCAATCCGTCAATTCACAGGCTCGCGTGGCGTTGGCGAGGGCCTGATCGCGGTCGCGAAGCTCGGCCACGGGGCACGCAGCCTGAAGCCAGGCCAGATCGCAGCACGCCCGCGTATGATTTGGATCGAGCTGCACGGTCATCGCGTAGTCGTTCATGGCGTCGATGTAGTTGCCGCCGTGATGCTTGCGTCCCCTGCCTCGCAGATAGAATGCATCGACCACGGCCTTGCGGACTCTGCGGACTTCGTCGCCCGCTTCGGTCGCAAGGAGCCGGCGCGCCGCTTCGTCGATCCGGGCCTCCTCAAGGCAATGCCACAGGACCCCGACCTCCGTGTCCTCGCCGGCCATGTGCTTTTCCGCCTCGTAGAGCAGACTCTTACCAGGATTGTCGGTATCGTCTTCCGGGAGCCCGCGCAGCCGCTCCAACATCTCCTCGGCCTCGCGCTGCCGACCCAGTCGCTGGAGGGACACAGTCGCCACCGCCACGCCCCGGGCGGAGGGCTGTCGCCCGAGAGCATGACAGAGTTCATCGAATCCGAGAAATGTGTCGAGGGCGTCTTCATGTCGGCCCTGGCGATGGTAATCTTCCGCAAGAACGCTGACGCGCGTGAGGAAGCCGCGAAGGTGGGCGTGCGCATCGCTGCGATAGGTCCCACGCCGAATCGCCCTGGCGATGTCACGGCAGCTCTGCCGGAGATACTGCTCTTCCGTCAGAGCGGAGCGAACCCCTTCGTGGAGGGAGCCGGCAGGATTCAACTCCGCCAGCCAGATCCCGCCGTACCAGTCACGCATCTCGATGGCGATTCGAGAACCGTCCGGCGACGGAGCGGCCAGCACCGCCGGGGACGGAAAGAGCTGCCACGCCTTCCCCTGCTCAACATCGAAACTCCAGAGCCCCAACTCCCCTCGATGAAGCCCTCCCGCCAGGATTTCCTTTCCGTTCGGCGCCCACTTCAGCGACATCCCTTGTTCACCCTCCGGCGGAGGCGCTGTCCACGTGGCCTTCAACTCGCCACTGGGGATTTCCACGACGGAAAGTCTGTCCGCCTCCGAATGGGCCAGATACTTGCCATCAGGCGACACGGCAAAATAGGGACGACACGAGAGAATCGGCTCCGACTGGCCGAGAGGGTCGTCAATCTCGATGGAGTGGACGCCGCCGCCGGACTGATAGAACACTTGCCCCGCGTGGCCTGCCCAGACAGGCCATGCCCCGCCGGCCAGGAATCGCGGTCTTCCGCCGGCCGAGGGGATGATCCACAATTCCGTGGCACAGCCGGCCGACCCGCGGTCTGGAGTGCGATCGAACGCAATCCATCGACCGTCCGGCGACCAGGCGCAGCTCTTGCCGGAGGGAGCAAGAACCCGGACCCGACCGCTATCGACATCCAGCGCTTCGAGCCCGCCCGATTCATAGACCAGCGGCGCCCCGGAGGTCGAAGACCCGCGGCTCATGCCGTACAGATCGATTCTGCCGTAGGCCAGTTCCTTGCCGTCGGGAGACCACGTGGGCACTCCAAACGCCGTCGGCACCAGGCTCGTCCCGAAGCCCTGACACACGCGATATTGATCGATGGCCTTCTGCATCAGGGAGAACGGTTCCTCGCGGCCGATGTCCTCAGGCAGGTCCAGCGAGTGTCCCGCGATGAGCAGCCGGAAGGTGTATCGGTACACCCAGGGTGTGGAGGACCTGTAGCGGGGATGGGCGGCAAGTCGAACGTGCTGGTCCTTCGCTCCCGAGTGGTCGCCCGCCAGGACGAGAGCCGCCAGCAACTCGAACCCGCTGTGGAGATCGTCCGGCTTCAACTCGGCGCAGTATCGCGCATCGCGAAGCGCAGCTTGGTAATCCCGCATGTGCGTTAGGGTCCTGCGGCGTTGATCGTGGAGTTCGAACAGATCCGCCGGGCTGTCGCACAGCGCGAGGGCCCGATTGTGATCCTCTATGGCCGCGCCGCACTGCCCTGCCTCCCGCCGGGCAACCGCTCGCAGCGCGTATCCCAGTGCATCCTTAGGCCTGGTGACGATCATGGCCTCGGCGTCGGTCATCATCGTGGCATAGTCCCTCACGGCGTCGCACGCCAGGGCCCGTGCCTTTCGCGCCGGGTAATAGGCCGGGTCGAGTTCCAGGGCTTTGGACAGCCATTGGGCGGTCGCGGTCGAACCGTCGGCCGTCATTCCCCGCAGCGTGTAGGCTTCCGCCGTCTGCGGCAGCAGCGATTCGCCGGCCTGCTGGTGTACCTGAGCCTTGGCAGGATCGCGGCCCATGTGGATCGTGGCCAACAGGCAGTGGGCCGGCCCCGCAATCTCTGGCGGGCCCTCCAGCAGACGGGTCAACTCCGTCTCGGCCTCGTCGAATCGGTCGACCATGTACAGCAGGTTGGCGTGCAGCAGTTGGGCGGCCGGCTCGGCCGGCTCCGTCTCCAGGTACTCGTCCAATTCGGCGAGCGCCTGGCGGTATCGGCCCTCGGCCTGGAACTGCTGTGCCCTGGAGAGCTTGCGATCGGTCTGCACGTTGTGCTCCAGCTTGACGACGGCGTTCTGCGCCTGTCGGACACGGACGTAGAGGTACGTGCTGGTCGCGAATCCCACGAGCAGCGTGGTCATGATGATCGCCCCGGTAGCCACGGGGACGCGGTGCTTGCTGAGCAGCTTGCGGACGCGATAGGCCGTCGATTCCGGGCCGGCGATCAGCGGCGCCCCGCCGAGATAGTTGCGGATGTCGTCGGCGAACTCGTACGCGGAGCGATACCGCCGCGTGCGGTCCTTGCGCATGGCCTTGAGCGGGATCCACTCCAGCTCGTTCTGGAGGGATTTGGACAGGGCCGCGACATCGGTCCGCCGGGCCTCGGCAATTCGCTGTCCCGTTTCGCCGAGGTTCGAGATGCGGGTGCTGGGCCGCAGCGGTTCCTCCTCGCGGATGATCCGCTGAACCTCGCCGAGAGCCGCCGAACGCAGGGTCTCGGGGTCGAAAGGCAGGGTTCCGGTCAACAACTCATAGAGCACGACCCCGAGCGAATAGATGTCCGTGCGGGTATCGACGTCGAGCCCGCTCATCTCGGCTTGTTCGGGACTCATGTACTCGGGCGTGCCGATCATCTCGGCGTATCGCGTGAACACCGTTTGCTCGGTCAGCCGCTGGTTCGTGGCCTTGGCGATCCCGAAATCGATCACCTTGGCCACCGGCTCGCCGTCGTGCAGGGTCACCATGATGTTGGAGGGCTTGAGGTCGCGGTGAATGATCCCCTTCTGGTGGGCGTGGTGGACGGCGTTGCACACCGGGATGAACAGGTTCAGCCGCTCGCGCATGCTCAGCCGGTTGCGGTCGCAGTACTCGGTGACGGAGAGCCCCCGCACCAGTTCCATGACGAAGTAGGGCCGGCCGGCATCGGTCGCCCCCGCGTCGAAGACTCGGGCGATGTTTGGGTGGTCCATCATGGCCAGTGCCTGCCGCTCGGCGTCGAAGCGGGCCACAACCTGGCGGGTGTCCATGCCCAGTTTGATGATCTTGAGGGCCACCCGCCGGCGCAGGGGCCTCTCCTGCTCGGCCATGTAGACGACCGCCATCCCCCCTTCGCCAATCTTCTCCAGAAGCTTGTACGGCCCGATAACCGTGCCCGGGCCCTCGATCGGAGTCAAGGGCATCCGGGTGTCGCCATCACCGGCCTCGGGAACCGCAACGAATTGCATGATGCACCGGGGGCACTGCCCTTCCGGCATCCCGCCCGGGAGGACCCCGCCGCACTGGGGACACTGCTTTTCCTGGCTCATGACACCATCTCCGGCCTCAGCGGCTCAATTGAATCCGCCGTTCCGTACGGAAAAATCGTCCGAGCGTTACACGAATTCGCATCATTTTTTTGCTGGCACAGCCGAACGACGCGTGATAGGCACCCTACTGCTCGAATGCGGCGAAAAGATCTCGTATCTCCTCATCGAGCTGCTCGGTGGTCGTCACCGTCTCAGCGATCTCCGCGCGAATCAACTCGCGCAACCGCCGCCGGAGCCGGTGGGCGGCCACCCGGACCGCTCCCTCGCTCATCTCCAGGCAATCGGCGCTGCTGCGGTAGAAACCCGCCTCGGGCTCGATCGTGATATGGCCCTTCAACTGCTCGAAGAGCTTGCCCTTGCCCGCATTGGCATACTCGCGATCGAGCGTCTCCATCGCTCGCCCGATGACGGTCATCGCCCAGGACCGGTCGAAAAGCCTGTCGGCGGAGAGCCGGTCGGTGGGCTCGAGGCAGTAGCGAGTCTCCGCCTGCTCAAATTCCAGCGGCACGATACACTTGCCGCCGCCTCGCCGCTCCGTCTGGGCCCGGCGCCACTCGTCGGCCACAAAGTTCTTCAACGACGCCAGCAGGAAGGACCGGAACCTGTATTTTTGGGGCTTCACACCTTGCAGGCCCCGCTTTTCCAGCAGGTGCGTGAAAAATCCCTGTACGAAGTCCTCCGCCCGGGACCTGTCGTACCCCCGCCGGCGGAGATAGAAGTAAAGGGGCGCCCAATACCTCTGGCACAGATACGCCAGGGCCCCGCGGGCGCCCGGCGAATCCTCCTGCCCGGCGGCAACCACCATGGTCCAGCGCGTCGTGGCGAACTGGGCGGCTCCGGGCGAATCAGGGTCTATGGAATCTTGTTGCATCACGAACACTCTGGATCGATGTCTGCCATGCTACGTTCCGTAAGTGAGTCTATTCTACACGAATTATCGTCCCCGTTGAAGAAGAACGTCAGGGATTCCGCTCCGTCCATGGTCATGATCCGACATCCACCCAGTGGCGGGCGCCATCCCGGCACGCGCCGTCGGACAAAACTGTGTACAA
>Ga0209347_1003952_pt1 | contig 16285 bp, 14 predicted proteins | sample AutmiccommuBRH23_FD_187382 | JGI IMG/M metagenome (GOLD analysis project Ga0209347, IMG submission 187382) | Deep subsurface microbial communities from Mt. Terri, Switzerland - Autotrophic microbial communities BRH/23 (SPAdes) (version 2) | ecosystem: Environmental > Aquatic > Deep subsurface >...
GCATCTGCAGGAGCTATATTTGACCCGACTTCCAGGAACTGTATCTCAGGAATCTTGTCCTTCAGGGCCTCAAGCATCCCTTTCATGATAATTGCATTCTCATCCAGGGTCTTTCCTTCCGCATGATCTTTCAGTTTCCACATGACGATGTGTTTTAGCATGATATCGCTCCTTTTCTCCGGGAAACAGCGTGTATAACGCAAAGCCGCAAAGGCAGCCCGCAGTTATCTCCCGGCCCATATAAGTATATCCGGCAGGTAATTGTAGCAGGTCTTAGTTAAAGTATGCACCTTTGTAATGACATGAGGGCTATCGGGGTGTATTATAGACATATATTGTACTGAAAATATTTATCGACGTATCTATATATAAGAGCGAAGCGTATTAGGCACCTATGCTTTCCCATGCAGGCCATGAGGAAAATGATGAAAATGATTTTGTGGATGAGTATCTTGGAGATTATGCAAGTGTCAGGTCAATAGTACGTGAAGCCTTGCCTTTTCAACTGATAGCGACATTCGGAGGCGTTGCCTCTGGAATCATCCTTTCAGGCATGACCGACGAACTGCAGATGATACCGGGACTTATAGTGATAGCTCCGGCTGTACTTGGAATGCGGGGCAATATCTCCTCCACTCTCGGCTCAAGGCTTGGCAGTGCCATCCATATGGGACTTATCACAAAGATAGAAAGGAACCCCGAACTTATCAACAGCGTATCAGGGTCCCTGCTTCTGAGCGCCATAATGTCCTTTATCCTGGGAATAATGGGGCACTATATAACCATCGCATTCGGACTGCAAAGCGCCGGCGTGCTGTCACTGACCCTTATTGCGGTAATTGCCGGTGTTTCTTCAGGCATTATCCTCTCTTTTGTAGCAGTCCTTCTTGCCCTTGGCATGTTCAGGTTCGGATTCGATCCCGATAACGTTGTAACGCCTGCCATTGCCACCATCGGTGATATCGTTTCCATGCTGATGATATTCATATCTGCAAGGATGGTGCTTTCTCTGTGACATACTATACCATACGGGGAATAGTCGGGAGAAGTTTTCCCATCATCCTGTTCACTTCGATAATAGGCATACTTACCGGGCAGATACTCAATCTGCGGATAGAGAACCTTGTCGCAATGCCAATAATACTCTTGCTGATACCGGCGCTCATCAAGATAGGCGGGGATACCGGCAGTATGCTGGGCGCACGCCTATCATCAGCCCTGCACATGGGTCTTGGAGGCAACCTGCGCCACAGCCCGGTGGTACGCAACAGTGTCATTGCAGCCTTCATAGTAGGTGAGTGCGCATTTGCCTTCCTGGCAGTGGTAGTATGGATGACCGGAGAAATACTTAACATCGGGATGGGGCTTGGAAATCTGATAAAGCTGTGCCTCATATCAGGCACGTTTGAACTCTTAATAGTGTTCTCGTCAACTGTCACAATAGCCTTCGCATCACATCGCTTAGGAGCTGACCCTGATGACACCGTTATCCCCCTTATAGCCACGCTTGGCGACCTGATAGGAGTTGTTGGCATATTCATGACAATGTATCTGTTAGGTTTTATCTAGCAACAAATTAAAAAGACATAAGAAACATGAATAATTGAACCGGTAGAAAAATTATGAGCCCTAAGGTAATAAAGTATATCCCACGCAATCTCAAGGATCTCCTTATAGAGATGAAAAACACGTCTGAACTGATGGTGGATCTTGCTTATTCTGCAATGGTGTATGATGATGAGGATATCGCGGAAGAGGTCCTCAACCTTGAAGAGAAGCTGGACACGCTCGACTATCACATGAAGATCGCTGCCATGTTAAGCGCAAGGCGCGTGGAGGAGGCAGAGGAGATGTCAGGCGTGCTCCAGGTTGCACGTGCATCCGGAAATATCTCTAATGCTGCAGGTGATATTGCAAAGATAGTCCTGCTGGAAATGGGGATACCCATGGAATTGAAACTGGCACTCCGGGAGGCCGAAGAGACTATCGCGAGAGCGACTGTCAGTGAGGATTCCCCTATTGCAGGCAGAACCCTTGAGGACATAGAGCTCGACACAGAAACGGGCATGTGGATCATTGCCATCCGTCGTCAGGAGGAGTGGATATACAACCCAAACCATGCCACCAGGATACGCGAAGATGACGTGCTGTTTGCGCGGGGACATGACGAAGGCGTACCTATCTTCATGGAACAGGCCACAAACAGGAAATACTTACCAAGGGAAGTACAGCACGAAAGGTTCCTTATCGACCTGGAAAGGGCAGTGGATATGATTGTCGAGATGAAGAACATGAGTGAGCTTTCAGTAGGACTTGCCTATTCAGCGCTCCTGTTCGATAATAAGGATATTGCACTTGAGGTCAAGGCGCTTGAAGGGGAGCTTGATGCCATGAAGAATGAACTCCAGCACTGGGTGCTGGAAACTGCAAAACATGTCCCGGACGTTAACCAGCTGAGGGGACTTCTGCATCTGGCCCATGCAACCGAATCAATCTCAGATGCCGCATATACTATTGCGGATACAGTCCTCAGGGGCATTGAACTGCATCCGGTCGTGACCCTTGCTATCAGGCAGTCTGACGAGGTTATCACAAAACTTGTTGTCCAGACCTGCTCCCCCATCGTCGGAAAGACATTTGGCCAGCTCAAGCTTGAAACAGAAACGGGCATGTACATGATGGCTATCAAGAGAGGAGATAAGTGGGTATACCGCCCAAATAAGCGGACTGTCATCCAGGGAGGCGATATCCTCATTACAAGAGGTTCCCGCACAGGAGAAGATGCATTATTTGAAATGTGCGCCTGCCCTTTTGAAAATGAAAGAGAGTCCTGATCATATGATCAGGATCTGATTATTTCTACGGAGCCATCTTTTTTACCTATGTAGACCTCATCCACATTGGTAAATATCCCATGCTCCACAACACCGGTGAGCTGTGAAAGCGTTGCTGACATCTGTCCGGGATCGCTTATTGTTCCAAAAACTGCGTCAATGACAAAGTTCCCGTTATCCGTTATCACGGGCCCGTCCTTTCTTGCAGCCATGCGAAGCTCAGGCCTGCCGCCCAATTTACGTATCTGCTCTGCCACCAGCTCCCTTGCATAAGGGAGAACTTCAATAGGCACGTAATGCTCCAGTTTCTCGCTGACCTTTGATTCGTCAGCAACTATCACGAAGCGCCGGGCAGACTTTGAAACGACCTTCTCACGCGTGTGAGCAGCTCCGCCGCCCTTTATCGTGAAAAGCGATGCATCCACCTGGTCGGCGCCGTCGATGGCAATATCAAGCACCGGATGTTCGGCAAGGGTCGTAAGGACTATCCCCGCCTTTATTGCAAGCATTTCGGACTGATAGGAAGTTACCACCGCAATAATATCCAGTCCTTCGCTTACCCGTCTTCCAAGTTCTGCTATCGTATAGGCTGTGGTCGAGCCGGTACCCAGGCCCACGACCATCCCGTCCTTCACAAGATCTGCGGCTGCAATGCCTGCAGCCTTCTTTCCGGGGTTTTCCCCGCCAGAGTTCCTGTCCTTCATGAATATCTCTCCATGCGATCAGGGAGATAATCTGCGCCTGTCCCTGGGGAAGAGCACAACATCACGAATGTTCTCAACACCCAGCATTGTCATGACCAGCCGGTCACATCCTATACCCCATCCGCCATGCGGAGGCATACCGTATCTGAATGCCCTCAGGTAGAAATCAAAGCCATCTGGGTTAAGCCCCTGGGATTCTATACGGTCCTTCAGCTGCTGCGGGTCATGGATACGCTGCGCGCCAGAGGACAGCTCCATTGTCCTGTGCATCATATCGAAAGACTTGGATATCTCCGGCTTGTCCTCGTAAGGCTTTGCGTAGAAAGGTTTTACCTCTGTGGGCCAGTCAATGATGAAATAGTGTGATTGACCCGTACCTGTGAATACATGATCACCAATCGTGTGCTCTGATAATGTGCTGAGGTCGTCACCCCATTTCAGGTTCTCTTCGCCGTAAGAGTTGACTATTGTGATGGCCTCATTATATGTCATCTTCATGAAAGGCGTTTGCGGAACGGTTAGTTCGACCCCGAGAACCGCCAGCTGCTTTGAACAGTTACTGATGACCTGTTCATAAACATAAGCGACCATGTTCTCCAGTATCTCCATTACGTCGAAATGATCGCAGAAGCTTGCCTCAATATCGATAGATATAGCTTCGTTCAGATGCCTGCGTGTGTCATGCTCCTCCGCCCTGAAGATCGGGCCTATCTCGAACACCCTGTCCAGTCCGCCAGCCATCAGCATCTGCTTAAAAAGCTGCGGGCTCTGGTTAAGGAAAGCCTCCCGGTCAAAATAAGTAATAGGGAACAGGGATGTTCCGCCTTCTGTTGCCGTTGCCACTACCTTGGGAGTTGAGGTTTCCACAAAGCCACTGTCTGAGAGGAAACTCCTGACAGCCTTCAGGACTTCATGCCTTATAGTGAAAACGGCTGTTGTCCTTTCCCTTCTCAGGTCCATGAACCGGGAATCCAGGCGGGTGTCAAGGTCGGCATCCACTTTACCTGTCGTATCCATGGGGAGCGGGGATTCCGCTTCGTTGAGCAGGGTTATCTGGTCAGGGATTATCTCGTAACCATTGGGAGCCTTTGCTTCCCGCTTGACGGTGCCAGTAACGGAAACAATAGACTCACGTACAAGACCTCTGGCCTTATCCAGCAGTTCCGGATCCGTCTTCTTTTTGACAAGTGTGATCTGGCCCCGCCCTTCGCGGTCCCTGACAACAACAAAACAAATGCCTCCAAGGTCACGGACCTCGTGTACCCAGCCGGCAATGGTGACTTTACTGTCAGCCATTGCCTCCGGGTCGATCTTAGATGTGTAATGTGTTCTGAGATCTTTTAGTAACATACCTTCACCTGATCTGTAATATAATACCTGTAAGCAATTCACTGCTGGCGGTCTGCCAGCGTGAACATAAGTTGCATCAAATACTCTGGCACCAATAGTTATTACTTTGCTATAAACCTAATTATTACCTGACCTGTTCGCGCAGGGATCATCCACGACAGACATGCATGCTTCCACGATGCTCCTTTGGGATATCTCTCCTGCGATATTCCTTTTGATCATTTCGGCAATTAAGGCCGGGTCATCTGAATGCCCCAGGGCCCACATGAGCTTAACAAGCGCAACTTCCGCAAGCATATCCTCACCCTCTATGGCACCGGCCCTGAGCATGTCCCTTCCGGTGTCATATACCCTGTCACATACCCTGCCATGCAGGCACTGGGATGTGATAACAACAGGTATGCCACAGCTGACAGCCTTCCCTATCTGAGGGATCCACTCTGTTGAAACATGTCCAAGACCTGTCCCCTCGATAACTATCCCGTGATAACCCGCATCCACATAGTAAGACAGTATATCAGGACTTGCACCGGGAGTGAATTTCACCAGCGCGCACCGGGGATTGATAGCCTCTTTGAGTTTCAGTTCCTTCTCCCCTCTTTTGACATGATCGCCTGATATCTTCAGCTGCATGGACCTGTAGTCCACATAGCCCAGGGGCTTCCCGTTAACGGAGTGGAAGGCGTCCCTTCTGGAAGTGTGCATCTTGCGTACCTTCGTACCGCGATGGATGGCGCAGGTGCTGTCTGACTCTTCACTGTGCATTACTACAGTGACTTCGGCAATATCGCTAACTGCAACCAGCGCCGCACATATAGCGTTCATTGCATTGTCACTGCTTGGTCTGTCTGCACTGCGCTGTGAGCCGACAAAAACTATCGGCACAGGCGTTTCTATCATGAATGAGATCGCTGCAGCCGTGTACATCATCGTATCAGTACCGTGGGCAACAATAATTCCGTCAGCGCCTTTTGCGATCTCTCCCGCAATCTCCCGTGCCAGTTCCTGCCAGTACTCCGCCCTCATGTTCTCGGACAGGATGTTGTATATTGCCTTGCCGCTGAAGTCGGCTATTTTGCGCAGTTCAGGCATGGCTTTGAGTATGTCGTCTGCTGAGAAGCGGGCTGTCACGGCGCCGGTCCTGTAATCGATCTTGCTTGCAATGGTGCCTCCTGTAGACAGGATGGAAACCTTTGGCAAACCAGGGCCCTCCACCAGGGTTTTTCCCGAGACTGCCGGAGATGCGGTTTCCTTTAACGCCTTCTTTTCAAGAAGGGTGATTACAGCATTCGCGGGATCTATTCCTGCATTATAACCGCTCTTCATTTTAAGGACTATATGCCTGGTGGTGCTCGGCATAACTATGCCTTCGTACACCACTTTGTCCTTTTCTATCTGTATCCTGTCGCCTTCTTCGAATTCCATGATCATCCCTGATGCTAACCTTATAACAGCATTATTTTCCGCTGCCTTCAATACATTTCCCTGATACTTCAAAAAGACATTTAAGGGAGGTCTCGATACTGTCATTCAATCTCATCATCGTGAAGCGCACAGCCTCAAGCTCCTCAATGCGCCGGCTTATAGCCCTCCCGGTCTCATCAGGAGAGGGACCACCAATTATCCTGCGCCGCTTTATATTAGACAGAGGGTCCATAGCCTCTGTAACCATTTCTTCCGTAAGACCGCGATCACTTAATCCCGTACCCAGCAGGTTGCGGGAGACGGCATCCACATCTTTAAGGGAGGGGATTCCCGTGCTGCGTGCAAGCACACCGACTATCTGGTGCGCCGTCCTGAATGGAATACCGGTTGCCCTTACCATCGTGTCGGCAAGCTCCGTGGCAGTGGTGAAACCTGCAGTTGATTGTGCGGCCATGGCAGCGGTATTCACTTTCATTGTTCCTGCTATGCCGGACATTATCCTCACAGCGCTCCTTGTGGCCTCCACGGAACGCCACATGTTCGGCGTGGCCTCCTGCAGGTCACGGTTATAGCTCATAGGAAGTGCTTTGCATATGGTCAGCAGTGCCATGAGAGAGCCTATGACCGTTCCGGTCTTCCCGCGGATGAGCTCGGCGGTATCCGGATTCTTCTTCTGGGGCATGATAGAGGATGTGGACGAATAACTGTCATGCAGCTCAACGAATCCGAATTCAGGAGTTGACCATATCACGATCTCTTCAGCCATCCTGCTGAGGTTCACCATTATATTTGCAAGGACAGCTGCGGCCTCTATAAGGAAATCGCGGCTGCTGACAGCATCCATCGAGTTTTCCAGAAGCCCGTCGAATCCGAGAAGTGAAGCTGTCCTTTCGCGGTCCAGGTCAAAACCTGTGGAAGCAAATGCAGCCGCTCCCAGAGGACTTTTGTTCACTCTTGAGAAAACGTCCATCACTCGGTCGCAATCCCTTGCCAGTGCACCCGAATGAGCAAGCAGGTGATGGGCGAATGTTGTCGGCTGTGCATGTTGCAGGTGGGTAAAACCAGGCATAAGGGTATCTGTGTGCTCCGAAGCCCTGTCAAGAAGGACCAGGCGCAGCCCTGCAAGTTCTTCCATGAGACAGAGCAGCTCGTCCCTCAGCCTTATCCGGATACAGGTAGCAACCTCATCGTTGCGGGAGCGCCCGGAATGCATCCTGCCTCCCGTTTCCTCCCCCACTATATCAATAAGCCGGGATTCAAGTGAGATATGGATGTCCTCATACGAGTGGTCCAGCTTCCCGATCCCCTCTTCCTTTACTTTCAGAAGGCCCTGAAGGATCTTACTGCAGTCACCTGCCTTGATTATGCCCTGCTCCTTCAGCATTACCGTATGAGCCAGGTCTACCATTATATCTGCTTCAAATATCCACTTATCAGCAGACATCGAGGAAGTAAAGTTCAATATATCTTCATCAGGAATTGAGGACAGGCGCCCCCTGCGTAAAATATTGCTCATGTGAATCCTCAGCCAGTATAGGTATAATAATGAACAGAATCTTGATTTTGTAGCGTGGTACGGTTTGAATACATAAATAAGAAGCGGTTTTGCAATTGCGGCTTTCCAGGATGTTTTTTGCCCGGGGACGATATAAGTCTGCTGATCATAAGATTATGAACAAACGTTATTCCGGGCTATGCATATGAGTATATAAGGGAGCATCGCCTAGTGAGGTCTTCAAAAGAAAATGGGTGGATCTAATGTTAAAACTAAAAGGACACGAAATTGGTCCGGTAATTGTTAAGGACGCCAGCAACAGAAGAGCGTTGCAGTTCAAGAATAGCATTATTACCGTTTTAAGGAAGATCGGTGTTAATGAGAATGATATTGATATTCCTCTTGAACGCATGGCAGTGAAAAAAGTTCAAGCTTCTGCAACCTGGTGGATATCTGACCATCGGATGCATTACAGCCATAACATGCAAAGTAAATATGTGGAGAATCTCTATGTCCTGTCCAAAGTGATCGGGATCGAGGCAAATCGGGTCCTTTCTGAGGAAATCACACTATCCGATTTTATTTCTGAGTTCAGGGAGGATTCAGATATTTATGACAGGCGTAAAGAAGCGCGGGAATTTTTTGGCTGTGACCATGAAGAGACCGATTTTGGGATCATTGACAGGAAATACAAGCTGCTGTCAAAAGAACTGCACCCGGATATGCCAACCGGAGACACTGAGAAATTCAAGCAGCTAAATGTCGCACATAAGATCCTGAAGAGAGAGTTGACATAATACTGCCTTTATCTTATTTTAGTGCTAATATGCATATCCGCCATAGTTTCCGGTTCTTAACTGCAGTAATACCGAAGCTGCAAGGAACCGGGAATCATTAATAATGCCAAAGAAGGAAAAGATTAATTCCTATTTATATATGAGATAATATTATATATTTATCTCACATACACAGCTACTAATTTTACATGAGAGTTCATGCGGTTAACGGAGGTCAAAATGGCAAATGATATACAGCATTACCAGGAAAAGAGTTCTGACGATCTGCTTCAGCTTGTTGTCTTCAGTCTGGGGACAGAGGAATTCAGTGTGGATATCATGAAAGTGCAGGAAATAATCCGGCTGCCTGATATTACCCGCATTCCCAAGTCTCCTGACTACATAAAAGGTGTCATTAACCTGCGTGGAAAGATAATTGTGGTGATGGACCTTGACAGAAGGTTCGGCCTTCCTTCAAAAGAGATCACCGAGGAATCCAGGATCATAGTTGCTGATGTCGAAGGCACTATTGTGGGTATGGTGGTAGACTCTGTGAGTGAGGTCATCCGGATGCTGGCATCGAGCGTAGACCCGACCCCTGAGATCATTACCCATAGTATCAATGCAAATTACCTTAAAGGCGTAGGTAAAATAGATGACAGGTTACTGATCCTGCTTAACCTGGAAAACATAATCAGTGAAACTGCAGGCTGAAAGACCAGCCGCAGCAGTTCTCTGGAACTGGTAATTCCTGCAGTCCAGCCTGCCGCCTGAGCAGTACCCAAAAACTGATATCATATCTGCCTGCTATTTTTAATTATTATTACACATAGCCTTTTTTAAAAAGTGATATCATGAGAAAATATAAACTGATAGAACATAAACTGATGATCATTGCAGTCTTACTGTTAATTAGCGCAATGATATCCGGATGTCTGAATAAAGAAGGCCCTGATGATGTTTCCACTGACAATTCCTCTGGCATATCAGAAGATGTGAAGACGGATCCTGCCCATCGCAGTGATGTCCTTTACCAGATATCCACTATCAATGCCCTTCTTGAAGGGGTCTATGACGGAGAGACCACCCTGGAGACCCTTAAGCAGCAGGGGGATTTCGGTATAGGGACCTTTACAGCTCTTGACGGTGAAATGATAATGCTGGACGGGGAAATATACCAGGTGAAAGACGATGGAGTTGCATACATAACCAGTGACTCCATGACGACTCCTTTTGCTGCGGTCACTTTCTTTGAGGCCGACGAGACAGGGGCCATAAATGAGACAATGAGCAAAGTACAGATGGAAGAGTATCTTGAAAAGATGATGCCAAACCCTAACATAATGTATGCTGTAAAGATCAGCGGGACATTTGATCATATGAGAACAAGAAGTGTTCCCAGGCAGGCACAACCATACCCTAAGTTGGCAGAGGTTACAAAGAACCAGCGCACATTCGAATTCACCAATGTGAGCGGAACGATAGTAGGTTTCTGGCTGCCCACCTACATGAATGACATCAATGTACCGGAATATCACCTGCACTTCATAACAGACAGCAAAGATGCAGGAGGCCATATACTTGACTTTAATATCAGCAATGGATATGTGGAGATCGATAATACCTACGACTTCTACATGAGCTTACCGCAAAATGATGATCTCATGGATATTGATATGTCAAAGGAAAATAACTCCGAACTGGAACTTGTCGAAAAATGAAGTAAGAACATCAATCAACAGCCGGGAGGGTCACATGAACTCTTGTCCCGGCTCCTTCTTCGCTTTCCAGCCATATCTTACCGCCGTGATCCTCAACAATAACCTTGGCGATATATAATCCAAGGCCATTGCCCCCGTAATTCCGGGTGGATGAACTGTCGATCTGATGGAATTTCCTAAAAAGCTTTGGCATATCCTCTTTTGATATCCCGATACCGTTATCCTCGAGCAGGACATGGACATCGCCATTCTCGCGATACAGTGAGAGGCTGATCTTTCCTTTTTTGGGAGTGAACTTTATGGCATTGTCCATAAGATTGACAAAGGCCCTGGGAAGATAATCCGAATCCCCGTAGGTGAACAGGTTCCCGGAAGAGAAGTTATTCTCAACAGTGATATTCTTCTCCTTTGCCTGTTCTGATAATTCTCCGACTGCAGAAAGAAGAGAGTCTGACAGCATGATCTTCTCAAAATTATACCGCACCCTGCCTCCCTGGGAAGAGCTGGCAAACAGGAGAGAGTCTATCAGGTTCTGGAGGCGTTTGGACTTATTGACTACTTTCTCTATAGCACGGGACTGTTCCGTATTCAAAGGACCGAATGTGCCCTCATGGAGCAGTTCACTGAACCCTTTGATAGTTGTAAGGGGTGTATTGAGCTCATGCCTGAGATTGGAAAGGAACTCATCTTTGAGAGTGTCAAGGGACTTGAGCTCTTCATAGGCCTTTTCAAGTTCTTCTGTCGACATCTTCAAGGCTTTTTCCGTTCTCTTGCGCTCGGTGATATCACGGATATGCTCTACTGCCATGATGATATTATTGTCCTTGTCGAACACCGGGAATGCACGGTATTCCCGGACCTTTCCATTGATATCATCAGTTTGTTCAACCTCGGCCACATTTCCCGATGAGAATACCTCTTTTACATAACACGGATCACACGGGGTGTCACGGTGCATGAAACAATCATAGCAGTGCGGGTGGCTTTTCTTGTCCTGCATGCATATTGCATCCTCGCTCTTCCAGTTGCTTGTAACTACCCGCAGGTCACGGTCAACCACAACAATAAGGTCCTGGAGAGCATTGAAAGTACTGGTAAGCAACTCTTTTTGTTGTTGCAGAGCATCTTCTGATTGCTTGCTTTTTGTTATATCAGCTATCAGGCAAACCCCGCTGTCAATTGTATTGTCCGCGAGCCTGTGGGGAACATAATAGGACCTCAGATGCACCTGCTTACCTGCGATCCGGGCTGAGTATTCGTTCTCATAATAAAGAAGTGTGTCCTTATCAGCTCTCATGAGCACCTTCTCAAGCCGCCCATCATTCACAAAATCCGTCATTTCAGCGCCTATGGCCTTATCACGCGAAACGCCGAACATCTTTAAAAAGCTTCTGTTGCAGTGAGTAATGCTGCCTTTATGATCAATAAATATTCCAAGAGGAGACGACTCGAATATTACCCTGTGCCTTTTCTCGGACTCAAGTAAAGCCTCTTCCAGGACTTTCCTCTCGATGACTTTTCCAAGACGGGAGATGATCACTTCCATCAATCGGTTCTCATCTTTCAGGAATGGTCCTACATCAAGAACAGGTTTCTCCTCCAGATAGACCATAAGCAAATTCCCCTTTACTTTTCCATGGACCACTATGTCCACTGACATCTTCCAGGGCGTTTCAATGAAATTATCTGTCTGGTAGGTATTGCCATCCAGAATGATGCGGGCCGCAGCTATCTCAGAGAACTGACAGGCTGAGGGGACACGCTGTGTAATGCCTTTGAGCAGGGATTGCAGGGGAATATGCAGATCGAAAAGAGAAGAGATGCTATATATGCACTCCAGTTCTTTTTCCTTTTTTTTCAGTAAAGCCAGTTCCTCAGAGTATATGGAAAAACACCTGTCAATTTTATATCTACTATATTTATATTATCTTTATTAATAGATTTCGTTACAGACACTAAATTTATGATCGTATCCTTATCAGAGCATGTTTTTAAATATATAGCCAGCAATAGAGAAGGTGTTTATTGCGTTATTTCTTGAAAAAGTCCAAAACCAGGTGAATAAATGTATTCTGACAGGATCAACAGACTGCCCCCCTACTTGTTTGCGGCCATTGACGAAGCAAAAGCAAAGGTTATAGCAAAAGGCGTGGATGTGATCGACCTTGGCGTAGGCGATCCTGACCAGCCAACTCCCGCACACATTGTAGAATCCATGTGCGAGGCTGTCCGCGACCCTTCCACACATCAATACCCTTCCTATACGGGAATGATCGAGTTCAGGAAAGCGGCAGCAGACTGGTGCAGGCAGACCAGGGGACTTGACATAGACCCGGTTTCCCAGACCCTGACACTTATAGGCTCAAAGGAAGGAGTGGCACATGTGCCCCTTGCATTCATAAACCCGGGAGATGTCGTGCTCTGCCCCGATCCCGGATACCCTGTATATAAGATAGGCACACAGTTTGCTGGCGGAAAAGAGCATATAATGCCTCTTCTTCAGGAGAACGACTTCCTGCCGGACCTTGAGGCAATACCCAAAGAGGCCCTCAGTAAGGCAAAACTGATGTTCCTCAATTATCCCAACAATCCCACATCCGCAACAGCAGACCTGAAATTCTTTGAAGAGGTCGTTCAGTTCGCCCGCGAGCACAATATAATCATTGTTCATGACAATGCCTACTCCGAAATGGTCTATGACGGTTATCAGTCACCAAGCTTCCTGAGCGTGGACGGTGCAATGGATATCGGCATTGAACTGTACTCCATGTCCAAGACCTATAACATGACAGGATGGCGCCTTGGGTTTGCCGTCGGTAACAAAGACCTTATAGCCGGCTTCGGGAAGGTCAAATCCAATATAGATTCAGGAGCCTTCGATGCCATCCAGAGGGCAGGCATTACAGCCCTCACAAGTTCCCAGCAATGTGTTGCCGATATGAACAAGATATATACCGAAAGAAGAAATGTGCTGCTCAGGGGATTAAGGGAACTGGGCATTGACGTAAAGCCGCCAAAAGCAACTTTCTACGTATGGGCACCTGTACCAGAGGGATACGATTCCATGGGATTCTCCAAGCTCCTGCTTGAGAGTGCAGGCATCGTGGCAACCCCGGGAGTCGGATTCGGGCAGTACGGGGAGGGATACATACGCTTTGCACTTACCAAGTCAGTCCCAAGAATGAACGAAGCTGTTGAAAGGATGTCAAAGCTGAAACTTTGATCTTCCTTTAATACTTTTTTCATCTCCCAGCCGTTCTTCAAGTATTTTCCCAGGCTTTCTGATTCTTGTGCTTTCCTAGTACAGGCTTTCTATTGAACACCCAGTACTAATGGCATCTGTATGGGGATTTTGTTTTATGTGAGCAGTTTTAAAGAAGCACACACTCAAAAGATATAAAATTCAATATTCAAGATTACGTCACAAAACAAAGAATATTTAAGCAAACATATTCATTAGAAGCCCATGCCTAAGTTGTCCATCGTGATGCCATCGATGAATGAGGAAAAAACCATCGGGATATGCATCGAGAAAGCAAAAAGAGTTTTTAAAAGATGCCATCTCGATGGAGAGATCATCGTGGTCGATAACTCTTCTGACATGACCCCTGATATCGCTGCATCAATGGGCGCTAAGGTCATACGAAGTTTAGCAGGATACGGGAATGCATATCTGGCAGGCCTGCAAAATGCAACCGGGGATTATATCGCCATTGCAGATTCCGATAATACTTATGATCTGGAGGAATTGACAGGATTCATAGAATATCTTGTCAAAGGGGAAGCTGATTTTGTCATTGGCAGCAGGCTAAAAGGTAATATACAGAAAGGAGCTATGCCCTGGCTTCATCAGTACATCGGTAACCCCATCCTGACCTGGATGCTGAATCAGGCTTTCAGGACCAGTATCTCTGATGCGCATTGCGGAATGAGGGCCTTCACAAAGGAAGCCCTTCAAAAGATGAACCTTAAGACCCATGGTATGGAGTTTGCCTCTGAGATGGTCATTGAGGCAGCGTACAATGACCTGAAAATAAAGGAAGTGCCTATAAGCTACCATGTGAGATACGCTCCGTCCAAACTGCGCTCTTTCCATGACGGATGGCGTCATGTGAGATTTATGATGCTGTACCGGCCCCTGACATTCATGTTCGTGCCTGGCTTCCTTGTACTTCTGATAGGATTCCTGCTCACAGTCCTGACCCTTTTTAGGGGAAATGTTGTTGAGACAAGGCTGCATTCATTTATCCTGGGCGGGATGTTGCTTGTCATCGGCGGACAGGCCCTTGCTACCGGCTCTTATATGAAAGCCTATGGCCTTATCCACGGTATCTATCACAACAGGGATGACAAACTGAAGAAACTGTTGAGCTATCATTCACTTGAAAGAGAGTTGCTGATCGGAGCTATCCTGCTCATAATGAGTTTCATTCTCGGCATCAAGATCATATATGCATGGATCGGTACGGGATATGGTTCGCTTGCAGAGATCGAGACTGCTATTGTGGCGCTGGTCCTTGCTGCGCTGGGACTGCAGATGATATTCAGTTCCATGTTCCTGAGCGTGATGCTCTTGGACACTAATATCGACAGGTGATCCTTTGAAGATAGCTTTTGTCTATGATGCTGTGTACCCCTGGGTCAAAGGAGGAGCGGAGAAGCGGATATACGAGATCGGAACAAGGCTTGTAAAAAGAGGGCATGAAGTACATCTTTTTGGCGTTAAGTGGTGGCAGGGAGAAGATGAGATCGAGTTTGAGGGAATGATATTGCATGGCGTTTGCAGTTCAAGGGACTTATATACCAATGGCAGGCGTTCGATCATCCAGGCCCTTGATTTTTCGATAGGCCTTTTTCGTCCCCTGTTGAAGGAAGAGTTTGACGTTATCGATGTGAGTGTCTTTCCTTACTTTTCCTGTTTTACCGCAAAAGCTGTTTCTGTTATCAGGAAGACACCTCTTGTTCTTACGTGGCATGAGGTCTGGGATAATTACTGGTATGAATACATGGGAAGGGCGGGTATTTTTGGATTGCTGGTCGAAAGGATAGTGTCGAAGCTGTCTGAGAACAATATAGCAGTTTCCGGATGGACAAAAAGAAAAATGGAAGCTCTCGGAATAAAATCCGAAAATATCTGCATAATACCCAATGGAATCGATCTGGAGCAGATTCAGAAAATAAAACCTTCGGATGAAAAATCAGACATTGTTTTTGCCGGAAGGCTCATCAAAGAAAAAAATGTAGATCTAATGTTAAGGGCAGTTTCAATAATAAAAAGCTCCGATCCAAACATCCGCTGCATTATCATGGGTGACGGGCCAGAAAGAGAGAAACTTATGCGCCTGAGAGAAGATCTTGGATTGAAAGATAACATATCCTTCGCAGGATTTGTAGAATACGAAGAACTGATAGGAAATATCAAGGCTTCCAGGGTTTTGGCGCTGCCTTCAAAAAGGGAAGGATTCGGAATTGTGGTGATTGAAAGTTTTGCATGCGGAAAACCGGTCGTAACGGTTAACAGTAAGGATAATGCAACTCAGGAGATTGTAACTGATTCTGTGAGCGGGTTTGTTGTCCAAGCGAGTGAAAAGGATCTTGCAAGATCCATTCAAAAGATGTTGGAGGATAGAAGTCTATATGACAGGCTGTCTGAGAATTCCACTCTGGAAGCACATTGTTATGACTGGGATGAGATATGTACATCATGTACTGAAATTTACAGATTGAACATAAAATAGTATTATAAAGCAAGTAATCGATAATACTATGTAATTTATTTTACCTTTTTCATATTCATTTTGAGATGTAAAATAGAATAAATAGTTATAAGAATGTATTTGTTATTATAGTCTTCCTAGTTCTTAATAGAACCAAAGCTCTACAAGGATTTAAAATGAAACTCGTGGTAATGATTCCTGCCTTCAATGAAGAGACAAGTATTTCAAAAGTAATTGCAGAGATACCTAAAATATTGATCGTA
>Ga0209347_1003954_pt1 | contig 16259 bp, 18 predicted proteins | sample AutmiccommuBRH23_FD_187382 | JGI IMG/M metagenome (GOLD analysis project Ga0209347, IMG submission 187382) | Deep subsurface microbial communities from Mt. Terri, Switzerland - Autotrophic microbial communities BRH/23 (SPAdes) (version 2) | ecosystem: Environmental > Aquatic > Deep subsurface >...
CCCAGCGCCAAGCTGGAATACGGGCTCAAAAGCCCAAGAAGACATCGGCGTCGGCAGGCGACCCGAACCCATTTTCACGCCTACGAGGCGTCACCACTAGGGCACAGCAAGCTGGAATGCCATTTCGGCGAGGCTGGTGGCGCTAGAAGTCGGGCTCGTCGTCGGGGTCGCCGCCGGTGGCGTCGCTGCCGCCGCGGATCAGCGCCAGCGTGCCCGCGAGCTCGTCGGGCTTGACCAGCACCTCGCGCGCCTTGGATCCCTCCGACGGGCCGACGATGTTGCGGGTCTCCATCAGGTCCATCAACCGGCCCGCCTTGGCGAACCCGACCCGCAGCTTGCGCTGCAGCATCGAGGTGGAGCCGAACTGGCTGGACACCACGAGCTCGACCGCCTGCAGGAACACGTCCATGTCGTCGCCGATGTCGGGGTCCACGTCGGTGCGCTCGCCGGTCGGCTTGGCGGTGGTGACGCCCTCGGTGTACTCGGGCGCGGCCTGCTCCTTGGTGGCCGTGACGACCGCCTGGATCTCCTCGTCGGTGATGTAGGCGCCCTGCAGCCGGATCGGCTTGTTGGCACCCATCGGCAGGAACAGCCCGTCGCCCATGCCGATCAGTTTCTCGGCGCCCTGCTGGTCGAGGATGACGCGGCTGTCGGTCAGCGACGACGTCGCGAATGCCAGCCGCGACGGCACGTTCGTCTTGATCAGGCCGGTGACCACGTCGACCGACGGCCGCTGCGTGGCCAGCACCAGGTGGATGCCCGCCGCCCTGGCTTTCTGGGTGATCCGCACGATTGCGTCCTCGACGTCGCGCGGCGCCGTCATCATCAGGTCGGCGAGCTCGTCGACGATGGCCAGGATGTACGGATACGGCTTGTACTCGCGGTTGCTGCCCAGTGGCGCGGTGATCTCGCCGGAGCGCACCTTCTCGTTGAACACGTCGATATGGCGCACCCGGGAGGCCTGCATGTCCTGGTAGCGCTGCTCCATCTCCTCGACGAGCCAGGCCAGCGCGGCCGCAGCCTTCTTCGGCTGCGTGATGATCGGCGTGATGAGGTGCGGAATGCCTTCATAAGGCGTCAGTTCCACCATCTTGGGGTCGATCAGGATCATCCTGACCTCGTCCGGGGTGGCACGCGACAGCAGCGACACCAGCATCGAGTTGACGAAGCTGGACTTGCCCGAGCCGGTGGACCCGGCGACCAGCAGGTGCGGCATCTTCGCCAGGTTGGCCGAGATGTACTCGCCTTCGATGTCCTTGCCGAGGCCGATCACCAACGGGTGGTGATCGCCACGGGTCGACGGGTCGGTGAGCACGTCGGCCAGCCGCACCATCTCACGGTCGGTGTTCGGCACCTCGATGCCGACGGCCGACTTGCCGGGAATCGGCGCGAGCATGCGGACGCTCTCGGTGGCCACGGCATAGGCGATATTGCGTTGCAGCGCGGTGATCTTCTCGACCTTGACGCCGGGACCCAGCTCCACTTCGTACCGGGTGACCGTCGGTCCCCTGGTGCAGCCGGTGACAGCGGCGTCGACCTTGAACTGCTGCAACACCGAGGTGATGGCCTCCTCCATCGCCGCGTTGGCCGCGCTGCGGCGCTTGGGCGGGTCACCGGCGATCAGCAGGTCCAGTGACGGCAGCGTGTACGGCCCGTCCACCACACGGTCCAGCTGCAGTGCCTTTCCTGCCTGCGCTTTGGGGTCCTTCTTCTTGCGCGAGCGGGCGGCCGGCTCAGGGACGGTCGGTGCGTCGTCCTCGATCGGGTAGTTGTCCATCGGGGAACCTGCCGGTGCGGGCAGCGGCTCGGTGAGCTGGGTCGCCGACGGCCACGACTGGGCCTCGTCCCCGCCGTAGCCTGCGACGTCGTCGTAGTAGCCGTCGGAGAAGTCCTCGGACTCCGCGGTGTCGTCCTCGTCGTCCTCGTAGTCGTCGTAGTCGTCGTATTCGGCGCGCCAGCGCGTGGAGAACATCGCCCGCACCGTCTCGGGCACCTCGCGGATGGTCGTCCCGGTCACCAGCAGGAGTCCGAACATCACTCCGAGGAACAGCAACGGCGCGGCGATCCACGCCGTCAACCCGTCGGAGAGCGGACCTCCGATCGCGAAGCCGAAGAAGCCGGCGGCATGCTGGCGCGCGACCGGATCCTGCGGCGACCCCGACCACAGGTGCCACAGTCCGAGCGCGGGCAGCGCGATCATCGCGGTCCCCAGGATCAGCCGGGGCCGGGATTCGGGGTCCGGCTCCGAGCGCATGAGCCCGACCCCGAGCGCGGCCAGCGCGAGCGGGACCAGCACCACGGCCGAGCCGATCAGCACCCGCACGAACGTGTCGATCCATTCGCCGACGGGGCGCGCGGCGTCGAACCACGAACTCGCGGCGACCACGACGGCCAGGCCCAGAAGCGCCAGGGCGACGCCGTCGCGACGATGCCCGGGTTCGAGGTCCCGCGCCCGGCCGACCGAACGGGCCGTGCTGCCCGCCCCCTTGGCCAGCATCAGCCAGCCCGCACGTGCGCCGCGGCCGACGGCGGTTCCCGCTGCCGAGACGGCGGAGGGATTCCGGCGCGCCGGCTTGCGACGCGGCGCCGCCGGCCGCGACGGCCGAGAACCACCCCGTGAGCTGGTCTTTGACCTGGTCGGACGGGCAGCAGATCGGGCCGCGGTCTTACTCGCCATGCCGACAAGACTAGTCGCAAACGCCTCAGATGCACCATCTGCCACACGGGTCACAGATCGGTGTCGATTGCACCCTGACACCCGAAAGCCCAGGACAGCGCATCCCGGTCGATGCCGCTGCCGATCCGGGCGGCCCCGTAATAGGGTGGGCACCTGTCCAACTCAGCGCCGAGATCGAGGAGTCGCCCCCATGCCGATTACCGTCATCGCCACCATGACCGCCAAGCCCGAGTCCGTGGACGCCGTTCGGGACGCGTGTAAGCAGGCGATCGAAGCGGTGCACAGCGAGCCCGGGTGCGACCTGTACTCGCTGCACGAATCGGACGGCACCTTCGTCTTCGTCGAGCAGTGGGCCGACAGCGACGCGCTGCAGGCACACAGCACCGCCCCCGCGGTGGCGACACTGTTCGGCACCATCGGCGAGCACCTCGACGGCGCGCCGGACATCAAGATGCTGGCGCCCGTTGTGGCGGGGGATCCGGCCAAGGGCCAGCTGCGGCCGTAGTCTGCGCAGTCATGGGTGAGCTCACCGGCAAGGTCGCATTCATCACCGGAGCCGCTCGGGGGCAGGGCCGCGCGCACGCGATCAAGCTGGCCTCCGAGGGCGCCGACATCATCGCCCTCGATCTGTGCGATCAGATCGACTCGGTGCCCTACCCCCTGGCCACGCCCGACGATCTGGCCGCCACCGTCAAACTCGTCGAGGAGACGGGGGCACGCATCGTGGCCTATCAGGCCGACGTCCGGGACCGCGACGCGGTGAAGGCCGCGCTGCGGGAGGGCACCGAGAAGCTCGGAGACCGCCTCGACATCGTGGTGGCCAACGCGGGGATCGCACCGATGGCGGCCGCCGACGCGTGGCAGGACGTCATCGACGTGAACCTCACCGGCGTCTACAACACCGTCGACGTCGCGATGAAGCCGATGATCAAGTTCGGCAACGGCGGCTCCATCGTGGTGATCAGCTCGGTCGCCGGCCTGGTCGGGCTCGGAGCGCCGGTCGGCGGATCCGTCGGCTACGCGGCCGCCAAGCACGGCATGGTCGGCATCATGCGGGTGTACGCGAATTTCCTTGCCCAGTACAGCATTCGGGTCAACTCGGTACACCCGGCGGGCGTGAACACCCCGATGATCGACAACGACTTCACCCGGTCCTGGCTGGAAGGGATGGCGCAGGAGAGCGAGGGGGGCCCAGACATGGGCAATGCGCTGCCGGTGCAGGCGCTGGAGCCCGAGGACATCGCCAACGCGGTGTTCTGGCTGGTGTCAGACGCCGCCCGCTACGTCACCGGCATCACGCTGCCCGTCGACGCGGGATACGTGAACAAACGTTGAGAACAATGACGTCGAACCAATGACACAGCCCAGGAATCCGGCGGCGCAGACAGCCTTCGGACCCATCGTGCTGTCGGCCCTCGAGCACCACGAGCGGCCGGATCGCCGCCTCGTCGACGACGATCTCGCGGCGTCGTTCCTTCCGACGCGAATGCGGATGCTGGTCGGTCTGAGCCGCGTCGATGCGCTGCGGCGGGCGGCGGTGGCGGCTTCGGACCGGTCCGGTCCCGGGTTGTGGGCCAGTATCGCCTGCCGGAAACGCTACATCGACGAGCGGCTCTCCGACCCGGACAACGAGTTCGACACCGTCGTCGTGCTGGGCGCAGGCCTGGACACCCGCGCCTACCGGATCGCCCGCCACAGCGACCTGCCGGTGTTCGAGGTCGACCTGCCGGTCAACATCGACCGCAAAGCCGCTGTCGTGCAACGGGCGCTCGGCAGTGCGCCCGCATCGGTCCGTCTGGTACCGGTCGACTTCGAACGCGACGAGCTGATGCCCACCCTCGAGGCGCACGGTTACCGCGCCGCCGACCGAACCTTCTTCATCTGGGAGGGCGTCACCCAGTACCTCGCTCCGGAGGCCGTCCGCGCGACGCTCGGGCAACTCAGCGGTGCCGCCCCGGGCAGCAGGCTCATCTTCACCTACATCCGCCAGGACTTCATCGATGGCACCGAGCGCTACGGGGCCGACGCGGTCTACCGCCGATTCCGGCAGCGCAGCCAGCTGTGGAAGTCGGGGCTGGTGCCCGAGCAGGTCGGCGAAGTGCTGGCCGAATACGGCTGGCGGCTCGTCGAGCAAGCCGGACCGAGCTACTTCCGCGACACCTACATCCGTCCCACCGGTCGGGCACTGTCCGCCTCCCCCATCGAGTGGACGGTGTTTGCCGAGCGCTGAGGTCGGCCGCGCAGGACTTTCGGCCTCGCGGGCGCGCGACCTGTGGCCCTAACGACGGGACCGGCCACCCGCGACACTTGGACCATGCCCGCGATCCTGATTGCCGAGAACGATCCTCGACTGTCGTCCATGATGCAGAAGGCGTTGTTCGCCAACGGGTTCACGGTTCGGGTGGTCGCCGACGGCATGTCGGCCTACTCGATTGCCCGCAGCGGCAACTTCGACCTGATGGTTCTCGCCGCAGGGCTCCCCGGACTCGGTGCCGCCGAGGTGCTGCGCCGGCTGCGTTCCGAGGGCCGCGCCCTTCCGGTGGTGGTGCTCACCCCGCGTGCCGGCCACGCCAAGACCGCGGCGTGGTTCAGGGGCGGTGCGGACGACTGCATCGCCAAGCCGTTCGCATCCGACGAACTGTTGTCGACGGTGCAGGGACGACTCGGCGCCGTCCGGTCCGCCCAGAAAACGACGATCTCCTGTGGGGGCCTGAAGCTGAATCTGCACACCGGGCGGGCGCACATCGGCGATTATGCGGTCGATCTGTCGGCGCGCGAATGCGCGCTGGCCGAGACGTTCATGCGGCACCCCGGCCAGGTTCTCACCCGCGAACAGCTGCACCGGCACGTGTGGGGCCACGATCGGGATTCCGATTCCACCGTCGAGTCCAACATCGTCGACCAGTACGTTCGGTATCTGCGACGCAAGCTGGGCGCCGACTGGTTCGTCGCGCTGCGGGGCGTCGGCTACCGGCTCGAGGCCCGCAACAACTAGATCTCGATGACCGTCGGCACGATCATCGGCTGCCTGCGGTAGGACTCCCCCACCCACTTGCCGACCGCACGGCGGACGGCCTGGGCGATGCGCGTCGGGTCGGTGATGTTCTGGGAGGCGAGTTTGTCCAACTCCGCCTCGACCTTGGCGGCCGCAGGCTCCAGCGCCTTCGGGTCCTCGGAGAACCCCCGGGCGTGCAGATGCGCCGGGCCTGCCGGCTTGCCGGTGCCGCGACGGACCACGACCGTCACCGCGATGAAACCCGAAGACAGGATGAGCCTTTCGCCCAGCGTGGCATCGCCGACATCACCGGTGACAAGTCCGTCGACGAACATCTTGCCGACGGTCACCGCCCCTGCGATGCGTGCCTGCCCGGACACCAGGTCGACGCTGACACCGTTCTCGGCCAGCACGATGTTCTCCTCGGGCACCCCGGTGCTGGCGGCCAGCGCGGCGTTGGCGCGCATCATCCGCCACGTGCCGTGCACCGGCATCACGTTGCGCGGCCGCACGCCGTTGTAGAGGAACAGCAGCTCGCCGGCGTAGGCATGGCCCGAAACATGGACGCGCGCATGCTGATTGGTGACGACGCGGGCGCCGATCTTGGCCAGCGCGTCCATCACGCCGAACACCGCCTCCTCGTTGCCCGGGATCAGCGACGAGGACAGGATGATCAGGTCACCCGCGGTCAGCGTGATGCTGCGGTGCTCGCCGCGCGACATCCGCGACAACGCGGCCATCGGCTCGCCCTGGGTCCCGGTGGTGATCAGCACCACGCGGTCGGCCGGCATCATCTCCGCGGCGGCGATCTCGAGGACGTCCTCGTCGGCGACCTTGATGTAGCCGAGATCGCGGGCGATGCCCATGTTGCGCACCATCGACCGGCCGACGAAGGCCACCTGCCGTCCCAGTGCCACCGCGGCGTCGATGATCTGTTGCACGCGATCGACATTCGATGCGAAGCACGCCACGATGACCCGGCCTTCGGCGCCGCGCATCAAGCGGTGCAGCGCCGGACCGACCTCGCTCTCCGACGGGCCGACACCGGGAATCTCCGAGTTCGTCGAATCACAGAGGAAGAGGTCCACCCCGGCGTCGCCGAGTCGCGACATGCCGGGCAGGTCGGTGGGCCTGCCGTCGAGCGGCAGCTGGTCGAGCTTGATGTCACCGGTGTGCAGCACGGTGCCCGCGCCGGTGTGGATGCCGATCGCCAGGCACCCGGGGATGGAGTGGTTGACGGCGAAGTACTGGCATTCGAACACGCCGTGGGTGGATCGTCCACCCTCGGTCACCTCGATGAAGACAGGTTTGATGCGGTGCTCCCGGCACTTCTCCTTGATCAGCGCGATGGTGAACTTCGAACCGACGATCGGGATGTCGGAGCGTAGCTTGAGCAGGAACGGGATCGCGCCGATGTGGTCTTCGTGGGCGTGGGTCACGACGAGTGCTTCCACGTCGTCGAGCCGGTGCTCGATGTGACGCAGGTCGGGAAGGATCAGGTCGACGCCGGGTTCGTCGTGTGTGGGGAACAACACGCCGCAATCCACGATGAGCAGTCGGCCCAGATGCTCGAAAACGGTCATGTTGCGGCCGATTTCATTGATCCCGCCCAGCGCGGTCACCCGCAGACCTCCCGGGGTCAGTGGCCTCGGCGCGGTGAGTTCGGAATCCACTACAGATCCAACTGTCGCAGCACCCCGGCGGCGCGCATGTCGGCGGCCAGCGCCGCCATCTGCTCGTCGTCGGCAGGCACCTGGGGCAGGCGCGGGTCACCGGCGTCGAAACCCAGCAGCCGCAGACCCGCCTTGGACAGCGTGACGCCACCCAACCTCGTCTGGGCGGCGTTGAGCGGACCCAGCGTGACGCTGATCTTACGGGCGGTGGCGATATCACCGGATGTGAAGGCCGTCAACATGTCTCGCAGCTGGCTGGCGGCAACGTGCCCCCACACGCTGACGAAGCCGACGGCGCCCATCGCCAGCCAGGGCAAGTTCAGCGCGTCATCACCGGAGTAATACGCCAGCCCGGTTTCGGCCATGATCTGAGCTGCGCCGTGCAGATCGCCCTTGGCGTCCTTGATGGCGACGATGTTGGGGTGCCCGGCCAGGGTGCGCATGGTGTCCCACTCGATGGGCACCACCGAGCGCGGCGGGATGTCGTAGAGGATCAGCGGCAGGTCGGTCGCGTCGGCGACGGCCGTGAAGTGCGCGATGAGACCCGCCTGCGGAGGACGCGAGTAGTAGGGGGTGACCACCAGCAGTCCGTGGGCACCCTGGGCGGCACACGCCCTGGCGAGGCGCACGCTGTGCGCGGTGTCGTAGGTGCCCGCACCCGCGATGATGCGCGCGCGGTCGCCGACGGTTTCGAGCACCGTGCCCAGCAGCGCGATCTTCTCGTCGTCGGTGGTGGTGGGTGATTCACCGGTGGTCCCGGACAGCACCAGGCCGTCGCAGCCGGCGTCGACCAGGCGGGTGGCCAGGCGGGCGGCGGCGTCGGTGTCCAGCGAGCCGTCGGGCTTGAACGGAGTAACCATCGCGGTCAACAAGGTGCCCAACCGGGCGGTGACGTCGAATCCGCTGGTACTCACGGGCACCAAGATTACCCGGTCACCCGCCGGCGCCACGAATGCATTGCCGGCTCAGACCTCGGTTGCCAACGGGCTGGTCGCGACCTCTGTGCCGTCGGCGAGCACGCCGATCTCGAAGTCGGAGAACACCGCCGGGGCGACGTCGACGAGTTGACGCAGACACTCGATCGCCAACCGGCGAATCTCCACGTCGGCGTGCTCACTGGCCCTCATCGCGATGAAGTGCCGCCACGCCCGGTAGTTCCCGGTGACGACGATCCGGGTCTCGGTGGCGTTGGGCAGTACCGCGCGGGCGGCCTGGCGTGCCTGCTTGCGCCGCAACACCGCAGAGCTTCCCGCGGGCTGATCGCCGATGAACTTGGCCTCGAGCTTGCTCAGCAGCTCGGTGTAGGCGGCGCGTCCGGCGTCTGCGGCCGCGGTGAAGATCTCCTGCAGCTCCGGATCGTCCTCGATGCCCGGCGGCGCCACCACCTGTGAATCGTGCTCGGGCACGTAACGCTGGGACAGCTGCGAGTACGAGAAGTGCCGATGCCGGATCAGTTCATGGGTGCACGAGCGTGAGACGCCGGTGATGTAGAACGACACCGAGGCGTGTTCGAGGACCGAGAAGTGCCCGACGTCGATGATGTGCCGGACATAGGACGCGTTGGTCGCCGTGCGCGGATTGGGCTTCGACCAGCTCTGGTAGCACGCGCGGCCGGCGAACTCGACCAGCGCGGCGCCTCCGTCGGCGTCGGTGCTCCACGGCACGTCCGGGGGCACCGAGAACTCGGTCTTGGCGATCAGCTGCACACGCAGCGGCGCGATCTCGGCCACGCGGTGAGCCTAACGTGCAGCGGCGCCCGCGCCGTTCCGCCGAGACTGCGCGTTCGCACATGGCCCCTCGAGCTTGTCCGCCCAGGGTTCAGCCTGGATGTCGCGGCGCTACGCACCTTGGTGGTCGAGATGCCGATGCTGGATCCCGTTCCCGCCGGCCCGCTTCGCCTCATACATCGCCGCATCCGCCGACCGGATGAGCCTGTCGACGAACTCGGGATGAGGCACCACGGCGCCGGGTGCGACGGTCGCGCTGCAGGTGCCGAGGCTGGCCGTGACCTTGAAGTCCGACGCCTCGATCCCCGCTCGGATGCGTTCCGCCATCGCGCCGTGGTGGTCCGCGGTCTCGGTGTCGGCGATGACGAACTCCTCACCGCCCAGCCGGGCCACGGCCGCGCCGGGGCCGCAGGTCTGCGCGAGCACGGCACCGACGCGGACCAGCGCCTGATCACCGACCGCATGCCCCATCGTGTCGTTGAGGTTCTTGAACCTGTCGAGGTCGACCATCGTCACGTTCAGGTGGACGCGCGACGAGTAACGGGGAACCCTGGGTAGCTCGTGAACCGCGTTGTAGAACGAACGCCGGTTGAGCAGCCCGGTGAGGGGATCGCGATCCGAGTTCTTCAGGTCGATGCGCAGCGAATGCACCAGCGAGTGGATTCCGAAGGGCACCCCGACGTTGAGCGCCAGAACGGGCAGGATGGCGGCGACGGTCAACGAGATGTCACTCGTGTCGGCGAGGAGACGACCCGCGGTGATCGCAGCGCACGTCATGCCCACGCAGAAGTTCGCGATCACGTGGGCGACGTCGCCGCCGTGGAAGCCGAGCAGACCAGGCCGAAGCACACCGACTGGGTGCGCGTGGGCCAGCGGAACAACCACAGCGTCGACGCACCGACCGCGGTCACCGACGCCGCCACGGCGACCGCCGTCGTCACGGTACTGTCGGGCCCCAGCGGACTGCCGAGCATGACCAGCGGCAGCAGCCCGAGGAACACGGTGAACCCGACTGTGGCCAGCCGCCATTGCCGCTGGAGTCCACGGTCGCGCAAATAGCTGCTGAACCAATCGAACTGGTCCGTCTGGTGCCACCAGGCCACCTCCGCAGTGTGCCTTGCCGCGCCGCCGGAAGCATCCCGGCCACTATCGCAGTGCGCGACGCAACGCCGTGACGAGGTCACCGCGGTCGCCGACGCGGACACCGTCGAGGCCGAGCCACCCGGCCATCGAGCGCAGTTCCGCCGCCAGGGCAGCCGTCACCTGCGAAGGCTCCCGCCCGTCCTCGGCGAACGCACCGACGACGTGCAACGTGTCGGTGACCCGGTCGGCCTTGAGGTCGACGCGGCCCACCAGCTGCCCGTCGAGCAGGAACGGCCACACGTAGTAGCCGAACTGCCGCTTGTGCGCGGGTGTGTAGATCTCGATGCGGTAGTGGTAGCCGCCGAACAGCCGCTCGACCCTGGGCCGGAAGAAGATCAGCGGGTCGAACGGACACAGCAGCGCCGTACCCCGGTCCCGGCGCGGCACTATCTGGCCCGCTCGCAGGTATGCCGGCGCGTTCCAGCCCTCGATGTCCACGCGCTCGAGTTCGCCGGCCGACAGCAGGTCGGCGATTGCCGGCTTCACCTGCCGCGCGCCCAGCCGGAAGTAATCACGGATGTCGGCCTCGGTGCCGACGCCCAGCGCGGTGGCCGCCCGCAGCGTGAGCTCGCGGATGGCGTCGGCCTCGTCGACCTCCCGTCCCACCACCTCGGCGGGCAGCACCCGGTCGGTGAGGTCGTAGTGGCGCGAGAACCCGACCCGGGTGGCCGTCGTCAGCACCCCCGACGACCACAGCGCCTCGGCCACCCACTTGGTGTCGCTGCGGTCCCACCACGGCCCCTTGCGGCCCCGCGGCTCCGACTCCAGGTGGGCCTCGATCTGACCGGCGGTCGACGGGCCCAATGCGGCCACCGCGGCCACGATGTCGTCGGCGAGCTTCGCATTCTTCTTGACGATCTCGGTACCCCAGCGGCCGTGCTGGTATTCGCGCATCCGCCAGCGCAGCAGCGGCCAGTCATCGACCGCCATCAGCGCCGCCTCGTGCGCCCAGTACTCCACCAGCAGCCGCGGCGACCGCGCCGAGTGACTCCACGCCGCCCGGTCCAGGATGTCGCGGTCATAGGGGCCGAGCCTGCTGAACACCGGTGCGTAGTGGGCCCGCACCGCCACCGACACCGAGTCGAGCTGCAGCACCTGTAACCGCGTGACCAGACGCTTCAGATGCGCGCGCGTGACGGGTCCGGACGGCTTGGTTTCGTGGAAACCCTGGGCCGCGACGGCCACCCGACGCGCCTGGGCGGCGGTCAGCGTCGCGGTCGGCGCGGGAGTGGTCGAGGCCATCACGCCATCGTCGCCTACCGCACCGACAGGAGGCGGTCGAAGACGAGCCCGGTGACGTTGTCGATCGGCGTGCTGCTGCCAACGGCCTTCGCCCGCAACGCGGCACCCTCCCACGCGTCGACGATCAGTTGGGCTGCCGCGTCGGCGTCGACGTCACCCGCGATCTCACCGGCCTGCTGCCCGTCCCGGATGGTGTCGGCGAGCGTCGTGCGCCACCGGTCGAGCGCGGCGGACACGGCCGCGGTGACCCCGGGTGCGCCCGCGGGCGCCTCGGCGGCGAAGTTGCCGAACATGCAACCCCGGCGGAACCCATGGGCGGCGAGGTCGGAGCGCAGATGGTCGAGGTGGTTGTGGATGCGCTGCAGCGCAGACACCCCGGGTTGGGTGAGCAGGTCGAGCCGGCGACTCTTGGCGTACCGGCCGAGCGCCTCGACGGCCAGCGCCTCCTTGCTGTGGAAGTGGTTGTAGAACGACCCTTTCGGCGCGTGGGCGGCCGCCGCGATCGCCGCAACGCCGGTGCCCGCATAGCCACCGGCGTGCAGCTGGTCGAAGCCGGCGTCCAGAAGCGCCTCTCGCAGACTGGGTTTGGGCACCGCGGTACCCTCAGCGCACCGTGACGTCATCGATGTCGATGGACACCGTCACCGTGTCGGGCACCGGCCTGCCCTCCGCGTCGCGGGGGTGGACGATGCGCCTGACCGGCAACACGATGCCGTCGAACTCCCGGTGGTCGTCCATGTAGTGCGCTGCCGGGGCGCCTCCGGCGATGTCGACCTGGTAGTCGCGCCGTCGCAGCAGCCCGTCGGAATCGACGTAGAGCACCTGATCGGCGCTGTGTGTGGCGATGCTGTCCGGATACCGCACTGCGAGGCGCCGCCAGGTCTGGCCGTTCTCCTGCCAGTCACCGAGTTCCTCGGTCCGCACACCGGGGAACGTCAGCGAGTACGGCTCGGACAGGTAGGTCCACATCGCATAACCGGCGAAGTACGCCAATTGCAGCGGCGTCCACGGGGTCTCCAGGGTGTGCCCGGCAAACGATGCGCGCGGATCGTGCAGTGTCTCGACGACCTGGTGGGTCTCGTCGTCGTGCTCGATCACCACGCGCCCGGGTGAGTAGGCCGATCGCAGGCCCGGCTTGGGCAGTGGCCGGTGCCACGCTCGCTGGTCCTGCACCCGGATCTCCACCGTCGAGTCCTCGAGGATGCCGTCGACGTGCTTGAGCGGCCACAGCACACCCCCGACGATCTGGTCGATCGCGATGGTGTCGACCTGCTGCCAGCGCGCGACCCCGCCGTGGGCGGCAAGCACTTCGTCGAGACGGTTCATCGGAACTCCCTGCGATGGTTGGGGCCGATCAATGCGACCGGTCGTCTTAAGGTGCCAACGACACCGATCGCGAGGACATTCCCGGGCGGCTCTACGAGCCGGGGTGCCGCAGATAGGTGTAGAAGCGGTAGCGCAGCCCCGACGAACTGTCCTGCCACTGTTCATCGGTGCCCGCCCACGACTCGTCGAGCAGCGGCGCCAGCGCGTCGTCGTCCTCGCGGCGCAGGTCGATGTCCACCTCGGTGACCTCGCACCGGGTCGCCAGCGGCAGCGCCAGCCCGTAGATCTGCGAGCCGCCGATCACCCACGCCTCGTCGAGCGGGGCGTCCTCGAGGGACGTCACCACCTCGGCTCCCTCGGCCAGGTACCCGGCCTGCCGGGTCACCACGATGTTCCTCCGGCCCGGCAGCGGCCGGAACTTCTCGGGCAGCGACTCCCAGGTCAACCTGCCCATGATCACGGTGTGCCCCATGGTCAGCGCCTTGAAGCGCGCCATGTCCTCGGGCAGCTTCCAGGGAATCCCGTTGCCGCGGCCGATGACACCTGAGGAGGACTGGGCCCAGATCAGATTCAGGCTCATAGTCATGATTCGGACCTGCAAGCAGTCCTCAACATCGTCGATTCGGACCTGCAAGCAGTCCTCAACATCGTCGATTCGGACCTGCAAGCAGTCCTCATACAGCCACCGGGGCTTTGATCGCCGGGTGCGGATCGTAGTTCTTGATGACGATGTCCTCATAGGTGTAGTCGAAGATCGAATCACGCGGCGCCAGAACGAGTTCCGGGTAGGGCCGCGGTGTACGCGACAGCTGCTCGGTGACCTGCTCGACGTGGTTGTCGTAGATGTGGCAGTCCCCCCCGGTCCAGATGAACTCACCGACCCCGAGGCCGGCCTGCGCAGCCATCATGTGGGTGAGCAACGCGTAGCTGGCGATGTTGAACGGAACGCCGAGGAACAGGTCGGCGCTGCGTTGGTAGAGCTGGCAGCTCAACCGGCCGTCGGCGACGTAGAACTGGAAGAACGCGTGGCACGGCGGCAGCGCCATCTGCGGGATGTCGCCCACGTTCCACGCCGAGACGATGTTGCGCCGCGAGTCGGGATCGGAGCGCATCAACTCCAGCGCCGCGCTGATCTGGTCGATGTGCTCACCGGACGGCGTCGGCCACGACCGCCACTGCACACCGTAGATCGGGCCGAGATCGCCTGTCGGAGAAGCCCATTCGTCCCAGATGGTGACACCGCGCTCTTGTAACCACCGGACGTTGGAGTCGCCGCGCAGAAACCACAGCAGCTCGTAGACGATCGACTTGGTGTGCACCTTCTTGGTGGTGATCAGCGGGAACCCGGCACCCAGGTCGTAGCGCAACTGGTGGCCGAACAGACTGCGGGTACCGGTGCCGGTGCGGTCGGATTTCAGGGTCCCGGTGTCGAGCACCAGGTGCAGCAGGTCCTCGTATGGAGTGGGGATCGGCACGCGCTCAGCTTACGTGGTACCGGGCAGGGTAGAACGGAACCATGCCGAGGATCAACGACACCGTGACGACCGCCGACGGCTCCTGCCCCGTCTCTCTGCACCTCCCCGAAGGGGACGGACCATGGCCCGGCACCATCATGTACCCCGACGCCGGAGGTGCACGCCCCACGTTCCGCGCGATGGCCGACAAACTGGCCGGCTACGGGTACGCCGTGCTGGTGCCCGACGTGTACTACCGCGACGGCGACTGGGCACCGTTCACCATGGCGACGGTGTTCGAGGACGAGGCCGAGCGCCGCCGCCTGTTCACGATGATCTCCAAGGTGACCCCGGACCTGATGGCGGCCGACGCGACCGCGTTCTTCGACTACCTGTCGGCGCGGCCGGAGGTCGACGGGGACTCGTTCGGGACCACCGGGTACTGCATGGGCGGCCGGACATCTCTGGTGGTCGCAGGCCGGGTTCCCGAGCGTGTCGCGGCGGCGATGTCATTCCACGGCGGCGGACTGGCCACCGAAGATCCCGGCAGCCCGCACCTGCTCGCCGACAGGATCCAGGCGGCGGTCTACGTGGGTGCCGCCCGGAACGACCGGTCGTTCACCACCGAGGACGGCGAAAGGCTGGACAAGGCGCTCACCGCGGCCGGCGTCGAGCACACCATCGAGTTCTACGCGGCGTTCCACGGGTTCGCGGTGCCGGACAACGGCCCGTACGACGAGGTGTCGGCGCGGCGCCACTGGGACGCGATGAGTTCCTTCTTCGCTACGCACCTGGGGTGAACGCCGTGTACGACCCGCGCCGTCGGACACCTATCACTTCTGACGGGCGCTGCGCCGGGGCGACTTCAGGTAGGTCCGCACGCCTCGAATCACACCGCGGGCGGCATAGATCCCCGCCACGATCGACACCACGATCATCACGACGAACATGACCAGCCAGTTGGTGCGGCCGTGGTCGATGTTCCACCACACGACGGTGAACAGCACCGCGCATATGAACACCACGATGTCACGCCAATTGCCTTGGTAGGACGCGGCCAGTTCCTTGACTTCGCGACTCTTGTCGGCGGCGGCGATCAAAGAGTCGATGCGCATGTCGATGACGCGCTGCAACTGCGCGCGTCGCTCGGCCTGGTCTTCGGGGATCCGATCCAGCAGGTCAAGGTCCTTGAGGAGCGCGGCGCGGACGTCGGGCCCCCTGAAATTCCCCGCGGCGATTCCCAGCAACGCGCCACCGGCGATCGGCGCGCTCGCGAGGGCGATTTCAGCGAAACCCGGCATGAGACTCCTTCGTCACTGCGACTGTCGCGCCGAGCGCTTACGGGTGACGCGCTCGAGGCTGACGGGACGTCATCCCGTCGACCTGCCCGGGTGGTCACTCGGCGCAACCACCCGATGCCGGAAAGCGTAGCGTCGACATAGTTCACTGTCGTATCCGGCGCGTTCATCGGCACACCGAGCGCTCAACGAACGCACCGGCGAGAAGCGGACGGTCTGCTTCGCCACGGCCGGGACGAAGATCTGGAGCTGCTCCAGCTACTTCCAGTGCTTCCCGCCATGGCGCGCGTCCAAGAACCCATGCCCGGGATTCCAGGGGGTCCACGGTTTCCAGTCAACCCATCCTGGTCCTGACACGCAGGCACTCCAATACCTGCCGTCCCAGCACAGGCTGGGGTCATCGTCGGCCTGGGCGCTCCCGGCCCCGGCGAGTGCGACTCCCGACGACACCGCGACTGTGGCCACGGTGACGAGAATCTTTTTCATGACATACGCCTCCTCTCGGTGTGACTCCCCGTTCAGGTTCTAGGCGTGTATCCAGTCTAGGAGGGCACTGAACAAGGCGGCGGCGGGGGTTGAGCGTTGATTGTCGTCTGGGATCGTGATGGTCGATCAGCTTCATGGGATTTCGCTGATGGACAGCGAGGTTCGGTCACCGGACGGCCTACGGCCCGCTGGAGCACCAGCCCTGGCGCTCAGGCCAGCGCCCAGGTCCCGTCCAGTT
>Ga0209347_1003956_pt1 | contig 16254 bp, 14 predicted proteins | sample AutmiccommuBRH23_FD_187382 | JGI IMG/M metagenome (GOLD analysis project Ga0209347, IMG submission 187382) | Deep subsurface microbial communities from Mt. Terri, Switzerland - Autotrophic microbial communities BRH/23 (SPAdes) (version 2) | ecosystem: Environmental > Aquatic > Deep subsurface >...
CTATATGGAGACGGAGAAATATCCCAAAGGACATCCCCAGCTGGCCAACGTGGCCATCGGGCAGGGGAAGAACCTGGCACGCAACCTGCAGCGACTCGAAGCCGGCAGCGGTGAGCTGAAACAGTATGAATACCGCAACCTGGGTACCATGGCCACCATCGGGCGTAATAAGGCGGTGGTGGATCTCCCCTTTATGAAGTTCAAGGGGCGCTTTGCCTGGTTCATCTGGATGTTCCTGCACCTGATGCTCATCCTGAGTGTGCGCAACAAGCTGGTGGTCTTTATCAACTGGGCCTGGAACTACTTCACCAAAAACAACTCACTCCGGCTGATCCTGAAGGATACCGATTGAGAATCTTGCGACCCTCTCTGCAACTCACAAAATTGCGTTATACGGCGGTTATACCCATCATAAAAACCCTTTCTTTTCAAGCAGGGCAACTGCCTCAATGAGGGTACAACCACTTGTCTGCCCTCTGAGAAATGAATTTTTGGGTTTAAAGTACCAGCCATAGTTGAATAGTAACCCGTTTTTATCTTCCGAGGCATAGGTGAGCAGCACCTTTGCATTGTATTCGATAAATCGGATGTATTTTTCTCTCTTATCGGAAGGTAGATCGGGATGCATGATCAGCTGTGTAAAATAGCGGATAAAAATACCTTTGAAGAGATTCACATCATGATCTTCCTGCTCAGCCCAGTCGCTCAGTATCCGATTGGTCTCCGTGGCGATGGACAAGTTCTCCAGCGTCCAGTCAGCCGTTCTTATCGCATCTTCCAGATAGCCGTATTCTCCTGTTACATCATATAATTCTATGGCTGCACCAAGAAAAGTACCCGTATTATAGGTCCAGACACTAGATTTGTTTCCTAACTCATCATAAACAGCTCCTGTGGCCGGGTCATGTCGCGCCACTCTCATCCAGTCGTACATCCTTATTGCCCATTCCAGGTTATTCAATCCGTCGTTTACCTCGCTATTGCCATACTTAACCCACCTTCTGACGCCAATGATGGTTGCCGGTCCTGTTGAAGGAACACCGGGTGTGCTTCCCGGCTGGTCATTCCATTTAATACCACCAGTGTTGTCATCCCATCCCTCAAGGATCCATTTCCACAATTGTCCGGCTGACTCTTCGTACCGGGTGTCGTTTGTCGCTTCAAAAGCTCGGAGATGTGCCAGGCCGTGCCAGGCCATATCATCATAGAATGAGTTCTTAAAGGTATTGCCGTTTTTCTTTTTTACCCCTTCGTAAAAGTCGTATATGATCTGCTTGTATTGATGATCACCATTTCTCAGCCAGGCGTCAATGACCACATCGATGGCATGAGCTTCCGGCCAGTAATCATATTGATTAATACTCCCTGAAAGGCTGTTGTTGAAGTGTTTTGTGGATGTGTTCCAGAAGCCTCTCACAAAATCGGAACTGCTCATCTCCGCATGGCTGGCCCACGATGTACCCACAGAGCCAAAATCCTCTGCAACAGGTTCAATAGTGTGTGTGTAACCCGACATATCTACAGTGACGGCAGCCCACCTGTTTTTCAGATGAGCAGGGTAGGACCAGACACCATCCCACAGTTGGCGGTCGTGATCGTTGATTGCGCTTTGTTTCATTGAGAACTGTCCGTCGGTTGATTGTTCCAGGAAATAGTTCTTGTCACCTTCCGTCATTTTAAACTTATAGCGTGTCTCATCACCCCACGACTCTTGCGAGAAATGGATCAATGATACCGTTTTCCATTTTCCGCGACCTTCATATTGAAGGTTGATGGCCCTGTGTTTGATGCAGTAGTACAATGAGAGGTCTGTAATCTCTTTCAACATCACCACCCCTGAAGCAATATCAATGTCTATCTTGTAAACGCCAGTCTTACTGATTTGAGTGTCACCCTCCTTTTTTACAAGCTTGTAGTTCTCCACATAGAAGGTTCGTATAGTATCTCCTTCGTTGGTATCGATAAATCGGAAAGGTAGTCCGGCGGTTAACCGGGAATAAAGAATAAATCGGGTGTCTGATTGCTTCGTGAATGCCATTGCTTCCGCGATATTATCGCCAAATTCACTGCCCTGGCCGGTCAGATATAACGCTGTCACCGGTCTCTCCGGTTCAGCTCGTTGAATGACAAGAGCGTTTGTAACTTGCGACAGGACCGTGATCGATTCATGATAAGCGCGGATGGTCCATTGTATGGTGCCGCTGCTACCCGGTTCAATTCCTGCCGTGGCAGCGATATCGTTCAGTTTCACATGGTTGATGTAAATGTTGTTGCTGGTAGACACAGACATCGTATAGATCGCATCGGAGGGCGTCTGTTTATCCTTGAAAAAGAGAATCTCATACTTGGGAGCCACACCCTTGCTTGCTTCCGCATGCTGCCATTCGAATTTCTCCGTTCGCTTTGAATCATCCGATAGCGTAAGAACAGTTTTATCTGCCGGTGCAATCAGTAACTCCACAGGATTCAGTACAATAGTATTGCCTGTCTCGTCATCAATGGGATCTGAACAGGATAAAAGAACAGCTGTAACGATATATGCAACCAACATGTAATAGCATCTTCTCTTCATCGTATTAAAATGAATCAGTTCACTTTTCGGAGCTGCAAATATCGGGTTTTTTCTTAAAATACGCTAATTTGTCCAGAGGCAATCTGAATTATTATTTTCAACGGCCTGATGATGTTGTCAGATGCAGTCCTTTCTCAGAGGTGAAAGTCGGTTGTTCACATGATTAATCTGAATGGGTATATAACGACACCATCAGTTTAAGATGCGTATAGAATGGATAGTAAATAAATATATCACATTTCTTCAGTTAACAGATGATATCCAGGAGAAAGATAATCCTAATGCAATTATTGCAGCATAAAGTGGACAGAGAATTTAGGTAGCTGTACTTTTATTTTATAAATTTGCCGTGCAGGAAAACAACATTAAACAAAATAACGAACCAATGAAACGAACCGCAACACTGTGTATGCTGCTGATAGTTTGTGCCGCACTACTGCCGGCACAGGAAAAGTCAGCCGGGGACAAGAATGAGAATCAGTACACCTTTTTGCTCACGGGAGCCTCCTTTGCCTCACCCAACAACGGGTGGTTTGAGGTGGGATGCGATTTGACAGGAGCCACACCGCTCAATCGTGCCATCGGCGGCGAAGCCATTGCCGATGCGGCCAACAGGATGGAGAAAGGGACACTCTACAGCAAGGAAGAGCTGGAAAATATCGATGCGCTGGTGATCATGCAGGTGCATGACAGGGATGTGTTCGATGAGTCACAGCTGAAAAACAAATACACCGACTACACGATACCTTTCGACCGCAACAATTACGCTGCCGCGTTCGATTACGTGATCAAGCGATACCTCACGGAATGTTACAACCTCAAATTTGACGAGACATCGAAATTCTACAACAGCCGCATGGGTAAACCGGCGGTGGTCGTACTCTGTACCGACTGGCATGACGGACGGGTAACCTACAACACCGCGGTACGTAAGCTGGGTGAAAAGTGGGGATTCCCGGTGGTGGAGTTCGACAAGAATATCGGATTTTCTAAGAATGCTGTTCATCCCGTGACGGGAGAACAGGTGAGCCGCCTCTATACGGGTGACAAGCAGGTGATCAGCGGTGAGACCTATGGCTGGCATCCCGAGAACGGACAGGATAAATACCTGCAGCGCCGCATGGGTGCCATCTTCGCTGACACCATGCGGAAGATCTTTCCGGTTAAATAGAAGCTTACACGGTTATTCTTCTCCAAGGGAAAGCCTTATTCCTCCCAGACCAGGTAGGCAGACACCAGCCAGTGATTCAGCTTGTTCTCGTCGATGGGTGTCGATTCGGGAATGCTGATGGTGAGGGTGTGACTGCCGGGTGCTATACCCTGCAGATTGATCTCCTCCGGTGGCACATCGCTGCCCGGGCACCAGTTGCTGCGTGACAGGTCGGACGACGCCAGTGGCTCTTCGATCTCTTTCATCTCCCGTTTTCCATTACGTCCAATAAATGCCTGGGTCCGCTTCTGTAGCCATACACCGGAAGTGGGGTTGAATCGGCGGAAGGAGGCACAGTCGGTACGCCACGGCGTGAAGCTGAGCACCTCTTTCCCGTCTATGGAGAGGATGTTCTTCTGTGGACGGAACTCATCTCCCCCCGAGTGGCCGCCATGTCCGGTGGTGATATATTTCAACCGTACATTCCTGGCCTCGCGCGGGATAGAGAAGGGTACTTCCACATCCTGCCGCGAGAAGATATCGGGATGTTTTTGCCCGATGTAGTAGTTGGTGTTGATCAGCGGCTCCACGTGTGTCTTCGGTTTCCTGTCCCCATGGAGAGCACTCTCGGTGAAGGTGAACCGCACATCTACCTCATATCCTTCTTTGGTCCACGTGTCGATGAAAACGCCGACCCAGGCGCCCTCTTTCAGCAGCGGCAACAGGTCGGTGATATCCTGTCTCCATGTGACTTCCTTCGCCCATCCATCCACATAGACAGGGCGTCGCCGCGCTGAGACGGAGTCGGCATCGCTGCTGAAGTGGCCCACGCCGAAAGGAGTCATAAAACGTATCAGCTCCACCGCCGGCGCATAGTTTTCTCCCTGCACGATGCCGGTGAGCTGTTCATAGCGTGTGGTGTCGGCCATGGGATAAGATGCCTTGCTGGCGGCGATATCGAGCATGGTGATGCCCGCACCCGGGGTGATCAGAAAACAGGATCCTGCCTTATCCCAGGGATCGCCGTTGGATACCAGCGTGAGGGTGATCTCAGCCTCCGTATAGCGCTTGAATGGGGGTACATCTATTTTTTTGAGTACAATACGCCCGTTGCCCAGATAGGTGCTTCCCTCTTTTTCGACGATACCGTCGGGATAGAGTAACGGGTTGAAAAGAACGGGTGTATCGCGGAACAGGTCAATGGTGACCGGTTTTTTTGTCCGTTGTGCCGAGGCTGTTGCTGCGACAATAAAGAGCAGCACGATAATGACGATTGGTTTCTTCATCGATGCAGGATAATTATCATTTTCAATGCCCGCAAAGATACAAAAATCCGCTATATTTGCAGAAACAACTAATCGGGTTTTGCCATGCGTATCAAGGAAATTATTCAAACCATCGAACAGCTTGCCCCCCTGCCGCTGCAGGAGGATTTCGACAATAGCGGACTGCAGGCCGGCGATCAGAACAGGGAGGCCACCGGCGCACTGGTGGCGATAGATGTGACGGAGAACGTGATCGACGAGGCCATCGCCCTGGGATGCAATCTGATCATTTCACATCATCCGCTGGCCTTCAGGCCTTTTAAGTCGCTGACGGGAAAGAACTACGTGGAGCGGTGCATGATGGAGGCCATCAAAAACGATATCGCCCTTTATGCCGCACACACTAACCTTGACAATGCCAGGGGAGGGGTCAACTACAAGCTGGCGGAGATGCTGGAGCTGCAGAACGTGAAGATACTCCAACCAAAGGAGAACGCCCTGCTGAAGTTTGTCACCACGGTACCCCTGCAGCATGCCGACAGCGTGCGTAACGCCCTTTTCAATGCCGGTGCCGGACATATCGGCAATTACGACAGCTGCAGCTACAACCTGACGGGGGAGGGCACCTTCCGGGCACGCGCAGGCGCTCATCCGCATATCGGTGAGATCGATGCCCTGCATGTTGAACCGGAAGTGAGAATAGAGACCGTGATCCCCGTGATGAAGAAGGAGGAGGTGCTGCGTGCACTCCTGGCGGTGCACCCTTATGAGGAGCCGGTGTTCGACCTCTATCCCGTTGTCAACGAGTGGCCGCAGAGCGGCAGCGGGGTGGTGGGCGTACTTCCTGAGCCGATGCCGGAGCAGGAGTTCCTCTACCTGCTGAAGGATATCTTTAACCTGCCAGCCATCCGCCACACGAAGATCCGGGGTAAGGATATCCGCGATGTGGCCATCTGCGGCGGTGCCGGAGCATTTCTCATCCCCCGGGCCATCAGCTACGGTGCCGACGCGATGGTGACGGGAGAAGCCAGGTATAACGACTTTTACGATGTGGAAGGACGGCTATTGCTCGCAGTGGTTGGACATTACGAGTCGGAGATATGCACAAAAGAGATCTTTTTCGATCTTATTTCAAAAAAATATCCTACCTTTGCAGTGCACAAATCGGCGTTCGACTCGAATCCCGTGAAATATCTGTAAAAGAAAGCGGTCCGACTTGTTCCCGCAGTTACAGGAAATGTGGTGATGAAACGACCTTACTGTCGTTTGATTACTGCATTTTTTATTCGGGTTACTTACCGCTGGAAAACTGCAACCAATGGAAGATAAACTAAATATACAATAAAATCAATCATTATGGCAACAAGAAAAAAAGTCGTGGAACAGGAAGTGTCCGTGGAAGACAAGCTGAAGTCGCTCTACAAACTGCAGTCGTACCTGTCTGAGATTGACCGTATCAAAACATTGCGTGGTGAGCTTCCGCTTGAGGTGGCCGACCTCGACGATGAGATTGCCGGTCTGGGTACACGTATCAATAATTTCATGCTGGAACAAAAGCAGATGGAAGAAAATACGAAAGTACAGAAAGGCAAAATTGAGACCAGCAAGGCGAAGATTGAGAAGTACAACAAGCAGCTCGAGAACGTGCGCAACAGCAAAGAGTACGATCACCTTTCCAAGGAGATAGAATTTGAGACCCTCGAGATTGAACTTTCCGAAAAACATATCCGCGAACAGGTACAGGAAGCGGCAATGATCAAGGAGCAGATTGAAGTGGCCAATGCGCTGCTGAAGGATAAAACATCTGATCTGGAGCATAAGAAGAAAGAGCTGGATGACATTGTTTCAGAAACAAAAGCACAGGAGGAGAAGATCCGTGAGAAAGCCAAGAAGACCGAGACAATCATTGAACCACGTCTGCTGGCAGCTTTCAAGCGTATCCGCAAGAACGCCCGCAATGGCCTGGGCATTGTGCCTATCCAGCGTGGTGCCTGTGGCGGATGTTTCAATAAGATACCGCCTCAGAAGCAGATGGACATCAAGCTGGGCAAGAAAATCATTGTCTGTGAATATTGCGGACGGGTGATGATCGATCCGGAGATGGCCGGTCTCTCCGAGAAATAAACGTCCACTGTGACAGTGACTCAACAAAAGAAGATTTTGAAGAGAAGGGGATGATTCATTACGGATTTATTTCTTTATTTCTCTTTTAAATTTTCTTTTTTTGTTTGGAAAAGATGTATCTTTGCGCTCCTATAGGAGCAAACCTCCGGGGTTCATTCACAGCGAACTAAAAAACCTTTTGATTTAGAATAGGTTAATCAAAAAGTATACAAGCAAGGTTATTTATTATAAACTATATGGCTAATCGAATAAAAATTAAGAAAGGCTTACAAATCCCGTTGCTCGGACAGTCGGAAGAGACATTGCGTGGAAGGGTTTCGAGCGAATTGGTGAGAATTTGTCCGGAAGACTTCCATGGCATTACTCCCAAGTTGGCCGTTAAGGTGGGTGATACCGTGAAAGCCGGAACAGCCCTTTTCTATGACAAGAATCAGTCCGATATGTTTTTTGCCTCACCGGTCAGCGGTGTGGTAACAGAGGTGGAGCGTGGTGAGAAACGACGTATCCTCCATATCGTGGTTCAGGCCGACAAAAGCACCGTTTACGAGGATTACGGAAGCAAAGAGATCGCTGCCCTCACTGCCGCAGAGGTGAAGAAATCGGTTCTCGATGCAGGAATCTGGTTCCTGATCAGACAGCGTCCCTACGATGTGGTGGCGGCTCCTGACAAGCAACCACGCGACATCTTCGTCACCGGTTTCGATACAGCTCCCCTGGCACCCTCCTACGATTTCGTGCTGCAGGGTCAGGAGGCTGACCTGCAGACAGGGCTGGATGCACTGGCTAAGCTCACCGCAGGAAAGGTATATCTCTCCATCAGCACAAAAACAAAGAACAAAGGATTGCGTGACGCTAACAATGTGGTGATTACCGAGTTCGACGGACCCCATCCTGCAGGGAATGTGGGCGTACAGATCAACAAACTGAAACCGGTGAACCGGGGTGAAGTGGTCTGGACGCTGAACGCACTGGATGTGGTGATCATCGGGCGCCTTTTCAACAAGGGCATCGTAGATCTCACCCGAACCGTAGCGCTCACCGGGTCGGAGGTGAAGCAGAAAGGTTATTACCAGATGGTCATCGGCACCGAACTGAAATCGCTCTTCAGCCATAACGTGACCGAAGGCATCTCGTTAAGATATATCAGCGGCAACCCGCTCACCGGACATAAGATCGACGCCAACGGCGTGCTTCGTGCCTATGATGCGCAGGTGACGGTGATTCCTGAGGGAGATGACGTACATGAAGCATTCGGCTGGGCATCGCTGTCACCCAAGCGCTACAGCGCCGGCTGCACCTATCTCACCCTGAAAAAGAAATACCGTCTGGATGCCCGTCTGCTGGGCGGACCCCGTGCGATCATCGTTTCGAACGAATACGACAAGGTGTTCCCGATGGATATCTTCCCGGAGCAGCTGATCAAAGCCATCATCGCCTTCAATATCGACAAGATGGAGGCGCTGGGTATTTACGAGGTGGCTCCCGAGGATTTCGCCCTGTGCGAATTTGTGGATACCTCCAAGCTGGAGTTGCAACATATTGTGCGGACAGGACTGGATATGCTTCGCAAGGAGATGGAGTGACGCACGTGTGAGAAAGTAGGAATTATAACAACTAAAACATAGAACTTTGAAAGCGTTAAAGAAGTATCTTGATAAGATAAAACCGAATTTCGAGGAAGGCGGTAAACTGCATTGGCTCTATTCATCATTCGATGCATTTGAAACATTTCTTTTCGTGCCCAACACGACCTCGAAAACGGGAGTGCATATTCACGATGCGCGCGACTCGAAGCGTACGATGATCATCGTGATTGTGGCCTTGTTACCTGCCTTGCTGGTAGGTATGTACAACGTGGGGCTGCAACATTACATGGCCGTTGGCCAGGATGTGACCCTGCTCACGAAATTTATCTACGGGCTGATTGCCATGCTGCCGCTGATCGTGGTCTCCTACGTGGTGGGGCTGGGCATTGAGTTTGCCATGGCGCAGGTGAAAAAGGAAGAGGTGGCGGAAGGCTATCTCGTATCCGGGATGCTGATCCCGATGATCGTGCCAATCGATACACCCCTGTGGATGGTGGCCGTGGCTGTGGCCTTCTCCGTGATCTTTGCCAAAGAGGTTTTCGGCGGTACGGGTTACAATATCTTCAACGTGGCGCTGATTGCGCGTGCGTTTCTCTTCTTCTCCTATCCCTCGAAGATGTCGGGCGACCAGGTTTGGGTACGCACTGCCGATACGTTCGGTATGGGTGGAGGGAGCGTGATCGACGGTTACTCGGGTGCCACACCCCTGGGACAGATAGCCACGACCGATGTGGGCCGCTTTGGGGAGTTCACCTTCCAGGGCATCACCGGCCAACCGTTGTCTATCAGCGACATGTTCTTCGGATTTATTCCCGGCTCTGTGGGCGAGGTCTCCACCTTTGCCATTCTGCTGGGTGCACTGATCCTGATTGTCACCGGTGTGGGAAGCTGGAAAACCATGCTTTCCGTATTCCTGGGAGGTTTGGTTGCCGTATTACTGGTGAACAGCTTTGCTCAGAATGCGATCATGGAGATGCCGGTTTATTATCACTTCCTGCTGGGCGGTTTTGCTTTCGGCGCCGTCTTTATGGCTACCGATCCGGTAACCTCGGCAAGAACGGAGAAAGGGAAATGGATCTTCGGTTTTTTCATCGGACTTATTGCCGTGGCTATCCGTGTATTCAACCCCGGATATCCGGAGGGTATGATGCTTGCCATCCTCTTTATGAACGCGTTTGCACCACTCATCGACTTCTATGTGATTGATGCCAACATCAAACGTCGTGCCAGAAGAGCTTCCGTAACGACGGTTCAATAATATTAAAAGAGAACAATTATGAACAGAGAAAAGAGTGGATATACAATCATATATGCGGCGGTAATGGTGATTATTGTCGCGCTGGGGCTGGCCTTCACGCATCAGGCACTGAATGAACGGCAGACCGCCAATGTGAATATTGACAAGATGCAGCAGTTATTGCGTTCGCTCAATATCGATGCTACTGCGGCAGAAGCACAACAGAGATATGGTGAACTGGTGAAGAATGCTTACCTCATCAATAGTGATGGCACCAAAGTGGAAGGTAGTGAGGGAACTACTCCCAATGATCCTGCCTTCTCCACAACGCCGGGTGACGAGGAAGCACGGGGGCTGCCGGTATACGAAGCCGAGATCGAGGGATCAGTCAAATATATCATCCCGATGCAGGGTACCGGCCTGTGGGGTCCTATCTGGGGATACCTGGCCGTGGAATCCAACGGAAGCACCATCTACGGTGCCGAGTTCGGCCATCAGGGGGAGACTCCGGGGCTGGGTGCTGAGATCGTAATGCTTTCATTTCGCGAACAGTTTATCGGCAAGGAGATCATCAAGGAGGGAGCGTTCAAGTCGGTGGCTGTGGTCAAACCGGGCCAGTCGGTGAGCAACCGTGATTACGTGGACGGCATCTCGGGCGGTACCATAACCAGTAAAGGGGTGGATGCAATGCTGCTCAACAGTGTTGGAGAGTATGAAAGATTTTTAATGAATTTGAACGCTGTCAATTAAGGTCAGTGAATATATAACAGAATGAAAATGGCATTATCAAATAAAACCAAAGCGGTCTTGTTAGGCCCGCTGAACAAGAACAACCCCATTATTGTGCAGGTGTTGGGCATCTGCTCTGCCCTGGCGGTGACGTCCAAACTGGAGCCATCTCTTGTGATGGCTGTAGCAGTGACGGTGGTGACGGCTTTTGGCAATGTGATCATCTCGTTGTTACGCAAAACCATTCCCAACCGCATCCGTATCATTGTGCAGCTGGTGGTGGTGGCGGCGCTGGTGACCATCGTGAGTGAGGTGTTGAAAGCCTATGCCTATGATGTGAACAAGCAACTATCGGTGTTCGTAGGGTTGATCGTGACCAACTGTATCCTGATGGGACGTCTTGAAGCATTTGCCCTGGGTAACGGTCCCTGGCCCTCTTTCCTCGACGGGATTGGTAACGGGCTGGGTTATGGCTGGATCCTGGTGGTGGTGGGTTTTTTCCGCGAACTACTGGGCTCGGGCACGCTGCTGGGACACCAGGTGATTCCTCAGTTCATGTACGATGCTGGTTATGCCAACAACGGGCTGATGATGCTCGCCCCGATGGCACTGATCCTGGTGGCTGTGATCATCTGGGTGCACAGGGCCAGAAACAGGGAGCTGCAGGAAGAAACCAATTAAAAGGATAACTCTATAAAACGTTTGATATATGGATGCAATTAGTTTGATTGTACGGTCGATTTTTGTCGACAATATGATATTCGCCTACTTCCTGGGGATGTGTTCCTTCCTGGCAGTATCGAAAAATGTGAAGACAGCACTGGGGTTGGGTATTGCCGTGACCTTCGTGTTGATGATCACGCTGCCGATCAACTTCCTCCTGGAGACCTATGTGTTGAAGCAGGGTGCCCTGGCGTGGTTGGGTGAGGAGTTCGTGGCGGTGGACCTGAGTGTTTTCAGCCTGCTGATCTTTATCGCCATCATCGCCTCTATTGTACAGCTGGTGGAGATGATCATCGAACGTTTCAGCCCTGCGCTCTATGCGTCGCTGGGTATCTTCCTTCCGTTGATCGCCGTGAACTGTGCCATCCTGGGAGGATCGCTCTTCATGCAGCAGCGTGAATTCCCCAATGTGGGTATGGCTACGGCCTACGCCTTCGGATCGGGTATTGGCTGGTTACTGGCCATCGTGGGGATGGCCGCCATCAGGGAGAAGCTGGAGTACTCCCATGTGCCCAAGCCGTTGAAGGGGCTGGGTATCACATTTATCATCACAGCACTGATGGCTATCGGCTTCATGAGCTTTTCCGGGATCAATATCTGAACAACACAAGTCATTAACAGAGTATACAAATAAATTAAGCACAAAATATGAGTGTATTATTGAACGCGGGTGGATTGACGATATGGGCGAGTGTTATCGTATTCTTGCTGATCATTCTTATCCTTGTATGGGTCATTCTTATCGCCAAGGCAAAGCTGATGCCGTCGGGCAACGTGAAGATCACCGTGAACGAAGAGAAAGAGCTGGATGTGCCGATGGGCAGCACCTTGCTGAACACGCTGCAATCGCAGGAGATTTATCTCTCTTCGGCCTGTGGTGGCGGGGGCACCTGTGCCCAGTGTCGTTGTCGTGTGATTGAAGGCGGTGGTGAGATTCTGCCGACGGAAAAAGGCCACTTCAGCCGCAAGGAGCAGCTGAACAACTGGCGTCTGAGCTGCCAGGTGAAGGTGAAGGAAGATATGAAGATCATTGTTCCCGAAGAGGTGTTCGGTATCAGGGAGTGGGAATGCGAGGTGGTCTCGAACAACAACGTGGCATCGTTCATCAAGGAGTTCGTGGTCAGGCTGCCCGAAGGGGAGAAACTCGACTTCAAGCCCGGTTCCTACAGCCAGATCAGGGTTCCCCGGTATGATCAGATCAAATATGCCGACTTCGTCATCGATGAGGAGTACAAGGGTGACTGGGATAAGTTTAAGATGTGGGATCTGGTAGCGAAAAACGAGGAAGACACGGTACGCGCCTACTCCATGGCCAACTATCCCGCCGAGGGGAACGTCATCATGCTCAACGTGCGCGTGGCTACCCCGCCGTTCGACAAAGTGAAAGGCGGATGGATGGATGTGAATCCCGGTATCGTATCCTCCTATATCTTCAGCCTGAAGCCGGGTGACAAGGTGATGATGTCGGGACCCTATGGTGATTTCCACCCCATCCTCGACAGCAAGAGAGAGATGCTCTGGGTGGGCGGTGGTGCCGGTATGGCGCCTCTCCGTGCACAGATCATGCATCTGACCAAGACACTCAGGATCACCGACCGCAAAATGTCCTACTTCTACGGTGCACGTGCGCTGGTGGAGGCCTTCTACCTGGAGGATTTCTACGAACTGGAGCGTGAGTTTCCCAACTTCTCGTTCCATCTGGCACTCGACCGTCCCGATCCGGCTGCCGATGCTGCAGGTGTGAAGTACACGCCGGGATTTGTGCATCAGGTGATTCTCGACACTTACCTCAAGGATCACGAGGCACCCGAAGATATCGAATACTACATGTGCGGTCCCGGCCCGATGGCAGCTGCCGTACAGCGGATGCTCGACAGCCTCGGTGTTCCGCCGGAGATGATCATGTTTGATGATTTCGGATAATAAGCAATAAGCTATAAGCAATAAGCTATAAGTAATAAGCTATAAGCTATAAGCTATAAGCTATAAGTTATAAGTTATAAAGCAATAAGCTATAGGATATAAGTAAATAGTACGGTACTCTTGTAAAGGGAGTACCGTTTTTTCATTTGCAGGGATTAGTTCAACAGGGTGAGGATGGTTCCTTTTGCGACGCTGTAGCTGGTATACAATAGGGATAAATGCTGCTTGCAGACAGATATGCACTATGGATAAAAGCTGCGAACAGGCAGGAATGTCCTATGGATATATACTGCTGACGGGCAGGGATATCCCGTCTTCGATATCGAGCATCGCGTTGATGAGGTAAACACGATCATACTCACCAAGGGAGGCAGTGCTGATCTCTCTCTCGCTGATGCTGCCGGAGCGCAACAGTTGCTGCCGTTTTGTGCCGTTGAGAAGATAGCTGTGGGGTGTGAAGAAACGACTCCCTTCTTGAAAGACCACGTTGCTGTAGGAGGTGTCGGTGATGAACCCGTCGCGGCAGATCAGTATCTCGTCACAATCGCCTTTCTGTAGCAGCAGGTTGTTCAATGCCGATCTGTCGGCAAACTTGTAGACATAGTCAGGGGATGCTTCTACCAGTTTCAGCGTTGTGATTTGTTTTGGTTGGTATATGTCAAAACGTATCCTTTCAATCGCCGTGTGATAGATGATGCTGCATTTCACCTTCCCCTCGTTGAGTTCCGGAGGAAGAAGCGCCTCCAGATGGGGCAGGGTAGGGGCCGTGAACCGGAAATGAGCCGCTGTCTGCTGCATTCGTGCTGTGTGCGCCCGCAGGTGCTGCACTTTCCTGTTTTCAATACACACTGTTTCCAGAAACATAGGCTATGCGGATGTAAAAGGGAGATAGATTTTTTGAATGGCTTCGCGGTACTCGTTCCGGCAGACACTGTGGGCGGTGATGCCCCCGCCGCTGCGGAAATACAACCCATTGTCGCCCTGTTCAATGTAACGGATCAGCACGAAGCTCTCCAGCGTCTCCCCGTCGAAGTAGCCTGCCACACCCGTGTAATAGCCGCGGGGCTCACCCTCAGCCCGGCGGATCAGCTCAAGTGTAGCCCGCTTGGGTGCCCCGGAAACGGAGCCGGCGGGGAGCAATGCGAAGAAAAGCGATCCGGCCTGGTCCGGATAAGCCTCCGTGAGTATGCCTTCAATCTCGGAGCTTACCTGTAGCAGTGGCCCGCGGGTGGTCTGCAGTTCCTCGATGTACCTGAAACGGGTTACGCTCACCTGTGAGGCAATACGACTCAGGTCGTTGCGCAACAGATCGACGATGGTGTTGTGCTCTGCGGTTTCCTTAAGATCGTTCATGATCCTCTCCCGGGCATTGGGTATGCCGGCATCGATAGTTCCTTTCATGGGATAGGTGACGATCTTTCCGGGATGCATCCTCACAAAGCATTCGGGGGAGAAGCAGACCAGTCTCTGGGGGATGTGCAGCTTGTATCTCGCGTGGCTATAACGGTAAATATCCGATAATGAGAGGGATGTCTCCAGCGGTGTTTTGATGGTGAGGTTGGTCAGGTAGGAGTCGCCGCGTTTCAATCCGTTCATCACCGTGTGAAATCGCTCCCGGTAGGTGTGATAATCTTCGGGAATGCTGGCAAAGTGGAATGGAACGATGGGGCTATCATGCGCGGGAGCATTACTGATGCCGTTGATATTGAACAAAACATCCTGCTGAGACAGCGGGTCGGCAATGAAAAAGCCTTCCTCCATCTCGAACCCGATGCCAAAGAGAAAAGGCTTTCTCTCTCTGCCCGCTGCATCCATTCTGTCCTTTATCTCGTTGCACGGATAAAACATGTCGCAAAAATAAGTCAAATATAGTTTCAGGAAGCATTTTTCCCGGTAAATTAAGTGACATCACACAAAACACCGCCATGGCAATGAGGTCGCGAAAATTTGATGCCTTTCGGTATGGGTTGATTCCTTTCAAACAAGTACGATAGCGCTTGAGAAAAGATATCAGTATATACTTAAGATTATCAGCTGTTTCCGCTGATGTTCCTCCGTTCCGGCGATATGTAACAGAAGCCGGTTTTTGTCAATATGTAATATTTTTCACAAAAAAAGGGGAAAATATTTTGTTTGTAACTTTTTTTGCTTTTACTTTGTAACCATTAAACAGAAAAATAATCCGATTTATAGTATGGTTCGCAATATTGATATTCTAGTCATTTCTATTCTACTTCTGGAAAACTTCGGGAGGTGAGACTGGCATATCGATACATGTACTAAGGCAGATAATCATAAGATAACCTTTCTCACCCGTTGAGAGAGGTTTTTTTCTTTATACGACAACAACAAAACAAAATAAGTGGATAATGGAGCGCATTTTTGTATTTGATACAACATTAAGAGACGGGGAGCAGGTCCCCGGCTGTCAACTGAATACAATCGAAAAAATTCAGATAGCCCAGGCTCTGGAGTTGCTGGGTGTCGATGTGATTGAAGCGGGATTCCCCGTGTCGAGCCCGGGTGATTTCAACTCGGTAGTCGAGATCTCCAAGGCTGTTACCTGGCCTACCATCTGTGCGCTCACCCGTGCTGTGGAGAAAGACATCGAGGTAGCTGCCGAGTCGCTGAAGTATGCCAAAAACAAACGCATTCATACCGGTATCGGGACCTCCGATTCACACATCAGGCACAAGTTCAATTCCAACCGCGAAGAGATTATCGAGCGGGCGGTGAAAGCAGTAAAGCATGCCCGCCGGTTTGTGGATGATGTGGAGTTCTACGCGGAAGATGCAGGACGTACCGACAACGAATATCTCGCCCGGGTGGTGCAGGCGGTAGTGAATGCCGGGGCTACCGTGGTGAATATCCCCGACACAACAGGCTACTGCTTTCCCGATGAATACGGTGCCAAGATCAAATACCTGGTCGATCATGTCGATCTG
>Ga0209347_1003957_pt1 | contig 16253 bp, 15 predicted proteins | sample AutmiccommuBRH23_FD_187382 | JGI IMG/M metagenome (GOLD analysis project Ga0209347, IMG submission 187382) | Deep subsurface microbial communities from Mt. Terri, Switzerland - Autotrophic microbial communities BRH/23 (SPAdes) (version 2) | ecosystem: Environmental > Aquatic > Deep subsurface >...
TCCGGACCTGCTCAAGGGTCTGTTCGAGTTTTCCCCTGGCTTCCTCCCTGCTGGATTCCGCGTAGACCTCGTCCAGTTTACTGATCAGCTTTTCAAAATCATCCCTTGAACGTACGGATATGCGGATAAAGTGCTTTTGCCCTTCAAAGAAATCGCTGCATTCCCTGACAAATATACCCCGGGCCGCAAAGCACTTTGCAAACCGCTCAGAGCTCATGAAATGCTCTTTCATGTTGACAAGGACGAAATTGGCATTGCTTTTGAGAGGATCAAAACCATATAAGGATGAAAGGCGGTCGATCATATACTGCCTTTCTTCCCTGATGAACCTGCGGGACCGGCTGAGGTAACTGCTGTTCACACCCCCTTCCATTTTAAGGACAGCAGCAGCTATTTCCTCAGTGACCGCACCGATGTTCCAGGAAAGTCTTGCAGCGTTCAGCCTCTCACTCATTGGCAAAGAAGTGATGCCGTAGGAGAATCTGCAGCCGGGAAGACAAAAAGTGTTCACTATAGAACGGATAACAAAGAGATGGTCGCTCTTTGCCGCAAGGTCTGCAACACTCTGGGAAGGATCGGACAGGTCTATAAAAGACTCGTCCACCACAAGCAGTGTGCCCTGTTCGGCGCATCTTAGGGCGAACTCCCGGATCCTCTCGCGGGATACCAGTTCACCGGAGGGGTTATTGGGATTTGAAAAAAAGACAGCTTTTGCTTTCTCAAGCGTCCTTTTGGGCAGCTGGAGCATTTCGTTAAGCCTTATCTTATAAGGCACGGTACCCAGAGCCTCGCATGTCCGATAGTATTCATCGGGGCAGGGAGCAGGGACGATGATCACATCCCCCTCATCAGCGATAGATTCAAGTATAAGCCGAAGGATTTCACATGAACCGTTGCCGGGGATTATATTATCCGGGCTTACACCTTCCCCTATAAAAAGAGAGGCTGCGGTCCTCAGTTCAATATACCTGTTGTCAGGATACTGACCCAGCTTTCCTATTGCCTTTTCGAGAAGAAGTTCAATATCAAGGCCGCTTTCTTTGAACCTGAAGGGACTTCCCAGAGGGTTCAGGCTCGCGCTGAAATCAAGAATATCTGATTCCGGTATTTTCGCTTCTGCGGGGACCTGACATATCTGCCTGCTGTGCTTGCAGACAGATAAATCCAGTAGATAGTGTTTAAACGGAAGCTGGTTTTCATCTTCAGACACAATAATCAACAACTGTTTAGGTACAGGACATATATTAACTTATTCAAGTTCAGTTGTGCACTTCATCAAATGAGATGTCTTGCCGACATATTCCAGGGAGATTTCTCCCGGCAAAATTATTTTTAATACAGATAAATTAATAAAGTTGGCTCACTAAGCTAGAAATGCTTGGCATTAGCTAAGTTATCCCGCAGAGGAATCAAAATGGCAGATGAAATCGATTACCAGATAATCGGAAATGATATGCAGATAGTTGAGATCGAGCTCGATCCCGGTGAATCTGTAAGAGCTGAAGCAGGTGCTATGATGTATATGGGACCTGGGATCAAAATGGAAACATCCACAGGCGGAGGACTGCTCAAGGGACTGAAACGAGCAATGACAGGTGAAAGCTTTTTCATTACCAGTTACGTCCACGAAGGAACCGGAAAAGGACATGTCGCTTTCGGAGCGCCCTACCCGGGCAAAGTATTGCCCCTGGACCTGAGATCAGTAGGCGGGCGGATCCTGTGCCAGAAAGACTCGTTCCTGTGCGCGGCAAAAGGCATAGACATCGAGGTGGCCCTGACTAAGAAGATCGGAGCCGGCCTTTTTGGAGGAGAGGGCTTTATCCTGCAGAGACTCAGCGGTGACGGAATGGCGTTTTTGCATGCAGGAGGCACCATCATAAAAAAAGAACTTCAGGCAGGCGAGATTATCAGGGTTGACACCGGATGTATAGTAGCATTCTCTGAAAAGGTTGACTACAATATACAGATGGTCGGAGGTTTCAGGAATGCCCTGTTCGGAGGAGAAGGCCTGGTGCTTGCAACCTTGAAAGGACCGGGAACAATATACCTGCAAAGCCTCCCGTTCTCACGGCTGGCAGACAGGATAGTGGCCGCAGCAACCTTCCAGAACAGAGGAGAGTCAAAAGGAGGACTGGCCGGGCTCATCGGAGGCGACCGTTCCTTTTAGAGGACAGGAATATTTTATAGAAAGACCGGCAGGTTGACCTTATGAGATTATTCGCAATAGCAGACCCTCATGGAAATTATTCCGCTATCAAGACCTTGCTTGAAAAGTCCGGCAATATCGACGCTGTGCTCATAGCAGGGGACATTACCAATTTCGGGCCTGCCGAAAAGGCCTTCGAGCTCATTGACATGTTCAGCCATAAGATAATGGCTGTGCCCGGGAACTGTGACCCCCTGTCAATCCTGGAAGTCCTTGATAGATCATCTGCCAGCCTGCATAATGACCTGGAGACATTTGGAGGGATCACTTTTGTGGGATTCGGGGGGTCGAATCCCACGCCCTTTTGCACACCCTTTGAGATAGAAGAGTGCGATATTGAGAATAATCTTGAAAAGCTTATGGCAGATGCACAGGATAGGAAAAAGCCCATAGTGCTTCTTACCCATGCCCCTCCTTACGGGGTACTGGACACCGTCGGGGGCACGCATGTGGGATGCAGGTCGCTGGCAAAGTACCTGGGCGTGGTCAGCCTGGTAGTCTGCGGGCATATCCATGAGGCACGAGGGATCAAAGAACAGAGCGGAACCATTGTCGTCAACCCGGGAATGGCTGCGGCCGGGTTTGCGGCTCTTATCGATATAGAGACAGGTGATCCCACTGAAAGACCAGAGATAGATGTGAGGCTCATAAAGGCCTGACGGGAAACTCTTATACTTTTAAAACCTTATTATAATAGAGGTGAAGCCATGAATATAAGATCGATCACTGTATTTCTTTTATTAGCCTCTCTTATTGTCGCAGGCTGTGTATCAGATGATGCTCAGGACGACACGGATGATAATATCACCGGAGAAGAACAGAATGAAACGATAAATGAGAGTCCGGCAGATGAGAATGAGACTCCAGCCGGGAATGAGAGTCCGGCAGATGAGGGAACTTCGGACGTTGATAATGAGACCCCTGAAGAAGATACAAGTGGCAACGGAGTTGTTGTTGTCCCTACCACAGGCCCGATGACATATACCGTGAACCTTGAGAACTTCCTCGCACTGCCGGCAAACCTGACAATAAATCCCGGAGACACGGTCGTATGGTTCAACAGGAACAGCCCTACAAGGAACTTCGTACTCGTAAGCAATGAAGGCCTTTGGGAAGACCAAACCATAGGATACAGAGGAAGGCACATTCACACTTTCAATGAGACCGGGGCATATACTTATAAGGTCCTGGGATACGAAGGAAGGATGAAAGGAACCATTAACGTTATATAACAAAGTATCTTCTGGGAACCCGATGGATATAAGAGCTGTTAGAGAAGGTGAGACTGAGGTACTCGTTCCGGTACATGTGGAGGGAGTTTCTTTCCCACCTTCCCAGGCTCCTGTTTTTTATAATCCCGCCATGGAACTTAACAGGGATATCTCCGTGGCTGCCACGGCTGTTTTTGTAAGGGAACTGTCTTCACAGCGTAATATGGGGCCGCAGAGCATAAGATATGTTGACGCACTCTCGGCATCAGGGATACGCGGACTGAGGATCGCCAATGAAACAGGCATCCATGCAACCCTTAATGACTGGAGTGAGGATGCTTACGAGCTCATTCAGCGCAATATAGGTCATCTTGATCTTGGGCACAGGGTCGAAGCAACACGCAGAAATGCCAATGTGCTCCTGCATGAAAGCAGGTTCAATATAGTGGACATCGATCCTTTCGGAACGCCCGCGCCCTTCCTGTCTGCTGCTGCACGGTCTGCAGTGCACTTGCTAGAAATAACAGCAACTGATACGGCCCCTCTCTGCGGTGCGCATCTGCACTCCGGCATCCGTAAGTATGCTGCAATCCCTTTCAACAATGAATATCACAGCGAGATGGGAATGCGCATCCTGCTGGGGAAGATCGCCAGAGAGTTATCTGTCAATGATAAGGCTATGAGCCCGCTGCTGTCACATGCAACACGCCACTATGTGCGCACTTACCTCCGGATAGAGAAGGGAGCAAAGAGAGCGGACAGCATGCTGGAGCAGGTCGGCTACGTCGCTCACTGCGCATCATGCGGCTCCAGGCAGTGCTTCCCCGGACTTGCCACATTTATAAGTAAGGAATGTCCCCGATGTCTTTCAGAGAGAATGATCGCTGGACCCCTCTGGCTTGGCAGGCTGCATGAACCGGGTTTCTGCAGCGAGGTCCTCACAGAGATAGAAAACCGCAAGCTTGGCACAAAAGAGCAGGCAAGGAAGCTTATAGAGCTCTGCAGGGATGAACTCGATATCCCTATGTTCTACGACCAGCACCTGATGTGCAAAAAGATCGGCGTTTCACCTTCAGATATAGCAGGTTTTATAAACGAATTGAGGAGCAGGGGATTTGCAGCATCGAGGACACACTTTAGCGGGACTTCGTTCAAGACGGATGCAGACATATGTGATATAGAGAGTGTGTTAATAGCGCTCCGATAAGCATATATACTATTTTCTCATATTGATATATACATTAATATATAATATATGAACTAATAATAGGTATTACATTACATGATCCTATCCGGGGCTTGCAGGGGATATTGATGACAAAAGAGTATGCAGAACAACTTTTTTTACAGGAGAAACCCGTACTTGCACTTCTTGCCATCTGGTCTTTCCAGAAGACCTATGCGTCGGTAATAACCAAGGAGATCAATTCAACTTTCGCCCATACCACCAAGATACTTACCAAAATGGAAGAACATGACCTGGTAAGCTTCTCAGTCGAAGGACGCGTAAAGTATGTGGAGCTGACAGAGCATGGCTATAAAGTGGTAGATGCGCTCAAGAACCTCATAATCGCGCTTGAAGGTGAGATGGCCGGACATCTTGAAGAAGACATGCAGGAGGATGAACCTGAAACATCTGCCGACCCCGGCTCCCCGGAAGACAGGATATCCAGGCTGCATGACAACATAAGCTCTGTGTACGAAGAGATCAAGTACACAGCTGCAGACCCTGATGCCATAAGGAGAAAGATCGGCCCGTTCAGCCGTGACATCCAGTTGCTGATCAACACTATCGAAGGATTGGAGGATGAACTTGATGATGCCTCCCTGGACAAACTGTCCCATATACAGGATATATTCGATACTGTTATGAAGCAGAAAGTGAATTCCGGGTAACTATGATAAAGACCCGATTATTGATCAAAGTCTATGGCACCAGAGAGCGTGCTATCCATGCAGCACAGATAATGGTCGACAACGACCTGAAAGAACTTGAGGCCAAAGCACAGATATCGATAGCTGACGAAGGATGGCTTACTCTGGACATCAGCGGAGAGGACGAAGAATTCGCTGCTAACTTCCTTGCTGACAAGTACGGCTCACCTTTGAAGAAAGTAAACAAGGGGGACATCTGCAAAGGATATGTGAGTCTCATAGGAGATGACCGCATTGTCGTGGATGTCGGTGTGCCGGTAACCATTATGCAGGGCAGCCTTGGAGCGCTTGGTGCAGGAGATGCGCGGCAGATAGCTTCCCGTTTTGGCATTATACCTCACCTGCCCATGGAAGTGGAGATAGAGGACCCGAAGCTCCTTACCGGCCGTCTGGCCAAAAAGCAACTCGATATCCTGTGGAACTGGAAGAAATCAGGTTATGACCATGTGACCGCCAATTCCGTGACCCGATCAGAACTCAAGGCGGCCATTAAGAAGACAGGGCATGCAAGGGATATTTTCGGTATTGAGCGCCTGGGATTAATGGAGCATCTTATTACCTGCCGTGCGGGCACGGACGGTCCCGGCATTGTGGCAGCCATCGGAAGGCATGTAAAAGGTGAGCTGGGAGTTATCAAGGCCTCATAATCCCGCTCATGACAAAGAAACAGGCATCGCAATCCTGAGTACAGTCAGAGACAACTTCCATGGTGCATTCCACTTCCAGTTTGTTCCTGAAGACCCCTTCAAAGACGCCCTGTACAAAAGAGCAGATAACTTTAGCTTTTATAGGAAGCGACCTGCAGTCAAAGAAGTCATAGACCGCGATCTTCAGGGGCTCTTTTTCAATAACGGCAAATCTGCCTATATTGTTCTTCTCCCAGAAGATCACCATTTCCTCTAAAAGGTCATCAGGATGTATTGAAGTAAGGTTATTGGAAAGGCTCCTTCCGACATCCCTGCCAATGTCCCTCATGATGGGATTGCAGTTTATGCCGTGAGCAAGAAAACCATACTGGACTGCATAGAAAAAGCATTTTAGACTGCCATATTTTTCAAGGTCGCGGGAGGCAATGATATCCAGCATATCGGCATAATACCTGACCCCGGGTTCCTGGGAACATGCCAGGTACTGGCATTTCAGCGAATATATCTTTTTGCGCTTGTCATCAGGATCTATCTGTTCGCCAAGAAGGTTGCAGGATTTGAGGTCTTTAAGGTGGACAGATATGGTAGCCTTTGCCTTCCCGGTATGGGCAACGATCTCATCGAAAGATCGGGAGCCTGTTTTTAAGAAATCCAGGATCTTTATTTTGACAGAACCGTTCAGTGCAATGAAACCAGCTTCTGTGGAAAAAATAGCAGTACTGTCTCCATTATTCATGTAGTACGTAATTACGAAACAATGTATATAAATGTTCGCTGATTAACGAATAAATACTTTAAGCATGATAAGATATTTGCGTAACAATATCATCATACAGGTAGATCATGAGTGAAAAAAGAGCAGTTGTCGTCCCTGTTTCAGATGCAGAGACCGTAAGGAACGGACTTTTAGTTAAAGGGGTGCTGGACCATGAAAGAAAGATAAAGACAGTCAACTCCAATGGCAACATGTTTCTCGAGATCCCGGTGACAGGCAATGTTAAAGGCATGGATACCATCGAGCAGTCCAGTCCCGAATACTACAGGAAACACCAGTCTCTCATGGAACGCTTAGAAGATATCATTCCCGAAAAAGACCTGCAGCTGCTCCCGTCGGGATGGCATGTGGTGGGAAGAACGATCATCGTCAGCATAGATAAGAGGATCGAAGAGCATAAGCACCTCATAGCCCTCAAACTGCTTGAGATATACCCCCACTGCCATACCGTTGTACGGGACCTTGGAATAGAGGGGCAGTTCAGGCAGCCAAAAAGGGAGATCCTGGCGGGAATATCTACGGAAACCGTTCACAAGGAGAATAGCTGCCTTTTCAGCCTTGATATCACAAAGGTGATGTTCTCAAAAGGGAACCTTTACGAAAAAAAGCTCATGAGCAAAGTAGGTTCCGGGGAGGTTATTGTTGACATGTTTGCCGGCATCGGTTATTTTTCGATACCTATTGCAGTTCATGCCAGGCCTGCAAAGATCTATGCGATAGAGATAAACCCTGAGTCTTTTGAATACCTGCAGGAGAACATCCGCCTGAATAAGGTGGAGCATATCGTGGAGGCCCTGAACGGGGACTGTGCCATGATCACTCCCCAGGGTGTCGCAGACCGGGTGCTGATGGGATATGTAGGCACCACCCATGAGTATCTGGAACAGGGGATAAAAGCCATCAAAAGCACCGGTGGCATGTTGCATTACCATGAGACAGTACCAGAGAAACTGATGTTCGGGAGGCCCGTTTCCAGGATAACGGACGCTGCTGCACGGGAAGGCAGGCAGGTGGAGATCAGGGAATGTCGCAGGGTCAAGAAATACTCTCCGGGCGTCTGGCATGTTGTGGTGGATGCCTGGATACAATAACCGGGCAACAAATTCAATTAAGATACGACCTGAGACCTGGTCAGAATTGCTTTAATTCACTGGTAAGATCCGCATCAATAATAAAATCAAAATCTATTGTGTCCGGCCATTTCTGATTTTGGAAGATGGACTGGAAACACACTCCTATTATCAGCTTTGTGCCGGAGCCTTCAAGAATGCTATCTATCGCTGCCTTCGCCTCTGCAGATTCAACTCCTATCTTTGGCATCGCAAGCCCGCCCAGCAGGACAACCGTGTCGGCATGGAAATCCACCGGTTCCCCAAGCTGCATTCCGCAAGCATTCGGAACTATGGATCTTGCATCATCCAGCCTCAGACCGGGAATGAACTTCATGTCTTTGCCAGTGTCCCGTATCACAAAAGCCATCATCTCGGCAAAGGGTGTGCAGAACCCCGCAGTTCCGATAAATGCGATCCTGTTGGAATCCCGGGCCAGTTTCCTAAAATCGGTCAGCTGGCCGCCTATGCCTTTTGAAGTGCTAAGTGTCTTCATGTAGATCCGCCTTCAAAAAGAAACTTGAGGTCTCTTTTTATGTATAGAGTAGCAAATAAATGCTATTTTTATATAAATATATGGCCATATGCTCATATTGGATAGCCGGAGATCACATGACTGCCATTGATGATGACTTCCTCCTGATCGTAACAATTCCAAGATAACCATCTACAGTGACCTCATCACCATTTTGGATCATCCTTGTTGCATCAGGTATGCCTGTGACGCAGGGAATACCATATTCCCTTGCAATGATGGCCCCGTGTATCAGCATTCCGCCTCTACGCTCTACTATACCGCTCGCAAGAGGGATTACGAAGGTCATGTTGGGATCAATGGCATCACACACCAAAACCTCACCGAATTTGATGTCAAAAAGTTCCTCGTTCTTTATTATGACCCTTGCGATGCCGGTCACAAGCCCTTCGCCTGCAGGCTGTCCCCTTATCTGCCGGGTGTACTCCCTGTCCGGAGGGATCTCTGTTGTTATCTTCTCTTTTTTTGCAGGAACATAGCCATTATCAGCAAGCGCTTTCAATAGCTCCTCTTCCCCGACATCCCCTCCCATGTCAAAGTCCTTTATCCTGCCTGTGATCCTTTGCTTTGCCTCCCTCAGCGAGACCAGGTATTGCTCCTCTATCCTTCCAAGATGGATATTATCATCATCACGCAGACGATAGCTCACAAGCCCGATATCAAGTACTTCCTCTGCAAATGCCCTGTCCTTTAGGGAAAAAGCGGAAATGAACCTTTTTTGCAGGCCGACTGTATCTTTTCGGACAGGCATCCTCTTCTCGGGACTGGACGCCAGTTCGATGATCAGCTTCAGCAGTTCTTTTTCGCTCTTGTAGATCCCGGAATGCCCGAAATTTTCAAGGAAGAACTCGACCTCCTTCTTGAAATCCCCTTCAATGGCATTACTCCTTGCCTTGTCCATAAGCGAACCATCCCTTCTCAGCATTCCTGCCAGCCTGTTGAGCTCTTCGTTCCTTTTGACGCTCAATAGACCGGAGCCCGAAAGGAGGTCCATGAACTCGTAAGGATCTGAAGGTTTTAGCACATCATTGTAGACCTGGCCGAACATCCGCATACCATGGGCAAAGGGGATCAGGTCATCAGCATATCTCTTTTTCCAGTGCTCATATAGTTCTTTTCTGCGCATTATCTCTCTCGCAAGCCCCGGATCGTCCATAGGCCTTAATTCAACCAATCTCAGAGTTTGCGCATCCCTTATCATTTCAGGAATAAGTTCTTTCTCTATCTTTTCGCGGAGATCCTGTAGATTGTCCAGGGTCCTCCGAAGGGACAGGTACCAGCGCTTTTCCGTGTCGGAGTCAGTTGTTATGGGCCTTGACTGGAGAATATATATCTCACCCTCCTTTTTAGTCCATTCAATGTCCTGTGGATGGCCAAACCTATTCTCCAGGACAAGGGCTGCTTCACGTAACTTCCGGACATCACTTTCATTAAGAGGGGCAATAACTGAGATTTCCTCTGAGGTCATTTGAATGACTGTGCCTGTGTCGCTCAGACCTGATATCCTTTCACGGCCGGAAGGGCTTACATGCTCGATCATAGTGCCTGTTTTTCTGTCAATTATCCACCTGTCGGGTTCCACATCACCGTCCACGAGTCCCTTGTTAAGGCCATGGACAGCTTCGATGACCATCTGCAGACTGTTGCCGGGGTCGCTGCTAAAAACTATTCCTGATACATCGCCTGCTACAAGTTCCTGTACCATCACAGCCATTGTACTATTCTTTATATCAAGTCCAAGTTCATTCCTGTACAGGAAAGCTGCATCTGACCACAGGGAAGCCCATACAAGCCTGATATGCTCGATTATGGAGTCCATGCCTTTTATGTTCACATAGGACTCATGCAGACCCGCAAAAGAGGTATTTGCTGAGTCCTCCCCCGGAGCAGATGAACGGACCACTACCGGGACCCGCGTGAAACGCCTGTCTAAACCCTTCCTTATTTCGCTGGCAAGAGCTTCAGGCATTGGTGTGTTAAGGAATATATTCCGTATTCGCAGAGAGGTGTCCCACATCTCTTCCCAGCGCATGTTTCCAATATCCTTCCTTGAAAGCTCCATTATTATCCTGCCCTGCAGAGAACCTGAATCCAGATATCTGTCATAGGCTTTGGTGGTTATGCAGCTATAGGGAGGAATATTCAGGCCCGCGCTCATTACAGCATGAAGTGAGAATGCTTTTGAGCCGATAATGTTCCTGTCCTTTTCTTGTATGTCCTCTACTGAGATGACAACTTCGTTCATGCCATATCTATCTCCACGACATTCTGGAACCTGCTTGCAACGATGTAGCTTCGGACCTCCATTTTCATCAGGGCCGATGAAGGAGAGAGAAGGAAATCATGAAGATAGGGGTATTTTCCAAGATAGAGCGCTTTGAAGTCATCCGTCTTCTCAACCACCATAACGTTCCCTGTAGCGTTCACAGCCATAGCATCCTTGAAATCATACTCGTTGTTGGACCTGTTATCGATCATCATGGATGCTTTCCGGGAAGTTACGAGGTAAGAGTATTTCCTGGTCGCTACAGGGGTTACAAAAAAGATGTATTTGAGGTCATCACTGGCTGCGAATCCAACAAGGTTCGTATAAGGCTCATCATCGTGAGAACTTGCAAGTACCGCAAGTTTTTGCTCTTTCATGAGGGACTTCAGACTTTCAATTAAATCGCTTTTTGGCATCTCGGGAACCACCAATCGGATCTGTTTTTACATTGATCCCTGCATATTTATGCTTTTTCAGATCGTTGTGAAAGGGGGATAAAAACTGATAATGGCATGAGCTAACTTTGAAGAAATGTTCCAGGTACCCTGAAGTTCACAGGGACAAAAGAGAATCCTGCATTGATAAAAGATCAACAGGGATATTTGAAACAAAATGAACTTTAACAGACTCACTTATCCCAGTAATCTTTTTCTCTTTTGTCATCGACAGCGGCCTTAAGCTCTTCAGGATACGGGTATAAGAATGTATCCTTGTAGGAATCATCTCCAAAAGAACGTGATGCGAGCATTCTCAGTATTTCAATAACAGCATCCCAGCTTGTCCGGTTACTTGTAAAACGACCGAGCATATCCTCAAAGAAAGAACTCTCTGCCAGAGTTACATCCTGAAATACGAAGAACATATTTCTTGCAGTATCCGTTTTCAAAGCCAGATTACCAGGCGTTTTCATAAGCCTCTTTAACATTGAATCATACTCTGCTAATTTCCGGCTGGTTTCTGTGTCCCGTTTCAGTAATTCTGACATCTCATTGAACACTGCCATATCATAGGACATAAAAAGGAAATTGTTGTTCTTATGGAATTCAAGCAAAGCTTCCTGAGAATATGCTGCCTTTATCTGCCTGAAAGCCGCAAAGGTGTACAACTGGGTCAGGAAATGGTGACGTATATGAGCATTACGCAGTCTTTCATTCTCTTCAATGGGATAACCGGCATACCTGAGAATTACCCCTCTTGCAAACAGGCCTGCGCTTTTCTCGATAACCGGGGCCATACTTGCACCTGAATATACCTTTACGTCATCGATACCCATGCTGGGGGAGAGGCCCTTAAATATGAAACCATCCAGGGCAGTGATGTTGTCAAGGAATCCCTTAGTAAAAGCATTCATCCTTTCTGTAAGGTCCTCCCCTGTCTTTGGCTGGACAAGGCGATATTCACCATCTTTCTTAATGATTCTCAAAGGATCCCTTGGAACACCCAGGCCTATTTCAAATTCAGGACATACTTTTATAAAATCTACAAATGGTATAAGGTCACTTACTATCCTGGAAGGAATAACCTGCCCGTTATACCGCACATTATCAAATTCAAGACATCTGCTTACCAGGACAATCGGCCTTGGAAATTCTCTCATTCACTTGAAATTATACCCGCAAGGGTATAAACATAACCCCAAGATCAAGAGGATTGCAGAAGATAAAAAGGGAAAATAGTAGTATCAAAAAGATACTACGATTTGTTTGGCTTTTAATTGCTGTCCCCATTTTGATGGGTATTACACATCCTTTACCTTGAAGGATTCCAGGAGAATGCCCGGGTTGATCTTTCCGCTGGTAAAGGATTTGTTGGTCTTGCGGTCGTTAATTGTTATCTTTGCGGGTGCGAACATACCTGCGTCCACCTTGAAGAAGTCAAAGTTGGCCTCCTTGAAGGTTGTATAGAAAGGCTTGCCGAAATCCTTAGAAGTTGTGGATGGTGCTTTCTTCACGAATTCCTCGAGTTTCTCGGCATCTCCGTACTCTACAGTGTAATAGGTCTCGCCGCAGTAGATGATACAGTCATTGGTGGAGCCCATGCACTTTGTGTCGTCCCCGACTATAGGTGCTATCGGTGCAACACCGAAACCGCTCTGAATGGTGTTTATATCGAAACCGATGGACTCGAGCTTGTGTATTCCGGTCTCGACCACGCGGGCGGATATCTGCACGCAGCCTGCGATAGAGGCCGTAGGTGCAACAGCGATGTAAACATTCTCTGTGTCTACGCTGCAATGCTTGGCTATGTACTCAACTACCTCTTCAGTCGGGAGGGCGCTTGATTCCATTACAAGTACGGCGAATTCGGAGTCATCTTTGTAACCGATCTCCTCATAGAGCTCCTTTGGCTTGAGGCCAAGTGCCCGGGCAGGACCGGAACCCATTCCGAAGTATTTGCCTACGGAGATCCTCCAGCCTGCATACTGGGAACCCATGCATGCAATCGTAGGGTGGTCTGTAGCGACCTGTATTGCAGGCACCATGAGCCCGTCAAGGTCGAACTTAGTATAATTGACATCTGCAAGGTCAGCAAGACAAAGACGTGACAGGTACATACCTGCATCATATCCGCCTTCCATGTTGACACCACAGTCAATAACTGTCGCACCGTTGTCAAGCTCAGTGGATTTTATCTTAAGCTCCTCTTCCCAGTCAAGCATCTCATCGATGATCGAAATTCCTTTTTCGTTGACACTTATCACATTATCACTCTTATACAGTTGGTTGCCTGTCATTGTACAGGTAAGCATATATAAGTTTCGAAAATCGGAATGCTCGTGAGCACCGGCAAAAGCTGGCGGATCCGTACTTTGCAATGATTACTTACGGCAGGCAATTAAGCTTTTTTCAGAGTAAGCCAGAAAACACTTCCATGCTCTTCAGGATTATCGACTACCCCAACCTGCTCATTATGCAGGTCAATGATCCTCTTAACAATGGCAAGGCCTATTCCCGTACCTCTTACACTGTCCTTATGCAGCCGTTTAAAGCGCTCAAAGACTGCAAGCTTATCCTTATCAGGAATACCTTCACCCTGATCAGTGAAACTTATCTTCCACCGATCTCCCGCATCATCGATCCTTATTTTGATAATGCTTTCATCAGCAGTATATTTTACGGCATTTGACACCAGATTGCTGAATACCCTTTCGATCATAGGATTGACCACTGCAGGATAATCTCCCTCGAGATGAATGTCAATATCGATGCCTTTATTTTGTATGTCCAGTGAGAAATTCTTGACAGAATCGATCAAAAGCGAAGCAATGTCCATCCTGATAAAACCGATCTCTTCAACCGATTCAAGTTTTGCAAGATGGGCGGCACCTTCTATAAGATCGATAAGTTTGTTAGTGGACCTGGATATGTTCTCAATGATACACTTCTTGCGCTCGTCCATTTCGACCTCGATCAGGAGTTCGCTAAATGACTTAATGATCCCTGCAGGGTTCAAAAGATCATGTCGCAGGATATCAGTAAAGAGGTCTTTGAGCTCATTCGAGCGTTCCAGCTGATGTGCGTATTCATGTAACTGGACTTGCGCCTTTCTTCTATCGGTAATATCTTCCCCGGAGATCAGTATCCCTGAGAAGTTACCTTTTCCATCCAGGAGCAGAGAATCATACCATAAGAAAAGACGCTCTTCCCCGTTACTGATAATGAGCGGGTACTCATGATATTCATGCACTTTGGCTGAGCCTCTTAAAAGGTCTCCATAGGTTCCCCTCACAGAGGACGAATAATTCTCCGGGACAAAAGAATTTATCCAGTTCTTGTTGAGTATCTTATCCTTTTTGTACCCAAGGAACTCCGAACCTTTCTTATTGAGATGCACAAGATTGAAATCCCTGTCCAGAACTGCTATCAGTACCCCCACATAATCCAGGTACTCATAAGCTTTGTTGCGGTCCATCAGCAGAGCATCATGCTGCTGCTTGATCCTTAAAAGAGAGGATATCTTCCTGTCCAGTTCGAACTTTCCCACGGGTTTTTTTAAAAACTCATCTGCACCGGCTTCAATACCCTTCTGATGATCCTCCCTGGAAGTAAGAGCTGTTATCATTACGATGGGGATAAAGTCTATCTGATAATCGTGCCTGATGACCCTGCAAACCTCATAGCCGTCCATATCAGGCATCATGACATCAAGCAAGATAATGTCTGGTTCATCAGTCTTTACTTTCTCGAGCGCATCTTTACCGTTATACGCAGTAATAACATCATAGTCATTGCTAAGGTATGCGCGCATGAGCTCCACATTCAGCAGCTCATCATCAACAACAAGTATCTTGTGTCTGGGTCCGGAGGTCATATACAAAACATACTATAAATTTATTTTTATATAAGATTTCCGCACAAATAGACTGTAAATACTATAACAAGAGAACTAAGAGAGAGGCACTAAAAAATATCAGGGGTAGGGGATAATTTCTGTTGATCTGACTTCCACGTGATCGATCAGAGGCCCGTATTCAAGAATTTCTTCTTTTGTAAGACCCGTGGCATCAAATATGACCTGCCCTTCCACAAGTATTGAAGAATTGGGATGCATGGTCTTATTGACGTCGATCGGGGAACCAGCAGCCAGAAGTCTGCCGGAAAAGTCTTGGTGGAAAACAGGCTCTACAGCATCAATATGTATCTGCTGGCTTTTTCCGTTATACAATACAAAACTATAGGAGTAAAGCTGCTGGTCAATATTGGTTTCATTGAGCGCGCCTATCGCAGCTGTGCTCTCCGTTATCAGGAGATCATCGATCATGACAGGTTCAGCAACCAGCAGGAGAGGTCCGATCCCTATAAGGACACCTGCAGTAAAAGCAATAGCGCAATAAAGGAAGTTCTTATCCATGTGAGATCGTGTGTGGATATAACACAATGTTACATAAATCTGTTTAAAGTCAGGTCAAAAAGAGCTGATGTTGGGTACGAGGCGCGAAACCGAGATCGAATAGTACTTGATGCTGGTTGGTATTTTAGCACTACTGTTGGTTGGTCTGCATCGTATCTGAGAAAAGAATGCTCTGATCAACATTTCGCGCCCCATTCTTCCCAGAATATTATTAGAAGGGTACTATATAAACATACTTAATGAAACCACTGTAACTGAATGGTAAAAGTGCTGCAATATATTTATAATGCAGTAAGTATAATAATTATTATTAAAACACGGGAACTAGTTCATATGTAAAGGGCGCGTAAAAGTGCTGTTATAATATAACGATCTTAAGTGAATATCAGGATCGATTGGAGATGAGAAAATAAATTGCTCTATTTGTAATTATAGAAAATCCATCCCTTTGTACACCAAATGTGCAGGGATTGCCGGCAGGACCAAGGCCGGGACGTCTTATTATTGCAGTCACCCGGATATGGAGAACCCGGTACCTGTTATTCCCGGAAACTGCAATGTGCTTGACGACTGTCCCGTATTTGAGCAGGGCAGTCATATTTCGGCGCAGGACAGAAAAGCAGGATAAGATCTTGCTGAGGGCCTTCAGTTCAAACCAATTAGACAACTATTCTTAGTTAGTTACAATTAGCAGGCATATAATAAATAATAAGGAAAA
>Ga0209347_1003958_pt1 | contig 16252 bp, 15 predicted proteins | sample AutmiccommuBRH23_FD_187382 | JGI IMG/M metagenome (GOLD analysis project Ga0209347, IMG submission 187382) | Deep subsurface microbial communities from Mt. Terri, Switzerland - Autotrophic microbial communities BRH/23 (SPAdes) (version 2) | ecosystem: Environmental > Aquatic > Deep subsurface >...
TCAAGGGTCCGCACAAGCCGACGCTGGACGAGATGGGCCCGCATGCGTCGCTGCCGGTGAAAAGCGGCAAGGCGCCGCCGCGGCCGACGCGTACCGTCGAGATCGAGACGGAAAAAGAAAAGCGGAGCCGCCGCGGCCGGCCGAGGAAGACGGGCAGGCCCGGGCATTAGGCGATTGCGTCGGGGCTTCAGCGCCATGATTACCTCGCCAAATACGTCACGTGTCCTCTGAAGAGGATCTGTAGTGGGATTGCCCGTTGAACGAACAGCACGATTGCGACGCCATAGCGGTATCGAACATCGAAAAAACCTTCGGATGGGGTTCGCGCACTTCGAAAGCCCTCGATGGACTTACTCTCAGCGTACCGCGAGGTTGCGTCTACGGCCTATTGGGAGCCAACGGAGCCGGTAAGAGCACTCTGTTTCGGATCATTGCTGGTCTCGTGCGACCGGATCGTGGAGCGGTCCGCATCTTCGGCGAAGAGCCCGGCTCGAAGTCGCGTCGCCGGCTCGGAACGTTGATCGAGACGCCGACCTTCTATCCCTACCTTACCGCACGCGAGCATCTTGAGATGTTCGCCGGACTGACGGATACGCGGGAACTCGTTGAGCCCGTGCTGCATCGTGTCGGAATTGCGAGTGCGGCCGACAAGAAGGTGGCCGGCTTCTCGCTGGGAATGAAGCAGCGGCTTGGCATTGGCTGCGCCCTCATCGGCGCTCCTGACGCCATCATGCTTGACGAGCCGACTAACGGCCTCGATCCGGATGGAATCCTGGAAATACGATCGCTCGTCGCCGACCTTGCAACGCGCGATGGAATTACCGTGCTGCTTTCCAGCCACTTGCTCGACGAGGTCGAGCGGGTGTGTGACCGCATAGCGATCCTTCGGAATGGTCGATTGGCGGCGGAGGGAAGCGTCGCCGCATTGCTCGATGGCCAAGGCCGCTTTTGGCTCAGCGTCGATCGTCCCCGAGCGGTCTTGGATCTCTTGGGAGAACGGGCCGACGCCGGCGGCGATGGCATATTCGTCCAGGTCGGGCGGGACGAGGTTCCTGAGCTGATAGTCAAGCTGACACAATCGAACGTCCGGATCTATGAGGCCAAATGGGTGAAGCCAGACCTCGAGGCGGTGTTCCTTGCCGAGACCCGGGGAGAGTCTCAATGATGAAGGCCCTCATATCGGCGGAACTACTCAAACTCCGACGGCAACCAGCCGTGCTGTTCTGGTGCTTTCTGGCAGCTCCCGTTTCCGTTCTCGGACTAAGAATTGCGTTCGAGAGCGTCATGTTCATGCGCTTCGGCGAGGTACCTCAGGGTTCGGCCGATTTTGCAATCTCTGCGGCGCGGGCGCTTGGCATCGCCGGAAATCCAGTCAGTCAGCTGCTCTATGCAATCGGCGTTTCCACCGTGTTCTTTTCCGAGTATCGATTTTCGACATGGCGCAATCTCGTCCCCCGCGGAGGCCGTTTCCCTCCTCTCGTGGCGAAGTGCGCGGCTTGTCTTCTCTGTACGATCGTTGCTCTCGCGCTTACGGCCGCCGGTGACGTGTGTTTCAACGCGGCACTATCCTTTGTCGCCGGCGACATCCAAGACCCGCATGCTGTGCAGCCCGACGGGGTCGGCGTACTCGCCACCTCGTTTGCGGTCGCCCTGCTCGAGCTATCTGCCATGGGCTTGACCGTTGCGACGATAACGATCGCCTTCCGCAGCATGACTGCGGCGATCGTTCCGGTCTTCATCGTCGCGGTCGGCGCATGGGTGCTTCATGCGTATCTGGGCGAGGCTGTCTTGCTGCTTCCATTGCCGTCACTGGCAGCCGACGCAGTTCGCGCGTGGCTTTTCGACAGTGCCGATGGTCGCTTCGCCGTCGCAGGCGTTGCTACTTTGCTTGCGTGGTGCGTAGCAGCCGCCGGCATTGGCGGCGCCTTATTCTGGCGACAACCTCTAGCCAGCGAATAGCCGAGCGTGCTCGCAGGCTCAGCTGCGGCCACACGCGACAAGCCGACGCCCGCGCGTTCGAGGGCAGTTCGGCACTCCGGAAATGGAGCAGGCACAGACCGGTGCCATACCTGCGCGCGCACCGAGCGTCGATTCACGGGTGAAGGCCGGCGCCTTTGGCGAGAAGGTCAAGGGTCCGCACAAGCCGACGCTGGACGAGATGGGCCCGCATGCGTCGCTGCCGGTGAAAAGCGGCAAGGCGCCGCCGCGGCCGACGCGTACCGTCGAGGTCGAGACGGAGAAGGAAAAACGGAGCCGCCGCGGCCGCCCCCGCAAGACCGGCCGGCCGGGGCAATGATCAGACAGCTATGCGCTGGAGGCGAGACTGGCGCCCGGCTTCCATGGCATCTTGCATTTGCCGCGCCCTGAGTTTCTTCAGGATGGCAGCTTTAGCTTTGGGCGGCTCATAGCCGAGGTAGTGCTTCGCAATAGATTTCAGCTCCGCTACGTTGAGCTTGGGAATGGCCAGAACTGCCGACAACTCGGTTTCAAATGCCGATTGATCAGTCGCTGCAGCCGTGAGGCGATCGGCCCATTGGCGCACCTCGGCCGCAGAAAGCGGCTCCCGCTTCTTGGCGGCTTTCGATTGCGAAGTTGGTACCGGAGCCTCGATTGCGCTGCGAAGTAGCCCTTCGAATTCGCGCGGATCGACCGCATTTCGGCTATCGAGCAGTTCGACGAGTGCCTGAACATCGGCACTTGCCGACTTTGCACCGCCTGAGGCAAGCACGTCCTGCAATGACGATAGGCGCCCATCCAACCCCATCGGCGATGACGCCATCTCCGGTGACTGCTTCCAGAACTTCTGGATTTTGGCGACCGTCGTCTTGATCTTTGCCTCTCCAGCAGCAGACAACGCGGATGCAAGCGCACGGATAGCCTCAGCGCCAGACGAATCTCCACATCCGTCTAGTAAGGCAACATAGGACTTGAGAACATCAATTGTCTGCTGAGTGGCCATTATCAACCCCTTAGCGGCGCCCTGTTGGCTATTTGATCGGCCAATGCGTTAAACATTGGTCGAGTCTCCGGAGCTTGCAAGTACGCGATTCCTTCCTCCGCAGAATATGACACCTTAGAAGTTCGGGCCATGACCGCCGCTCGGATGAAGAATTCTGCGTTTGAATTCAATACATTGCGGACGCGCTTCTCGGCGCTTACCGCGGCAGCTTCCGCCACCACAGGCAGCTCGAATGGGCCGTTCGCACTGCGGAGCGTTGTCATAGTGCCAACGATTCCGGCAAACTCGATTTGCGGATTGAGCACGGCGCGAAGCTCTCTGAACTGCCGGGCGAACGTCCCCACGGCGACAGCCGACACGTTATCAACCACGGTCGGAACGAACAGGTGCGTCGCAGAGCAAAAGCCATTCAAGAAGCCCGTGGTCATGCGCGGCGGGGCATCGATGATTACGCGATCGTAGCAATCTTGAATGTCTCCGGCTAATAGCGCGCGAGAAAGACGAAACCGAATATCGTCATCAGTATTTTTGAGCACCCATCTGTATTCGAGGTTGCGCTCCAGCTTCTCGAACGAATACCAGCACGAGACGTAATGCAACCGCTCCCTCACTTTCTCGAGGACAAGCTGCGGCCAGTGCGCAGGTAACGTGTCACCCAGCAAGAGATCGACAGTAGAAGGAGCATCTCCAGCTTGTGCGTTCGCTTCCGCGCGCATCAAGTTCGTCAGAGATCCTTGATAGTCGAGATCGACCACGAGCACCCGTTCGCCGCGATCCGCAAAAGCCGCTGCGAGATTTGCCGATAACGTAGTCTTGCCGACACCACCCTTCTGATTGGCGAAAAGCAGGATCGGCTTGCTATCGCGAATGGCGGTTTGATAGTCGTCCTTGCGACGCTCCGGCGCTCGCGACCAAAAAGCTGCACTGTCGCCGGAAGATGCCTCAAGACCAGCAGCAACGAGCCCGGCAAGACGGGTTGCCTGCTCGTTGGCTTTGGCAAGCGCTTCATTGAGCGGACCGGTAGCGACCTTCAACTGCTCGCTGAGTATATCCACCATCTTGTCTGCGCTTCTCGCACGAGACAACGCATCATCGCGTTCAGTCTTCGCCTCGATGACATCGTTTTGGAGGTTTGTCAGATCGGTTTGACGTCTCTCGACGTCCTTCCGCAATCGTTTCAACATCCAGACCAGCATCGACACTAAAGCAAGTGTCCCAATGCCGGAGATACCGAGGACGACCTGAATCCATGGGTAGGTCAGCTCAATAAAATCTCGGGCAATGCCAAGGCAAACGGCTATCTCTTCATTCGTCTTGAAACCGCACTCAATGATAAACACGCGTGACCTCGGAATAAATCCTCCCCAAAACGCAAAAGAAATTACATTGCAGAGCACAATCGCCACAACAGATACGAAGCGGCCGGTTTCCTTTTCGGACCCGGCGTTGCGTATCAGCCCTAGAGGGCTCGTCGGCGCAGATCGGATGCCTTATAACGCGCAACGGAGCCAGCAACGCAGACGAGAACGAGGTCGATTAACATGAGCAGAATCGGGCGCATATTTCTCACAGGCCTGCTGGCCGCCCTGCCGCTGATGCTCACTCTGTTCGTCACCGTCTGGCTCGTCTCCATCCTCAACCAGTATTTCGGACCGGGCAGCGGCTTCGGCCGGTTCCTCGCCTCGCTCGGCATCGGCACCTCTGAGTTCGCCTCCTATATGATCGGGCTGGGCATCATCGTCGGCGCCATCTACGTGCTCGGCCTCGCGGTACACTGGCGGCTCGGCGCGTGGGTCGCCGCGCTGTTCGACAGCATCATCCGCCGCATCCCGCTCATTTCGAACCTCTATGACCTGTCACACCGCTTTGTCTCGGTCATGGACACCAAGGGCGAGGACAGCCTCAAAGGCATGAACCCCGTGTGGTGCTTCTTCGGCGGCAAGCCGAGTGCGGCCGTTCTGGCGCTGCTGCCGTCGAAGGCGCCGATCCGCCTCGGGGACGAGGACTATCTGGGCGTGCTTATCCCCTCCGCGCCGGTGCCGTTCGGCGGCGCGCTGGTCTACGTGCCCGCGAAATGGATCGAGCCCGCACCGGGCGGTATCGACGAGTTGATGAGCGTCTACGTGTCGATGGGAATCACGCCGCCGGGCGGCAAGGCAGCGATCGCCAAGCCGGCGTGACGGCCCGCCGCCGCGGCCGTTCGCCGTCGGCAGCTCTGAGGCTTAAAAGGTCCGCTACCGACGTATCAGCGCCGAGCACCGAGTTCCCCGCGGGCTTCCATTCGTTGCCGTCGGCTTGCCGACTCTTCCCCCGCGTCTTGCGGGCCTCGCCGCCGTCTCCAAATACTGGTGCGCGTACGACCAAGACCGGGAGGACTATCATGCAACGTGCTTCGCGCCTGCGCGCTGCGGCTCTGGCCGCGCTCGTCTTGGTGAGCCTGCCGCTCGCGGCCGCCACGGCCCAGGTGCTCACCACCACGCCCTCAGGGCTCGGGATCGCCGACGTCGAGGTCGGGACCGGCAAGGAGGCGCAGGCGGGCAAGACGGCCGTCGTGCACTACACGGGCTGGCTTTACGCGCGCAACACCAAGGGCCGGCAGTTCGACACATCCCGCGAGGGTAAGCCCTTCAGCTTCCCCGTCGGGGCGGGACGCGTCATCGCCGGGTGGGACGAAGGCATCGTCGGCATGAAGGTCGGCGGCCGGCGCACGCTTCTGATTCCGGCCGAGCTCGGTTACGGCGCCGACGGGGCGGGCGATGATATCCCGCCCAACACCCCATTGATCTTCGACGTCGAGCTGATCGACGTGAAAGACTAGGAGCCGGCCGCGGCTGAGAAGCCGCGGCCGCACCCTTATTGCTGCTCGGCCAGCTTCAGTTCCTCGACCAGCCTGCGGGTCTCGTCCGCGCGCGGCTTCGATAGCGGCGCCAGGATGCGGAAGGCGACCGGCGTCAGGAACAGGGTGAAGATGGTCGCGAAGCCGAGGCCGCCGATGATCACCCAGCCCAGCGCGAGGCGGGATTCCGCGCCGGCGCCGAAGGCGAAGATCAGCGGCAGCGCACCCAGAACGGTGGACGCCATGGTCATCATCACTGGCCGCAGGCGGGTGATCGCCGCCTGACGGATGGCGGTGTCGACGTCGGCGCCTTCGTCGCGCAACTGGTTGGCGAACTCCACGATCAGGATACCGTTCTTGGCCATGACGCCGACGAGCAGCACCAGGCCGATCTGGCTGTAGACGTTGACCGTGCCGCCCGTGAACTGGATTGCCAGCGCAGCGGCGGCCAGACCGAAGGGAACCGTGAACAGGATCACCAGCGCGCTGATCACGCTTTCGAACTGCGCCGCCAGCACCAGGAACACGATGAGGAGCGCGATCGCGAACACGAACAGCGAGTTGTCGGTAGTCTCCGACAGCGTCTTTGCCTCGCCCAGCAGCACGATCGAAATCTTGGACGAGAGCACCTCAGAGGCGACCTCGCGCAGCTTGGTCACCGCATCGCCGAGCACCATACCGTCGGTCAGGCCGACGTTCACCGTCACCGCGCGCTGGCGATCCTCACGCGCCAGGCTGGGCGAGATCGCAACCTCCTTGATGGAAACGAGCGAGGACAGGGTGATGAAGCTTCCGTCAGCCGCCTTGACGAACAGGTTCTCCAGGTCGGACGGGTCGTCGATCGGACGGCCGCCGGCCTTGACCTGCACCTCGACGATGTCGTCGTCGATGAAGAGGTCGGCCGCCTTCTGATAATCGACCATCGTGTTGACCAGCGCGGTGATCGTCTCGATCGGCACACCGAGCTTGGTCGCCGCCTCGCGGTTGATGTTGACCGAGATCTGCGGCTGCGTAGTCTCGTAGTCGGTGCGCGCGCTGCGGAAGCCGGGGGTCTCCGACAGGCGGCTGGTCAACTCGGCGGCGGCATCGGCGAGCTGATCGTAGTTCGGACCGACGACGGCAAAGCGCAAACCCTGGCCGCCACCACGGATGCCGAGGCTGTTGACCGACAGGAGCCGTACGCTGAGCCCCGGAATATCGGCGAAGCGCTTCTGCAGCTCCTCCTCGATCTCCTGCTGGCTGCGGGAGCGCTCCTCCCAGGGTGCCAGCGGCGCGAACACGAACGCCTGATTGGCGCCACGGCCACCGCCGATCATCGCCAGAATGTCGGTGACCTCTCCGGTCTTCTTGAGCTCACGCAGGACCATTTCGACCTGGCGCGACTTCTCGGCCATGTACTCCAGATTGGCGCCTTGCTGGGTCGAGAGCCGCAGCATGAGCACACCACGGTCCTCCGTGGGCGTGATCTCCTTGGGCAGCGCCATGTAGGCGACGCCACCAACGCCGGCGACGCCCATGCAAACCAGTACGGCGATCCAGCGCAGCCGCAGACAGATCTCGAGAATGCCGGCATAGAGCCATGCCAACGCGCCGCCGATGCGGTCGCCGATGCCGCGCCGCGAGCCATCCGCCACGCTGACCGTGCCGAGCTTTGAGGCCAGCATCGGGCACAGCGTCAGCGCAACGAAGGAGGAAATCGTCACCGAGAACGCGAGCACAAAACCGAACTCTGAGAACAGGGAGCCGATCAGGCCCGGCATGAACGAGATCGGCACGAACACCGCCGCCAGCGTCGCCGTGGTCGAGAGCACGGCAAACACGATCTCGCGGGTGCCCAGAACGGCCGCCGCGCGCGGGCCCATGCCCTGCGAGCGCCGCCGGGCAATGTTCTCCAGCACCACGATCGCGTCGTCGACGACGAGACCGGTCGCCACTACCAGTGCCAGCAGCGTCAGAATGTTGATCGAGAAGCCCGCGAGCCAGATAGCGGCCACGGTGCCGATCAAAGAGACTGGGATGGCAACGGCGGGCGCGATGGTCGCGCGCACGGACCGCAGGAACAGGAAGATGATCAGCACCACGATGCCGGTCGCAAGCAGCAGGCTCATGACCACCTCCTTGATCGACGCGCGGATGAACGTCGCGTCGTCGGATGTGATGGCGATCTCGACATCGTCGGGCAGGCTGCGCTTCAATTCGGCAATGGCGGCGCGCACGCCGTCCGAGACGGCGATGGTGTTGGCCTTCGCCTGACGAATGACCTGGATGCCGATGGCGGTCGTGCCGTCGAGCCGTGTGGTCGCGGTGGCTTCCTCGAAGGCCCAGCGGACATATGCGACGTCGCCGATCTTGGTCTGCGGGTTGATCTCGAGCGCACTCACCTCTTCGGGGGTCGAAACCGGTGCCTCGGCGCGCACCAGAAGCTGCTGCGTCTCGCTCTCGAGCGCACCCGATGGCGTCGTCACGCCCGCCTTGGCGATCGCAGTCATCAGGTCGTCGAGGCTCAACCCGCGCGCGGCCAGACCGACCTGTGAGACACGCACCTCGATCGTGCGGTCGCGCAGTCCGTACGACGTCGCCGACGCGACGCCGTCCACCGCGGTCAATCGGTCCTCGATGACGTCGTTGACGAGATCGGTGAGCTCGCCCTCCGACAGTCTGGAGGAGGCAATCGCCATGCGGATGATCGGTGAGGCGTCCTCGTCCGCCTTCACGACAACGGGGGCCTCCTCCATGTCCTTGGGCAACTGGTTGGTGATGCCGGAGACCGCATCGCGTACGTCCATAGCCGCGGTTTCAAGGTTGGTGTCGCTGGAGAACTCGATGGAGATGCGGCTCGAGCCATAGGAGGACTTCGACGAGATGCTGGTAACACCCTGCACGCGCGAGGCTGCGCTTTCGATGATGGCTGTGATCTGCGCGTCGATGCTTTCCGGCGTCGCGCCGGGATAGCTGGTGCGCACCGAGACCACGGGGCGGTCGACGTCAGGAAGCTCGCGTACCTCGACGGCTTGAAGCGCTGCGATACCGGCGATGATGATCAACAAGTTCACCACGGCCGCGAAGATCGGGCGGCGGATAAAGACGCCGACCCAGCCGCCGTCGTCAACCTGGCTCTTGTCGTGGGGCTGCTCGGTTTGAGAGGTCATCGATCCGCTCCCCCACTCACTGGCCCAGCGACGAGGTACGATTAGACGTATCCTCCTCGCCGATAGCGCGAACCATTTGCTTTTCGCGGAGCGAGGCGCCGCCCTCGTAGACGACCTTGTCGCCTTCGCTCAACTTGGCATCCACGAGTACGCGGTCGCCGACGCGGGTCAGGATAGCTGCGGCCACGCGCTCGACGCTCCTGTCCTCCTTGACCCGCCAGACGTACGCGCCCTGACGATCCCACTGGATCGCCAGCGCCGGCAAGATGGGTGCCTCCTCGCCCGGCAGACGCACCGAGACGGAGAAGGTGGAGCCGGGAATCAGCGTGAGATCGGGATTGGGGATTTCGGCGCGCACGCTCAAGGTGCGCGATACCGAATCGATGCGCGTTCCGACCGCCTGCACGCTGCCTTGGTAGACCTCGCCCGAGCGCGCGATGAGATTGGCGCGCACGGGCAGCCCCTTCTTCATCGACATCGCGACCGCCTCGGGCACAGTAAACTCCACCAACAGCGTCGAGCGGTCGTCGATGGTGGCGATCGGCGTTCCGATGGCGATGTAGTCTCCGGCCTGCAGATCGGTCAGCCCCATGATGCCGTCAAAGGGCGCGCGGATGGTCATGCGGTCGAGCTGATCGCGGGCGCGGCGTAGCTCCGCATCGGCCACCTTGAGCGCCGTCGCCGCCTCGGCCTCGGCTACGCGCGAGATCGTGCCCTCGCTGAGCTTCTTGTAGCGCGCCACCGTATCGGCAGCCTGGGCGCGCTGCGCCTCTGCGGTCTCCACTGCGATGGCTTCGGGTCCGGCGTCGAGCTTCACCAGGGCATCGCCTCGCTTGACGCGCGTGCCGCCTTCGAACAGCACGTCGGTAATGACACCGGCGACGCGCGTCGTCAGCGTCACCTGCTGGCGGGCGCGACCGGAGCCGACAGCGGCGATGCGCTCGTTGCGCGGCTGCATCGTGACATCGACGAGCGACACGGCGGGAGCCGAGCCGTCGCCCCGTCGACGCTGCTGCGCCTCGGCACTGGTTGCCGCGACGCCCATGAGGGCACACAGAACGACGACCCCGGCCATCCGGCGGCGCATCTTCACGTCGGTATTGGTCAGCAAGGACACTCGCATGTGGCTGGGACCCCGTTGTTCGCCTTCAAAGAGCCGGACGTAGCAGGGGTTAGCGACAGTCCCCGGGCCGACCGACCCTGTGACAACGCCCAGGCACGCGCAATTCCGTCGCGCCCCGCCGAGCGCGCGGAAATTACGTCCAAATCTTGGCCGTTGTGCTGCGGGTAAGACTTAGCGGGACGGTGCTATGCCCGAGTCCGCGAACGTCGCCGGCGAGGGTGCCGCCACGATGTCGTACATCCGATTGAGCGTGATGTGATCCGACGACGTCGTCCTGAGCTTGCGCAGGTACTGATCGACGAACTGATCGGCAGTGCCCGCGTCCTCGCCGGAAAGGCGCGCCATCTCGGCGAGGCCGGCGGGAAGATGCTTCATGCAGGTAATGCGCGAGAACACCATCTCCTTGATGTCGCTGCGCGGCCGGCAGACCTTGCCGTAGCCGTCCTGTACCTTGCCGTCGTCGGAGGCTGCGAAGTAGAGCGCCTCGTGACGGCCATCGCGCTTCTTCTTGCGCTGGCGCTGGCTCGACCAGAAGCAGACCATGTCGCGGCCGGCGACCTGGCGCTTGCCCATGTAGATGACCTGGTGCCCCTGCTCGTTGGAGCCCACGCCCTCGTTCCAGAAGATCTTCAAGAGATCGCCGGGGCGCGCATAGCCGAGCTTGTCGTCGCGGAAGCTGAAGCCGGTCCCGGTATGCATCAGCAGCGCGGCAGCGCCGGCACCATTGGAGTTGAAAATTGCGAACGGGCCTTCGCCGTCCACGCGCGAGCTGCCGTCCGGCAACTTGTTGTCGGCCACGAGAGACTGGAGCTGCCGCTGCGTGAGACGGATGGCGCCGCTGTTCTGCAGCTCGGCAACCAGATGCAGGAAGACGGTGTAGGTCGCGCTGGTGCAATGCGAGGGCGTGCCGTCATAGACGCGCATCTGCCACTGGCCGCGCCCGATGTTGTGGGCCGTCACCGTCGGCAGCTCCAGCGTGCGCGAGTTGAGGCTGTAGCCGCCGCCAACGGGCATGCCCTTGATGATGTCGAGAATCATGGCGTTGTAGTCGACGTTGCCGCAGAAGCTCTCGCGGGGCGATCCGGCGTGTGCGCCAGCCGAGCAAGCCGCCAACGCCATGACAGCCGCACCAGCGCGCGTAAGACGCGCGATGGAGAATGGAAACTTCATACTGGGACGTCCCCCGATCAAAAGTGTCGTGCGCCCCCGCTGCATCCAGACCATAGCATTTCAGCGGGGCGATTGACTCCGGCGCGGCACCCTGACGCCGCGCGCAGCAGTAGTTGGCCTACGGAATGTGGCCAGGAAACGTCACCCCTCATCACTTTGATTAGGGCCGGAATTACAACGCATTATAGCCTTAACGCCTTAAGGCATCGTGATTTCCGGCGCTGCGACGCGCGCATGCGCCGCAGCGGGAACAAACAGATGCACCACGATCCGATGTGAGCTAGACAACAGCCGAACTCGCGATAAAAGCCCCAAGGAGGATGACGAATGCGAGCCTTTTCACGTCTTCACGCCGTTCTTGCCTTTACTCTCGCGATAGCGATCGCGGGCGCCGTTGCGACCGCCCTGCCGATGCAGGCGATGGCCGAGGAGGTCACGACGCCGCTGGGCCTCAAGATGATCGATACCAAGGTAGGCACCGGCGCTCAGCCCAAGAAGGGCGAGACCGTCATGGTGGACTACACCGGCTGGCTCTACGAGAACGGCAAGAAGGGCGCGAAGTTCGACAGCTCCGTCGACCGTGGCTACCCGTTCATGTTCAAGATCGGGAAAGGCGAGGTCATTCAGGGCTGGGACGAAGGCGTCGCCAGCATGAAGGTCGGCGGCAAGCGCACGCTCATCATCCCGCCCATCCTCGGCTACGGCAACCGCGGTACCGGCTCGATCCCGCCGAATGCGACGCTGATCTTCGACGTCGAGCTGCTCGAGATCAAAGGCTGATCTGAAGACCGGCGCGGCATGCCGCTGACAAATTCGCGTCCTATCAACCTCGTCGATCTCAGGTTGTAGGGACGCAGACTTCAGAATGTTGCCGCGCCGATTTCTATTTCTTCTTTTCCTGCTGACATTGTCTGCCGCGCCCGCCATAGCCAATTCCGACGAGGCGGCCGTGCGGGAAACGATTGCGGACTGGTACGCCGAGCTGCGCAAGGGCAAGGACGCAAGGCCCTGGAATTTTCTAGCGCCAAACGCGGAGGTGTTGCCGGGCGAATGCCCCGACAGATGCGGACCTCAGCCACGCGCCCTCAAGCTTCCTCGTCTGCTCTATCCCCACCACCTCGTCCGACGCGCGCAGAAGTTCGACTACGACATCGAGAAGATGACCGTCGAGAGCACGCTGGCGCGCGTCGATGTCTGGGAGCGCGGCTGGACCTATGCGTGGGCGCTGAAGAAGGCGACGGTCGCCGCAGCGGACGCCTGGTTCATCCTGGAAAAGCGGGACGGCGCCTGGAAGATCCTGATCTACTCATCTGAAACGCGCGCGTTGCGTCCCAAGGATCGCGACGCGCCCGTGCCCGACTTGAGCGATGCGCCGTTGAGCCCGTTCTCGCCTAAAGACTGAGCTTGGGGCCGCGGATCTGGTAGAGCACCAATGCGGTGGCGACGGCGAGGTTCAAGGAATCGAGCTGCCCCGCCATCGGGATCTTGACGAGCCTAGTGCAGGACCTGGCGACATCGTCCGACATGCCTGGCCCTTCGCTGCCCATCACCAGAAGCGTCGGCGCGCGATAGCTTGCCTTGCGGAAATCCTCTTTCGCATCGAGATGCGTACCGACGATCTCGCCCGGCCAGGTCGCGCCCCAGGTGAGGTACTCTTCGCGGGTCATGCGAACGAGCGGGACCGCGAAAATCGAGCCCATGGTGGCGCGCACGCATTCGCGCGCGTAGGGATCGCAGCTCGTGCCGACGAGCATGACGCCGGCCACCCCCACGGCATCGGCGGTGCGGATGATGGTGCCGAGGTTGCCCGGATCGCGCACCTGCTCCAGCGCCACCCAGACCTGATCGCGCTTGGGGCTCTCGGGCGCCGCAACAAAGCGCTGGCGAAAAACGGCGAGCATGCTCTGTGGGTTGTCCTTGGAGGCGAGCTTGGCCAGCACGGCCTCGGAAACCTCCAGGCACTCGGCACCTTCTTTCAGCGCCCAGGAGACGAGCCCGCGCGCAACGCCGCTCTCGGCGCTGCCCACACGATAGACCAGCGTTTGCGGCACGAACCCGTGCTCGCGCGCGGTGACCAGGATCGAGACGCCTTCGGCGACGAACAGCCCCGTCTCCTTGCGGGCCTTGCGCATCTCCAGCGCGCGGATCGCCTTTACCCGGTCGTTCTGCAGGCTGGTGATCGCCTTGGGTGTCACCTCACGCGTCATCGGAAACCCACCGCGTGAACAGCGAGGTCGGCAGCAGACGGCCTGCTCCTTCTTCGCGGATCGCGAGCTCGCCAGAGGCAAAGCTGCCGCCGCGCTCGGCGAGCACCTCGCGGGTGAGCTGATCGAAGGCCAGAGACGAGGCGCGGATCGCGTAGACCGTCAGCACGAGCGCGGCACGCTCCTGCACCAGGAGCTTGGCGCAGTCGCGCATCAGCGGCGGCAGGCTCGTGAACAGATCCCACACCTCGCCGTCAGGCCCGCGCCCGAACTTGGGAGGATCGACGAGAATGAGGTGATAGGTGCGCCCGCGGCGCACCTCGCGCGCCACAAACTTCTGCGCATCATCGAGGATCCAGCGGATCGGTGCATCGGAGAGCTTGGACGCCGCCTGGTTCTCCTTGGCCCACGCGATCGCCTTCTTGGAGGCATCGAGATGCGTGACCTCCGCGCCGGCAGCAGCCGCCAAGAGCGACGCGGCACCCGTATAGGCAAAAAGGTTCAGGACCCGCGGCCGCTCGCCCTTGAACTCCGCAAGGCGCGCGAGCATCCACTCCCAGTGCGGCATCTGCTCGGGGAACAGACCGAGGTGCCGGAAGCTCGACAGCCGGCACAACATCGTCGCGGCGCCGACCTTGATCGGCCAGCTTTCCGGCACTGGCTTGTCGATGCGCCAACGGCCCTTGTCCTCGTCGTCGGCGCCGGAGAATACCGCGTTGGCCTTGTCCCATCGCGATGGGTCGAGCCGCGGCTGCCAGAGCGCTTGCGGCTCGGGCCGCTCCACGACAACGGGACCGAAGCGCTCCAGCTTGCGGCCGTTGCCGGAATCGATGAGCGCGTAGTCGCCGAAGCCGGCCATCTCGACCAGCTCGAGGCGATTGGGCACGCCGGTGCCGATCGCCGTAGCCATCTCCTCACTGTGTTTCTGTCTTTCGCGCGCCATCGCGGCTCTATCGTCTCGTGCTTTTGTTCGCGCCGGGTCTGGCACCGATCTGGGCGCTTGGCAACTCGCCCGGCCTCAAAGCTTACCCTTATCGTGACCCGGATGCTCCCGGCGGTGCTCGCGCGTGTATTCCAAGAGCTCGGACACGCCGAACAAGAGCAACATTACGCCGCAGATCACTTCGGCCGAGGTCAGCACGCGGGCGATGTCGCTCATGGGAACGATGTCGCCGTAACCGACGGTGCTGATGGTCGCGATCGAGAGGTGGATCGCCTCCGAGAAGGTGATCGTGCGCGCAACGTCAGCGACGCGGAAATGCACCTCGCCCGAGTACTGCGACAGGATGCAAAAGAGCGAGGCGAAGACGATCACGAGCAGCGAATAGAACGTCAGAAAGGCGAAGGCCGGGATCGCCAGCCGCGACATGCGATGAAAGAACTCCTCGAACAGGAGTCCTGCATCGACCAGGAAGATCGCGACGTCGCGGCTGACCGCCAGCACGATCGCGCCGATCAGCGCCATGGCGATCAGAAACGCGAAGTCGTTGTTGATCAGCGGTGCATCGATGGCCGACAGGATGAAGGCGCCAAGCCCCACCAGAAAGACCAGCACCAGCCAGAGCATTGCGCGGTAGAGCCTGCCGCCGGCACGGATGTCGGCATGGTCGACCACTGCCTGCACCTCTTTGCGCCGCAGCCAGCATCCGAGCAGGAAGAACGCGATCGGCAGGCTGAACCCGAGCCCCGAGATCGCCGGCCCAATCAGTCCGAACAGCACCTGCATGAAGAAGGAGAAGATCGCCGCATAGAGCGCAATGAGGTTGGCGAAGGTCAGCGCGAAGAACGGAGCCTCGGGAAACAGGCCGCGGATGAGCGACGTCGCGACCGCGCCGGCAACGATGATCGCCAGGAACAATGCGTTCGCTCCGCCCGCGACCGCGATACCAACCAGCGCGACGAGTCCAAGCGACACGCCAAGCAGCACCAGCTCGTGCGTCGGCGTTGGATACCGGCTCGGGCCTATTGCCATCACTGCCTCCTGTGATCACGCAGGCCACGCGAGGCCGGCGCCCAGCTGCCACTAGTGCGTCGAGTCCGCGAGGAGATGCCAGGACGTCGCCGGGCCGTCCAGTGGACGAAATGCGCGCAAGCCTTGCGGCGATCACAAACATTGGGGAAATCCCGCGACTTGGCAGGTTCTTTACTGGGATTGGCCCGGGTGCGTCTTGCGCCGAAACGGCCGCGGCGATACCCCGGGAAACGCCCCTGCCGCGCGGCCGAATCATTCGACGGCCGGCGGGGCATCGCGACCAGATTGGGAGCAGCAATGGCTGACGAGGTGCCGCTCAGACCGGCGCGACGCGGAATCGTGCTGACGACCAGTCTGTCCTTTCTTGCAGGGATCGTCGACGTCGTCGGCTTCATCGCGCTGTTCGGGCTGTTCACCTCGCACTTCACCGGCAACTTCGTCGTCATCGGCCAGGAGCTCATCCACCATTCGTGGAAGCTCGTCATCCAGGTGATCGCGATCCCCGTGTTCATTCTCGTCGTCGCCGGTACGCGACTCGTCGTCATCCATTGCGACCGCAAAGGCTATTCGGCGTTTCTGGTGTGCTTGCTGATGCAGGCGGCCTTCCTTGCCGGATGCATGCTGCTTGGCGTTGCGTCCTCCCCCATCACCGATCCGACGGCGGTCGGACCGATCATCACCGCTCAGCTCGGCGTTGCCGCCATGGCCGTGCAGAATGCCATCAACCGGCTGATCATACCGTCTTATCCGCCCACCACAGTGATGACTACGAACCTGTCCCAATTCTCGATCGATCTGGTGGACCGGTTCCGCTCCCACGCCGTGCACCGCGCGGCGGC
>Ga0209347_1003960_pt1 | contig 16248 bp, 13 predicted proteins | sample AutmiccommuBRH23_FD_187382 | JGI IMG/M metagenome (GOLD analysis project Ga0209347, IMG submission 187382) | Deep subsurface microbial communities from Mt. Terri, Switzerland - Autotrophic microbial communities BRH/23 (SPAdes) (version 2) | ecosystem: Environmental > Aquatic > Deep subsurface >...
GCCTCAGTAGTTGTTGATTTAGGTCAGACTAAAGTTTACGGATCATCAGATCCTACGTTCACAGGAGTATTAACAGGCTTTATGCCAGCTGACGCAGTAACTGCAAGCTATGCAAGAGTATCTGGAGAAACTGTTGGGGATTATGAAATCAGTGCTACTTTATCACCAGTAGGAGTTTTAGCGAACTATGATATTACCAACACACCAGCAGACTTTGCGATTACACAAAAAGCTGCCTCAGTAGTTGTTGATTTAGGTCAGACTAAAGTTTACGGATCATCAGATCCTACGTTCACAGGAGTATTAACAGGCTTTATGCCAGCTGACGCAGTAACTGCAAGCTATGCAAGAGTATCTGGAGAAACTGTTGGGGATTATGAAATCAGTGCTACTTTATCACCAGTAGGAGTTTTAGCGAACTATGATATTACCAACACACCAGCAGACTTTGCGATTACACAAAAAACAGCGAGTGTAACACCTACCCCTATTGATAAATACTGTGGACAAACTGACCCACCATTGTCGGGAGTTTTAACAGGCTTTATTCCAGTAGACAATGTTGTCGCAGCCTACAGCAGAACAACTGGTGAAATCGCACATGGTAATTATATAATCAGTGCTGTTTTAAATCCAAATGCTGTCCTTGGTAACTATTACATCACATACAATACTGCATCATTCATAATTAATTCAATTTCTATCGATGCCAGTGCCAGCAGTACGCCTGTTCAAATAGGATCAACTGCAATTTTAAGCGCTACTGTTACTCCAAATGTTGCAGGTGTTCTTGTTACTTTCTATCTTGATGATGTCGAAATAGGTACTGACCTAACTGACAATATTGGAATTGCAAGTCTTCCAGTGAGTGATCTTGCGGTAGATGTTTACCAAGTAAAAGCTGTAGCAGGTGGCGGATGTTCAGAATCAATAGTTTACTTACCGGTTTACGACCCAAATGGTGGTTTTGTAACTGGAGGTGGATGGTTTTACTCTCTTCCAGGTAGTATGCCAAGTAATCCAACCACAGAAGGAAAAGCCAACTTCGGTTTTAATGCCAAATACAAAACAGGAAAGAACAATACCAATGAGGTGGATGGCAATACCGAATTCCAGTTCAAAGCAGGAAACTTTAATTTCAAGAGTTCTTCAAATGAGGCGATGTCACTGGTAATTTCAGGCGCAAAAGCTACGTATCGTGGCGTTGGTACCGTTAACGGAACAGGAACTCACAAGTTTATGGTTACTGCAATAGATGGAGAAATAAGCGGTGGCGGTGGTTCTGATAAATTCAGGATTAAAGTGTGGGCTCACAATTCTTCAAGCGATGTTATTTATGACAATGAATATGGAGTTGCAGAAAATGAAGATGCAAGTACCGTTATTGGCGGTGGTTCTATTGTAATTCACAAACCTAAAAGTAAAACCACTACAAGTGTCAAAGTCTCTAAATTGGATGATGCTGAATTAGAGCCATTGTTATTCAACGTCTCAGCCTATCCTAATCCATCGGCAGATTACTTTACGCTTAAACTTCAAGGTATGTTAAGTGAAGAAATGCAAAAAGTGGAAGTAAATGTATTTGATTTGTTGGGCAGACAAGTTTACACCAAACAAGGAAGTGCACAGGATTCTTATGAGTTCGGACAACAATTCCAAGTAGGTGTTTATTTGGTGACTGTGAAACAAGGAAATAATACAGCCTCTCTTAAAGTAATTAAAAAGTAAGTTGCGGATTTGTTTTCATATTTAATTTAGGATTAAGCAAATATCCCTTCAAATAATTTTGAAGGGATATTTTTTTATGTTTTTCAGAATTGTTTAAAATTGATTTAAACTATAAATGTAATCTTTAGTCTTCTTACTTTTAATATTTAACTTTTAATATTAAATATTTTACTTCCAACTTACGCCTTTCCAAATAAATTTTCCCCGCAAAAAACTTATCCTTATCTTTGCAAAATAAAATGAAATTAAGATGAAACGCGTAATTGTCGGACTTTCGGGTGGTGTGGATAGCAGTGTGGCGGCCTATTTGTTAAAGGAGCAGGGTTATGAGGTCATTGGCTTGTTTATGAAAAACTGGCACGATGATTCCGTAACCATTTCCAACGAGTGTCCGTGGTTGGAAGACAGCAACGATGCCATGTTGGTGGCCGATAAATTGGGCATTCCGTTTCAAGTGGTCGATTTAAGCGAGGAATACAAGGAACGTATTGTGGATTATATGTTCAAAGAATACGAACTTGGGCGCACGCCAAATCCGGATGTATTGTGCAACCGGGAAATTAAATTTGATGCTTTTTTGAAAATCGCTTTGGAATTGGGGGCAGATTATGTGGCAACCGGCCATTATTGCCGAAAAGGTGAGGAGTTAATTAATGGTGAAACCGTCTATAAATTGCTGGCCGGAAAGGACAAAAATAAGGACCAATCTTACTTTTTATGTCAGCTGTCGCAAGAACAATTGTCGAAAGCTTTATTTCCTATAGGAGAATTGACAAAACCTGAAGTCCGTAAAATAGCTGCCGAGCAGGATTTAATCACTGCAGAAAAGAAAGATTCTCAAGGACTGTGTTTTATAGGAAAAGTTCGTTTGCCTGAGTTTTTGCAACAAAAATTAAAACCAAAAGAAGGCGTCATCGTTCAAATACTTGAAAATTCTGAAATTTATAACAGGGAAATTCCTTCATTCAAAACAAAAGCAGCTGAATTGGCGTTTTACGCCACAAAATATAAATACCAAATTTCCGACGGAAAAATTGTGGCGAAACATCAAGGCGCGCATTATTTCACCAAAGGACAACGAAAAGGTTTGGCTGTTGGAGGAACCATTGAACCTCTGTTTGTGATTGACACCGACGTCAATGAAAATGTAATTTACACAGGCGAAGGCAAGGAACATCCCGGTTTGTACCGCAATGTATTGTTCGTTTCCAATGAAGAATTACATTGGATCAGACCGGATTTAGCGTTGAAAAATGGAGAAAATTTATCCGTTTTGGCGCGTATTCGATACCGTCAGCCGCTGGAAGAAGCGACCTTGTATAAAGTGGAAAACGGCTTGTACGTGGAATTCAAAAACAGACAATCTGCCATTACCGAAGGCCAGTTTGTGGCTTGGTATCTGAAAGACGAATTGTTAGGTTCGGGAGTAATTTCATAGGCTTAAGAGTCATTTTTCAATAAAAATGCCTATTTTCGAGTTTTAAATTTCATTATATTTTTATTGTGCGAACAAAATTGTTTTTAACACTATTATTTTTCTTTTCGCTAAATAATTTACTGGCGCAGGTTGAAGATGCCTGGGTGTTTTTTAAGGACAAACCAAGTCAGACTTCATTTATGTCTACACCTTTAACAATGTTGTCGCAACGTGCTTTAGAGCGAAGAATGCGTTACAGCATTGCACTTGATTTTAAAGATGTTCCTGCGGAATCATCTTATATTTCACAAATTAAAAACACCGCCGGAATAACGGTTAAAGCCAAATCGAAATGGCTAAACGCTTTGCATATTCAGGGAACTCAAGTGGATATTTCTAAATTATTGACTTTAAATTTTATAAGCAAAATAGAATTTGCCAATAAATCTCTAAACGCTTCGGGCAAAAATAGATATCAGGAAAAAGTTGTTAAAAAATCAAATAAATTAAATACAATAAACTTTAACTACGGAAATGCCGCCAATCAAATTGAAATGTTGAAAGGGAATGTGCTTCATGACAATAATTTTACGGGCCAAGGAATGCAAATAGCCATTATTGATGCCGGATTTCCTAATGTCGATAAATTTGCCGCTTTTAAAAGGATTCGTGACAATAACCAAATTTTAGGCGGCTATGATTTTGTGAACAGAAGCGTAAATTTTTATACAGGCAGTTCTCACGGAATGTCGGTTTTGTCGACCATAGCCGGTTATTTGGACAATCAGTTTGTTGGTACAGCGCCAGATGCGAAATTCTATTTATTCATTTCTGAAGATGCTGCGAGGGAAACCCCATTGGAAGAAAGCTTGTGGGTGGAAGCCGCTGAAAAAGCGGATAGTTTGGGAGTTGATATCATAAATACCTCTTTAGGATATACAACTTTCGACAATCAAAATTACAATTATGTATATGCGGATATGGACGGAAAAACAACCTTTATTTCCCGAGGCGCAGAAATTGCTTTTTCCCGTGGAATGATTGTGGTTAATTCGGCAGGGAATGAAGGAAATGTTTCCTGGCGTTATATTGGTGCGCCTGCCGATGCCGTTTCGGTGTTAAGCATTGGTGCCGTAAATGCATCTGGTGTTATTGCTAATTTCAGTTCTTACGGACCTACGTCCGACAATCGCGTAAAGCCCGATGTTTGCGCGCAAGGTGCAGGAGTTTATATTGTGAATGCTGCCGGAAACATTGCCACATCTAACGGAACTTCATTTTCATCACCGGTTTTAACGGGCGTTATTACCTGCTTGTGGCAAGCTTTTCCCAATAAAACCAATGCTGAAATGATTCAGATGGTGAAAGAGTCGGCGCATTTATATCTGAATCCAACCGCTCAGGAAGGTTATGGGATTCCCAATTTTGAAACTATTTTTAACTTTTTAAGTATGGAAGAAACGGATGAAATTTTGGAAGTTGTCGCTTATCCAAATCCGGCCATCACCGAATTAAAATTTAAATTTCCGAATCAGGTGACATCAATGGAATTCGTTATTTTTGATATTTTAGGCAAACGATTAAGTACGGAAAATATCACCAAATTAAATCCTGTAACAGATATCTCGAATTTAGCGCAAGGCCTGTATTTTGTGCAATTGAAATTCGATGATAAAATAAAAACGATTAAAATCATAAAAAATTAAATGGAGAATAAAATCACCAAATTGTTCAATATCCAATATCCAATAATTCAGGCCGGAATGGTCTGGAACAGCGGCTGGAGATTGGCTTCCGCAGTAAGCAATGCGGGCGGATTGGGATTAATTGGCGCAGGTTCTATGTATCCTGATGTGTTGCGTGAACACATTCAAAAATGTAAAAAAGCCACCCAAAAACCTTTTGGCGTCAATGTGCCGATGTTGTATCCAAACATTGAGGAAATTATGCAAATAATTGTGGAAGAAGGGGTTAAAATCGTATTTACTTCAGCAGGAAATCCGAAAACCTGGACGTCATTTTTAAAGGAAAAAGGAATTACCGTAGTGCACGTGGTGAGCAGTGTGGCTTTTGCGTTAAAATCGGAATTGGCTGGCGTAGATGCCGTGGTTGCGGAAGGTTTTGAGGCAGGCGGCCATAACGGACGTGAAGAAACCACCACTTTTACCTTGATTCCTATGGTTAAGGAAAAACTTAAAATTCCTTTAATCGCCGCAGGCGGCATCGCAACCGGAAGAGGCATGCTGGCGGCCATGGTATTGGGCGCCGACGGCGTTCAGATTGGAAGCCGTTTTGTGGCGAGCAATGAATCTTCGGCACATATCAATTTTAAGGAAAAAGTGGTAACTACCCAAGATGGCGATACCTTGCTGACTTTAAAAGAATTGGCGCCGGTTAGGCTGATAAAAAATAAATTTTTTAATGAGTTGCAGGATCTTTACAAACAATGTCCGACTGCCGAACAATTAAAGGAAAAATTAGGAAGATCAAGAGCCAAAAAAGGCATGTTTGATGGTGATTTGGAAGATGGTGAATTGGAAATCGGGCAAATTGCCGGATTGATACACGAAATAAAACCGGCCGATGAAATTGTAAAAGAAATTATGTCAGAATTTAACGAAGCAAAGAAATCTTTTTGTTAAATGCACCTTAGCCGTTATGCTGAACTTGGTTCAGCTTCTGCCAAATAGTAATTTCTGCCAAAGTTAATTAGTCGTATTTCTTTTTAGGCGTAGTTCCCGGTTCTTTCTTCGGCATCGGGCCTCTTAAATGAATGATCAATCCGTTTAAGAAATTGCGTAAAATTTGATCGCCAACTTCTTTGTATTTTTCGTGGTCTTCATTTCTGAAAAACGCACCCAGCTCACTTTTTGTGATGTCAAAATCGACCAGTTTGCAAATTTTCACAATATCTTCATCGCGCAATTTATGCGCTACACGAAGTTTTTTAAAAATGTCGTTGTTATTTAGTCCCATAGCTGCAAATGTACTTGTTTTTGAAATAAAAATTAAAAAAAATGGCTAAATTCTAAAAATTACGGTATATATAAAAGCTTAATTAAAATTGTTTTTGGCAGAAAGCTGCCTTAGTGATTGCAACTAAAATCCTTTTTTGAGGTTTTTTTTCGAAAAAAAGATTGCAGTGAAAAGCACGACCGCTTTTTCAGCGGTAAGGCCCAAAATAATTTCAGTATTATATTGCTGCACTTTCTTATTATTTGGCCTCGAAAATAAAATAGGCGCCATTGGCCTTACTTGGTAAAAATTAATTTTACGGCAACAAATAACATAAATACGCCAAATATTTTCCGAAGCATTCGCTGGTCAATTTGCAAGGCTATTTTTGAACCTATAAAACCGCCAATTGCAAAGAGCAAAGAAACGGTAAGCGCTATTCGCCAATCAATATTGCCGCCGGTGCCAGCGGTATGATAATTGTAAACGGCGAGAAATGTGACTGGCGGCAACATAACGGCCAGGCTTAAACCTTGCGCATTGTGTTGCGTTAAACCTAAAAACAACACAAATAAAGGAACCATAACGATGCCGCCGCCAACGCCCACCAACCCGCTTAAAATTCCGGCAGACAGCCCAATAATGATTAAAATGAGAATTGTAGTTACGGTCATTTTCATCTGTTTAAATGTTGTTTTTTATCGGCAACAGCAGCTGACTGCCTGCTGCAGTCAGGTTCGCTATTGATCGTTTTTTTTTGTTTTAAGATTTATAAGCTTGTTTTATTTTGTTTCAACAGGAATTTTAATTTGATAGGTTTTTCCGGTTTTATTTTCCAACGTATTTTCACGCAACCACGGATTGTGTAGTTTCAGGATTTTGTAATTGATACCTAAATCGATTGCATATTGGGCCAAATCGGTAATCGGTGTGCTGACTTCTACAATTTTGGTAGGTGTTGCGGTATATAAATCTTCTTGGTCAAATGCATATCCGTATTTTTCCGGATTTGACATAATTTCTTTCACGGCAACGATTCTTAGAATGTAACGTTCTGTTTCATCTCCCAAAAGCAAATCGTAATAGCTGCTCATTTTTTGTGCCTCCATTTTACTTGAAACGCCTCTGTTTCCGGCATTGTATGCGGCTGCAGCCAAGGTCCAGTTTCCAAAACGCGCTTTGGCTGATTTTAAATAATCGCAGGCCGCCTGTGTCGATTTTTCCACATGGTAGCGTTCATCAACATTAGTGCTAACTTCCAATCCGCCTTCTTTGGCGGTGCCTTCCAATATTTGCCAAAAACCTTTGGCTCCGGCTGGAGAAGTTGCGTTTAACAGCCCGCTCTCAATAACCGCTAAATATTTAAAATCATTAGGAATGCCATTTTTCTTCAAAATAGGTTCCATCATCGGGAAAAATTTATGGGCTCTTTTAAAAAGTAGCATTGTGTTGGAATGCCAGTAGGTATTAACCAACAACTCCCGGTCCAATCGTTCTTTAATATCGTCGTTTTCAGTAGGAACGCGCTCTCCTGCAAAGTCCAGTTTTTCAGGAATTTTAAGGGCTTTTATCTCGTAGGTTTCACTGGTGTTTTTATCACCTTCTTTAAGGAAATTATTGTCTTTTGAATCTGATTTTTTAGTCGCAAAAATTAGCAATGAACTTATCATTATCACCGCAATTAATCCTAAAATTTTAATTGACTTGTCCATGTTGATATTTATTTTTAAGGGTTTGTAAAGTGGCAAATTACAAATTAATTTGATGGAAACACTTTGCCAATGTTTATTTTAACATTTTATTTAAAGGAATCTGAAATTATTTTGCTGATGGTTTTTGCCTTATTAATTATCATAATATGCGTGCCTTTTTCAATCGGAATACAACCATTTATATATTTAAACGAAAAAATTGCATCATCAGTACCGTGGATGTGAAGTAAATTTTCAATTGGTTTGGTCTGTTTCCAGTGCAACACGTTGTAAATAGACCAGTTTAAGTACTTTCTGTCCCTGACGGAAAAGTATTTTTTGTATAATATTAGTCGTGTTTTAGAAGTATTCCCAAAGGCAAAAAATGAAAACATTTCAATATTTTCAACAATTTTTGAAGGAAATAATTCATAGATTTTTGTTTTTTGAATGAATTTTAAGGCTTTCGACAATTCGCTCCGACTTTTTACGCTTGAAATGATGATGGTCTTTTTAGGCTGAAGGTGTTTGCTCATTTCCTGAACCATAATTCCGCCAAATGAAACGCCTATTAAAACCGGATTTTCTTCAAGCACCAAATCGGACATTCGTTTGGCGTAAGCTTCAATGGGTTCGTGAGCCGACAATGGTAGTAGCCATTCCAAAAAATGAAGTTCAAATTCATCTGAAAATTGTAAAAATTCGAATATTTCCGGACTGGCAGCCAATCCGGGAACAAAATATATGTGGGTTTTTTGAGCTTCCATTAACTGTTTAGGATGTCTAAAATAATTGGTTTTAATCCGCTGAAGAAAAATTCAACAGCAATTACCATCACAATTAAACCCATCAAGCGCATCATTACTTTATTTCCCGTTTTGCCCATTTTTTCGGTAATTTTACTTGCGCCAACAAGTATTAGATAGGTTAAAAACAAGATAAATGCCACGGTGGTAATTAACACTATTTTTAGCGGAATTTTATCGGCGTCTTCCATCAAAATAATGGCGTTTGTAATGGCTCCGGGGCCGCAAATCATTGGAATTGCCAGCGGTGTAATGGAAATATCCTCTACATAGGCATCAATTTTGTCTTCATCGTCTGTATGTTTAAAACTGCCCAATCTTGCCTGCAGCATATCCCAACCCATCGTAAAGAAAATAACGCCCCCAACAATTCTGAAACTGTTTACGGAAATTCCGAAGAATTTAAATAAAATCTGCCCCGAAAAAGCAAAGGCAATAATGGTAAAAAATGCCACTAAAGTTGCTTTTTTAGCAGTTTGCTTTCGCCGTTGTTTGCTTAAAGTGGCGGTCATCGACATAAATATCGGCATCGTGCCCAATGGATTTATCAGCGTAAAAAACGAGGTAAAAACCAATAAGGCAAAAGGATATAAATCACTCACAATTTTTATTTTTTGATGTAAATTTAGTTGCTAAAAACGGGTTGTTTTTGCCAGTCAAAACGCACAATGCCGTCTTCATTTATTTCAGTCAATCTAATTTCATGAAGCGTATTTACCAATTCCGGATTCCAAGGCGTTTTTACTTTCACGTAATTTTCCGTAAATCCATAGATATAGCCGTCTTTATTTTCGCTTTCAAATAAAACAGTGAAATTTTTTCCTAACTGGCTTTCATAAAAAGCCCTGCATTTTTTAACCGACAAGCCCCTGAGCATTTTGCTGCGTTTGTTGCGAACATTTTGTGGCACAACACCTTCCATCTCAATAGCTTCGGTATTTGGCCTTTCAGAATAAGTGAAAACGTGCAAATACGAAATATCCAATTCATTTAAATAGTTGTAGGTTTCCAAAAACAATTCATCAGTTTCTCCCGGAAATCCGATAATCACATCAACCCCAATACACGCGTTTGGCATTTTATTTTTGATGGCTTCAACGCGACTGGTGTACGTTTCCTTTAAATAACGACGTTTCATTAATTTAAGCAAAATATCGCTGCCGCTTTGCAACGGTATGTGAAAATGCGGCACAAAACTTCTGGATTCGGCCACAAAATTGATGGTTTCTTGCTGAAGTAAATTGGGCTCTATAGATGAAATTCTGAAACGATGGATGCCTTCAACAGTATCCAAAGCTTTCACCAAGTCTAAAAAAGTATGTTCGTGTTTTTTGTTTCCAAATTCCCCTTTTCCGTAATCCCCAATGTTTACGCCAGTCAGCACAATTTCTTTAATGCCTTTTTCTGAAATTTCTCTGGCATTTTCCAATACATTTTCCAAAGTATCGCTTCGGGAAATCCCTCTTGCCAGCGGAATGGTGCAATAGGTGCATTTATAATCGCATCCGTCCTGCACCTTTAAAAAAGCACGTGTTCTGTCGCCAAAAGAGTAGGAGCCCACATAAAAATTGGCATCTTCAATTTCACAGGAATGCACTTCGCCCATGTCATTTTTAGAAAGATTGTGGATATAATCGGTGACTTTGAATTTTTCTGTGGCGCCCAAAACCAAATCAACGCCATCAACGGCAGCCAATTCCTCAGGTTTTAACTGGGCGTAACAGCCAATGGCAATTAAAAACGCTTTTTCGTTTAATTTTAAAGCGGATTTAACGATGGATTTAAATCTTTTATCGGCATTGTCCGTTACAGAACAAGTGTTAATTACGTAAATATCAGCAATTTCCTCAAATTCCACACGTTCAAAACCTTCATCTTGAAAGCTTCTGGCAATGGTGGAAGTTTCAGAAAAATTAAGTTTACACCCCAATGTGTAAAATGCGACTTTTTTTTGTGCGCTCATTCTTGTACATTTATCGGATGCAAAAGTACTGAATTATATTTTTATGACAAATGATTGCTAAAACGCCAAAACCACCTTATTACGCCGTAGTTTTTACTTCAATGAGGACTGAAGGCGATTTAGAATATGCAGAAATGGCCGATAAAATGATTGATTTGGCCGAAAAACAAGAAGGTTTTTTAGGTGTTGAATCGGCCAGAAATGAATTGGGAATTACAGTGAGCTATTGGGAAAGTTTGGAAGCCATAAAAAAATGGAAATTGCATGCAGCGCATACAGAAGCAAGAGAAAAGGGCAGAAGTATTTGGTACAAAGCATTTAAAGTTAGAATTTGTAAAGTGGAATATGAGTATGGATTTGAGAAATAGTTTTTGGTTTTTGGTTGCCTGTTTTTGGTTGCTGGTTTCGTGTTCAACAAAAGATAGGGAACAGGAACAAAATTCGGTTTTTAGATATAATGAGCACGCAAATATTACCACATTAGATCCGGCATTTTCAAAAGATTTACAAACTATTTGGGTTACGAATCAATTATTTAACGGATTGGTGCAACTGGATGACAGTTTAAATGTACAACCTGATATTGCCCATTCCTGGACCATTTCTGAGGATGGTAAAATGTATTCTTTCAATTTAAATACGGGCATAAAATTTCATAAGCATATTTTGTTTGGAAAAGATTCCACAAGATCAGTAGTGGCAAGCGATTTTGAATTCAGTTTTAATCGTTTGCTGGACCCAAAAGTGGCTTCTTCCGGGAAATGGGTGTTGGATTTTGTCGATAAATTTGAAGCCAAAAACGACAGCACTTTTGTCGTCCAATTAAAACAGCCTTTTCCGCCATTTTTAAGTTTGCTGGGTATGAAATATTGCTCTGTGGTTCCCTTTGAAGCCGTTGCGTTTTTTGGAAATACGTTTAGATCAAATCCGATTGGAACTGGGCCTTTCCAATTTAAATTGTGGGTTGAAAACACCAAATTGGTTTTCCGAAAAAACAAGGATTATCACGAAAAAGATGAAAACGGTAATCGCCTGCCTTATTTGGAGGCTGTTGCCATCACTTTTTTACCCGATAAGCAGAGTGAATTTTTACAATTTATTCAGGGAAATATTGATTTTATGAGCAGTATCGACGCATCTTACAAAGATGATTTATTAACTTCAGATGGGCAACTTAAGGAGCATTACAAAAATCAGATTGATATGGTTTCCGGACCTTATTTAAATTCAGAATATTTAGGTATTTATGTTGATGCTGCCGAGAAAGAAGTTAATTCCATTAAAATACGGAAGGCAATCAATTATGGTTTTGATCGCATAAAAATGATCAAATATTTGCGAAATGATATTGGCACACCTGCCATAAATGGTTTCATTCCTAAAGGAATGCCATCATTCAACAATATGGAAGGGTATACCTATCAGCCGGAAAAAGCGAAGGAATTGGTGCAATCGTACATCGCCGAAACCGGAAATTTAAATCCGTCAATTACCATTAGCACCAACAGCCAATATTTAGATTTGTGTGAGTATATTCAGCGTGAATTGGAGCGGACAGGGCTACGCGTGAATATTGATGTAATGCCGCCATCTACCTTAAGGCAAGCAAAAGTAAACGGACAGTTGAGTATATTTAGAGGCAGTTGGGTTGCAGATTATCCTGATGCCGAAAATTATCTATTTATATTTCACAGTAAAAATTTCTCGCCAAATGGCCCGAATTATACCCACTACAGTTCAAAAGAATTTGATGCGCTTTACGAAAAGGCGATTCAAACAACCGACAATCCAAAACGATTTATTTTATACCAGAAAATGGACAGTTTAATTATGGAATCTGCCGTTGTGATTCCTTTATATTATGATGAAGTTGTTCGGTTTTCGCAAAAAAACGTTAGTGGATTGGGAATTAACCCTGTCAATTTATTGAGTTTGAAGAGGGTGAAGAAGTCCCCCTAACCCCTGCCTCGCCGGCAGGCAGGCCCGAAGGGGGAATTTTAGCGGGAGGAAAAACGTGGAGAACAGCCAGGCCTTCCATGGAAAGGGTTTGGGACAGGAAAAAAGGTTAAAATTCTAAATACTGAATACTGAAAACTGAGTACTGAATACTCATACGCCGTTAACTCGCAAAACAATTACAATAATCAATCGAATTCTTTCACCTTGGTCAAGTTTACTAATTCTAGGACTTTGATTACTGCTGTTATAATTAATGATGACCAAAATACTCGTAAGTTTACTTTAATTTAAGCTATTTGGTTTTAACGTTTAATTAAATATCCACTACGTTTATGCATTATTTCAGCACAGTCACAAATTCGTTCAATTTAAGTGAATTTTATGTTGTTATTTTATGCTTGTTTAGTATTGTTTTCGATATGAAACGGTTAAACTGAAACAATTGAAAACGCTATTGTGGACTGTAAAATATTTATGACTATAAAAAATAAAGAGCGACTTTGAAAGAGGTTAAAATTGCATCGTTAATTGCATTAATCATTATTGTTTGGAGTTGTTCATTGGTAATGATGGGTTTTGCAATGTTATCTTAAGAGTTTAACATTAAAGAAAATAAAATCAGTTTATTAATTATTCTTAAGGGGTTGAGGATAATTCTTAATAAAAAAAACACCATTTAAAAGATGGTGTTTTCTAATTTTAAAACACCAATAATTATATATACGGTAATATTACCACTTCAAACAAATCCTTCTTATTCGAAACAGAAAATAATTTTTCAGAAAGCGGCGGTTTTCCTTCCGCGTAAGGATAAGCGGTAATTGGTTCAATGCAAAGCATATTTGGAACTTCTGTCCACAACATAAAATTGTTGAAACCTTTTGTTTTGATGGAGAGATTAATCCCTTTATTTTTGATCAATGTAATCTCTTGGTTATTTAAAACAGGATAAGCGGTTGATCCGCCATCCATTATTTTTTGTAATGACACTTCTTGGTTTTTTGATTTGCAAATTTCGGTTTTGTCGCCTGATAATTTGAACGCCGGATGGTAACCCAGCATAAAAGGCATTCCTTTTTCTGCTTCGATTTCAAAAGTAATTTTCAGGGATTCGTTAGTCAATTCATATGATTTTGTAAACCTGAAATCATAAGGCCAAGACAATTTTTCCTTGGAAGATTTTTCCGGAAATTTTGAATTTTTTATGAAGGTGTTTGCGATATACACTTTTTGGAAAACGGCAAAACTCTCACCGCTTTTCATCAAATTGTAGGTTAATTCCCGTAAAAGTCCGTGCTGATCTTGATTCGCATTGCCTTTTGGTGTTGAAACCATAAAATCATTTGCATCGGTCGGACCAATAATCGGAAACATTTCAGTATCAGAATTCCGCCATCCGGGTTGCCCTTTTTGGTGAATCAGTTCCTCTTCGTTTTTTAAAAAACTCACCAATTCGCCTTGATCAATTTTAACGATGGAATACTTGTCGGGGCTGGTTAAAATTATGCGTTCCAAAATATTTTTTTTACTGTTAATTTCATATTTCCATGATCAGACTTCAATCATTTATTTTTAACCTTTAAACATTTTCCATTTAGTTGATAATTCCCCCTTCGGGGGCTAGGGGGCCATTATTCTCCACAATATAATCCATCATTTTTTTAATCAAATGCGCTCTGTCAATGCCGCCAACATTGTGTTCATGCATTGGATACGTAAAAAAATCGATTTGCACTTTTTGTTTTACGGCTTCCTGCAACAACGTCATACTGTGTTGCGGAACCACAACCGGATCAACACTGCCGTGAATCAACAATAATTTACCATCTAAATTTTTAATGTAATTGTGAACTTTTGCTTTTTTATAACCTTCAGGGTTTTCCTGAGGCGTATCCATATAACGTTCACCGTACATCACTTCATAGTATTTCCAGTCGGTCACCGGTCCGCCGGCAACAGCCGTGGTAAAAACACCTGGATGGCGAAGCATTAAACTGGTGGTCATAAATCCGCCATAACTCCAGCCGTTAACGGCAATTCTTTTGCTGTCAACAAAATTCAGCGATTTCAAATAGTCGATTCCAGTAAGTTGGTCATCCATTTCAGCATCACCCAAATTGCGGTGAACAGCGCTTTCAAATGTGAAACCTCGGTTGTCTGAACCTCGGTTATCTAATGTAAATACAATATAATTTTCTAAGGTTGCAAATGCCACCATCCATAAATTTGAACCTGCCAGCCACGAATTTTTGACTAATTGCAAATGTGGACCACCGTAAACGTAAACCAAAACAGGATACTTTTTTGTGGCATCAAAATTGGCTGGTTTTGTGATCTTTGCATACAAATCGGTGCCGTTTTTTCCTTTCAGGTTTACAAATTCTGTAGTGCCCAAGTTGTAATCTTTTAGCGGATTTCCAGCAGTGAATATGGTTGTTGATTTCCCTTTTTTTGTATCAACAATATCAATATTTGTCGGAGTGGTTACGCTGCTGTAATTATCTATTAAATAATTGCCATTGCTGCTTAATTGGGCGGAATGCGTTCCGTTTGCAGTAGTTAGTTTGGTGTATTTTCCGGATTTTAAATTCACTTTAAACGTATGCATTTCTCTTGGATCGTTTCCTGTTCCCGTAACAAATACATTTTTCCCGCTTTCGTCAAAACCTAAAATTCCGGTCACCACCCAATTGAATTTTGTCACTTGCTTTAACAGTTTTCCTTCGGTGGTGTAGTGATATAAATTCATAAATCCGTCTCGTTCGCTAAACCATAAAAAGTTGTTGTTGCTTTTGGGTAAAAACAGGGCATCGTGCTCTGGTTCTGTCCATTTTTCATTGGTTTCTTCAAACAAGGTGTTCACTTTTTTACCTGTTGAAACGTCGTAGCGGTTGTACCAAACGTGATTTTGGCCTCTGTTAATTTCTGCTACCAACACATATTTTTCATCGGGTGTCCACGATAAATTCGTTAAATAATGTTCATCAGAAGTATTGATGTCAAGATAAACGTTTTGTTGTGTTTTAAGATTGTAAATGCCAATTTTGGCAATTTCGCTTCCTTGTCCTGCCATTGGATATTTAATGTTTGTAAGTGAGGCAGGATAAGTGGTGATGTCAACCAAAGGATAATCCGTTACATTGCTTTCGTCTTTTTGGTAAAATGCCAGATAATTTCCTTCAGGGCTCCAGAAAGTTCCTTTCACAATGCCAAATTCACTTCTGTGAATCGCTTGTCCGGACAATGTATTTTTATCTTCAATATTGGTTACTGCAATTTTTGAGTTTGAGGCAGTTGCAATAAACAAATTGTTTTCCAAGGTATAAGCAATCGCTTTGGCTTTAGCATTGTATTCTTTATTTTCAGCTGCTTCATCAAAAGAAATGGAAACGCTTTTTGATAAATTGCTATGATTAAAGGTTTCAATAAAATTTTTATAGGAGAAAACCAGCTCATTGTTGGAAATTTCCATAATTCGCGGAAATCGCGTCAAATCAGGATAGGTTTTCTGAAGATCGGAAAGGGGAATATTTTTAGTAACCTTGTTTGAAACTGCATCTGTAAAAATCAATGCATTGTCTTTTTGAAAAACGTAACTATTCGAACTATTTACCCATTTCAGGTCGTTTAATGAGGCTGGATTCAACCCTTTTTGATAGCCTAAAACGGCATCGTCCAGACTTAATGTTTTTTGTTGTGAAAATCCTAAAATAAAGGTGCCTAAAAATA
>Ga0209347_1003963_pt1 | contig 16246 bp, 12 predicted proteins | sample AutmiccommuBRH23_FD_187382 | JGI IMG/M metagenome (GOLD analysis project Ga0209347, IMG submission 187382) | Deep subsurface microbial communities from Mt. Terri, Switzerland - Autotrophic microbial communities BRH/23 (SPAdes) (version 2) | ecosystem: Environmental > Aquatic > Deep subsurface >...
AAAGTAAAAAGTTCAAGATCAAGGCGCGCAAATCCCGAGGAATGCAGCGTACTTGGTCGTACGTGAAATGACGAGGGATGCAGCGCAACGCAGATATTGGACTTTTTACGAAGCCATCATCAAGTGGGTCGACAGAATCCGCAACCCGATCACGATAAGAATAACCCCGCCGGCCATTTCCATGCGGGAGCCGACTTTTCCGCCCAGATAACGGCCCAGGCGGATGCCGGCCAGAGACATGACCCCGGTGATCACCCCGATGATGACGCTGGGATACCAGATATTGATGTTGACCATTGCCAGTGAAAACCCGACCGCCAGGGCATCGATGCTGGTGGCCACCGAGAGGAGCACCAGGGTGGCCCCCCGGGATGGGTCGGTTTTCACGGCACCGTCATCCGGTTCGAAGGCGCCGGTGATCATGCGGATCCCGACAAAAAAGAGAAGGGCGAACGCCACCCAGTGGTCGATCGCCGCAATCAGCGGGGCAATGCGGGTCCCGACAAACCAGCCGATGACCGGCATCATGAACTGGAACAGACCCACATGGAAGGAAAGGCGGAATTTCGCCCGGCCGTTATCCATCCAGCCGGAAGTCCCGGCGGCAATCGACACGGCAAAGGCGTCCATGGCCAGTGAAATGGCAATCAATATAATTTCGATAAAGCCCATGAATCCCCCTGAAGTTCGGGGGAGTTTATACACCGGATAATGCTTGGGGGCTAATGAAATCTTTAGTGGTTGACCGAACTTCAAGAAGGCGGGATGAGGGGGATAAAAATGATCCCGTCCTCTCCATGGGGTTCCCAAGCAGGAGCCTGGGAACCAGAGCGGCTTCAGATAATCGGGTAAGTTTTTAAAATATAGATAAAATTAAACAAAAATTGAAAGGAGAACGGATATGAAAGAAGTCGTCATTGTTTCCGGATGCCGGACCCCCATCGGGGCCTTCGGTGGATCGCTGAAGAATGTCATCAACCCGGTGCTCGGAAGCATCACCATGAAGGAAGCCGTCCGCCGGGCGGGGATCGACCCGGCCATCATCGACGACATCCGCTACGGCTGCTGCATGGAACCGATTGACGCCCTGAACACCACCCGGGTTGCCGCGCTTCTGGCCGGATTTCCTGACACCATTCCGGCCGTCACCATAAACCGGGTCTGTATTTCGGGGATGGAAGCCACCATTTCGGGTATGGCCATGATCCAGGCGGGGATGGCCGACGTAATCCTGGCCGGCGGCATGGAACACATGTCCGGGGTTCCCTATGTGGTCGAAGGCGCCCGGTGGGGTTGCCGCCTCCAGGACGATACCTTCAAGGATGCCATGATCCATGCCCTCCACTGCGGATCGCACATCATCCCCCACCCGGAAGACGGGCCGGTCGACGCTACCCAGGCACCCCTTTCCATGTTCGTGGGAAAACCGTACATCATGGGGCATACCACCGAGTTCATCGCCCAGCACCTGGGGATCTCCCGCGAGGAGATGGATGAAGTCGCCCTGCGGAGCCACAATAACGCCGAACGGGCGAACAACGACGGTTCCTTTGCGGATGAAATGATCCCGGTCCCGATCCCCCAGAAGCGGAAAGACCCGATCATGTTCGAAAAAGACGAGCATTTCCGGCCCGGACTGACCATGGACGATCTCCGGAAGCTCCCCCCGGCGTTCATCCCGAAAACCGGGAAGGTCACGGCCGGCAATTCCAGCGGGATCAATGATGGCTCGACCGGGCTCGTCATCATGAGCGCGGACAAGGCAAAGGAACTCGGCATCAAGCCGCTGGCGCGGATCAAGGCCACCGGCATGGGCGCCTGCCATCCCTCGGTCATGGGACTTTCCCCGGTTCCGGCAGTCAAGGACCTCTTGAAACGCAGCGGCATGAAGCTTGCGGATTTCGAGTTGATCGAGCTCAACGAAGCCTTTGCCGGACAGTACCTCGGATGCGAAAAGGAACTCGGCCTCAACCGGGAAATCACCAACGTCAACGGCTCCGGGATCGGCCTCGGCCACCCGGTGGGTAGCACCGGCGCCCGGGTGATCGTCACCCTGATGTACGCTCTTCTCAAACAGGGGAAATCGCTCGGCCTGGCGACCCTGTGCGGCGGCGGCGGCGTTTCCATGGCCACGGCGATCGAGATTGTGGAATAAACGCGGAAGCCGGAATAGGGCTTGAAAGCAAAAAACGTAGGTTGGGCTGAGCTTGCGAAGCCCAACAAAATAGATGCGCATTTCATGTTGGGCTTCGCTACGCTCAGCGCCAATCTACGGTACCCATTCCACCGCTACGTCAGTCCAACACCGTCGCGGCGAAGGGGTTTTCTCCTTCCCCCCCGGAGGGGGAAGGTCGGGATTGGGGGGTATAAAATTGATCCATTCCTTATCCCGTGGTTCCCAAGCTGGAGCTTGGGAACCAGCGACTCCGGGTTAATCGTGTAAAGTTTTGCAGGAATCAATCCACCACCACCCTCACCACCCGGGAGATCCCGCCCATGAAATGGCTTGCCCGACTCCTCACCCCCGAAGGTAATGAGCAATGGCGGATTCCGCCGGTCACCTACCACCTGATCCGGGCCGTGGACGCCCTGGCCCCGTCGTTTATCCGCCTGAGCGCCATGGAAACCCGGCTATTATCCTCCCGGCTGAAGAAGGTCCGGCTCGACCGCCCCATTTACATCTGCGGCATCGCCCGGGCCGGCACCACCATAACCCTGGAGATGATCAGCCGGCACCCGGTTGTTGGAACCCATTTCTACACCCACATGCCGGTCCCCTATCTCCCCTACTGGTGGGCAAAGATGGAGTCAACCATCCCGCTTCCCGCCATGCCGGCGGTCGAACGGGTCCACAAGGACGGGCTCATGGTCACCAAGGACAGCCCGGAGGCGGTGGAAGAGGCATTCTGGCAGAAATTTTTTCCCCATCTCCATGATGAATCCCGGGCCAACGTCCTGACCGCCCAAACGGAAAATCCCGGTTTCGAGACCTTCTACCGGGATCATATCCGGAAGCTTCTCCTGTATCAGGGGCGATCCCGGTATGCCGTCAAGAACAACTACAACCTGACCCGGCTTTCCTACCTGAAGAAACTGAACCCGGACGCCCGGTTCGTCCTGGTGATCCGTCATCCGGTGAATCATATCGCCTCGCTGATGAAGCAGCATCGGATTTTTTGCGACATGGAGGCCGAAGATCCCCGAACCGCCTGCACGATGAATATCGTGGGTCATCGCGAATTCGGCGTCAATATATCCCTGATCAACACGGGAGACGGGGAGGCAATGGAAAAGATTCAAAATGCCTGGGAAAACGGCCGGGAGGTCGTGGGGTGGGCGATCTACTGGGCATCCGTCTACCGGTTTGTCGCCGATCAGCTGGCGTCGGATCCCGCGCTGGCCAATGCCGCTCTGGTGGTTCGCTATGAAGACCTGTGCGAGAATTCCGGGGAAACCATCGACCGGATCATCGCCCACACCGGCCTTCCCGCCACGCCGTTCGGGGAAACACGGGCGGAATACGTCCGGAAGCTCTGCCAGCCCCGGTATTACCGGCCGAAATTCACCGATGCCGAAGTTGCGCTCATCCATGAGAAGACGCGTGAAACGGCCGCGCGGTTCGGGTATACGCTCTGATTGCGCGCCAGGACGCGATGAAACCGATGAGAAAGCTTTAACCACCTACCAGCCAACCCGCTGCTCCGATATCTGCATCATAACTTGACATCTTATGCATGAAATATATAGTTGATGACATAAAACGGGAGTTCAAAATGCGCACAACCATTGATTTACCGGAAGATCTGCTCAGGGAAGCGATGGATCATACCGGCATCAAAACAAAAACACAGGTCATCATCACCGCCCTGGAAGAGATGGTCCGCAGATCAAAGCTTTCGGAGCTGAAGAAATTCAAGGGGAAAGTCGATCTCGACATTAACGTGGACCAGCTCAGGGGCCGTCAATGCCGATACTAGTCGATACCTCGGTATGGGTCGATTATTTCAGAGGCGGCGAAAACGCTGGGCAGATCGACCGGCTCATCGATGAAAACCTGATTGTCACGAATGACCTGATACTGGCGGAGCTGGTGCCGTTTCTTCAAATCCGGAACCAGAATGAAATCATCGGCCTGTTATCCGTTCTGAATAAACTTGAGCTTCTCATCGATTGGAACCGGATCATCGAAGATCAATACAGGTGCCTGAAAAGCGGTGTAAATGGTGTCGGTATCCCCGACCTCATCATTGCCGGCAACGCCAGGGAAAATAACTGCGCCATCTATTCTCTGGATAACCATTTTAGCCTGATGAAAGATGTTCTCGGTCTCATGATTATGGCGGAGTAATAAGCGGTTGCGACGCCAACATCAGGACCCAATGACGCTTCAAGCGGAAAAACCCCCACCCGGATTTGTCGAATCGATCCTGCTGATGGCGCTGCTGATCTCGCTTACGGCGCTGTCAATCGACACGATGCTCCCCGCGCTTCCCGACATCGCCCGCGATCTCGGCGTGCGGCATGCCAATGATATTCAACTGATCATCCCGTTGTTGATTCTCGGCTTGTCGATCGGGCAGCTGATTTTCGGCCCCCTGTCGGACAGCATGGGGCGAAAGCCGGTGCTGATCGCCGGGGCCGCCATTTACATCGCCGGCTGCGCGCTTTGCCTGTTTGCCACCAGTTTCCCGGTCATGCTGGCCGGCCGGGTCTTGCAGGGAATCGGGGCGTCCGGGCCGCGCTCGGTGGTCATTGCCCTGATCCGGGATCAGTACGAAGGCCGGGAGATGGCCCGAATGATGTCGAGCATCATGTCGGTTTTCATTCTGATCCCGGCCGTGGCCCCGGCTATCGGCCAGGGAATCCTGATGGTCGCGAGCTGGCGGGCCATTTTCGGGTCGCTCCTTGTCCTGACCCTGATCGCCCTTGCCTGGTTTGTGAGTCGGCAGCCCGAAACCCTCCCGCCGCGGCACCGGATCCCCTTTTCCGTACGGGAGATCTCGCGGGCGTTTATCGTCGTCTTCGGCACCCGGATGACGCTCGGCTACACCATCGTGGCGGGGTTTGTGATGGGGGCGTTTCTCGGATTCCTCAATTCCGTCCAGCAGATTTTCCAGGAGATATACCGGCTCGATGGCCGGTTTCCGCTCTACTTCGCCGTACTCGCGCTCTCCCTCGGCTGCGCGTCATTCCTGAATTCCCGCATCGTCATCCGCTACGGCATGCGGACGCTGACCGATCGGGCGATGAAAACTCTTGCCGTGCTGTCGGTGGTTTATCTGTCGGTCGTTTACGCCATGGGGGGTGTATCGCCGCTCTGGATGCTGATGACCTGCCTGATGGCCGCCTTTTTCTGCATCGGGATTTTATTCGGCAACCTTAATTCGATCGCGATGAAGCCGCTGGGACATGTGGCGGGAACCGCCTCGGCCGTGGTCGGCTCGCTTTCCTCCCTGATCGCCGTCCCCCTGGCCATTGTCATCGGCCGGAGCTACAACGGCACTACCCTGCCGCTGATCACCGGTTTTGCCGTTCTGAGCGTGTTGTCGATAATGACGATGCGGTGGGCGGATGGGGAATAGAAAGATGGTTATCGGCCCGGCCGCGTGAACACACCCGCTTCAAAAAACCTTTCGAGAAACCCCAGGTGGAGCACATGCCGCTCCAGGGCATGGCCGTAGGTTTGTTCCATGTAGAGATTCTTCGGATACTCCGGCCACCGGTCATAAATCTGCCTCCAGAGGCCGGATCGCATCTGCGTCAGAAGCGTCCCGTGCGGTGAGCCGGCCCGGTATTCGCGCAGGGCCCGGATATGAATTTCACCAGGAACCGAGGCCACGCCGGCATGATTCGACTTCATGACGATGTTCCCCTTGTAGTCGACGATCATCGCATTCCCACCGCAGAGGATGAACTCCGCATCCATCTCCGGGTTCATGTAGTACGGCCCGTAATTGGGGCAGACGAGATAGTTCGCATTGTCAAAGGCCCGCGTCCGGTTCGCGCATTCCCAGTTCCCCATCATGACCATCGGCTCGGCGATGGTCATCTTGACGATCACTTCCGCTCCGAGGACGGAAAAAGCCCGGAAGGTCTCCGGGAAAAGGGTTTCCGCGCAGATCCCCACCGCAAGATTCCCGATCTCCGTCCGGGCGACCGGGTAGTAGGCTTCCAGGCGGTCGCCGTACTTTGCGGACCATTTCTCCCAGATGTCATAGGGGCTCGCCGAACCCTCGACCACGCTGATGATGTTCTTGGTATGCTTCAGGATGATCTCCCCGGTCGGCGAGATGATGAACCCCTGGTTGAAGAACCGGTCCGGCATGATGTCGGGATCGACCACCTTTGCCTGTGCGACAAGGTAAATTCCCCACTGCTGTGCCTTTTCGGCCAGGATATCCGTCTCCTTGCCGGGGATCGTGATCGCGATCTCCCGGCAGTAGCGGGCATGATCCATGTGGGAGGTTTCGTCCCACATCCCCTGGAGCGAGCCTTCCGCCAGGGCGACCAGCTTGATCGGACTTCCGCCGGCCAGGTAGGCGGTCAGCATGGCATCGTCGATCAGGCGACACTGGTTTTCCAGATTTCTCCGTATGTCCTCCTTGTTCCGGCAGCCGTATACCTTTGGCTGGAGTGCCACGGCGATGTAGGAATCGAGGCTCAGCTTCGGGCCGTGGTCGTCGGGTTGGCTCATGGGAATTTCTCCTTTTTTTGTTGGTTTGGAAAACCGATGAGGTAGAACTGTTCGGCCGATCCGTTGACTTTGTAGTTTAAATCGACGTAAAAGAAAAATATCGGTAAAAGGCGCTAACTTTTTGATGAAAGGCGCAAAAATTGGCGGAACTCACCGCATCAGTCGACTACCTCCGGTTCATCATGAATTATGCCATCCGGGCAGGGCTTGATCCGGATCGGATCTACCGGAAGGCCGGTTTTGATTCAACTGTTCTGAAACAATCGGGGGGACGGATTTCGGTCGACCGGTTCAGCGCGGTCTGGGACGCCCTGGAAGAAGTAAATCCGGACCCGGATTTCGGGCTCCACCTGGGTGAGACTGTATTCAACTTTCCGGGGCACATCCTGTTCCTCGTGATGCTGAACGCTCCCACGATTCGGGAGGCGATCGGGAAATTCCACCGATACTTCAACTTGATGGCCGACTTCACTTCTCCCGGTTTTTCGGCCGGCAACGACTTGGCCACCCTGTCGATCCGGTTCCACACCCTCCAATTTGTTGCGACACGGCAGGTCAATGAAGGAATTCTGTCGGCATATGCCGCGGTGCTGAAGCGGATTTCGGAAAACCGGATCATATTTGAAGAGGTCTCCTTCGTTCATCCGCAGCCGGCGGACATCTCCGGGCACAACCGGATTTTCGGCGCCCCCCTCCTTTTTGGCCAGCCGGAAAACCGGCTGGTTTTCAAAAGCGAATACTTGTCGCTCCCGGTGCTTCTTTCGGACAGGGAAATCCTTGAGACGCTCGAACGGATGGCCGGAAAACTCCAGGAGCGGCTGTACACCCTCGGCCCCTGGAGCGACAGGGTGAGCCGGATATTGATCGATCTGAAGGAAGGGACAAAGCCCGAAATCGGAACGGTTGCCCGGAAACTGGCGGTCAGCGCCCGTAACCTGCAGAACCGGTTAAGGGAAGAAGGGACCACATACCAGAAACTGGCTGACGAGATCCGGAAGGAAAAAGCGGTCGGATTCCTGGAAAATGACAATATCCCGATCAGTGAAATCGGTTTTCTCCTCGGCTATGCCGAGCAGAGCGTCTTTACCAGGGCGTTCAAACGGTGGGTCGGATTGACGCCGGGCCAATACCGGGTCCGCTTGAAACAGGATCGGAATCCTTGTTAAACACGAATTTGGGAATGGCGAAGATTCGAAGATTCAAAACGCGGACTGTGATGAATGCATGGATGGGGAAAAAGATCGTATACAGCAGGATGGGTAAGAATATTCCGAAATGCTCCCTTCATGTCGAATGACTTTGATGGCATTGAAATAGATAGTGAATTAAGGGCTTCGCTGGGAAGATAATAAGATAACCTTTCCTATTTCGGCAAAAATTCCTCCATGTTTGACCCATCTTTTGAGAGGGCTTCCACGATGGTGGCGAACAGCGGGTCGGCCATCCACTGCCGGGCTTCCCGGGTATTCGGATTTTTTAGGGCTCTCAGTATCGTGATGAGGGTTTCCGAAGTCTCGACGCCCTCCTGGTAAAGCTGATCGCAGATGAGCTCCAGGACCTCTGGCTTGACGTTTTCCTTGCCGGCCAATTTTACATGATCGTGAATCAATTTCAGGTAGAGCCGGCGCACTTCATTGGTTTCGTGCCGTTTGCATATTAGCTGGATCCAGTAGCGGAGGAGTATTTTCAGGTCCGGGGTCTCCTCTGGCTGGCCGAGCGCATCGAGAAGAGCTGCGGTAAGATAGAATTCCAGCCGTTTGGCTTCCGGCTGGGATAGTTCATCCGAAGACAGAATCTTGTCGGCTTCGGAGGTCACGGCGGCGAATTTCCCCAGGAGAAGCATGCGGGTCAGGGATTCCAAGCGGTCTGCCGGGGATGCAATTTCATCGATCAGGATGGCAAGGGTCTTTGCTGGGTCGAATGCCTTTTCAGCGATTTGGCGGTAGTTGGCAAAATTTCCAAGAGTGAAGAGCGGTAGTTCCGGTGTCGATTCTAAATATTTTGCGAAAGCATCGTAAGATTCAATTTGTTTACCTAAATCTGCACAACAAATGCTGATAAAAAGCCAAGCTTCATAATGATCTTCCGAACAAATTTCGATGGCTTTGTGGAAGCACTCCTGTGATTCCCGCCGATCTCCTAAAGAATAATAGCTAAACCCCATATTAAACCATGCTGCATCTTCATCAGGTTTGATCGCCACCGTTCTCCTATAATTCCGTATTGCTTCCAGATGTTCGCCCAAGGCAGCCTTTCCTCCCGCTACTGCAAGATAACCGAAAAAATTTCCATCATCCTTTTTAATCATTTTTTCGCCTAGTCCGATCAATTCTTTCCAATCGGATCTATCGATCGCCTTGATACATTCTTGAATGATCGCAGTCAACTCCTCCTGCTCTTCCCGTTTCATTTTATTCAGAAGGATTCCCAAGCCGTGGCAAAAACGTTCGTCGCCAGCTAATTGCAGGGATTGAGCGTACAGGCGGCCCATATCGGCGTTCGTGGCGGCGTAGCGCTCATAACGTGCAGCTATTTCCTCCCGGTCGAGCAAAATGACCACCAGCTCTGCCATACACAGGACATCCGATTCCTCGATGCTCCGGGTGCGGAGCCGGTACCAGATCCGGAAAAAATAGTCGCGCAGGACGTAAAAGGTTTCTTTCTTTTTGATGCCTTCGGCGGACAGCGGGATTTCCCGCACCCACCCCTCGGCCGCCAGCCGCTTGAGTTGTTCAGCCACCGACCGGAGGTCCTCGTTTATGTTCTCGGCGATTTCACCGGCGCTCTGGGCCGGTGCGCCGATGGCGAGAGCATTCAGGATCTTGCGGCGCTGGCTCGACTCGTCGCGGGTTTTATCGAGGAAATAAGGGGTCAGTTCCGTCACCCGCCCGAGAAGCAGATCGACACTGAGCGTTTCCTGGTCCCGAAGAAGTTCGTAAAGGAAAAGGATCAGCCTCGGGTTGCCGCCAGTGAGGATTTGGTAAACATAAATATAGGGGCGGTTCCGCCGGATCTTTTCCTCCATCCCCGAATCCTTCCGGGTTCCAGCCAATGCTCGCAGGAAATCGATAATTCCTTGCTTGTCGAGGTTCTCTATGCACCGGATTCGGAAAAACCGGTAAAATGGCGCGCCGTAATTTTCGATCTCACCGAAAACGGTCAATGCCGTTCCGATGATGATGAACACCTCCGGATGTTCATGGAAAAAGCCGCGAAGCAGCTTGAGGTCGTCTTCACTGAGCTGATTTTGGAAAAGATATTGGAGGTTTTCCAGCATCAGGATCATCGGCCGGCCCAGGTGCTCCCTCAGGGACCGCAGTTGTTCGAACAATGCGGCTGTCTGGTTGTATTTGAAATCCCGTTTCTGTTTCAGGCTGCCGCGCGCACGGGTTTTTTTGATTTCATTTACCGATGTGGAAATCGCATGGGGAATCTCTCCGGCAGCGGCGCTCTTGAACACGTGATCAAAAACCGCCAAGAGAAAATCATAGAGCGAGTCCACTTGGAAAAGCTCTTCCGGAAACAAAACGGGGAACCATGTCCTGGAAAGAACCGGGTCCTTCCGGACATGGTGGTACAGGAGCGTCAGGAGGTGGCTTTTCCCGGCCCCCCGAGGACCGGTAACAACCCAGGACTGCGGGCTTACCGTTCCGCCGAGTGCCGGTTTCAGGTACGCAGCCAGTTCGTCGAACAGGTCGCGGCCGCAGATAAAGGTGCTTTCCAGTTCTTCGGATGGTTTTATTCGGGGGTCGTATTTGTGATCGATCATCGGTTATCGCTCCCAGTCATAGTTGTTGCGCCACCAGTCCGCCAGAAGCGGAGAGACGAAACTGTATTGACCATCCCGCCGGATGATGTAGCATTCATCCATCAGCCGTTTCAGTGTCCGGTGGATTCCTTCTCTGTCCGGCAGAATTTCCGCGATATATGGAAACAGGTCATCAAAGCTCATGGGACCGGTGCTAAGATTGGCAAGTACCTTGGCGGTCGTCTTGAAGTCGGTCAAATTCAGGTGAACCTTAAGCCGATTGTGCAGGTCGGAGAACTCTTTCTGCTGTCTGTCCGTTATTTCACAATAAATCCCCTGCAAGTGGTCCGAATCCGATACGATTGCGCCGGAGGGAATTTTGCAGGTCAGGCAGTCCGCGAATAATTGGACATAAAAGGGAATGCCGTCCGCCAGCTTTCCAAGGGCGAACGCCATTGCCGAGTCCCCCAGAGTAATGTTGCGGCTTTCCAGCAGGTTGGACAGGAGTTCCTCCACCTCGGAAGGGGAGAGGGGATTGATTTGGACGTCGATAAGGTCGTTGATCAGGCGGGTGAAATTTAACGATTCGACGGTGGAAATGATATTTATTGAACCCGTGATGATGAAACGGGCTTTTTCCTCCTGCCGTAACCGCCGCAGCCATTCCAGGAAGAACTGAACGTGTCCTTCTTCCCCGGCCAGCTTCAGGATGAAATCCGAAAATTCATCAAAGGCCAGAATCAGGTTCTCTGCGTGGAGGTCCGCCAGAACAGCTTCCATCGCATCGGTCAGGTCTTTTATTTCAACCGGGATCTGCCCGGGCTTAAAGCGGAACCCTTTGACTTCAATTTCTGAAATGATCCGGGAAAATGTATTCCATTGTTCGGCCAGGCTCTTTTTGTTTTTGATCTGGTTTGGAAATTCCCGTGCGATCTCCTTCTTCAAATCCCGGCAAAGATCGGCGATTCCCCGCCGGCCCTCCAGATCAAAATAGATGAAGCGGTAGTGATCTCGATTGCGCCGGATGCATTCCTTGACCAGGCTGCTCTTCCCGATACGGCGCGGCCCCGGTATAAAAAGGCTGCCGCGCCCGGACCCGAGCATTTCCTCCATCCGTTGCAACTCCCTTATCCTGCCATAGAAAGCGTCCCCTGTAACCGCATGTCCCGTGCTGATTTTCATGGCTTCTCCTTTAGGTCAACAAGGTTTAACATGATAATTCTGATTACATCAACGGAATTGTTGAGTCAACATTTTTGTTGATTACAGTTGATGACGAGTTCCGTCCAGCAGCAGGAAACATCATGGGAGTTTGAAAACAGTCCCGTTCCCCGGCAAACATCCCCGATCCGACTTATTATTTAAACCAATAAGGAGGATTACCATGCCCGTATCCGGATACATCAAAGCTTTTATCATCTTTCTGTTCCTCGCCCTGCCGGCATCCGCTCCCGGCGCCGAGCTGTTCACCGACGTCACGGAAACCCGGCTGGAGAACGGTCTCAAGCTGATCCTGCTTGAAAACCACACGGCGCCGGTGATCACCTTCCAGGTCTGGTACCACGCCGGGGCCCGGCGGGAGGCCTGGGGGAAGACCGGACTGGCCCATGTGTTCGAGCACATGATGTTCAAGGGGACCAAAAACTACAGCGGCGAGGAGTTCACCCGGATCATCCAGAGCAACGGCGGTAATTACAACGCCTTCACGGCCCACGATTTTGCCGGGTATTACGAAAACCTCGGGGCCGACCGGGTTGAAATCGCCATCGAACTCGAAGCCGACCGGATGCGGAACGTCGTGATGCAGCCGGACGAATTCAAGACCGAGGTGAACGTGGTGATGGAGGAGCGGCGGACCCGGGTCGACGACGATCCCCGCGGCTACCTTCATGAACAGGTCCGGGCCGTCGCCTTCCAGGCCCAGCCGTACCACTGGCCGATCATCGGGTGGATCAACGACCTGGAGCGGCTCACGGTCGAGGACGCGCGCGCCTATTACGACACCTATTATTCTCCCGCGAACGCTTTTGTTGTGGCGGTCGGCGATTTCAGGACGGATGAGATTATCCGGAAAATTGACCGGCATTTCGGGAAAATCGCATCCGGGAAGTCGCCGCCGGTCCTCCATTACCGCGATCCGCCCCAGACCGGCGAGCGGCGGGTCGACGTCAACGCCTTTGCCGAACTTCCGAGCGTGCTCATCGGGTACCACGTGCCGAACCTTCACGACCCGGACGCCTATGTCCTCGAAGTGATCGCCGCTGTTCTGTCCGCCGGGAAAAGTTCCCGGCTTTACCGGAACCTGGTCCTGGAGCGGCTCGCCCTGTCGGCATCGGCCCAAAATCCGCTCCTGTCGGTAGACCCGGACCTTTTTTACCTGTCGGCCGAACCGCTCCCCGGGAAAACGCCGGAGCAGGTCGAAGCGGCCCTGGATCGGGAAACCGCCCGCCTCCGGAACGAAGCGGTCGACGGCGAGGAACTGCAGAGAGCGAAAAACCAGCTGGAGACAGGCTTCATTTACGGGCAGGACTCGATGTTTTACCAGGGGATGCTGCTGGCCTATCATGAAATCGCCGACAAATGGCAGCGGATAAGGGATTATATCCCGGCGATCCGAAAGGTGACGGCCGAGGATGTCCGGCGGGTCGCCAATGCGTATCTCCGTCCGGAACAGCGGACAGTCGGGTTTCTTCGGCCGAAAGCGGCCAACGCGGGTGACGGCCGTCCCGCGGGAACACCGGCCGGCGGGGAGGAGGCGAAATGAACGGCAATCGGATGAAAACGGCACTAATTCGGATCTTTCTTGGCGTAACCATTCTTCTGCTTGCCGGTTACGGGGAATCGCCGGCGGCCATCCCCCGGGTCACGCGGATGGTCCTGAATGAAAATCAAATGACGGTCCTGTTCGCGGAGCAGCACACGCTCCCCTTCGTCACCTTCAACCTTCTGATTGATGCCGGGGCCTGGCGGGACCCGGAAGGAAAGGGGGGGCTGGCGAACCTGGCCGCCGAAGCGATCCTCCTGGGGACCAAGGACCGCGACTTCGACGCGATCAACCGGGAACTCGATTTTCTGGGGGCCGAACTCTCCACCGAGTGCGGCCGCGATTTCGTGACCGTCACCCTCCGGGTGCTCAAAAAGAACCTCGACCAGGGGCTTGCCCTGTTTTTTGACGTGTTGTTCAACCCGGCCTTCCCCCCGGAACAGGTGGAACGCAAGCTCCGGGAAATCGAGGCAGGGGTGCGGTCCCTCCAGGATCAGCCGGAAGAGGTCGCCGAGCGCAATTTCATCCAGGCCTTGTTCCGGGAAAACCCGTACGGGCATCCGGTGGAGGGAACGACCGAATCGCTCGCCCGCATTGCGCCGGAAGATGCCGCGCGGTTTTACCGGGAGACCTGGCAGCCGGGAAACGCGGTTCTGGCGGTCGTCGGAGACCTGACCCAGGAAGAACTCGAATCGGCGGTCCTCTCCCGGATGCGGAAATGGCCTTCCGGAAAAATCGCCGAAAAGCGGTTTAAAACCATCTTCGTCGAATCGCCGGAACCGGTCCGGGTCGACCGGCCGATATCCCAGGCGACCGTTATCCTTGGCCATCCCGGAATCGAACGGTCCCACCCGGATTATTACGCCGTTTCCGTGATGAATCAGGTCCTCGGGGGCGGCGGGTTCACCTCCCGGCTCATGAAGGAAATCCGTGTGAAGCGCGGGCTCGCCTACGCGACCGTCAGCTTTTTCGTCCCGGGCAAATTTCCCGGCTCGTTCCAGATCCTCCTCCAGACCAAGAACAGCACGGCCACCGAGGCGATCCGGATCGCCCTGGACGAGATGCGGAAGATGAAAACGGCGCCACCGACCGACCCTGAAATCGAAACCGCGAAGAACTACCTGATCGGCAGCTTTCCCATGCGGTTCGACACCCAGGCCGAGCTGTCGGAAGTCCTGGTGCAGGTCGAATATTACGGGTTAGGGCTCGATTATTTCGAGAAATATCCCGACTACATCCGGGCGATCGACCGGCAGGCCGTCCACCGGGCCGCTGAAAAATACCTGATGCCCGACCGGGTGATTTCGAGTATCGTGGCGGACATGGGGAAAACGGATTTGGGAAAATGATAAGTAATTGATTTTGATGAACTCGTAAAAAGTCGGTTTCTGATGGCAACGTAAAAAGCTCCACCAAATCTTATAAAATTGGCAAGACGCGCGAAAATTCCGAGGAATGAGGCGTACTTGTCGTACGCCGTAGTGACGAGGGATGAAGCGCAACGCAGAAGTTGGACTTTTTACGTTGCCATCAACTTACTTCGGAAGCAAAGGGGAGAAACATGGGCAACTTCAAGGAATACAGCCAATACGATGCCATGGGGCTGGCCGAACTCGTAAAGAAGGGCGACGTCACGGCGGCGGAGCTTTGCGAGGAGGCGATCGATCGGATCGAAAAAGTCAACCCGGCTCTTAACGCCGTGGTGACCCCCATGTACGATATTGCCAGGAAAACGGCCGGGCAACCGTTGCCGGAAGGGCCGTTCGCCGGGGTCCCCTTCCTGCTCAAGGATTTGATGTACGCCTATGCCGGCGTCCCCATGACCAGCGGGTCGAAGGGGTACCGGAATCATGTGCCGGAATTCGACAGCGAAATGGTCCGTCGATACAAGCGGGCCGGGCTGAATGTCCTTGGCAAGACCAACACCCCGGAATTCGGCCTGATGGCCATCACGGAACCGGAACTCTTCGGCCCCTGCCGCAATCCCTGGAACACGGACCGGACGCCGGGCGGCTCCAGCGGCGGCACCGCCGCCGCCGTGGCATCAGGAATGATGCCGATGGCGGCCGGCGGCGACGGTGGTGGATCGATCCGCATCCCGTCGGCATACTGCGGTCTTTTCGGCTTGAAGCAGTCCCGGGGGCGCAACCCGGCCGGGCCGCATCATGGCCGACCCTGGCAGGGCGCGGTGCAGGAACATGTGCTCACCCGATCCGTTCGGGACAGCGCCGCCATGCTCGATGTCACCCACGGCCCGGATATCGGCGCACCGTATGTGATCAAACCGCCCGAGCGGCCTTACCTGGAGGAGGTCGACACTTCTCCCGGCTCTTTGAAGATCGGGTTTTCCACTGCATCCCCCATCGGGACCAAGGTCGATACGGAATGCGTCCGGACGATTGAAAATACAGCCCGCCTCCTTGAAGAACTGGGGCACCGGGTAGAGGAACGGGCACCCAAGGTCGACGGAAAAGCATTGGCCACGTCGTACCTGACCATGTATTTCGGTGAAATGGCGGCCGACATCAAGGAGATGGAGACTGTGCTGGGGCGGAAAGTAACCCTTTCGGATGTGGAACCGGTCACGTATACGCTCGGCCTGCTGGGGCGGGCCTTTTCCGCCGGGGATTTCGTTGAGGCGATGCGCTGCTGGGATCAGGCCACGCGCCGAATGGGGTGTTTCTTCGAGGAATTCGATCTCTACCTGACGCCGACAACCGCACATCCCCCGGCACGGATCGGTGAACTGCAGCCCACCGTGGCGGAAAAAGCGCTGATGAAGGTAGTTAACCGGCTCGGGCTGGGCGGACTGCTGAAAGCGTCGGGAATCGTGGAACAACTGGCGGAAAAAAGCCTGGAACGGACCCCTTTCACCCAGGTGGCGAACCTGTGCGGATTGCCGGCCATGTCCGTGCCGCTCTGCTGGGGTCCGGACGGATTGCCATGCGGCGCGCAGTTCATTGCGCCGTCCGGGGATGAAGCCACCTTGTTCCGGCTGGCAGGGCAGCTGGAACAAGCCCGCCCCTGGTGCGATAGAAAA
>Ga0209347_1003964_pt1 | contig 16242 bp, 14 predicted proteins | sample AutmiccommuBRH23_FD_187382 | JGI IMG/M metagenome (GOLD analysis project Ga0209347, IMG submission 187382) | Deep subsurface microbial communities from Mt. Terri, Switzerland - Autotrophic microbial communities BRH/23 (SPAdes) (version 2) | ecosystem: Environmental > Aquatic > Deep subsurface >...
CGACGTGCTCACCTCCCTGCCTTGGGGTCGGTACTCGGAAGACAAGCTCGACCTGGAGCGCGCGCGGGCGATCCTGGACCGTGACCACGATGCGCTGGGCGACGTGAAGGATCGCATCATCGAGTTTTTGGCCGTGGGCGTGTTCCGCAAGGAAATCGCCGGCTCCATCCTGCTGCTGGTGGGGCCGCCCGGGGTGGGCAAGACCTCCATAGGTCGCTCCGTGGCCGAGACCCTGGGGCGCAAGTTCTACCGCTTCAGCCTGGGCGGCATGCGCGACGAGGCCGAGATCAAGGGCCACCGGCGCACCTACATCGGCGCGCAGCCGGGCAAGTTCATCCAGGCGATCAAGGAGAGCGGTGTGGCCAACCCGGTGATCATGCTCGACGAGATCGACAAGGTGGGCGCCTCCTTCCGCGGCGACCCGGCCTCGGCGTTGCTGGAGGTGCTCGATCCGGAGCAGAACAGCGATTTTCTCGATCATTACCTGGACGTGCGCTTCGACCTGTCGAAGGTGCTGTTCATCTGCACCGCCAATCAGCTCGACACCATTCCCGCTCCGCTGCTCGACCGCATGGAGATCATTCGCTTGGCGGGCTATATCACCGAGGAGAAGCTCGCCATCGCCCGGCACCATCTGTGGCCGCGGCAGTTGGAGCGCGCGGGGGTGAAATCGAAGCAGCTCAAGATCACCGACGCCGCCCTGCGCCGCCTGATCGAGGGCTACGCTCGCGAGGCCGGGGTGCGCGGCCTGGAGAAGCAGCTCGGGCGCATCGTACGCAAGGCCGTGGTGCAGCTGCTGGGCGGCGCCAAGGAGCCGATCCGCATCGGCAACAAGGAGCTGGAGCAGTACCTGGGGGCGCCCATGTTCCGGCCGGAAAAGCCCATCCGCGGCGTCGGCGTGGTGACGGGCCTCGCCTGGACCGCCATGGGCGGCGCCACCCTGACGGTGGAGGCGACGCTGGTGCACAGCAAGAACCGCGGCTTCAAGCTCACGGGCAAGCTCGGTGAGGTGATGCGTGAGTCGGCGGAGATCGCCTACAGCTACGTGGCCGCACACCTGAAGGAGTTCGAGGGCGATCCGCAGTTCTTCGACCGCGCCTTCGTGCACCTGCACGTACCCGAGGGGGCCACGCCCAAGGATGGCCCGTCCGCCGGCATCACCATGGCCACCGGGCTGCTGTCCCTGGCACGTAACGAGCGCATCAAACGCCACCTGTCGATGACCGGCGAGCTCACCCTCACCGGCCAGGTGCTGGCCGTGGGCGGTATCCGCGAGAAGGTCATTGCCGCGCGCCGCTCCAAGATTTTCGAGCTGATCCTTCCCGAGGCCAACGAGCGGGACTTCGACGAGCTCCCCGAGCACATCCGCGAGGGTATGCGGGTGAATTTCGTGTCGCACTACCGCGACGTCAAGCGCATCGTCTTCGATCCGCCCGGCGGTTGACCCATGGATCCGCAGTTCTGGCGCGACCGTTGGCGGCGCGGCGAGACCGCGTGGCACCGGGACGACATCAATCCCCACCTGCAGGAGCATTGGCATCGGCTGCACGTGCGGCAGGACAGTGAAGTGTTCGTCCCCCTGTGCGGCAAGACGAGGGATCTGCTGTGGCTCGCGGGCGAGGGCCACCGGGTGCTGGGCGTGGAGATCAGCGAACTGGCCGTAGCGGCGTTCTTCGAGGAGAACGACCTGCAGCCGACCCGCACGCGGGAGGGCGCCCTGGAGCGCTGGCAGGACGGCGCGATCGGCATTCTGGTCGGCGATTTCTTTTCCCTGACCGCCGCGCCGCTGGCGACCGTCGGCGCGGTGTACGACCGCGCTTCCCTGGTGGCGTTACCGCCCGACCTGCGCGCCCGCTATGTCCGGCACCTGCAGGCGCTGCTTCCCCAGCATCCGCCCACGTTGCTGATCACGCTGGAGTACGATCAGGGTGACATGCAGGGGCCGCCGTTTTCCGTCCACGAAGACGAAGTGCGAGCGCTGTATGAACCGGCCTATCGCGTCGAGGCGATCGCCACTCACGATGTCCTGGCGCAAAGCGCCCGGTTTCGCGAGCGGGGCTTGAAGCGGCTGGTGGAGCGGGTGTATCGACTGGGCGGCGCGAGAACCGGTGGCTGAGTGGCGCCGCGGGTTTGCGGCGGTTTTGCGAACTCATATTGCCCGCAAGCTGTCCCTTTCCTTCAGTCCCCCTCATCCTGTCCTTCTCCCCTCGGGGAGAAGGGACCCTTCGATGGGGGGCGTGCACGTGCCGGGCGTTGGGACTCTTCGACGGGCTTGAGAGGGGAGAAGGGACCCTTCGATGGGCTTCGGCGTGCACGTGCCGGCCGCGCAGATGCGTAAGGCATTGCTGCAAGTTGGAACCTGCGTTTCTCCCTCTCCCTCTGGGACTTGTGCCTCGAAGGGATAGAGGGTCGGGGTGAGGGTGAGCGATAGGACCTGGTTCCCACGGTCATGCGGCTGCCGCGGCTTCGACTGGTCGGGCGTGCACCGGACGGGCGCCGGGAGAACCGGGCGCGGCGCAAGTCGGGGCTCGGGCCGCCGACCACGCGGTTTCCCCCGCGCACCTCCCCACGGGCCGAATAGACGGATATCATGTCGGCTCCCATGCCGATGGACCTTCCCTGTCCGGTCACGCGTTTCGTGCTCGCAGAGCGCAGGCCCGCAACTGCCGCCCGTGGACGGTGCAGACCGTGATCATCCACGTGGACATGGATGCCTTCTATGCATCCGTGGAAATCCGCGAGCGTCCGGAACTGGCAGACCGACCGGTGGTGGTGGGCGGCTCGGCGGATGCGCGGGGAGTGGTGGCGGCGGCCAGTTATGCCGCCCGGCGGTTCGGCATTCACAGTGCCATGCCCATGGCGCGCGCCCGGCGCCTCTGCCCGGCGCTGGTCATCCTGCCGGTACGCATGAGCCACTATGCCGAGGTCTCCGGCCGCATTCGGGCGATCTTCGAGCGCTACACGCCGCTGATCGAGCCCCTGTCTCTGGATGAGGCGTTTCTCGACGCGCGCACCTCCGAGCGCCTGTTCGGTCCGGTGCAGACCATCGCCCGCCGCATCCAGGACGACATCGCCAGTGAGCTCGACCTCGACGCCTCCGTCGGTGTGGCGCCCAACAAGTTCCTCGCCAAGATCGCCTCGGACCTGCGCAAACCCCGGGGCTTCGTGATGGTGGCGCCCGAGCGGGTGCAGGCGTTCCTCGACCCGCTGCCGGTGTCGCGCCTGTGGGGCGTGGGCAAAGTCACCGGCGGATTGTTGCAGGACGAAGGCATCACCACCATCGCCGAGCTGCGCCGGTGCTCGGAGGAGTATCTGGTGGCGCGCTTCGGAGCCGGTGGCGCCCATCTGTGGCAGCTGGCTCACGGCATCGACGACCGCCCGGTCGTGCCCGAGCGGGAGGCCAAGTCCCTGTCCCACGAAACGACGTTCGAGACCGATCTCACCGAACGGGCGGTGCTGCGCCAATGGCTGCTGCACTTGACCGAGGCGGTGGCGCAGCGCCTGCGCCAGGCCGCGCTGACCGCCCGCACCGTGACCCTGAAGGTGCGCTACCGTGACTTCACCACGGTCACTCGGGCGCACACCCTGGAGCAGCCCACGGATGCTACCGGCGAGCTGTGGCGCGCGGCCCAGGCGCTGTTCGATACCCGTCTGCCGCGGACGTTGCCGCCGGTGCGGCTGCTGGGCATGGGGGTCAGCGGCCTGGCCGAGCCGCCGCCGCGGCAGCCGGATCTGTTCGACGACGCCGCCGGGCAGCGGGCCCGCGCCGTGGACGACGTGGCCGACCGGATTCGCGCCCGCTTCGGCCGCGCGGCCGTGCGCCGCGGCGTGGCCCCGAAGGGCGAGTAATGCGCTCCGGCCGCAGCGGACAGCCGGTGGGCTATCTGGGCGTGGACCCCACCAGCCGCTACGGCGCGCGGCCGCGCGCCCTGGACGTCTGCAGCCTGGTGGCAGGCGCCGGCAACCAGTGGCACGCGTGGTTCTGGACCTGGGAGTGGGCGCCGGGGCCGGACGCGATCGTCGTGGAAGCGATCCTCCCCGAGCTAAAGCAGGCGCGCTGCGTCATGATCGACGGCCCCCAGGCGCTCGCGGCCCCGGGCCGTCGGCTGCGGGTCAGTGAGCGCCAGTGCCGGGCCGCCGGCAAGACGCCGGACCGGCTGCCGCCCGCGGACCTGCGTCCCTACGGTGGTTTCATCCGATCGTCCGTGGAGCTGTTCGCAGCGCTGCATGGCGCCGGGCTGGCACTGAGCCCGGCGGCGGTGGTGGGCGGCGTGAACGAGTTCTACCCCGGCGACGGTTGGCGCCGGCTGACGGGTCGCCGCCTGCCGGTGAAAACCAGCGCGGTGGGGCGCAAGCTGCGCCAGGACTGGCTGCGCCGCTTCGGCGTGCGGTTCGCGGGCACCGTCAATCACGATCAGCTGGACGCTTGTCTGGGGGCACTGCTGGGCGCGGCCGCGGACGGGCATGTCGCGGGTCTGGGGGTCGCCCGGCTGGGTGCGCCGCTGCGGGTCGACCGCACCGGCGTGCTGCGGGAAGGGCCGATCGTGGTGCCCTGCCGGGCCGAGGACGGCGCTCCGAAATCGGGGGTGGTGGCCGTCCGCGCTCGATAGCGGTGGCATTGCCGCGGCTGCCGTTAGCCCTGCCCAGGGCCTGCCGTGTCTCGCGCCACAGAGCGCGCCGTGCGGGCCGATCGGCCCCCGTTCCCACGGCACAGATCGTGCATTCCCCTGGTCCAATGACGGGAATGTGACACCCATAGTGCTGAACTTTTTCCGCAAGACATCCGGTCGTGCCGGACTCGTCGGTGTGAGCGTGTCCGCCGACGGTCTGGCGCTCGCCCATGTCCGCCGGGGGGGCGACCGGCCGCGGCTGCAGACGCTGACGGTCGAGCCTTGCACGCCGGCGGAGCGCGGGCCGTGCCTCAGCCGCCAGGTGGAACGCCACGGGTTGAAAGGGACGCCCTGCGTGCTGGCCATGGAGCCGGGCAGCTATTCGCTGTTGCAGGTGGAATCCCCCGACGTGCAGCCGGATGAGCTGCGCGCCGCCATCCGTTGGCGCATCAAGGATCTGATCGATTACCACCTGGACGATGCCGTCGTGGACGTGTTCGACATTCCCGGCCAGAACCAGCGCGGGCGCCCGCGCATGATGTACGCCGTCAGTGCGCGGGCAGCGGAGATCCGCAGTCGCATCGAGTTGATGCGCAGCGCCGGTCTCGAGCCCCAGGCGGTGGACATCGGTGAGCTGGCCCTGCGCAACGTCGCCGCGTTGCTCCCCGAGGAGAGCTCGGCGCTGCTGTATCTGACCGCCGACGAGGGCCTGATCACCCTGCAGCACAAGGGCGAGCTGTGTCTGGCGCGCACGCTGGACATGAGCGCGGCACGGCTGCAGGCCGCCGCCGACGGGACCACCGGGTTCGACGGTTCGGCCGTCGCCCGGCAGTGGGAACAGCTGGCCCTGGAGGTGCAGCGCTCCCTGGATTACTTCGACAGCGTATTCTCCCTGCCGCCGGTCGGTGCCCTGGTGCTGGCGCCCACGGAGCCGCCGACCGTCGATCTGCCGGCGTATCTGAATGCCAACCTGGCGGTGGCGGCGCGGCGGCTCGACCTTGGCAGCGCGCTCGGGCGTGACGTGCCCCTGGAGGACGACGTTACCGCCCGCGCCCTGCTCGCGGTCGGCGCCGCCCTGCGGGTGGAGACCACGCGGTTATGAACCAGCAGATCAATCTCTACCAGCCTCTGTTCCGGGCCGAGCGCAAGGTCTTCACCACCCGGACCCTGCTGCAGGCGAGCGCCGTCGTGCTGGTGGCCCTGGTCGGGATGTACGTCTATGTGGACTGGCAGGCCGAGCGCATGGACGTGGAGCGCGCGCGCTTGGCCGCCCAGGTGCAGTCGGAGCGCGCCCGGCTTGCGCAGCTGAGCCGCCAACAGGCCGCCCAGCCGGTGGCCGAGCGCGAGGCCCAGGTGGCCGCTCTCACCGCCCAACGCAACGTCAAGCTCGACGTGCTGCAGCGCCTCGACAGCCGCGCACTGGGCAACACCGACGGTTTCTCCTCCTTCATGACCGCGTTGGCCCGCCAGCACACGGCAGAGCTGTGGATCACCGGCTTCGCTATCGAGGCCGGGGGCGAGCGTTTCACTTTGCGCGGTGCGGCGACCGAGCCGGCCAGCGTGCCCCGCTATCTGCAGCGCCTGGCGGCGGAGAGCGCGTTCTCCGGGCGGCGGTTCCAGCAGTTGAACATTGAGCGCTCGCAGGAGCAGACCCGCCGGGTGGAGTTCGCCGTGTCCACGGAGCGTGGCGAAGGGGAGGGCGCGCCATGAAACGCGCCTTCGCTCACTGGAGCGCACGCCTGGATGGACTGTCGCTGCGCGAGCGCGCCCTGGTGTTCGGCGCCGCACTGATGGTGCTGTTTCTCGCCTGGGACCAGCTGTTGTTGGCGCCCTTGGAAGCGCGCCAGGTGCGCACCGGTCAGGAATTGGATGGGCTGCGCACGCAGACCGAACAGATACGCGCCCAAATCGAAACCCTCGCCGCCAATGGTCGCGGCGGGCGCGTCGGCGAGTTGGACGGCCGGTTGCTGCGGCTGCAGGAAGAGCACCGTCGCCTGGACCGGCGCCTCGAGGCGGCGACCACAGGGCTGATCGCGCCCGAGGCGATGGCCCGGGTGCTCGAGGAGGTGCTCTCCACGCAGGACGGCCTGGCGCTGCTGCGGGTGGAGAATCAAGGCGCGCGTCCCCTGTTCGCCGACAGCGAGGCGGCGGCCCAGGCGCGTGTCGCAGGGCTCTACCGGCACGGGCTGGTACTGGAGTTCGAGGGCGGCTATGCCGATACGCTGCGCTATCTGCACGCCTTGGAGGCGCTGCCTCACACGTTCTTCTGGGAGTCGGTGGAGTTCGACGTCGAACGCCACCCCCGCGCGCGGGTGCGTCTGACGGTGTTCACCCTGAGCCTGGAGGAGGGCTGGATCGGTGTCTGATTGCCCCACCACGAGATTGTTGGCGCTGGCTGCGGCGCTGGTCGGCGCACTCGCTGCGGCGCCTGCGGCGGCGGATTCCGCGCTGCCGGATCCCACGCGACCGGCTGTGCAGCGGAGCGCTACTGCGCAGGCGCCTGCGCCCCGCTGGCATCTGGAGTCGACCCTCGTTTCACCCGAGCGTCGGCTGGCGGTCATCGACGGGCGCATGGTGCGTGCCGGCGACCGCCTGGGCGACGCCCAGGTGCTGGAGATCGGACCCGATCAGGTGACCCTGCGCAGCGACGAACGCATCGTCCATCTGCGCCTGCTGCCCGCCGAGGCCACCAAGAGGCAACGACCATGAGCAGTCCGCTGCTGACCAACGCGCCCACGACGCGCTCCCTTGTGCCGGTCCGCGCGATGCTGCTGGGCGTTTTGGCGGCCGTCGGCCTGAGCGCCTGCCAAGGCATGAGCGCGCGCGACCGCGCCGACCTGGATACCGCGGAAGGCGCCCTCGGCGCAGCCGCAGCCCAGTCGCGCGAACTGCCGCCGCCGCCCGCCGCGCAGCCGCCACCCGCAGTGATGGATGCGCTGCTGCCGCCGATATCCGATGACCTTCCGCAGGAGCGGGCCGCGCCGCGCTTCGACGTGTCGGTGAACAATGCGCCGGCGCAGCGGTTCTTCATGGGCCTGGTGGAAGGCACGGACGCGAACATGATGGTGCACCCGGCGGTGGAGGGGAGCATCTCGCTGAAGCTGAAGAACGTCACCATCGACGAAGTCATGGAGGCGGTGCGCCACGTGTACGGGTACGAGTACGAACGCACCCGCGGCGGCTACCAGGTGCTGCCCCGGCGGCTGCAATCGCGCACGTATCAGGTGAATTATCTCAACCTGCGCCGCAACGGCGAGTCGCGCACCCGAGTCAGCTCAGGGCAGGTGTCCGAACGGGTCGGCAATCGCAACAATGGTGCCAGCGGCAATATCAGCGGAGGCTCCTCCAGCGGTGCCAATATCACTCAGCTGGAGCCGAGTACCAAGATCGAGACCCGGGTGTCGTCGGACTTCTGGGCGGAGTTGCAGCAGTCATTGTCCCTGATCGTCGGCGACGGCGAGGGGCGCAGCGTCATCGTCAGTCCCCAGACCGGCATCGTTGTGGTGCGTGCGTTGCCGAGCGAGCTGCGGGAGGTGGACGGCTACCTGCAGTCCATCCAGGGCAATCTGGCCCGCCAGGTGATCCTGGAGGCGAAGATCGTCGAGGTGGAGCTGAGCGACCGTTTCCAGGCGGGCATCAACTGGACGCTGCTCGGTGACCATGACGGCGACAGCGCCCTGGTGGGCAACATCGGCGGCGGCAGCGTGTTCGACACCGGACTGGCGGAAACGGCCGGCAGCAGCATCGCGCTGCAGAACGCCAGCCCGATCACGGGGCTCACCACTTCGGCCTTCGGCGGCACCTTCGCCCTGGCGGCCAACATCGGGGATTTCAATGCGTTTCTGGAGCTGCTCAAGACCCAGGGCGATGTGCAGGTGCTGTCCAGCCCGCGGGTGGCCACGGTCAACAACCAGCAGGCGGTCATCAAGGTGGGCTCGGACGAGTTCTTCGTCACCGATGTCTCCAGCACCACCACCGCCGGCACGGCGGTCACCCAGAGCCAGGATGTGGAGCTCACGCCGTTCTTCTCCGGCATCGCCTTGGACGTCACGCCGCAGATCGACGAGAACGGCGTGGTGACCCTGCATATTCACCCCTCCGTTACCCTGGTGACGGACCAGACCAAGGAAATCATCATCGGCGGTGTGACCCAGCTGCTGCCCCTGGCCAGAAGCACGGTGCGCGAGGCCGACAGCGTGGTGCAGGCGCGCAGCGGCCAGGTGATCGTCATCGGCGGCCTCATGGAGACCCGGCTGTCGGAGGAGCGCGCCAAGGCGCCGGTGTTGGGCGACCTGCCGCTCATCGGCCAGCTGTTCCGTCATCGCAAGGACACCAGCACGAAGACCGAGCTGGTGATCCTGCTGCGTCCAGTGGTGGTCGAGAGCAACGCCGATTGGGCCCGCGACATCGATCAGGCCCGCGAGCGCATCGGGCGCCTGCAGGACACCGGCGCAGAACCCGCGCGGCGTTGACGGGTCCATGTACCTGGACTTCTTCGGCATCCGTGAACACCCTTTCCGACTGACGCCGGACACCGGCTATTTCTTCGCTCACAGCGCCCACCAGGGGGCGCTGAATGTGTTGCTGGTGGCCCTGCGCGGCGGCGAAGGGTTCATCAAGGTCACCGGAGAAGTAGGCACCGGCAAGACCCTGTTGTGCCGCACCCTGCTGGATCGCCTGGAAGACGAGCTGGTGACCGCCTACCTGCCCAACCCGTTCCTGAATCCCACGGCGCTGCGTATGGCGCTGGCCGACGAGCTCGGCATCGCGTTTCCCCGCAACATCGGCCAGCACCGACTGCTGCAGCGCATTACCGAGCGCCTGGTGGAGCTCAATGGCGCCGGGCGCGGCGTGGTGCTGCTGATCGACGAAGCCCAGGCGATGCCCGACGAGAGTCTCGAGGCCCTGCGCCTGCTCACCAATCTGGAAACCCGGCGCCACAAGTTGCTGCAGGTGGTTCTGTTCGGGCAGCCGGAGCTGGATGTTCGCCTGGCGCAGCTTCGCCTGCGCCAACTGCGCCAACGGATCACCTTCTCTCACCGGCTACAGCCACTGGATCGGGACTCACTGCGCGCCTACCTGCAGCATCGCCTGTCGGTGGCCGGGTACGGCGGGCCGGAGCTGTTCACGGCGCGCGCCTTGACGCTCCTGCACCGCAGCAGCCGGGGCATCCCGCGGCTGATCAATGTGCTGGCCCACAAGGCGCTGTTGGCGGCGTATGGCCGCGGTACCCGCCGCGTCACGCCGGAATCGGTGCGCGCGGCGGCGGCGGATACCGAGGATGCCGGCCAGGCCGGCACGCGGCTGCGACCGCGCTTGGCGATGCTCGGGACCGTGGCCGCGTTCGCCGGACTGCTGTTGTGGCAGGGTGGCTTCGCGTGAGCCTCATCAACCAGATGCTGCAGGACTTGGAGCGGCGCCGCGAGAGCGGACCCCGCGCTGACCAGTTGCACGGCGTGCACACGCTGACGCCGACCGGCCGCCCGTGGCGGCTGCGCGCCGCTGCCGGTGTGCTGGGTATTTGTCTGGCCAGCGCGGCCGCCTATGCGGTGACCCGCCCGACCCCGCCCGCCGCGGTGGCGGTGACCCTGCCGCAGTTCGAGCCGGTCGCCGTCGCCGAACCCATCGAGTCGGCGACGTCCGCCACGTCCGCGACGTCCGCCAGGTCCGCCGAATTCATCGAGCGGATCGAGCCGGTCGAAGGGGTCGAGTCCAGCATGGCTCCGGCGGTGCGCCTGCAGATGCTCAGGCTCGAGCGCGAGGGCGCCACCACGCGTCTGATCCTGCAGCTCGACGGTCCGTTCGAGTACGACTTTCACCATGACCGGGACGCCGGATTGCTGGTGCTTCGATTGCCGGACGCCGGCCTCGGCGGAACCCCCGATGCCATCCCCTTGGCCGGAACACCGATCCGCGCCTTGCAGACCGATGACCGACACGGCGGTGTCGCCCTGCGCCTGGAGTTGCGCGAGGCGGTGCTGACCCGGGTGCACGGCCGCCGGGACGGACCGGCGCCGCAGCTGGTGCTGGACCTGACCCCGGAGCCCAGGGACACGACTGCCGCGACGCCACAGGCGCCGGACGGCGGTACCGCCCCGCGGCAGCCGTCTCTGAAAAACCCGGCGGCAGCACAGCCCGAGGATCGACCGCTTGCGGGTGCGATTCCGGCGACGCCCACAACGTCCGTCGAAGCCGATGTGACGCCGGCGGCGGTGCACATTCGGGTCACGCCGCGGGTCGATCGCGCCAACGCGTCGCCGGCCGACGTGTTGGCCGCAGCCGAAGAGCTGGCCGCCCAGGGGAAGACCGCCCGCGCCGCGGCGCGGCTGCAGGCGCTCCTGGAACGGGAGCCGAATGTTCGCGAGGCACGCCTCCGTGCGGCCCGGTTGCTGCTCCACGACGGCCGAGCGGGCGAGGCGGAGGCGCTGCTGGAGGCCGGGCGGGTCCTCGATCCCGGCGATGTCCCGATCGCCCGACACCTGGCGGAGCTGCGGGTGCGCCGCGGCGATCTGCCCGGTGCGGCCCAGGTGCTGGCGCAGGCGCTGGAGCGCACCCCCGGCGACGGCGAGGCCCACGGTTTTCTCGCCGGCGTGCAGGCGCGCCTCGGTGAGCACCCGCAGGCGGCACAGCACTATCGCCTGGCGCTGAAGCACCAGTCCGACCACGGCATGTGGTGGCTGGGGCTCGCGATCTCCCTGGAAGGGCAGCAGGACTGGAGCGGCGCCCTGAGCGCCTACCGTCGCGCGGGCTCCGGCCATGGGATGGGAAACGAATCCCGCCGCTTCGCCCACAGCCGCATCGCTGCGCTGGCGCCTCATGCGGGCGCCGCGGCGGCCACCCCCTGAGAGCACACGCCATGGCCATCAGCGCACATCGAAAAATCCGCCTGGGGGATCTGTTGGTCCAGGAGAAGGTCATCTCCGAGACCCAGCTGCAGCAGGCGTTGACCGAGCAGAAGAAAACCGGGCGCAAACTCGGACGCACCTTGGTGGAGCTCGGGTTCCTGGACGAGGACCAGCTGCTGGATTTCCTCTCCCGGCAGCTGCAGGTGCCGTTCATCGACCTGCGCCGCTACATGTACAAGGCCGAGATGGTGCGCAAGCTGCCGGAGACGCTGGCGCGGCGCTTCCGGGCCATCGTGCTGGACGACTCCCGCGAGGAGGTCCTGGTGGGGATGGCCGATCCCATGGACATCTTCGCCTACGACGAGTTGGCCCGCATCCTCAAGCGCCCGGTGCAGATGGCGGTGGTACGTGAGGCGGGCCTTCTGCACGTCATCGATATGGTGTACCGGCGCACCGAGGAGATCAGCAGCCTGGCCGAAGAGCTCGGTCAGGAGATGTCCGACAGCGCCATCGACCTGGCCGCCCTGGCGCAGGGCGAGGAAGTGGCCGACGCCCCGGTGGTGCGGTTGCTGCAGACGCTGTTCGAGGACGCGGTGCAGGTCAAGGCCTCGGACATTCACATTGAACCCGACGAGAACCTGCTGCGTATCCGCCAGCGCGTGGACGGTGTGCTGCAGGAGCAGGTGATGAAGGAGCGCCACATCGCGCCCGCCGTGGTGCTGCGGCTGAAGCTGATGGCGGGCCTGGACATTTCCGAGAAACGCCTGCCTCAGGACGGGCGCTTCAACATCAAGGTAAAGAACCGCAGCATCGACGTGCGCCTGTCCACCATGCCCGTGCAGTACGGCGAGTCGGTGGTCATGCGCCTGCTGGACCAATCGGCCGGCATCCTCAGCCTGGATCACCTGGGGATGCCCGACGTGCTGCTGGAGCGCTTTCGCAAGCTCATCCACCGGCCCCACGGCATGGTGCTGGTCACCGGGCCCACGGGCAGCGGCAAGACCACCACGCTGTACGCCGCGTTGAGCGAGCTCAATCAGGCGGATCGCAAGATCATCACCGTGGAAGACCCGGTGGAGTATCGCCTCGCGCGCATCAACCAGGTCCAGGTGCACACCAAGATCGGGCTCACCTTCGCATCGGTGCTGCGCACGGCCCTGCGCCAGGACCCGGACATCATCCTGGTGGGCGAGATGCGCGATCAGGAGACGGCTCAGATCGGCCTGCGCGCCGCGATGACCGGCCACCTGGTGATGTCGACCCTGCACACCAACGATGCCATCACCACCGCCAACCGGCTGCTGGATATGGGGGCGGAAGGCTACCTGGTGGCGGCGTCGCTGCTCGGCGTCATTGCACAGCGTCTGGTGCGGCAGGTATGCGACCGCTGTACCGAGGACTACCGGCCGTCCGATCAGGAACGGGTCTGGCTCGGGGAGGTACTCGGTGCCCGGGCCGAGCTGGCCGAGTTCCGCCACGGCCGCGGCTGTCCCCACTGCAACAACACCGGTTATCGCGGCAGGCTGGGCATTTTCGAGCTGCTGGAGATCGACCGCGCCATGGGCGACGCACTGCGCCGGTGCGACACGGCGCAGTTCGCCCACGCTGCCGAGGCCTCGGCGACCTTCCGACCCCTGGTGCGGGCAGCCCTGGACTACGCCATGGCCGGCGTCACCAGTCTGGAGGAAGTGCTGCGCGTGGCGGGGGAGGTCGAGGTGGCTGCCGAGGCACAGGGACCGGAGCCGAACGCCGCCGGTGAGGCGGTCTGAGGCCCATGGCCCGGTTCCGCTACACCGGCCGTACCCAGCGCGGCGAGCCTATCGAAGGGTTGCTGGAAGGGGCGTCCGCCGACGCGGTGGCGTCGCAACTGATCAACAGCGGTGTCACACCCATCGACATCGCGTCGGCGCCGGGCAAGCCGCGATCCACGGGTTTTCTCGAGCGTCTCACTCAGCACAAGCGCGCCAGCCTCTCGGACCTGGTTCTGTTCGCCCGCCAGATGCATGCCTTGAGCAAGGCCGGGGTGCCCATCATGCGCGCCATCAATGGCCTGGCGGAATCCAGCCGCAGCCCGCACCTCGCCGCGGTGCTCAAGGACGTGGCCGCGGGGCTGGAATCGGGGCGGGAGCTCGCCACGACACTGGCGCGCCACGGCAATATCTTTCCCCCCATCGTCGTCAGCCTGGTGCGGGTCGGCGAGCAGAGCGGCCGGCTGGAAGAGGCGTTCCTGCAGATCGGCCAGTACCTGGAGCTCGAGCAGCAGACCCGCAACCGGGTGAAGGCGGCGCTGCGCTATCCCACCATCGTCCTGATTGCCATCGGCGTCGCCATGGCGGTGATCAATCTGTTCGTGATCCCGGCGTTCGCCCAGGTGTTCGCCAGCTTCCAGGCGGATCTGCCGTGGGCGACACGGCTGTTGATGGGGTTGTCCGAGTTCACGGTGGCGTACTGGTCGCACCTGGGTCTGGCGCTGATCGGTGCGCTGTTCGGCGTACGCGCCTGGGTGCGTACCGAGGCGGGGCGGTTTCGCTGGGACAAGTGGAAGCTGCACCTGCCGCTGGTCGGCGGGTTGATCCTGCGGGCCACGCTGGGCCGTTTCGCCCGTTCCTTCGCCATGGTGTTCCGCTCCGGCGTGCCGTTGATCCAGGCGCTCACCGTGGTCTCGCGGGCGGTCGACAACGAGTACGTGGCCGATCGCATCCTGATCATGCGCAACGGCATCGAACGCGGCGAAAGCCTCACCCGCACCGCCACCACCACCAACCTGTTCACACCGCTGGTGCTGCAGATGCTCGCCGTCGGCGAGGAGACCGGCGCCGTCGACGACATGCTGGAGGAAGTGGCGGATTTTTACGACCGGGAAGTGGAGTACGACTTGCGCACCCTGTCCGATGCCATCGAGCCGGTGATGATCGTCGCGATCGGCGCCATGGTGCTGATCCTGGCGCTCGGCGTATTCCTGCCCATGTGGGATTTGGCGGGCGCCGCCCGTTGACTCTCGATGCGGCCGGTGCGCGCGGCGGTATGGGCAACGACAACCTGCGCTGGCTCCGGCTCCCGCATGCCGGATCGCGGCCCCGATCGATGGAGGTGGCTGTGGCGGCGGTGCTGATCGGTATCTTCGTCTGGGTGGCCGCCGAGCGCATTTCGGTCCTGCGCATGGAGGCCGAGCGCGTCGCCGTCGAGCACGCCATCGGTACCCTGAAGCACGCCTTGGGCGTCGAAGCGTTTCGCCGCGCAGCGGCCGACGGGCTGGCGGGAGTTGTGGCCCTGGATGGCAGCAATCCCATGGCATTGCTGGAGCGGCCGCCCAGGGGTTACCTCGGTGAGCGCGCGGGCGCCGCCAGCGCCGCGGCGGCGCCCGGGAGCTGGCATTTCGATACCGGCCGCGGGGCATTGGTGTACCGCGCCCGTTTCCCCGAGGCGTTTCCCGGCGGCGAACGGGAGCAGGTCTACCGCGTCCAGTTCCGGTTTCGGGACCACGACGGAAACGGACAGTTCGACCCGGGAGTGGATGGAGTCCAGGCACTGGAGCTGGCGCCCCTGACATCTTCAGATCCAGCACCGGCGACCGATACCCAAGGCAGGGCATGGGATTTGCATCACGTGCCGGAAAGCCGGATTTCCGGCGGTTCCGAGCTTGAGCAGGCGGAGCAGGGCGGCCGCCGCAGTGCAGCGGATCCGCCTCGGACGGCACAGGGCCGACTCGAACACGACAGAGCGTGACGGAGAACAACCGATGGGTACGCAAAAACAGGGGGGCTTCACCCTCATCGAACTGGTGGTGGTGATCGTGATTCTGGGGATTCTGGCGGCGACGGCGCTGCCGCGGTTCATCAATGTGACCAATCAGGCGCACGAAGCGGCGGTGGCCGGAACCGGCGGGGGCATGGGCAGTGCCGTTTCGCTTGTGCAGGCGCAATGGGTGGCCAACGGTGGAACGGGCGCTGTGGAAAACCTCGCGGGGTTCGGTAGCGCCGACGTCGACACCAACGCGTCCGGCTGGCCGATCGGAACCGACAACGCATTGGGCGATGCGGATGATTGCGTCGACATCTGGCAGAGCATTCTCCAGAACCCACCGACCGTGGATACGGCTGCGGGAAGTCAGTTCCAGGCGTCGTTTGCGGGCACGACCTGCACGTACAACTACCTCGGGGTCGCGGGTAACGCTCTGTCGATCACCTACGACACCAGCACCGGCGCGGTGACGGTCGACAGCACGATCTGATCGGGAGCACGATGCCCGCGGCGACAGGAACAATCCCTGTGGCCCTGCGTGTCAGCCGAAGTACCGCAAGGGCGCCGCGCAGGCGCCCTTGCCGTATGTGCCGAACCCACGGATTCACCCTGGTGGAGCTGGTGGTGGTGATCGTGCTGATCGGCATTCTCACCGCCGTGGCGGGCCCGAGGTTCTTCTCGGTCGGCGCCTTCCAGGCTCGCGGCTTTCATGAAGAGGTGCTGTCGGCGGTGCGCTACGCGCGCCAGGTGGCGGTCGCGACCCAGTGCCCCGTACAGGTGGCGATCGATGGCGGCGCCGACACTTACGCGTTGTATCTGCCCGACGATGCCGATGCCGATCCGGCCACCTGCGACGGCATCGGGGCCGGGTTCGGCTCCAACCCGCTGAGCCATCCGGCGCGCAGCGAGAGCTTCGCCGGCGCCGGCGGCGGCGTGGATATCGCCGGCAGCCTGGCCTTCTACTACGACGCCTTGGGTCGTCCGTCCGCCAGCGGCAGCATCGGCATCGGTGCGCGCACGCTGACGGTGGAGCCCGAAACCGGCTT
>Ga0209347_1003965_pt1 | contig 16241 bp, 14 predicted proteins | sample AutmiccommuBRH23_FD_187382 | JGI IMG/M metagenome (GOLD analysis project Ga0209347, IMG submission 187382) | Deep subsurface microbial communities from Mt. Terri, Switzerland - Autotrophic microbial communities BRH/23 (SPAdes) (version 2) | ecosystem: Environmental > Aquatic > Deep subsurface >...
ACCCCGACCACCCACCAGCCCCGCCCGAAGCCACCGAGCGGGGCTATTTCACGCCCAAACCATCCTCAACCGGAACGTCGCGAGCATGTGCAAGATCAATGACGCGCAACAGCACCTTCCCAAGAAAAGAGGTGCGCATCAAACTCGGGACGGTTCACTCCGCCGGTCTGCTGGTCGCCGCTGTCGTCACACCAGCCGACGTGCAGGACCGGGCTGCATTCCCCACGCTGCTGCGGAAGGCGAAGCGGGTCGTGCCGACCATCAGCCACGTGTGGGTGGACAAGGGCTTGGCTTCATCGTCCAACCGCGACGTTGGGTGGTCGAATGCACCAACGGCTGGATAAACCACTGCCGCCGCATCGACCGCCACTACGAAACCACCCTCGCCGCCCACGGAGGCTTCCTCTACCTCAGCCTCTACCTCAGCCAAATCGCCCTACTACTCCGCAGACTCGACCGCAGCCAGTTGTTCGACACGCTTTTGAAACGCCCTGGTTTGGCCGGAGACTCCGTTCAAGGCTCGCCGATCAACTCCCGTTACGTAGTTCCCACGGATGCCGGGTCAGGTGAACGATCGGCAGAATAATGTCCCAGGCGAAGATCCTGGCCTGCATGACAGACACGGGAGGAAGCAGTATGACCGGCACGCTTGCGGAGATCACGTCGGAATCGACTTCACGATTCGTGGAGGTCGACGAGCACCGCATTCACTTGCATGACACGGGTGCTCGTACCGCACAGGGAGCTGCCCGACCGCCTCTGGTGCTGTTGCACGGCGGGGGACCTGGCGCTTCTGGGTGGAGTAACTTCGGCCAGAATGTTGCCGGCCTTGCCGAGCACTTTCGGGTACTCGTCCTGGACCAACCCGGCTATGGTCGCTCCGATAAACCCATCGTTGAGGACGGCGTATGGACATTCAACGCCTACATTCTGAACGGCATCCTCGACACGCTCGACATTCCTGTCGTACATCTGCTCGGCAACTCTTTGGGCGGCGGCACGGCATTGCGCATGGCTCTCGATTACCCCTCGCGGGTGGACCGGATGATCCTGATGGGCCCGGCCGGGGGCGCGCTCAACATGTTCTCGCCGGACCCCTCCGAAGGCCTCAAGGTCCTCTTCGACTTCTACGCTCCACCCGGACCGAGCCTCGAGAAGATGCAGCACCTCATCAATGTGATGACCTATGCCCCGCAGAATGCTCCGGCCGGACTGCTCGAACAGCGCTACGCCGACGCGACCGCGCCCGACGCCATCGACTACGTCACGCGGCTCTTCGGGACCTTCGGCGCTCGGGGCGCCGGGGTACCCGAGGAGCTGTGGCGCGAAGTAGACACCATCCAACACAAGACACTGCTCACGTGGGGTCGTGATGACCGCGTTCTGCCCCTCGACGCAGCATTCTTCATGCTCAAGCGGATGCCCGATGCACGTCTGCATGTGTTCCCCCGCTGCGGGCATTGGGCTCAGCTTGAACACCAAGCGGAGTTCGACGCCCTCGCCGTCTCGTTCCTCACCGGACCCTGAATCTCCCTGGCGACACGCGGTCGAAACTCGACAGGACACCCGCGAGCGAAAGGCTTTCCCCAATGAGCGCCAATGCGCCACCCAGGATGATATCGGTGTGCCCAGCGGAAGAACTCAGCCCCGGTGAGGTGCGGGTGGTCGAGATTGATCCACCGATCGCCGTGTTCAACGTCGATGGTGTGTTTTACGCGATTGATGACACCTGCTCGCACGCCAAGGCTTCGCTGGCAGACGGCGACCTGGACGGTTGTTACGTGGAGTGTCCATTCCACGCCTCGCAATTCGACCTGCGGACCGGTGAGCCCAACGGGCTCCCGGCCAGTTTGCCTGTCGCCACGCACACGGTCGAGATCCGTTCAGGTGTGCTCACCGTGCTTGTCGGCGTACCGCTACGGTGACCGACTCTGTCGCTGTCGTCGGGGCCGGGCTTGCCGGGGCGACGATAGTCCGGACCCTGCGTGAGAGGGGTTTCACCGGCCGGGTCAGCTTGATCGGCGACGAAGTCCATCTGCCCTATGAGCGGCCGATGCTGTCCAAAGAGTTTCTGACAACGGGTGTCACCCGCGACGCTCTGCAGGTGCGGCCGATGGCCCAGTACGAAGCGGACGAGATCGAGCTGGTACTCGGCCGGCGCGCGATCCGCGTGCTTCCAGGTGTCGGCGTGCAAATCGAGGGCGGTGCCGTCGTACCGGCCGACCATGTATTCCTGTGCACCGGCGTACGTCCGCGCAGCCTCCCGGTGCGCGGCTCAGAGCTGCCCGGCGTGATCAGCATCCGCAATCTCGAGGACGCTGAGGCGCTTCGGGAGGCGGTTGCCCGTGGCGACCGCACCGTTGTCGTCGGTGAGGGATTTATCGGGTCGGAGGTCGCGGCCACCCTCGCCGGTCGCGGCGCCGCCGACGTCACGTTGCTGATGGGAGGAGAACTCCCGATGCAGCCCGCAATGGGTCCCGAGGCGGGGGCCTGGTTGCTCGCCGAGCATCGGAAAAGCGGTATTGCCGTGCGTGAACGATCGTCGATCCGGTCGATCGGCGGCGGCAACCGGGCCGAATCTGTGGAACTCACCGATGGCACGGTCATCCGCGCCGGCTCGGTCGTCATGGCTGTCGGCTGCGAACCGAACGTGGATCTCGCCATTGACACCGGCCTTGTGCTGGACGATGGCGTGCTGGTCGACTCCCGGGGACTGACTTCATCAGCCCGCGTCCATGCAGTCGGTGACATCGCCCGGTTCCCGAGTGCCACGTTCGGCCGCACGCTACGTGTCGAGCACTGGCAGCACGCACAGCAGCACGCCCAAGTGGCAGCGGCGGCGCTCGTCGGCGATGGGGATATCTACGACGGCGTCCCGTGGGCTTGGTCGGTGCAGCACGGTCACCGCATCGAGATCGCCGGTCTGCCGTGGGCGGGTGACACGACATGGCGCCGTGGCGACCCGAACGGCCCCGACGGGGCACTTTGGATTTCCGGGCGTGCAGGGCGGATCATCGGAGCGGTCAGCGTGAATCGACGCCGCGAGCTGCGAGCGGTGCTGCGGGCCCTCCGACGAGCGCCTGTCGTCGTTGTCGGGGACGCGGGCGAGCTGGCCGACTCCGACAGTGATCTGCGGATGCTGCTGGACGCTATGGCTTCTGCCTGATCGAGGCGGTGCCGGGGCCGGCCGCGGGCGAACTCGCGGAAACAAGCTTCCTGCCCGCAAGTGTGCCGAGCGGCGGATATCAGCCGGGAACGACAGTGATATGCACCGCTTCATCGTCGCCCTCGCCACCGAGTGTGCGCAGCGCGGCATCAACCTGATCGAGGCCGAATGTGTGCGTGCACATGGCGCCGAGCGGCATCGACCCCGACGCTATGACGGCGATCGCCCGCTCTACTGACATGTAGTCGTGACCGTAAACGCCCTTGACCGTCACTTCCTTGAAGAACAGTTCATCCGGCCGGAATCCGGTTGCCGGCACCATCTCCCGCGAGCCCGCGACGATGACGGTGGCGCCTACCCCTGCGACCGAAACCGCGTCGCCAAGCGCACCCGGGGCGCCTGCGGTGACGTCGACGACGACGTCGGCCATCTGGCCCCCCGTCAGCAGCGAGATCTGCTCCTGAAGCGGCCCATCGTCGATGCAAACTACATGGTCAGCGCCGAGGTCGGCAGCCAGCTTCAGGCGGGCGTGGTCGCGGGCGGTGCCGACGACAATCGTGGTGCCGGCGCCAGCCAGCCCGGCGCCGACGACACATCCGAGCCCGTGTTGCCCGGGTCCCAGGATCACCACAGTGTCGCCGATTCGGCAGCCTCCGTCGCGCTCGATCCAGCGGATGCCATTCGAGATCGGGATGAACAGCGGCGCGACGTCGATCGGCACAGAGCTGGAGATTCGGTGCAGCACCGAACGTGGGTGAAGGTACACATACTCACCGAAGCCTCCCCATAGATGTGGGGCCAGCGAACTCGGAGTGAGACCGTAGCGCAGACCGTCGGGAGTATGCATCGGATCGCACATATGGGTCCGGCCGGTTCGGCACAACCGACAATGCTGACACGGGATCGACTCCTCCAGCACGACCCGGTCGCCCACGGCGACTCCCCACCGCCGAGCCGCCTGTCCTCCGATCTCGACAACCTCCCCGACCACTTCGTGGCCTAGGACCAACGGCGGCAATTCGGTCATCCAGGTTCCGGCGTACGGAGCCCAGTCACTGCCGCAGATCCCCGTGGCCAGCACGCGCAGCAGCCCGTCGTCGGAACCGATCCTCGGCAACGGGAACGACTGAAGCTCGATGCGCCGCGGTGCCACCAGTACGGCTGAATTGGTGCGCTCCATGGTGAATTCCTCTCAAAGCCGGTCAAGATCGTCGAGCGGTTCACTCAACGACGGTGACATGATCGGCGCGAGGTCCGAGGGCCGGGCCCGCGATAGGCGCTCCAGACTCAACGCGTCGAGGTACCCTGACCGTCCGGTCCGCGCGTCGGTGATCTTCAGGCGCGGCGAGTTCGCGGCTTCGTCCAGTTCGAGGACAACGGTGGCGAACTCATTCCGCAGCAGCCACTGCGCCCGCCCCAAGGCCCGGGTCTGCCCCATCAGAAGAGGAAGGCAAGGTTCGGCGCGTACTGGTCGTTGTCGAGGAACATGAGCTTGCGCAGAACGATCCGCCAGTGATCATCCTCGCGCCGCAACAGGTAGCGGCAGCGCGCAGCATGTTGGGAGCTGCGCGCGCCGTGCACCTCGAACAGCACAAGGTTTGCCAGGATCTCCACGGTTTCCGGCGGCGCGTCGGAGCCGGGGCGGTCCGACACGGTGACGTTGCTGATCACGTGCATGGTTCGGGACGGGTTCTCCTGTACGGCACGGCCAAGGCCCAAGCGTGCCACCCGGTCGGCTAATTTGACGCGGTCCTCGTACACGATCGACACGCGTTGGGCCGGGTTATAGTCCGCCTCGTTCGAGGGAACCCAGAACACACCGTCGTGCGCGAATAGTGCCAGCCATTCCTCGTGCCGGCCGTCATCGAGTAGCGCTGCCTCCCGATTCAGGAACGCCTGCGCCTCCGCCTGGGTGACCCTGCCCGTGGTTGTCGCCGCGACTGTTCTGCTCACGGCTGTTCCCCCATCAATTCCAACCATCGATGGTAGAACCCGCGCTGTGGCTGCTCATCGGTGATGTGGCCCCACCGGGCTTCACCGTCGATCTGCTCCCGGCGCAGTCCGCGCAGGAAGGGAAGCCATTCGACGCCCTCGGCAGCCAGCCCGACAGCCACCCGATCGAACATCTCGATGTCATCGGGGCCACCGCCGCCAGACGGTCCGTAGAAGGCCTCATGGGTTCGCAATCGGGCGGTGTTCTCCTCGTCACTGGCTCCTTTCAACAGGTAGGGGTAAAGGTCCACCTCGGAATAGCCGACTCGTCGCGGATGGATAACCCGGATCTGACACCCGATGATCTGCAGGTTCGGGAAGATCAGGAGGTTGTAGCCTTGGGTTGCGTTGGCGAGCAGGACCTCGATGGCACGTTGGCGATCGCCGAGCCGGCGGGTGAGCTGTTCGAGCGCAGCCGTCCCAGCCGGGGTCTCCAGTTTCGCCTGCATCATCGGAGCGATGGCGGCACGAAAGTCCAGGATGCCGTGGCCGCGGCCCAGTGCCCCGGCTCGCCCCGGCGACCCGGGCCCGAAGATCGATCCGCCCATCCCGCTGGTTTCCAAGAAGGCAGAGTGCACGAAGTTGGGGTGGTAGCCATCCACACCGTTTTCGCTCTGCAGCTTCCAGTTGCCGCCATAGGCGTACTTATGGGTCCCCGCACCGAGGACTATCTCCCCTTCAGGGGCCAGGTCGACAGCGAGATCGATATACCACGCGGCCACGCCCAAGTGCTCTCGCAGTGACTCGCCTTCACGGCAGAGGCTGGCGAAAATCATGCCACGGTAGCTGTCGACCCGGGGTACCCTGGCCAGCGCGAAATCAGCAGGGTCGAAATCGGCCTTGTCGTAGCCGCTGCTGAAAGTCGGGGCCACCAACCGGCCATCGTTGCGGAACGTCCAGCCGTGGTATTCGCAACGGAAGTAGCTGGAATTGCCGGCCGCCGCCTGGCACACGGTCGCCGCCCGGTGGGTGCAGCGGTTAAGCAACACGTGCAGCGTGCCGTCCTCGTCGCGGGAGACGATCACCGGTTGAGTTCCGATGAAGGTGGACTTGTAGTCGCCGGGCCTGGCCACCTCGCTCTCATGGCCGACATAGATCCAGGTTTTGCCAAAGATTCGCGCCATCTCCTCACGAAAGACGTTTTCGTCGAGGTAGACGTTGCGATGTACCCGGTGCGGTTCGACGAGGGGGTGTGCGAGAGCCGCCGCCGGCCGCCCGTCGTTCGTCGTGACGCTCACGGGGCACCCGGCCCGGCCACAGGCTCAAGGCAGCCCGGCGCCGGGGCACCGCCCGGGCGGTGCCCCCATATGCTCGGGCTCTGCATGTGGGTGACCACCCACCCCTCGTCGTCGACGACCTCGGCACCCCAGCCGTACTCGATCTCGAAGCCGCTGGGCGAACGGACGTAGAAGCTGAACATCCGGTCATTGGTGTGGCGACCGAGCGTCATCGCCAGCGGGATGTTCCGGTCCACGCAAAGGTCGTGCGCGATGCCCACGTCATCGAGTGAAGCGGTCTGCACCATCAGGTGGTGCAGACCACGCAGACCGGGGACAGCCATGATGGCCAGTGTGTGATGGCGGGGGTTCACGTGGAAGAAGACGACACGGTTTCCGAACATGTCTATCTCGTCGCTGATCTTGAATCCGAGCACACGACAATAGAAGTCGAGCGACGCCGCCATCTCGGGAACCATCAGGACTACATGTCCCAAGCCCTGCCCATCGGTGACGAAGCCGGACATCGCCCGCCCAGGCCGAAACGACGCCGGTATGACGAGCTGCCCGTAGAACAGTTCGTGGGTAAATCCGGCGGGGTCGGAAAACCTGACAAGCTTCCGGACTCGCGCGGCCTGACATTCCTCGCTGGTGCCGAGCTTCACGACGACCCCCGCAGCCTCCAACTCGGCTACGGCCGCGTCGAGCGCCTCGGAACCAGCCACCTCCCAGCCGATGCATTCAAGACGGTTCTGCGCCGCCTCGGTAACGACGATCCGGCCCGGCCGATCGTCGTTGGTCAGCGACACCGAGTCCGGGCCACCGTACGGGTCGTCGCATACAGCGAGCCCCAACACGTCGGGGCCGAATGTTTCCCACTCCTTGGCGTCCGGCGACTCCAACCGGATATAGCCCAGCGAGGTGATTCTCATCGTGACTCCTTGCAATTGGGATGGCTAAAAACCCTGCTCATTCGCTGAGCAGCTGGCCCATCAGAGCTTGATCCGCTTTGCGACCACGGACCCCCAGTCCGCCGTCGCAGTTATGCATCGAGCCCGTCGTGGTCGGCGAGTTTTCCTGGGAGGCCAGCAGCACGTAGGTAGCGGTGTACGCCGTCGCGCTGATCGGCTGTTCCAGCGGCGACAGCGCAGCCATCAACTGGTCTACCGGCATGGAGCCGAACGGGGTGTCCTGCAACCCGAGCGCGGCGGGACCACGCAGGTCGGTGGGCATCCCGCCGGGCGCGACTCCGTTCACCCTGATCTCCGGAGCAAGTTCGTAGGCCAACTGGCGTACAAGGCCCAGCACCGCGTGTTTGGACGCGGTGTAGAGGGGGCCCCCGCCGCCCGGGTAGAAGGCTGCGTTGGATGCGGTGAAGATCATCGATCCGCGGGTAGCCCGAAGCGTGTCGATGGATGCCTTGGCCCCGAGCATGTAGCCCAGAACATTGACACCGAAAAGCTGCTCGAACGCCCCGGGCAGAGCCTCACCACTAAGCGCCTCCAGACTGGATCCGAAATCCCACAGCCCGGCGTTGCCGACGAAGGTGTCCAGCCGACCGAAGGCCGCAACCGTGTCGGAGACCGCGCGTGTATTGTCGGCCCAGTTGGTGACGCTCCCTTCGGTGACGCACACCATGTCACCGAAGTCCTCCATCAGCTGTTTCGCCTTGTGCGGGTTGAGTTCCAGCACCCCGACACGTGCGCCCTCGGCCACGAAGCGCTCGACCAAAGCTCGGCCCAGTCCCGATCCGCCGCCGGTGATGAGTGCAACATCGCCTTCGAGCCACCCCATTGGTCGGCCTCCTGTTCCAGTCGCCCGGATCGGGCTCGGCGGTCGATTAGAAGAAGTTGCTCAGATTCTGCGACAGCAGAACGGTCTGCTCCAGCAGGACCTCCCGCTTGCTGATCAGAAAAGAGCCCTCATGGCGGCGCAGCGAGTCTCGCCTGGATCCGATCCAGGTGGTCTCCTCCGACTTGAGCCTGGTCCGGTAAAGAAGGAAATTGGTGTGGACGTCGAGTCCGTCGGCGTGTTCAGCCACAACCTGGACGTTCGTGATGATGTGGCGGGTGCGAGACGGCGGGTCTTCCGCCCACGCCGTCCCGCACATCACCTTCGCCACCCGACCTTGCAGCAATTCCTTCGTCTCGTCGAAGAACGCCATCTCCCCGGGGCGGGTGAACTCCTGGTCGATTTGGCGAAGCAGCCGGGTCCTCCGAATCGGCATGAAGTAGTGCACGTCGTCACTGAAGAGTGCCACCCACTCCGGGAAGCGCCGTTGGTCGAGCAACGCGGCTTCGGTCGTGTAGAAGCGTTCAACCTCGAACTGGCGCACCGCATCGGCAAGCAGCCCAGCATCAATGGCCTGATCAAGGGATTGGTCGATGGTCATAATATTCGTGTCCTCACTTCGGGCTGGTAGACGGGTCAGAGCACCTCAGGCGGAACTGTCCGGTCGCGCAATTCCGACCAGCTACTGTCACGAAGCCATTCCTGCCAGGCGACGAAGGTCCACAGCTGTGCGTGCTCGTTGATGCTGCACTCGATGTAGGGAGGATCGATCCCGTCCTGGTCGTTGACGACTCTCCCGCGGCCCAGGTTCATGGACAGCACCTGCGGGATGAGCTTGCTGGACGCGCCCCGGGTCTGCAGTGTGCTCTGGGCCCAATTCTCGCCATCTTCTTGTTCGAGGAATCCTGCGGGCCCGAACGCGTGGATGGCCCCCGACACCGCCGCCGCCCGTTGCTCCGGCGATGCGTCTTTGTGCACGAACGTGAACCACCAAATTTCGGTCTCCATCGGCCCGCGCGGAATCCGCAACGAAAGCTGGTTGAACGGCGGTGTAATCCAGCAGGTCGGGAAGATGTTGGCGTGACCGAAAGACCGAAGCGCCATGGACCCCAGCTGTTCGATCGCTTCGGGCCTGTTCCTCCACGAGTGGTCGATCATCCCCCCGAAGTCGCCGATGGCCTCCACGGTGGGCCCGGAGATCGCATGCCCGTACACGTCGACGAATACCAGCTGGTCGCCGGCGTCGCCGGATACCACTCCGCCGGGAAATTGCATGTCGTCGCCGTCGGGGCTGAGCACGCCCGCGGTCTTCATCGTTGCGCCGGTGGCGTCAGGGGTAGCTGGAAGTAGCCCGGTCTGGAACGCGGACAGATGGGTGATCTGCGGGTGATACCAGTCGAACAGGTTGTCGACCGCAAACTTCCAGTTGCACGGAACGATGAACTTCTGGATACCGGGCACCACCTCCATGTCGCCCTGTGCGGCAATGAAGTCCAGCGATACCCGTCCGGTCCGTCCAAGGAACTCGGCCAGCGGCGGTGCGTGCGCGTCCATTGTGGCGAAGACGAAGCCGCGGTAGGTGTCGAGCTGGGCCACCTGCTTCAGTCCGGCGGCCGGCATCTGGTTGTGATACAGCTCTTCGAGCCCGGGCACACCCACGAGTTCGCCGCTCAGGTCGTAAGTCCAGCCGTGGTAGGTGCACATGAAGTTCTTGGCGTTGCCCTCCTCGGCGCGGCACACCGCATTCCCACGATGCGCGCAGGTATTCAGCAGGCCTTTGATGCTGCCGTCACGTTGGCGCACAACCAGAACGTTGTCCCGACCCATCGCTGCCTCGAAGAAGTCGCCCTTCTTCTTGATCTGGCTCTCGTGACAGAGGAACAACCAGCTGCGGGCGAAGATCGTGGTGAGCTCACGCTCGAAGATCTCCGGATCGCTGAAGATGGTCCGGTCGAGTTCTCCTCGTTCCAGGGAGACGAGGCCCTCCGCTTGGTCGGCTTCGATGGTCATAGAAGATCTCCTCACCGTTCACTGAACTTTGTGCTCATCCCTAGTGAACTGCGTCACTGCTGCGAGGGCATCCGGTGAAACTACGGAAGGCCGGGTCACCTTTGCGGTCAGGCTGTCAGCCCGGCGGCGCGGGCGACCCTGGCCAGTTCGGCCCGAGAGCGGAGCCCGAGCTTGCGCTGCAGCGCAGCTCGGTGACTTTCGACGGTCCGGCAGGACAGGAACAGCCGGTCGGCGATCTCGGCGTTGGTCATTCCTAATGCAAGGAGTGCCAGGACTTCGCATTCGCGGGCAGACAAGTCGCCGACACGTCCGCTCCACGATTCGGATGGACGGCGAACGGGCGAGCAGCCCGCGACGAAGCCCGGGTCCGTCATCACCTGACGTACTGCCGCGGTGAGTTCGTCTTCGAGGCACTCTTTGGTGACGTAGCCGCGGGCGCCTTGCGCACGAGCCTTCTCGACGTAGCCGCGGGCGCCGTACATGCTGAGCATGACCACCTGGGTTTCGGGACACACCTCGGCGACCTGTCTCACCAGATCGAGGCCGCTGCAGTCCGACAGCCGGATGTCCACAATCGCGACATCGGGCCGGTGGTCCTCGACGGCGATGAGCAGCTCTCTGCCGGTCGCCACCGAATCCAGCAGCACCAGGTCCTCAGTACTCGCGAAGATGCGGCGGATCCCTGAGCGGACAATCCCATGATCGTCACAGACCACTACGCCAATCATGTGTCTACCGGCACCTCCACCATCACTGTCGTTCCGCTACCTACGCGCGACACCACGTCAAGTCGGCCATCGACCAGCCGCGCGCGCTCTCTCATACCCGATAGTCCAAGCGAGGAGCGGCTCTGCACCTGGGCGGTGTCGAATCCGCCGCCGTAGTCCTCAACGACGGCCCGTAATCCGACCGCCGACCGGACCAGCAGTACGCTCGCCTCCCGGGCCCCGCTATGTCGTCCCACGTTCGTCAGGGCCTCTTGAACAATTCTGAACAAAGCAGTCTCGGCCTTCGGCGAGACTGTTCTGTCGTCACACCGCATAGTGAGGTCGATCCGGATCCGGAACATCCGCTCGCAGTCCTCGACCAACTGCTCGATGCAGCCCGCTACACCCAGGTCCTCCAAGGCCTCAGGCCTCAGCGACCAGGCCACCGTGCGTACCGTTTGGATCCCCTCGCGAGCGATGTCACGCAGGTGGGACACGGCAGCGGCGTCAATTCCGCCCACCGCATTTGTGGGCCTGCCAAGGCCTTCAAGAATGCCGCTGAATACGTGGCCGAGGTCGTCGTGCAGGTCTCGGGCGATGCGCGCACGTTCAGCTTCCTGGACCTCGACCATCTGCTCTGCGACCCGGCTACGCAGTTTCTGGCGCTCAAGCAGCGCGCCGGCGAGGGCAGCCAACACCTCGACTGCCGGCACGTGGTCGCAGGCCTCTCCAAAGGGAAAGCTGACCGCGAGGATGTGTTCGTCGCTGCCCAGCACTGTGATTGGAGCCGAAAATCTCTCGACGGCTTCCGATCCACATTCGGGGCCAGCTTCGGGCAGCACCTGCACGTCCAGTGCCGGCGTAGCGGCGTACACCGCTCGCCGAAGCTCTTCCAAGATGGCCCCCGCTGTCTCGAGTCCGGCGAACCGACGGGCCGCGGCGATCAACACTCCGTGGCGGCTGGCCTTTGCGGGGCCCGCGACGACAGGGGTGGATCGACATTCGACGAAGCCGCGGTCCACCCTGATCTCCGATTTCGCCGGGATGCCGGTGATGGAATGGGTCGGCGCTGCCGCAGCTCCGTCAGTACCGAAGGCCATCTGGAGGACGGCTTGGCAGGCGAGGAACTCGCCGTGGGCGGCTAGGCGCCGCGCACAGCGCGTCGCTGCCCACAGCTGGATCCGAGCCCGGCAGTTCCGACCATGGGCGAGTGATAAGAGAGCGCACTCGCGCAGCACAGCCGGACGCTGCGCGCTGAATACCGCCGCGGTAGCCAACGCAGCGAATAGGCTGCGCCGCAGGGCTTTTCCGTCCCGCCGCCGCAGCTTAGCGGACCAGCTCGGCCGAGCGTCGCGCGCAAGACGCTGGGCCTGAACCTGCCCCGTCCACAGTGGCGCGACGAAGTGGTTACGGATCCGGGCACGTCGACGCTCACGCTGGGCCGCCTCGAACTCCGCCAGCGCGGCATCCGCATGGTCGAGATGCAGCAGGCGCCAACCCATTGCCGCCCGAAGCAGGGCACGGGTATGGGCATCTGGATCAGCGCTACTCTCAAGCTCGCGAGCCAAGGCATCAGCGCCGACACCCGCTGGCATGCATCGCACCCACAACGCCAACGAGGTGCCCGCCCCGATGTGGTCACCGATCAGTCGGCTTTCCCAGAATGCGTCACGGGCCAGCGCACCGGCTTCGCTCAATTGGCCCGAATGGTAGAGGCACAGGCCCTTCTGCCACGTCGCCGCGATCTGCTCCCATCGGTCGCCCAGCACGCCGAACGCCGCGATAGCGACGTCGAATTCGAGGCTGGCCTCATCGAATCGGTTTGCCGCGAGCAGCACGAATCCGCGGAAATGGCGCGATTGCGCGATGCCCCATTTGTCGTGTAAGGCACGACGCATCCGCCATGAGCGGTCGACCAGCCGTAATGCGATCGGCGCGAGGAGAGGAGCCAATCCGGCCAAGCACGCCCCGCTACCTGAGTAGGCCTGCGAGAGCTGCTGGACGCTCCCGCTGGCCTGAGCGAACCGCAGCGCCCGCAGCATGCCCCATAGATTCCACGCGGGGCTGCTGGAGAACCACGACTGGTAGGACAACCGGTTGTAGAGCCGAGCGGCCAGCGCTGCACGCTCGGATCGCTGGGGAGGTCCTGAGATCGCGGCGAGCGCCACCAGCCCACACCACCGGACGAACTCCAAAGCGGCGCACACCAAAGTCATTGCGGGTGAGGCAGGGTGGCGCAATTCAAGCGCCGACACCGCGCGTGCCGTCCAGAGGTTAGCGTCGTCGAGCTGACCCTTCTTGAACGACAGCTCGGCCCGGGCGATCGCCACCCGTCCGCGGTCGATGGGGTCGAGGCCCCCCGCAGCCTCATACGCGAGGTCGAGGTGCTCGGCCGCGGCGTCGTAACTGCCTTGGAGCATGTACAAGGTGCCGAGGCCCTCGCATATGCGAAACCGGTCCCGGTCTGTCGCTTCCGGATCCCCTTCCAGCCCGGCGCGGCCGATCAAGAGGTAAGTCTCTGCGACATCGAGTGCATGCTGACGCAGGGCCGCCTCCCCCGCCCGCAACGCATGAGGCAGCGCCTGCGTCGAGGCGCCCGACTTGTGCAGATGGTAGGCCAAGGCATGGTCATCCGCCGATTGACGCCGCCGCAGGGCGCTGGCCGCCCTGCGATGCGCCGCCCGAACTTCATGCGCGCCCATGAACTGAAGGACGGCGTCTCGGGTGGCGCCGTTGGCGATCTCGACGATCCGGGACTCTTCCGTAGGCCAGCTGATGAAACCACGTTGTGCGCACTCTTCCACCGCAGCCTCAACCGTCCCAAGGCCGAGATCGAGCGCCTCTGCCAGCAACGTGAGCGCGATCCACCCGCCCAAGACCGCTGTCTGCTCCAGCACGCTGCGGATGCCCGGTGTCATCTGCGCCAGTCTGGTCAGTAGGAACGCCTTCGACTGGATGTCCGGCGAAAACTCAGGGCGGGCGACGGGCGCAAGGAGACGCAGATTGTCCTCGCGGACCGTCCACCGGCCAGCTGAGTCGACCAGGACGTCGGATTCGATCAGCGCACGAAGAGTGGAGATCATGTAATACGGGTTCCCGCAAGACTGTTCGAGGACGTAGTCGACGGCGACTGGGGGAACTGGCCGCGCTGCGACTGCGCCGATCAGATCGCGGGACTCGTCAGCGTCCATGCCGCCGAGCTCGATCGACAACACGCCGACCTGTTCCCACGACCTGACCTGGCGCCAAGCCTCGGGCCGAAAAGCGCACAGCACGGTCAGGTGCCCCGCGGCCTCGGTCTCAGAGCGCTGCACGGACCGGGCGATCGCCCCCAGTAGCCCCCAACTCAGCTCGTCTGCCGACTGGCAGTCGTCCAGGATGAGCAATCCCGGTTGGGTGGCGGTGAATAGGTCACCAAGGATTTCAGCGATGACGGTCAGAGCGCCGGTCACCTCCGGTCCCGGCATGACGACGTCCGCAAGCGAACCGCCGAGCGCCCGCGCCAATTGGGGCACCAGTCCGACTACCGACCCGATCAGCCCCCCGTGGACCCTGGCGATCTCGGCTGCTACATCGGATCGGGCACGCAGGAGATCCGCCAAGTCATCGAACACCGTGCCGAAAAGGCCGAGCGGCCGCTGGGGGCCGTGACTGGGCGTCGTTCCACGCAGCACGGTGATCCCGGCGGCCACTGCGCCCGCAGCGACCGCGTCGAGCAGCATGCTCTTGCCCACGCCGGCAGGACCACCGAGGCCGACAACGGTGCCGCGACCCTTCCCCGCGGCCATGGCCTGCCTCTGCAGAACCGCCAGCTCCGAGCGGCGGCCAATTAGCCCCGGCTCAGTGAGCCATCGGCCGGGCGCGACAGCCCCTGACGCGCCGACGGCTGGCTCAATGGTGCGCAGCCCGAGAGTCACCGTACTAGCCGAATCTTATGACGCCGCGGATGTTCTTTCCGTCGTGCATGTCCTGGTAGCCCTGAGCGACCTCGTCGAGTGTGTACGTCCTAGTGATTAGCTCATCGAGTTTCAGCACACCCGACCGGTAGAGCTCCACCTGCCGCAAGACGTCCCAGTTTGCATTGGACTCACCGAATAACGAGCCCTGGATCCGCTTTTGGAACAAGGTGATGTCCGCCAAAGAGACCGGCAATAGTCTGGTCTCGGCCATGTTCCCCAACGCCGTGATCACTACCGTGCCTCCCTTGCGGATCGACGCCATGGCCTCTCCGGCGTGGTCCGGCTGGATAACACCCACAGTGACAATAGTCTGGTCAGCGCCCTGGCCGTTGGTGAACTTCTTGGCGAGTTCGGTGGCCTCCGCCATCGACTCGACGGCGTCCGTGGCGCCAAGCTCCTGGGCCTTGGTGCGCTTGAAGGGGACTGGGTCGACGGCGATGATGTGCGACGCCCCAGCGTGTGCCGCACCTTGCACGGCGTTAATACCCACTCCTCCAACGCCCATCACTATCGTGGTGTGGCCGGGTTCGACCCCGCCGGAATTGACCGCTGCGCCCCAACCCGTTCCAACGGAACAGCCCAGCAAGCACAGGGCCTCCAGCGGGACGTCCTTGGGCACCTTCACCACGGAGTCGACGGTGACTGTTGTGGTTTCGCAGAAGGTCGAGATGCCCAGCATCTGCCCCACTGGCTGACCGGACTCGGCCATCTTCAGCCGGAAGCTCGTCGGATCGTCCCATCGGGCACCGGTCATCAGCCCCGCTCCAAGGTCGCACAGATTCTGCTGACCTGTCGCGCACCATCGGCAATGCCCGCAGGACGGCAAGAACGAAAAGATGACGTGGTCGCCCTCTTTGATGCCCTTGTTATTTCTGCTCGCCCCGGTGACGATCCCGGCCCCCTCATGGCCGCCGGCGAATGGATAGATTCCCGGCCGCATGTCCCCGGTGGCGAGGTGGTCGTCTGAGTGACACATGCCGGAGGCCACCAGCTTGACCTGTATCTCGCCTTCGCGCGGGTCGTCCACGTCGAGGTCTACGACCTCGTACTTGCCGGGCGCCTCCCGAATGATTGCTCCACGAGTCTCCATTAGTTCTCCTTACGCTTACTTCACGGCTTTGGTATTCGAAATCGGGGTTGACACGGTCAGCCCATACTGCTTCCGTCGTTGACGCTGAGCACTTGTCCGGTGATGAAGCCGGCCTCCCAGATGCCCATGAACAGCACTGCGGCCGCGACTTCGTCGATGGTGGCCGAGCGTCGCGTCGGGTGGAGAGATGGCATGTCTGACCGTTGTTGAGCAGCGTCGCGCCGAACAGGTTCTGGGCAGTGGTGGCTGAGTCCAGATCGGCGTCGTCGAGGATGATCGCCGCGGACTTTCCTCCCAGCTCCAAGGTGA
>Ga0209347_1003966_pt1 | contig 16236 bp, 14 predicted proteins | sample AutmiccommuBRH23_FD_187382 | JGI IMG/M metagenome (GOLD analysis project Ga0209347, IMG submission 187382) | Deep subsurface microbial communities from Mt. Terri, Switzerland - Autotrophic microbial communities BRH/23 (SPAdes) (version 2) | ecosystem: Environmental > Aquatic > Deep subsurface >...
CGACCACGGCCCCGGCGGCAACCATCTGCCCCTCTTCGACCAGGACTTCGGCGATCCGCCCGCCGAATTTCAGCGCGACATCGACCCGCTTCGCCTCAATCCGTCCATTGGCGCGGCTGAACCCTTCGGGCAGATCGCCTTGGTGTTGCTGCCACCAGAACAAACCGCCGCCAATTGCGATGGCGATCATCACCGCGCCGGCTGTCAGAATTTTTCTAGGATTCATTCCGACTCACTCTTTTTCCTGCTGGTCCCTGGACAGAGATGTCTGTGCCCAGGCGGCGATACGATCGTCGCCATCGATTATATGGTCTCACCGATGATCAATTTCGCATAGTCCATGACGGAATACGCCGTGACCATACCGACATCTTCAATGCCGATCAGCTTATAGCTTGGTGCATATGCCGCGGCCTTCTACATCAACGCATCGAAGCGGCGTGGTTTCGCCCGTATTCTTACAGAACCTTGCAGGAAGTGGCTTCGACCTGTTTTCCCGGGTTGCCCCCTTGCGTTCTTCGGCTGGGACGCGCGCAACAAAAGACCCTAAACCTATTGGTTTAGATGTATTTTTTGGTTTGTTGCGGGGGCGCGCAACCATCTTAATTTGCATCTTGCAAGTATCAGGGCGCGCCGTTGAACAGGATCCGCCCCATGCCCTCGGCGTCGTAGCCTGGATGGTCGCCGACGCGCTTGCGGAATTCGTCGGTACGGCAGAATTCCAGAAACGCCTGCAGGGGCTCCTCAAACCAGGACCAGCGGTCGACCAGCAGGTCGAAGCGTTCGCGCATCATCGGCACGAAGGGCAGCCGGTATTGCCGGGCCAGGGATTCCAGCCCGAAGGCGACATCCGCCGCCCCTTCGTAAACGGCGATCACGGCCTCGGTTTCGGTCCGCGCCACGCGTTCCAGGTTGAGGTCCGCCAGGGCGATGCCTTCATCGTCGAGAAGCTGTTCCAACAGCCGCTGGCTGCCGGCTTCGCGCTGACGCGGGACCAGTTTCCGTTTCTTCACGTCGGCCAGGCCCGTGACCTTGCCTTTCAGGTCCGGGCGCAGGATCAGGCCCCGCTCGCGCCACACCCATTGCGTGAGAACCACGGGCGATTGCTGAAACCGGGCCCGCACGGGACCGATGTTCCAGGTCTTGTCGGCGGCGTTGTAAACGTGCAGGCCCGTGGCGACCCCGCCCCGATTCTCGAACCGGTCGAGCCCGTCGAGCGAGCCGTCGAAAAAGGTCGCCAACCCGCATTGCGATTCCCGAAGCGCCCAGTCGAGCAGGGGGTCGTGGCTGCCCAGGAAGACATTGGGCAGGGTCCGCGGCAGGGTGGCGTCGAAGCCCGACGCGTTGTCGTTGAGCCAGCGTTCGACGGCGTCGCGCGGGAACAGCAGCTTGCCCATGGCCCGCGTGCACGGCACCTGGCCGTTGGACGCCAGTTCATAGACCTTCCGCTCCTTGACCCGGAGCAGACTGGCCAATTCCTTGGTTGTCAGAAATTCTTCTTTGCCTAGCGGCATTTGCGACCCGCTTGACCGTTGCTGGGGCCGTCAACCTAGAGCATTTCACCCCCAGATTGAAACAGTTCTGATGGGCTCGGGCCGGGCCGGCGGGTCCGTCGCTGAACCGCCGGCCCGAGGCCTCTCCTCCCCCCGGAGGCGGGAACCGCGTCAGTCGTCGGCGCCGGATGCCTTGGCCCGCGCTTCGTCGAGCCAGATGGAATGGTGCTCATGGGCCCAGTTCTCGTCGACCTGGCCCGAGGTCATGGCGTCCAACGCTCCTTCCATGCCGAGCGACCCGATATAGATATGACCGATGATGACGGCGATCAGGATCAGCGCCACCATGCCGTGCCACAGCAGAGCCAACTGCGTTTCCTGGAGCGGCGTCAGCATCGTCGGCAGGTCGAAGCCGAACACGTTGAGGATCTTGAAGGTGCCCGCGAAGGGAGAGAGTTCGTAGGGGAACAGCAGGCACAGGCCGGAGAACGAGATCGACCCGCCACCCAGAATCACCGCCCAGAAAATGATCTTCTGACCGGCGTTGAACTTGGCCGCCGGCGGGTGCACGCCCTTGGAAAACAGCCCGCCGCCCAGGGCCAGCCATTTGAGATCGCGCAGGTTGGGGACGTTGTGGCGCAGCCACAGCACGAACATGAGGACGATCCCCAGCATGAAGGCGAAGGCGATGTAATTGTGGGCGTACTTGCCCCAGGCCGTCAGCGACGCGAAGGCGGACGCGCCCAGGATCGGCTTGAGCACGATTTTCCCGTAGAGCAGGTTGAGCCCCGTCAGCGCCAACACGATGAAGGACACGGCGGTCAGCCAATGGGTGAAGCGCTCCAAGGCGTTGAACCGCTCAATGGTGCGGCCCGACAGACCGGCATCGACACGGATGCGCCCGCGCAGCGCGAAGAACAGGGCGACCGCGACGACGGATGCCAGCAGGATCCATCCCCCCCAGGTCGACAACGGGCCGTTGCGGAAGGCGCGCAGGTTGTCGCCTTGCGCCTGGACCAGGGTGCCCGCCTTGGGATCGGGCAGACCCGTGGTGCCCTGGATTCCATGGCGTACGGCGCGCCACATTTCGGAAGTGCTGCCGACGGCGCCGAGATGCGTGGGCAGGCCCTGGGAGGTCACGGCCGGCGTGTTGGATTGGGCCTGGGCCGGCGCGGCGGACGCGAACAGCACACCGGCGGCGGCGAGGAAAAGTCCGAGCACGAGACTGCCGGTCATGCGGGAAAGCCACAAACGGTTCATCTTGGATACCCCCAAATTTCGTTGGGCAGGGTCGTCGTCGGCTCGCTCAGATGCGCGCGCCGGACCCCTTGCCTGCTGCCGGAAGAAAAAAGAGGTGGCGCCATGGGAGAACTGCGGCGCCACCTCTCTAAGGTACCAGCAAATCAACCGGCGTTAGGAACCGGCTTTGGGGCTATACGCAGAGCCCCAACCCCAAGCGCCCGACCCGAAGCCTCGGGCCACGACACGCTCGCGGTAGATATTGGAGACAAGGTCTCCGTCCCCACCCAGGAGGGCCTTGGTGGAACACATTTCGGCGCACAACGGCAGCCTGCCTTCGGCAAGCCGGTTGCGGCCGTACTTCTGGAATTCGGCGGCGGAGTGATCTTCCTCCGGACCGCCGGCGCAGAACGTGCACTTGTCCATCTTGCCGCGGCTGCCGAAATTGCCCGCCTGCGGGTACTGGGGTGCTCCGAAGGGACAGGCGAAAAAGCAGTAGCCGCAGCCGATGCACAGGTCCTTGGAATGCAGGACCACGCCTTCTTCCGTCTGATAGATGCAGTCCACCGGGCAGACCGCGATGCACGGCGCGTCGGAGCAGTGCATGCAGGCCACCGAAATGGACCGTTGCCCGGCCTTGCCGTCGTTGATGGTGACGACGCGGCGGCGGTTGATGCCCCACGGCACCTCGTGCTCGTTCTTGCACGCGGTCGCGCAGGCGTTGCAGGCGATGCAACGTTCGGCATCACAAAGGAACTTCATACGAGCCATGGTTCAGTCTCCTCCTCAAGCCCGCGAGACGCGGCACAGCGACGCTTTGTTTTCTTGGATGTTCGTCACTGCGTCATAGCCATAGGTGAGCACGGCGTTGGCGGGACCGCCGACGACGTAGGGGCCGGTGCCTTCCGGATACCGATCGGTGATGTCCTTGCCCTGCATCTGTTCGCCCCAGTGGTAGGGCATCCAGGTCACGCCGGGTGCGACGGCTTCGGTCACCTTCGCGTTGACGACGATTTCGCCGCCTTCCGGTCCTTCGACCTTCACCTTGTCGGCGTTGCGAATGCCCATGTTGTTGGCATCGCGCGGATTGATCATGATGAAGGCTTCCGGCGCCAGCTCGGCGAGCCACGGGTTGGCGCGCGACTTGGCCCCCCCGCCTTCGTGCTCGACCACGCTGCCCGACGTCAGCACCAACGGATAATCCTTGGCGAAATCCTGCTTCTGGATGCTCTCGTACTGGATCGGGATGCGGTACATGCGGCCGTCGCGATAGGTCGGATAGTCGCCGACCAGATCGCGGCGCGGCGTGTACAGCGGCTCGCGGTGGATCGGAATGGGATCCGGGAAACCCCAGACCTCGGCCCGGGCCTTGGCGTTGCCGAAGGGCGCACAGCCGTGCTTGATGGCGACGCGCTGGATGCCGCCCGACAGGTCGGTCTTCCAGTTGGTCTTGTCGCCGGCGATGCCTTCGATGACCTTGCGCTCGGCCTCGGTCAGGTCCTTGTCCCAGCCCAGCTTCTTCAAGGCGGCCATGGTGAATTCCGGATAGCCGTCCTTGATTTCCGAGCCGACGGGATAGGAGCCTTCGGCCAGCAGGTTGACGCCGTTGCGTTCGACCCCGAAGCGGGCGCGGAAGGCGAGACCGCCCTCGGCCACCGGCTTGGACGGGTCGTACAGATTGGGCGTGCCCGGATGCTTCATTTCCGGCGTGCCCCAGCACGGCCACGGCAGGCAGTAGTATTCGCCGTCGCAGGGCCCGCCGTTGGCCTTCAGCGTGGTCTTGTCGAAGGTCGCCTGATTCTGCATGTGCAGGCGCAGGCGTTCCGGCGACTGGCCGGTATAGCCGATGGTCCAGAAGCCCCGGTTGATCTCGCGCAGGATGTCCTCGATCAGCGGCTCCTCGCCGTTGACCTTGATGTTCTTGAACAACTCCTTCTCGAACCCGAACTTCTTGGCGAACAGGTACATGATGACGTGGTCGGGCTTGGATTCGAAGATCGGATCGACGATCTTCTCCCGCCACTGGACCGACCGGTTGGACGCGGAGATCGAGCCATAGGTCTCGAACTGCGATGCCGCCGGCAGGATGTAGGTGTTGTTCTTGCGCTCGCCCATGATGGCCGCCATCGGCACGTAGGGGTCGACGACCACCAGCAGTTCCAGCTTGGTGAAGGCGTCCCATTGCGTGTTCAGACGGGTCAGCGAGTTGACCGAATGGCCCCAGAACACCATCGCCCGCATGTTGTCGGGCTGTTCGATCTGGTCCTTCGGCATCAACACCTGTTCGTACCAGCGCGACACCGGGGTGCCGGCCATTTCCATCAGATTCTTGGAATGGAACCGCTTCAGGAGATAGTCGTAATCGACACCCCACACACGGGACCAATGCTTCCAAGCGCCCGTCGACAGGCCGTAGTAGGCCGGCAGGGTGTGGCACAGCACGCCCATGTCGGTCGCACCCTGGACGTTGTCATGGCCGCGGAAGATATTGGTGCCGCCGCCGGACTTGCCCATGTTGCCGAGCGCCAGCTGCAGGATGCACAGCGCCCGGGTGTTGTTGTTGCCGATCGTGTGCTGGGTGATGCCAAGCGTCCAGGTCAGCGCCCCCGGCCGGTTGTTGGCCAACAGGCGGGCGACTCGCTTGAGCTGCGCGCCCGGCACGCCGGACACGCGTTCGACCTCGGCCGGGTTCCACTTGCGCACTTCCTCGCGGATCTTGTCCATCCCGTAGACGCGCTGATGGATGAACTCCTTATCCTCCCAACCGTTTTCCAGGATGTGATAGAGGATGCCCCAGATCACTGCGATGTCGGTGCCGGGACGCAGCTGCACATGCTCGGTCGCGTGCGCCGCCGTGCGCGTGAAGCGCGGATCGACGACGATGAAGGGCGCGTTGTTCTGCTCCTTCGCCTTGAGGATATGCTGCATGGAGACCGGATGCGCTTCCGCCGGATTGCCGCCGAAGGTGATGATCGACTTCGACAGGTGCATGTCGGGGAAGCTGTTGGTCATGGCGCCGTAGCCCCAGGTGTTGGCAACGCCGGCGACCGTGGTCGAGTGACAGATGCGCGCCTGGTGATCGACGTTGTTGGAGCCCCAGAACGCGGCGTACTTGCGGAACAGATAGGCCTGTTCGTTGCTGTGCTTGGCGGAGCCGAGCCAGTACACGGAATCCGGACCGGATTCCTTGCGGATCTTTAGCATCTGGTCGCCGATCTCGTTGATCGCCGCGTCCCAGCTGAGACGCTTCCACTTTCCGTCGACCAGCTTCATCGGATACTTCACGCGGCGGGGCGCCATGGCCTCTTCGCGCGACGCGGCGCCCTTGGCGCAATAGCCGCCGTTGTTGATCGGGCTGTCGAAGGCCGGTTCCTGGCCGATCCACAGACCGTCCTTGACCTCGGCCTTGATGGTGCAGCCGACGGCGCAGAACGTGCAGACCGACAGCACTTCCTTGATCTTGCCGCCCACGGAAGCCGCCTGAACCTCGGTGTTCTTGACCATGGAAATGGGCAGCGTCGCGGCCAGCGCGGCGCCCCCGGCGGCGTAACCGGACCGCTTCAGGAACGTGCGGCGGTTGACGGCGCCCGCCGACATGGCGTCCAGGGCCTTGGAGACCCGGGCCTTGGTCGGCGTGCCTTCCGATTTCTTGATAAGCATGTGTCTCTCCCTAAAAGCGGATTACATCCGCGCCAGCGCGTAGTAGCGCTTGACGTGCTCGGTTTCCCGGTAGCCGGCGACCGGCTTGCCGCCCGCCGCGGGCTGAGCGGCGGCAGCCGTGCGGCCGGCAAGGCCGACGGCCGCACCCGTCACGGCCGCGCCGAGACCCGCCATCTTCAGAAAGCGGCGGCGGTCGGCGCTGGTCTTCGTCTTGTCCTTCATTGGCAAAACCTCCTGTTTCCTCGATCTCGCGATCACGTTGTCATCCCAAAAGTCTGTCGATCGTTTCGTGTTGTTCGTTGCGTTCGGTCTTCAAATCACTGCAGAGCCTTGCGCGGCCAGGACGCTCCCGGCGCCGCCCGCGCGATCAGGCGTTGCGTATGGGTGTAGGCGCGCAGGCTGTCGCCGCGCCCGAGGGCGACCACGGTCAGGCCCGCGTCCTCGGCCAGCCGCAGCGCCAGGGCCGTGGGAGCCGAGATGGTCACCAGCAAGGACGTGCCCGCGGCCATGGCCTTCTGCGCCATTTCATAGGAACAGCGGCTGGTCGCGACGATGAAGCCGTCGCCCACCGAAACGCCGTCCTTGGCCATGGCGCCGATCAGCTTGTCCATGGCGTTGTGCCGGCCGACGTCCTCGCGCACCAGGGCGATCGTGCCGTCGGCGCGGGCCCAGGCGGCGGCGTGCAGCGAGCGCATGGCGCCGTTCATGACCTGCATCGCCGGCATCATGTCGAGGGCACGGACGATGGCGTCCACGGCGAAGCTGTGCCCCGCGGGCACGGGCCGAACGGGGCGCACGGCCTCGTCCAGGCTGTCGACGCCGCACAGCCCGCAGCCGGTACGTCCGGCCAGATTGCGCCGCCGGTCCTTCAGCGCCGCGAAGCGCCGGGACGAAATGGACAGGTGCACCGCGATGCCCTTGTCGGTTTCCTGGAACTGGATGTCGCGGACCTCGCCCGCATTGTCCACGATGCCTTCACTTAACGAGAAGCCGAGGGCGAAATCGCCCAGGTCCGCCGGGGTGGACATCATCACCGCATGGGACACGCCGTTGTAGACCAGGGCGACGGGCACTTCCTCGGCGACGCAGTCGACCATCGCCTCGCAGCGCCCGCTCGCCCATTTGCGCCCGTCGGCGGCGACCGACACGGGAAGTTGCGGCGCCTCGTCCGACAGACGCGCGCACAGACCGTCCGGCCCGGTCAGATCGACCGCGCCGTCCGCGTCATAGGGCGTTCCGTCACAAGGTCTTGATTTCACAGCCATTCGGCCTGTTCCTCCCAGCGAAATCAACGAAAACCGTACATTTCGCACAGTTTTGTAAATTTCACAGTAAAACGCATATTAAGGGAGTCTGGGAAAGGCCCGCAACATGTTCGTTCCGACATATCGCCCGGATACAGGCCTAATCCCGGGCGGGGCGGCGAGAGATCAGCGGTAGTGCGCGGTCTCGTGTTCCAGGAACATTTGGGCGAAACGCCCGGCCGCGGCATAGAACGGCTGATCGTCCCGCGCCGCCACGGCCGTGAAGAAGGCGGGCATCCAGGGCTTCACATGCTTGCGGAAGAACACGGCGGCCTGCTCCTGGTCACCGCCGCCCAGGCGGCCGGAGATCAGGCCCGCCATGACCTCGCAGATCGCCGAGACATGATCCTCAGGCTCCAGCTCGTCCTCGCGCTTGGCGATGCCCAGGACGGCCAGGTCCGCGCGCAGGTCGACCAGGGTCTGTCCGAAGTGGGAGCCCGTGCGGTGCACGGCCGCATAGGGCGAGGTGTCGGTCTTTTCCGTGGCGAAGATGAACAGATCGCCGTATTCCGTGTCGGCGGCGTCAGGAGCCGTGATCCGCGCGGCCGCGGCAAGGGCCGCGACGGCGCCTCCCAAGGGACTGTCATCACCTTCGAATTCCGACAATATTTCAAGGGTTTCCGATGTCGGCGCCGCCTTGAACAGATGGCCGATCAGGGTATAGGCCTCAGCCCGCTCCAGGTCTTCGTCGCTGACCATATGCGCGCCCTGCGCCAGCGTCGCGCACATCAGGCGGGCCCTCCGCCGGCGGGTGTTTCTTCCGCCGCCGCCACGTCCATATCGGCATCGGCGTCGACCGGAGACTCCGCGTCGACCGACTCGACCGTGTCGGTCGCCTCTTCGGCCGCGTCCGTGGCCTCGCCCTCGCCGCCGTCGCCCTTCAGCGCCTTGCCCAGCATCTCCTTGGCGACCTCGGCCGCCTGCACCAGGAACGTCATATGCTCCGGATCGTAGTCGTTGAGGCCGTCCAGGTTGGCGTAGACGGGATCGCTGCGCCACAGCTTGCGCAGCGCCAGATTCTTCAGATCCTCGGGCACCCCTTCCTTCATGAAGGCGGTGAAATCGGACGCTCCGGTCAGACTTTCGATATCCGGCAGATCCAGGTCTTCCGGTGCGTCGCCCGCCCGGGCATTTACCTGGGAATCGGCATTCTCCGGCATGGGTGCCTCGGACACCGCCGGGGCATGGGCCAGCTTGCGTTCCGACCAGCGGGCCAAACGGCTGTTTGTCTCGGTTTCCTTGGGCATTCCTGGTCCTCCCGGGGCGCGCGTTGACGTCGGGTGCGTTTTGCGTTTGATGTTAATTTATTACTTTTTGACACAAAAGACATGAAAATGCATTAATCCTCCGCAGCGAACGAAAAACCGCCGGCCCGTGGCGGAACTGCCGGGCCGGGACCGCGTCGCATCCGGGAGGACATAAGATCTTGACCAACATGACACAGCCCCGCCCCGCCCCCTGCGGGACGGCGGCCTGCCGTGACCGTCGGGGTGCCTGAGCGGCATGGCCAGGGCATCCCGATTCCGCAAGCGCACCCCGGCGGAGAACACCGCCCCCGCCGGGGACGGCCGCGCGGTGCGCCTGATGATCCGGGTGGCGCTCGGCCCCGACGGCTCGCTCGGCCCCGGCAAGGTGCGCCTGATGGAACTGATCGACGAAAAGGGTTCGATCTCGGCCGCCTGCCGCGAGATGGGCATGTCCTACCGCCGGGCCTGGCGCCTGTTGCAGAGCCTCAACGGCGCCTTCCGCGAGGAAGTGGTGGCGACCCGCCAGGGCGGCAACCAGGGCGGCGGCGCGGAGTTGACGGAGTTCGGGCGCACCCTGCTGGCGCGCTGCGAAGTGATCCGCGAAAAGGCCCGGCAGGCGGTGCGCGCCGACCTGGACGATCTGGAACGGGACTTCGTGCAATGGGCACCGGCGCCCGCCGAGAAATCCGAGAAGGCCTGACCCAGCGGCGGGCGGCACCATAATTAAGAACAACAACGGCGGGACCCACCGACCATGCAAATGCGCCATCTTCGCTATTTCGTCGCCCTCGGCCGGGAAAAGCATTTCGGCCGCGCGGCGGAGATCTGCCACGTCACGCAATCGACCCTGTCCGCCGCCATCCGCCAGCTTGAAACGGAGATCGGCGCCCCCCTGATCGACCGCGACAAGCGGTTCAAGGAATTCACCAGCGAGGGCAAGGTGCTGCTGGAATGGGCGACCCGCGTGGTCGCCGAGCGCGAGGAACTGGATCAGCGCATCGGCCGCATGCGGGGCGAGTTGTCGGGTGAACTGGCGATCGGCGCGGTGCCGACGGCGCTGCCGACCATCAGCCTGCTGACCACGCCGTTCTCGCGCGTGCATCCCAACGTGACGCTGCGCATCCTGTCGCGCACGTCCGACGAAATTCAGCGCATGCTGGACGAGTTCGTGCTCGACATCGGCATCAGCTATCTCGACAACGAGCCGCTGACCGGCGTCGACGTGCATCCCCTCTACGCCGAGCGCTACATCCTGCTGACCCCCGCCGACGGCCCGTTCCGGGGCCGCGCCGACGTGACCTGGCGGGAGGCCGGGGTGACGCCCTTGTGCCTGCTGACGCCCGACATGCAGAACCGCCGCATCCTCAACGCCGTGTTCGCCGAGATGGGTGCGTCGCCCAACGTCCATGCCGAAACCAATTCGGTCATGGCGCTGTGCTCGCACATCCGCTCGGGCACCTGGTCAAGCATCCTGCCCGACAACTTCATGTGGGCCTTCGGCACGCCGCCCGGGATGATCGCCCTGCCCCTGGTGAAGCCGGAAAAATCCTTCACCATGGGCATGGTGGTGCGCAGGCAAGACCCCATGCCGCCGCTGGTCGAGGCCTTCACCCAGGCCGTCGGCGGCATCGACATGGAGCAGGCGTTTCGGCCGGGATAACCTGCGCGAAATCGGAAACAGCGATTTCGTCTTCGGGAAAATTCGTTGGCGCGGCTTTTTGCATGGGACGCATAGTCCCGCCATGAAACATCCCGCCCCCCATTCTGACGCCTTCGACGCCGACGCCTGCCGCGGCATCGCGCAGGGCCTGGCCCACCTTGAGGGCGCCTTGCTGCCGATCCTCCACGCCGTGCAGGATCGGTTCGGATATGTCGACGACGCGGCCCTGCCGGTCATCGCCGAGGTTCTCAACCTGTCGCGGGCCGAGGTCCACGGCGTCGTCACCTTCTATCACGACTTCCGCCGTGAGCCGGCCCACCGCCACGTCGTCAAGGTGTGCCGGGCCGAGGCCTGCCAGGCCCTGGGCGGTGAGCGCCTTTACGACGAGGTGCGCCGCGCCTGTGAACACGGCGGCGACGTCACGGTCGAGGCGGTCTATTGCCTCGGCAACTGCGCCCTGTCGCCGGCGGCCCTGATCGACGGCGACCTGCACGGCCGCCTCGATGCGGCCCGGACCCTCGACCTGGTGGCCGGCAAATGAGCGGGCGGCGCATCTTCGTTCCGCGCGACGCGGCGGCCCTGTCCGTGGGAGCGGAGGCCGTCGCCAAGGCCGTACTGGACAGCGGCGCCGACCTTACCCTGACCCGCACGGGCACCCGCGGCCTGCTGTGGCTGGAACCGCTGCTGGAGATCGAGATCGACGGCCGGCGCATCGGCTTCGGCCCCGTCCGGGCGGCGGATGTACCGGACATTCTGGCCCAGGGCGCGGCCCATCCCCTTTGCCTGGGGCCGGTCGAGGACATTCCCTACCTCAAGAGCCAACAGCGCCTGACCTTCGCGCGCTGCGGCGTCACCGATCCCCTGTCCCTGGGCGATTACACGGCCCAGGGCGGCCTCAAGGGCCTGACCAGGGCGCTCACCTTAACGCCCGCCGCCATCGTCGAGGAGGTCACCCAATCGGGCCTGCGCGGGCGCGGCGGCGCCGGGTTCCCCACGGGCATCAAATGGAACACGGTCCTGCACGCCGAGGCTTCGCAGAAATACATCGTGTGCAACGCCGACGAGGGCGACAGCGGCACCTTCGCCGACCGCATTCTGATGGAGGGCGATCCGTTCCTGCTGATCGAGGGCATGGCCATCGCCGGCTTGGCCGTGGGCGCGACCAAGGGATACATCTACCTGCGCTCCGAATACCCGCACGCCTTCCGCACCCTGACCCAGGCCATCGAGATCGCGCGCGCTGGCGGCGTCCTGGGCGCGGACGTGATGGGCAGCGGCACGGCCTTCGACATGGAGGTGCGCCTGGGGGCCGGGGCCTATATCTGCGGCGAGGAAACGTCGCTGCTGGAAAGCCTGGAAGGCAGGCGCGGCCAGGTCCGCTTCAAGCCGCCCCTGCCCGCCATCGAGGGCCTGTTCGGCAAGCCGACCGTCATCAACAACGTTCTGTCCCTGGCCGCCGTGCCGACCGTCCTGGCCGAGGGCGCGGAATACTACCGCAACTTCGGCACCGGCCGGTCGCGCGGCACCATGCCCATCCAGCTGGGCGGCAACGTCAAGCGCGGCGGGCTGATCGAGCGCGCGTTCGGATTGTCGCTTCGTGAGATCGTCGAGGACTACGGCGGCGGCACGCTGACCGGCCGCCCCGTCCACGCGGCCCAGGTCGGCGGGCCGCTCGGCGCCTATTGGCCGAGCAGCCTGTTCGACACGCCGCTGGACTACGAGGCCTTCGCCGCGAAGGGCGGCATGGTCGGCCACGGCGGCGTCGTGGTGTTCGACGACACGGTCGACATGGCGCAACAGGCGCGCTTCGCGTTTGAGTTCTGCGCCATCGAATCCTGCGGCAAATGCACGCCCTGCCGCATCGGATCGACCCGCGGCGTGGAAACCATGGACCGGGTGATCGCCGGCGACGGCGCGGCCCTGGGCCTGGTGCGCGATCTCTGCACGGTCATGCAGGACGGCTCGCTCTGCGCGCTGGGCGGGCTCACCCACATGCCGGTGCTGAGCGCCCTCGACAATTTCCCGGAAGACTTCCCCGGCGCCGCCCGCGACGCGGCGGAATGACCGGGCCGACAAGGACGGAGACAACCATGGCAGCCCCCTTCGACCAGGACCTGGGCACCCCCGCCCGCAAAAGCACGGCGACGGTGTCGTTGGAAATCGACGGCATGGCGGTGACCGTGCCGGAAGGCACCTCGGTCATGCGCGCCGCTGCCCTGGCCGGCGTCAACGTGCCCAAGCTCTGCGCCACGGACACGCTGGAACCCTTCGGGTCCTGCCGCCTTTGCCTGGTCGAGATCGAGGGCAAGCGCGGCACGCCCGCATCCTGCACCACGCCGGTCACGGCCGGCATGAAGGTGAAAACCCAGACCGACCGTCTGGCCGACCTGCGCCGGGGAGTGATGGAGCTTTACATCAGCGACCATCCGCTCGACTGCCTGACCTGTTCCGCCAACGGCGACTGCGAATTGCAGGACATGGCCGGCGCCGTGGGCCTGCGCGACGTGCGCTACGGCTTCGACGGCGAGAATCACACGCAGCAGGCCAAGGACACGTCCAACCCCTACTTCACCTTCGATCCGTCGAAATGCATCGTCTGTTCGCGCTGCGTGCGGGCCTGCGAGGAACAGCAGGGCACCTTCGCCCTGACCATCGACGGGCGCGGCTTCGCGTCCCATGTCACGGCCGGAATGGACGAGGAATTTCTCGCCTCCGAATGCGTGTCCTGCGGCGCCTGCGTCGACGCCTGCCCGACGGCGACCCTGATGGAAAAAAGCGTCATCGAGATGGGCCAGCCCGACCGCAAGGTGGCGACGACCTGCGCGTACTGCGGCGTCGGCTGCGGCTTCATCGCCGAGACCCAGGGCGATAAAGTCATAAGAATGACCCCCGACAAGCGCGGCAAGGCCAACCAGGGCCATTCCTGCGTCAAGGGCCGGTTCGCCTGGGGCTATGCCACGCACAAGGACCGCATCACCTCGCCCCTGGTGCGCGACAGCATCCACGATCCCTGGCGCGAGGTGTCGTGGGAGGAGGCCATCGCCAAGGCCGCGAACGGCTTCCGCGCCATTCAGGAGAAATACGGTCGCGGCGCCGTCGGCGGGATTACCTCGTCGCGCTGCACCAACGAGGAAACCTATCTGGTGCAGAAGCTGATCCGCGCGGCCTTCGGCAACAACAACACGGACACCTGTGCACGCGTCTGCCATTCGCCCACGGGCTACGGCCTGAAGACAGCCTTCGGCACCTCTGCGGGCACGCAGGACTTCGCCTCGGTCCAGGACGCCGACGTTATTTTAGTCATCGGCGCCAATCCGACGGACGCCCATCCGGTGTTCGGGTCGCAAATGAAACGCAGGCTGCGCGACGGCGCCGGGCTGATCGTCGCCGACCCCCGGCGCATCGATCTGGTGAAGTCGCCGCATATTCAGGCGGCCCACCATCTGCAGCTCATGCCCGGCACCAACGTCGCCCTGATCAACGCGATCGCCCATGTCATCGCGACGGAAGGCCTGATCGACGAGGGATTCGTCAACGCGCGCTGCGACCTGGGCGAATTCCAGCGCTGGCAGGACTTCATAACCCGGCCGGAGAATTCACCAGAGGCGACGGAAAGCATCACCGGCGTGCCGGCCGCCGAAGTCCGCGCCGCCGCGCGGCTATACGCCGGGGCGCGCAACGCCGCGATCTATTACGGGCTCGGCGTGACCGAACATTCCCAGGGCACGACCATGGTCATGGGCATGGCCAACCTGGCCATGGCGACCGGCAACCTGGGCCGATCCGGCGTCGGGGTGAACCCGCTGCGCGGCCAGAACAACGTGCAGGGATCCTGCGACATGGGCTCGTTCCCACACGAATTGCCGGGCTACCGCCATGTCTCCGACGCCGCCACGCGGGCCTTGTTCGAAGCGGCCTGGGGCGTCGCCCTCGACCCGGAACCGGGCCTGCGCATCCCCAACATGTTCGACGCGGCGCTGGAGGGTTCGTTCAAGGGGCTTTACGTGCAGGGCGAGGACATCGTGCAGTCCGATCCCAACACCCAGCATGTCACGGCGGCGATGGAAGCGATGGACTGCGTCGTCGTCCAGGACCTGTTCCTGAACGAGACGGCAGCCTATGCCCATGTGTTCCTGCCGGGGGCGTCGTTCCTGGAAAAGGACGGCACCTTCACCAATGCGGAACGCCGCATCTCCCGCGTCCGCCGGGCCATGTCGCCCATGGCGGGTCTGGCCGACTGGGAAGCCACCATGGCCTTGTCCAACGCGTTGGGATATCCCATGGACTATGCCCATCCGTCGGAGATCATGGACGAGATCGCGCAACTTACCCCGACCTTCGCGGGCGTCAGCTACGACAAGCTGGACCGCGACGGCAGCATCCAATGGCCCTGCAACGACAGCGCCCCCGACGGCACGCCGACCATGCACGAAGACGGTTTCGCCAACGGCGCCGGCCGGTTCATGATCACCCAGTACGTGCCGACGGACGAACGCACGGGCCCGCGCTTCCCGCTGATCCTGACCACGGGGCGGATCCTGTCACAATACAACGTGGGCGCTCAGACCCGGCGCACGGAGAACGGCGCCTGGCACGGCGAGGATGTCCTGGAAATCCACCCCTTCGACGCCGAGACCCGGGGGGTCCGCGACGGCGACCGGGTGTCGCTCGCCAGCCGCGCCGGAGACATCACCCTGAAGGCGCGGATCAGCGACCGGGTGCAGCCTGGCGTGGTTTACACCACCTTCCACCATCCGGAGACCGGCGCCAACGTGGTGACGACCGAACATTCCGACTGGGCCACCAACTGCCCGGAATACAAGGTCACCGCCGTCGAGGTCCGCCCGACCAATCGCTGGTCCGACTGGCAGGTCGAGAACGAGGCGTTCCGCGAGCGCGCAGTGCGCATCGAGGCGGCGGAATAAGGGGAAAGAACCCGACACGATGGAAAAGAAACGCCTGACCGACATGGCCAACCAGATCGCGGCCTTCTTCGACGCTTACCCCGAGGACGAAGCCGTGGCCGCGACGGCGGACCACCTGCGCCAGTTCTGGGACCCGCGCATGCGGGCACAGCTGAAGGAGATTGTCGCCACGAGCGGGGATTTGGATATTTCGCCCACCGCCCTCTCAGCAATTCGGAAAATTGGATAACGTCGTTTGTGACGCAGCGTGGTTTCGCCCGTTTTCCTCGTAGAACCTTGCAGGAAGGAGCGCGCAACCAAAAACGGCCATAACCTGTTGAGGTTAGGGCGTTTTTTTGTTGGTTGCGGGAGCCCGCAACCATCTTTATTTGCACGCTTCGGCTACACTAGGTTTTTAGTCCCGGCACCTACCATCCGCATCGCCGTTTAAGAAACCTGCACACGATCCGGTCACCACGAGGTCTTGTTCCAAGCGCCGGACTTGAGGATTCGACGGGGGTGACGATGCCGCGAAGGTTGAGGCTGCGGTTTCTAAAACCGTCCTCACCAACCCGGGGGCTTGGCCGGCCCTGTGTACAGGAATCGACAATCTCCAGAGGCTGCCGCAGCGGTTACCGGGACGCCAAGTCGATCAAAAACCGGCGTATTCCGTCTGAAATCGCCTGGGCGCGGTCCTCGGATACGGGCGGCGTGAAAAAGATCGACCAA
>Ga0209347_1003967_pt1 | contig 16236 bp, 17 predicted proteins | sample AutmiccommuBRH23_FD_187382 | JGI IMG/M metagenome (GOLD analysis project Ga0209347, IMG submission 187382) | Deep subsurface microbial communities from Mt. Terri, Switzerland - Autotrophic microbial communities BRH/23 (SPAdes) (version 2) | ecosystem: Environmental > Aquatic > Deep subsurface >...
GAGCGTTGAGTCATTGCGAGTCCAGGAGCGACCGTTCGGCACCGCCGGAAAGCGTCAATCGAATCCGCAGTTCAGCGAAGCCGACCGGCCGACACTTAACTACAGTAGATTGGGGCAACCCCCGCATCCCTAGTGATTTTCAGCGCCGCGTTACTGCTCTCCTGAGTCGGGGTCACCGAGTCCTTGATTCGACTGACGGATCGAGAACCGGAGCCGGCTGGTAGGCCTGAGCCGAGGAATCGGGGGGCGCCGAGGCAGGGACGGCGAAGGAAAAGATCCTTCGCCACTTTGCGGTCACGACCATCACGGTCAGCAGGTCGAGAAGAACGTAGAGCACGCCTACCCCGCTCGGCGGATTCGCCGACTTCAAGCCGAGCCCGGGCACCTGGGCAGCCCATCGCCAGTTTCCGATCCCCGTGCCTAGCCATTCGAGAAGCATCGTGTAAACGAGGCACGCAGCGAGCAGAAGGCCGCTCTTGGATCGCGTCAGAAGCGCAGCGGCCGCAATCCACCAGATCAGTCCCCATACGTCTCCGAAGACGACCAGGGTGAACGCCGCGACGATGGAGCCCGCGATGAGCACGGACGTGACGATCACGCGCGCGTGCCGCCGAAACAGCCCCTGTTGCGCGCTCTCGGTTGCGAGGAGGTAGAAAATACCGTGGCCCGGCGGGACGTACAGAGGAATCAGGGCGTGCTGGTAGGAGTACAGACCCCATCCGATCGAGAGAACGACCTCCCCCGTCGTGGCGATCACCACCGCCCCGATCACGTACCGAATCGGCACGGTGGACGTCGATGCGAAGCCGAAGAGAAACAGGGTCGCCGCGGTCCCTAGAAGGAGCTGCGGCACCATCCCGCTGCGGTCGAGGAGGAGAAAAGTGGTGACGAAGGCTGCCGTCGAGGCGAGAAAGAAGAGAAAACGACGATCCACTCGCGCATTGTAAGGGCTTTAGAAGACCTGCCCGCCACTCACCACGCGTAGCCGAAGCTCACTCCCCCCCACAGGCCTCCACCCTCGTTCCCCAGCACCGGAGTGAGGACGGCCCGGAACTGAAACCCTCCCGCCGGTTTCTGATAGCGGTAGCCGATGATTCCGGTGAGGAACGCATCGGTGACCTTTTCGTCGTCATCGAACGAGTCCCATAAATCCAGGCTGTCACCGAGAACCAGCGTGACGCCGCCTCCCAGCTCCATGTGGTGACTGGACTCGGGGCGGTTGACGTGAGAGGCAGTCAGCGGAACGATGAACGTGGTCTCCGTATCTTCGGACGTCTCTCCCGTGACCCATGAGAGCCCGGCCCGGCCAAACCACTCCTCGGTGAACCGGCGCTCGTAGTTGAAGCTCAATCCGATCGCGCTTCCACCAACCTCGAGGTAGGCCGCATTGCGAGGAGACTGAGCCTGTGCCTGCGCCCCTGCGATGAGGAGGAGTGCGGTCGCCATCAGGACGCTCTTCATGGCTTCGGCATTTGCATTCCGGATGCCGCGATTTTGGACATCGATAAGGGGCTCCGTCACCGGATTCGTGTTCATTCGGGCAGGCGTCGACGGCCCCGGGTCGTGGTACCTTTTCGCCGCGCCGCCCGGGGTGGCGCAGGAGGCTTTCCGTGTTGCGCAAACCCGTCGCCCTGATCACCGGTGCGAGTGGAGAGATCGGCCATGGCCTGATCACCCGGCTCGCCGAGGAGGGGAACCGACCCGTCATCACCCTCGACCTCAAGCCGCTCGAGCCCGAGCTCGGCAGGCTCGTTCAGCATCAGTTTTCAGGCTCGATCCTCGACACGAGCCTGCTCGAACGAATCCTCTCGGAGTTCGAGGTCGACCTCGTCTTCCATCTCGCCGCCCTCCTCTCGACCAGGAGCGAGTTCACCCCGGTCACCGCGCACCAGGTGAATGTCGAAGGGACGATGAACCTTCTGGAATTCGCGCAGAGGGAGGGTGAGTCCCACGGCCGCCCGGTGGTCTTCCTCTACCCATCCTCGATCGCGGCGTACGGGATGCCCGACCTGGAGACCAAAGCCCGCGCGGGGCGGGTCAAGGAGGACGACTTCAACACGCCCACCACGATGTACGGATGCAACAAGCTCTATTGCGAGCAGCTCGGCCGCTACTACGCGCGCCACTACAAGCAGCTCTCGGCCGATCCGGTTGCCGGGCGCGTCGACTTCCGCTCGATCCGCTTCCCGGGGCTCATCTCTGCCGTGACCGTGCCGTCGGGCGGGACCTCCGATTACGCTCCGGAGATGATTCACGCCGCCGCGCAGGGGCACCCTTACGCCTGCTTCGTGCGGCCAGACACGCGAATTCCGTTCATGGCCATGCCTGACGCGGTCGCTGCGCTGCTGAAGCTGGCCTCGGCCCCGCGGGAGCGTCTGACCCGCACCTCCTACAACATCGGGGCATTCAACCCCTCGGCCGAGGAGGTTCAGCAGATCGTGACCCGCGCGTTTCCGGGGGCGACGATCACCACGAGCGTCGATGAGAAGCGGCAGGGCATCGTCGATTCATGGCCAGAGGATGTCGACGATTCAGCAGCGCGCGATGATTGGGGCTTTGCCCCGCAGCTCGGGCTGGAGCCCGCGTTCGAGGAGTATCTGATCCCGCGAATCCGGGAGCGCTACCAGCAGAGCTAGTTGCCCCGTCGAGTCGGGCGACGCCGCGAGGAGACGGGCTCTTCTGCCTCGGAGTCGACCCACTCCGGGCATGAGCCGGTTGGACCGACCCCGAACGTCCCGGTCTCAGGGTGGCGGACCCGCTTGCCCGATGCGTCCGTGAACTCGAAGTAGTAGCGGTGGCAGCCCGTTCCGAGTCCGCTGACCGCTGTGGACCATGCTCCGTTCGTCGCGCTCCCGCGGGCGAGGCTCAACGGGTGCGACACCGCACCGACGACCACGCGGGCGCTCAGTGGCGCTTTCGCGTCGAACCAGTTCGCCCAGAACTCGACGGTCGGTGCCTGCCTCGGATAATGCGCTCCCGAGGGAATCTGCGAGACCGCGCCGCCCCTGCCGAATTCCGCGGCGTAGTATCTCCCCCACGTCCCCCCGGTTGCGTACCCCGCCCCGATCGATCCACTGGATTTCAGGATCAGCCATCGATGCCCGTTCGTGTCGCCGGAGGCGAAGTTCGCATAGGAGCAGGGCGCTCCGCTCGATACAGGCTCGAGCAACCATCCCTGAAACGCTCGCACCGGGTCTCCGTAGCCAGCTGCGATGATCTCGCCCGTCCAGGGAGCGCCAAACCTCGTCGCTCGGCTCGGCGGGGAGGTCGATCCGCTTCCGGAACACGAACACTCCGCGGAACCGTCGCAGCCGCCGGGATAGATCTCGGCAAGATCGTTCCTCAGCTTGCAGGGCGTGTCATGAGAAAAGAAGTTCTGGCGAGCCATGGAGTCGCCGTGAAATCGGGCGGTCAGGGCAAGTTCATAACTCCACATCAGCGGAGGCACGGGCGTGTAACAAGCCGGGGCCAGCTCCGCTGCGCTGCAGTTCGTCCTGCACCCCTCCAGCTCCGCGGCGGGCTCCACACGAGCCCGGTTGATCCACTGATGCAGCACCCGCTCTTCCCAGTTCGAAAAGGGGGCGGAATCAGACGCGGCCATCTCGAACTGAAGCGCATGGGAAGTCGGCGCTGCTACATGAGTCTCCCGGTCCGGTTGCTGAGCCACCAAAGCCCCGGTCGGATGGGAAAGAGCCAGCAGGATCACGAGCCGCAAGGCGGCGTTTCGATTCATAGGGCGATTAAAGCCTACGGCTCACGCGTAGAGAGTGACCCACCTCACGGCGCGCAAAAAGCAACTCGGGTCAGGCTCGCCCCTCGCCCCTCGCCCCTCGCCCCTCGCCCCTCGCCCCTCGCCCCTGGCCCCTCGCCCCGGTGCTCGCCGTCACACCTCCCCCGGACATCTCATCGGAAAATGGCGGCGGCGGAGTTCCCGCCTGGAGGGAAAACGATGAAAGAGATCGACTTCGCTACGCTGACACTGCAGGACGCGCTGGATTTCGCCGTCCTGGTCGAGGAGGAAGCGTGCGAGCGCTACGAAGACCTGGCTGCGCAGATGGAGACGCACGACACTCCCGCTGCCGCCGCATTTTTCCGGTTCATGGTGAAGAACGAGGCCAAGCACGGGCACGAGCTGGCTGCCCGCCGGACGCAGCTGTTCGGTACGGCGCCGACGAAGGTCGACCGCTCGATGCTCTGGGACGTGGAAGCTCCCGATTTCAGCGAAGTGCGGGCATTCATGGCCGCGCGTGAAGCTCTCGAAGTCGCGCTTCACGCCGAGGAGAAGGCGTATCGATTCTTCGCCGATGCAGTCGTCCACGTCACCGATCCCGAAGTTCGGGCTCTTTTCGAGGAGCTGCGGGAAGAAGAGCTGGAGCACCAGGACCTGGTGCGCCGGGAGATCGCGAAGCTTCCCGAGGCCGCGCTGGTCGACATGAACGACTACGCGGACGAGCCGATGCCGCAGTAGTTCGCAGGGAGATCAGTGATCGGCGCGGCCTTCAAGGCGCGCCACCGTCTTGGACCTGGTGAATCCGCGTCGCCTTGACGATGAAACGATTGGGAGCGGGTCCGACGTAGCGGAACGGGTAGCAGGTGACGAGGGTCAGTTCCTCGGTGCCGGTGGAATCGAGGACCGATACCTCGCTCGGATCGACGACTCGGAAGGATTCGACGCGATACTCGTAGGTATGCGGGGGGACCTCGAGCCGGATGCGATCATCGACCTGGATTTGCTCCAGAGGCTTGAAGAACGTGTCGCGATGCGCGGCCAGCCCGGTGTTTCCTCCCTCCCCCGGCCGGGCCGTGCCTGGAAGAAAGCCGACCGCCCGCTCGAGGGTCGATTCATCCTCTCCCGCGAGAACGAACGCGGAGAGGCCCAGCCTGGGAATCACCAATCGCCCGAGCAGATTGGGATCGAGCGCACTGATCGCGGCTTGAACGCTTGCGGAAAGGGGACTGGAGGCCGGCTTCGGCGTTGTCTCGGCTGGAGGCTCGGTCGTCGGCTTTTCCGCCTCGACTTCCTCGATACCGGATCCTTCCGGTTCCGCGGATGCGACTTCGATCGCGGAAGGGGAAGACTCCTCGGAGACCGCGGCAGAAGGCTCGCCCGGGGCGGACGCTTTCTGGCTCGCGGCCATCACTCGCTCGAACGCCTCTTCCTGTTCAGCCTGGAAGTTCTTCCGCTGCGCGGTCGCCCCGAGGGCGACGCCGAGCAGAGAGAAACCGATCACGAACAACGCGATCTCGACTCGGCGAAGCACCCTCGAAGCGGCCATCTTTCCTTACCTTACCGGTTTACGGCGCGGAACACGAGTGCTCCGGCCACCGCGAGCAGACCGAGAAGCGCGAGCAGCGAGGTGTTACCCGCGGTCTGCGGAAGCGCGGTACGAGTCTCGACTCTCACCGGGCGCTCCTCGACCACGGTCACGGTGCGCGGTGCGGGCACGACATAGGTCTCGACGCGCTCGTCAGGAGTCACGACGTAGTAATCCGGCTCGGTCTGCGCGGTGGTGTCCACTTCTCCGCGATAGATCACGACCGGTGCCTTGGCGGCGCGGGCGAGCAGTTTCGCGCGGTCCTCGTCGTAGACGATGTCATGGCCGCCGCCGCTGACGGGATCCGGAGCGAACCAGGTCCGAAGCGCCCGCGGCTGTCCTTCGAACGCCGGGTAGTAGACGAACATCGTGTTCGGCATTTCTTCGTTGGGGCCCATGGCGTGGGGAACGGTCAGCACGGTCGTGTAGATCGTCTGCCGGTCGAGGCTGGTGACCTGCACGCGATTGCGGTTGCTGAATCCGGGGAGAACGCGGATCAGATACTGACCCGGCTGGAGGAGCGTGTCGCCGACCCAGGTCGGCTCGTTGAGATCGAAGGCTGAGTACTCAGGGATCTGAGCCTGGGCCGGGGTTGCGAACCCCAGCATGACGATCAGGGCACCGATGCCCAGTAGGGTTGAGAGCTTCATTGCAAATTCTCCTTTCAAATATCCAACTTCGCGGAAGTGACCTGTCGTGCCCGCTGGCGATCGACATCCACACACTGGCTGGAGTCCGTCGGCCCATGTCGCCGCAGGTCTCCGCGGTTCGCGTTATGTGCACAGTGTTGGCCAATTGTGGCGAGCCCTTCCGCAGGAGGGCCTTCGCAGGGGGTGTGGAGGGCGGGTTCGGAGCCGTAATTCGGCAGACTCTGCCGGCCCATCGGCATGATGGGCAGGCATGAATGCAGCGCGGGTTACGCGGCGAACAGGAAGGAAACGAGCTTCAGGGCGCCGTAGACGATCAGGATTGCGACGAGCAACCCGATGAGAACGTTGAGCTGTTTCCTGCCGTTCGCCATTCGCAACTTCCTCTCAGTGGCAGAGGATCCTTTCCTCTGCCTCGAGCCACGCCAGAGTTGAACCCTGTCCCGACAGTAGCTGATTCGGAAGACTCTCGTCCCTGCTCGGCCAGGCCTAGACATTGTAGCGGGCAGAGGAAAAGATCCTCGGCCACTTCATCGCCCCATCACTTGGGCGGCTGGCTTCCCAGCCCGGACCAGATCGGCCATGGCTTTCATCGGCGCGTCGACGTGATTGAAAAAGGCGCGGTAGCCGGCGCAAAGGTAGTTGAGCCCCTCCTCGCCATCCGCCGTTCGCGCGAACCGGTTGCGGGGGCACTCGCCGTTGCAGGCGAAGCGGACCTCGCACTCCCTGCATTGCCGCGGAAGCCCGGCAAGCTTCTCCTGGCCGAAACGCCGGAGCATTCTCTGATCCACCAACTCGGCGAGAGGTTTCTGCCCGATGTTTCCGAGCCTGTACTCGGGCTCGACGAAATGATCGCAGGCGTAGAGATCGCCGTTGTGCTCGAGCGCGACCGACGCGCCGCATCGCTCCGCGAAAATGCAGAGGCCGGGCTGGCCGAGCCAGCTGCCGAGCGCTGAGTCGAAGGTCTGCACGAACACTTTCCCCACATCGCGTCTCACCCATTCGTCGAAGATCGCGATCAGAAAGTCGCCGAACTGCTCGGACCTCACGCTCCGCTCTGTCACGAGCGAGCCCTCCTGCCGATAAAGAGGCCGTGAACCACCCGGCCGTTCACTCCATCCTTCATTCGCCAGCGGCAACAGCTCCTCGGTCGCCCGCTCGACGATCGGGATGAACTGCAGATACCTCGCTTTCAGCGTGTCGCGGAAGTATCGATACACCTCCAACGGGTGATCCGCGTTGGCCGCGTGAATGGTGCAGAGGATGTTGACTTCCACCCCGTTGGCGCGAAGCAGCTTCCAGGCGCGGACCACCGACTCGTGCGTCCCTGCCCCGCCCTTGTTCACTCGAAACGCATCGTGCATCGCAGCGGTCCCGTCGATGCTCAGACCGACGAGGAAATGGTGCCGGCCGAGGAACTCGGCCCAGGCCTGGTCGATCAGGACGCCGTTCGTCTGGATCGTATGAAGGAGCGTCTGCTCCGGCTTTCGCAGGCTCTCAGCGAGAGCCACGGCGCGCTCGAAGAACGGAATCCCCATCAGGGTCGGTTCCCCACCCTGCCACGCGATCTCGATCGTTCCCTCTGGCTGCGCGTCGAGCAGCTGCCGGATGTAAGCCTCCATCACCGCATCGCTCATCCGGAACGAGCTCCCCGGATAGAGCTGCTCCTTCGAGAGAAAGAAACAGTACCGGCAGTCCAGATTGCAGCTGGACCCCGAGGGTTTGGCGAGAAGATGAAAGCGCATGATTTAAAGGCAGAAGGCAGAAGAGAAACAAAGGCAGAAGGCAGAAGGCAGAAGTAAGAGCAACCGCAACGGCCGAACCCGCTGCTTTTGCTTTTGCCGTTACTTCTGCCTTCTGCCTTCTGCCTTCTGCCTTGCCTCACTTCTGCCTTGCTTCATCACCCGATCTTCCTCGCGATGGCCCGTCCCACGAACCGCAGCCGGTCCGGCCAAGGCAACCGTCCGAGGTTCGTTCGCACCACGCCGCGGGTGAAGAAGGTCTTCCGCGAATAGTCGATGGCGACGTCCACTGCGACCGGGTCGCCCCCCTTCGTGATCGCCTCGACCTGATCCAGGACCTCCGGGATCGCGGCATCGGAGCTCAGATGCAGGCACTCCACTCCGGCACCGCGGCAGATGGCCTGAAGGTCGTAGTCTGGAAGGACGCTCTCGCTTTTCCTGCCGAAGGCGACGCTCTGGAATTGCGCGATCTGCGCGAGCTCGCGGTCGCGAAGAATGAAGAACGCCGCGGGGATGCGGAGCGTCGCGGCAGTGAGCAGCTCGAGTCCCGTCATCAGAAAGGCGCCGTCCCCGACGAGCGCGATCACCGGAGCGTCCGGCATCGCCAGCTTCGCACCGATCGCCGCCGGCACCGAGTAGCCCATGCAGGAGTAATCGACGGGCGCAAGCAGCTTACCCGGCCGGTCGAGCCGCAACGCCTCCACCGCGATAAAGGTCCCGTTTCCGCTGTCCGAGGTGAAGATCGTATCGGGACCGAACCGCTCCTGAAGCGCACGGAGAAGTTTGCCGGGCGATACGCCCTCCTTCGCCGGCGCTTCGATCTCACGAGCGGCGCCCTCGCGTCCCTCGGCGATCTTCCGGCGAAGCTCCGCGTCCGGGCCGCGGCGCTCGAGCTTTTCGAGGAGCGAGGTGACGGCGCCGTCCGCGTCGCACACGATCGCCACTTCCGCCGGATAGTTTCGCCCAGGCACCTCCGAGTCGATGTCGATGTGAATCAGCCGTCCCGGAGGGGGCGCGCCGTAGCTTCCGGTCGCCACTTCGCCGAACCGGCACCCGATCGCGAGAGTAACGTCGCAATCGCCAGCGATGCCACGCGCGAACGACGGAGCCGACGCCCCGTATCCCGGCCAGAGCGAAAGAGGGTGCGATTCGGGGAAGACCCCCTTTCCCTGAAACGTGGTCGCCACGGGAGCTTCCAGCGTCTCCGCAAGCCGCACGAGATCGGCTCCGGCCGCGCCGAGTCCGACGTAGAGAAGCGGGCGCTTCGCCTCGCGCAGAATCGCGGCAGCCTGCTCGATCGCGTCGTTCGACGGCGCTTTGGCTGGCACAGGCGGACTGCCGGCGTGGCCGGGCTCTCCAGAGCCCGGACCCTTCCCCGGCTCCTCGTGCTTGAACAGATAGAAATCCGCCGGAATCTCCACGAAAACCGGGCCGGGCCTCCCCTCGCGCGCCAGCCGGCAGGCGCGGCGGATGGTTGCGTAAATCTCTGCTCCCGTCTCCGGCCGGAAGGTTCCTTTGGTCACCGGAGCGACCATCGCGGCCTGATCGACGTCGTGAAGCTGCCAGGCCATTCCGCTGTCGCGCCGGATGCCGCATCCGAGGACCAGCATGGGCACCGTGTCCATGAACGCCTCGGCGATGCCGGACATGGCGTGAGTCAATCCGGCGCCCGGCACGACGTTCGCGCAGGCCATCACTCCCGAGGCGCGCCACGCGGCGTCGGCCATGAACGAGGCGCTCTGCTCGTCCGTCACCAGGATCGGGCGCACGATCTTCGAGGTGGCGAGAACGTCGTAGAGCTCGATGTTGTGCGTGCCCGGGATGCCGAACGCGAGGCGGATTCCCTCGTCTTCGAGCGCGCGGAGGACGAGAGCGGCTCCGGTCTTCATCTAAGCGACTCCTGCTGCGCGCGGCGCGAGCGCGCCCGCGTCTTCGAGAATTCCTTCGGCGACGCGGTCCGCAAGCGCCATGATCGTGAGATAGGGATTGATCTCCAGCGAATCGGGGAAGAGGCTCGAATCGGCGACGCGAAGCCACGGCCTCCCGTGGACGCGGCCGCGCGAGTCGGTGACCGAATCGGTCGCGTCGCGTCCCATCCCGCAACCTCCCATCAGGTGTGCGGCAGAGACCGAGATCCGTCCGGGCTTGAAGTGACGCGCGTGAATCAACTCGTCGATGCGATTGGCGTCGGCCGCTTCGATCAGTGGAGGATCGGCCGAAGGAGCGTGCACGCGCACCGCTCCGGCGCCGAAGAATATGCGCGCCGAGGCACGCGTCGCCCGGACCATCGCCTCGATCGTCTCGGGAGTGAAGCGGTAATGGACGACCGGTTTGCCGGCGCGGTCGACGCTGACGCGGTTTCCCGGTACCGCCTTGTCGCACCCGAGGACCAGAATCATCTGGAGCCGCGGATAGGCGTGCATGAGCCGCGAGTGCGGAGCTCCGAACCCGGCAAGGTTCTTCGCCGTGGTGAAGGGGAAATACATGCAGGTCTCGAGAACGTACCCCTCTTCGACGGCGCGATCGAGAAAGAAGCTCTTGGGATGGCCGACGTCATTGGTGATCGGCCGGGGGTGCTCGCCGACGAGGATGTGCGCGGGATGGCAGGTGAATCCTTCTCCGACGCGCCGCGGAAGGTCCGCCATTCCCGACCGCAACAGAAGCGCCGGAGACCCCACCGCTCCACCTGCAAGGACGACGGTCCCTGCCGTGATCCGATAGTCGCCCGCGGGCCATTCCGACGGAAGCCCCTTCGCGCCGTCCGGCCTTTCGCTGACGCGAACCACGACCGCCCGATCCTCGATGCGCAGCACCTCCGCCCGGGTGACGATCCCGACGCCCGCATTCTCGGCCTCGGGCAGCTGAACGCGATCGGTTCCCTGCTTCGCACCCGTCGGGCACCCGAGGTTGCACAGGCTCGTTCCGCGGCACCCCTTGACGTTGATCGGAAATTGCTCGGCGTGATAGCCCGCGTTGCGGCAGCCCTCGACGAAGAGGCGGTTGTTGTCGTTCAGCTCCGTCTCATCGAGGAAGTGGACGTTGTTCTGGGCGGCATACTTGCGGGCTCGCTCGTCGAGGTCGGCGTGCGCGAGGCCCGGAACGTTCCATTGCCGAATCACTCGCTCGGGAGGCTGCATCGAGGTACCGGTGTAGACCACGGTGGAGCCGCCGAGCGCGCGGCCGAAAGCGAGGGTCATGGTTCCGTCGGCCGTGAGAAAACCGCCCTCGTCTTCGTAGAGGGCGGGTGCCATCTCGAGCTCGCGACCGGTGAACTCCGAGATCGAGAGCCGGGGACCCTGCTCGAGCACCAGAATCCTCTTCCCTTCCCGGGCAAGCGGAGCGAGGGCGTGAGCGACCGTCCCTCCCCCAGCGCCGGATCCGACGATGACGACATCGGCTTGCTTGTCGATCACAGCCGTCCCTCCCATCCAGCCGTCGTCGCGCGGTAACCGATCTCGTCGCGGGCCGCGGGACGGGAGTAATAGCCCATGTAAATGAGCGTGCGCACCCCCCAGAACCCGCGCCGAAGCAGGAGCAGCGGCGCGTCCTGGATCGCGAGGAGGAAGCGGGTCCTGCGATCGGGATCGAGGCGCCGGAAGGTCTTTCCGAAACGGAAGAGGGGGAGGATCTCGAGGATCCGCACAAAGAGGCGGAGCTGTCTCCGGATCGACGAGGGTCGCGACGCGAGCCCCCGCTCGACGATTCGTTCGACTTCTTCCCACTCGGCCGGCTGGAGGGACACGGCCTCCGGGACGACAGTTACTGCGACCGCGCGGAAACTGTCGCGTACGGGTCCAAATGTGGTTTCCCGGGAAGTGCTCACCTGGGCCATGGCCGCCCCCTTCGAAGCGACATTGTACGGTGAACGCAGATGTCGCAGGGCGGGCTCGCGTGAAAGCCTCGACCCTGGCCGGAACGCATCTCGCAACCAGTCAGGGGCCATGCACAAGCCCGCCCTCATCGCCCCTCTCCTCCTGGTAGCCGCTCTGACGGGTTGTTCAGACGAGCTCGCCGTTCCGCCCCCCGTGGAGCGCGACCTGGATCGCGTCGTAGCCGACGGCACCCTGAACGCTCTGATGACGTTTAACTCCACGAGCTATTTCATCTACCGCGGCGAGCCGATGGGTTTCGAGTACGAGCTGCTCCGGCGATTCGCCAAAGATCACGATCTCGACCTGAAAGTCGACGTCCTTCGCGATGCGGACGAAATCCTGCCGCGCCTGAATCGAGGCGAAGCGGATGTCGCCGCGGCACGGATCTTCCAGCGACTGGTCGAAGATACCGAGCTCCGCTACACGGTTCCGATTCAGGCAACCCGAACCGCGGTCGTCCAGCGGACCGGGCCTCCTTCAGAGATTGAGATGCCTGAACTGGCCCAGGACGCGTTCGAGCTCGAGCCCGAAACCGATGCGCAGCTCTCGGCCAAACTCGTCGACACGCCCGCGGACCTCGACGGGAGACGAGTCCACATCCCCAACCGATCGCCGATCGAGGACGTTCTCGTGGAGGTCCTCGATGAGAGCACCGGCGAGATCGAGATCGTTCAGGTGCGGGGGGTCGCCTCCGCCGAACCTCTGATCCGGCGCGTGGCCCGTGGGGAGATCGGCCTCACCGCCTCCCCTGAGGATGTGGCCCGGCTCAGCGGCGACTACTTCGGCAATCTCGCCGTGCGCCCTTCACTCGGCCCGGAGATCAACGTCGTGTGGGCGGTTCGGAAGAATGCGCCACAGCTCGAATCCGCGCTCAACGCCTGGATCGGCCAAAACCGCGACTCCGTCGAGGAGCTCTATGAGAAGTACTTCCAGGACCGGCGCGGGTATCAGGAACGGATCGAGGACGAACTGCTGACCTCCGAGACCGGACGCCTTTCCCAGTACGACGCGCTGCTCCGGGAACACGCACCTACGTTGGGTTGGGACTGGAGGCTGCTCGCCTCGCAGGCTTACCAGGAATCGAAGTTCGACCCGAACGCCCGGTCATGGGCGGGTGCGGTCGGACTGCTGCAGCTCATGCCCGGCACCGCTCGCGAGGTGGGCGTGAAGAACTCCCGCGATCCCGAAGAGAATGTGGCGGGAGCCGTTCGCTATCTGCAGAAAGTGACCGCAGCCTGGACGCCGGAGATACCCGACGAGCAGGAGCGTCTCAAGTTCGTCCTCGCCTCCTACAACGCCGGCAGGGGTCACGTCCTCGACGCGCAGCGACTCGCCGAAAAGAACGGTCAGGATCCGAAAGTCTGGGAGAATGTCGCGTACTGGATGATCCAGAAATCGAAGCGGGCCGTCTACACGGATCCGGTCGTCCGATACGGGTACGTCCGGGGGCTCGAGCCAGTGACCTACGTCGAGCTGATCCTCTCCCGGTACGATCACTATCTCGAGTTCGTCACTCCGGAGACCAGCGGAACCGCGATTCAGCCGGCTTCATGAGGAAGGCGGGGCGAATCCCAGGTGAACACCGGATTCGTCCCCGCCGACGAACTGCTTACTTGCGGTCGCCGCGGTCGCCCTGACCCGGCTTCGCCTCGTTCTTCGCATCGCGCTTCTGATCCTGCGCGAGCGACCGGCCGACGTCGACCTGATCTTTGAACTGCCCCTTCTCGTCGCGGCGGACGTAGCGTTTGTCACCCTTGTTGGGCTCGATGAGCTCGCGTTTTCCAGCCATGGTTTGTGGCTCCTTTCGGCATGTCTACAGTGCAACCGAGGTGCCGGGTGGGGGCGGGTGGTGGCCTTGGAGTGCGGCGGCCTTAGCCGCCGCTTTAACTCTCGGTGGAACCTCGTGAATTGAGCTCGAGCGCCACTCCGAATGAGCTGCACCGGCGCTGGGGGGGGGCCGGGGCTTGACCGGGGCATCTTCGCGGCTTCACGGAGAGTGAAAGCGGCGGCTAGGGCCGCCGCACTCCAAGGCCCCCGCCCGGGATGACGCCTCGCAACGACTGCTGTTTCAAGGACTAACCATTCACGCCACACTGTTGAGACCACCATGACCGGCAAGCTGAAGCGCGAGATCAAGCAGACCAGGCCGTTCCACAGCATTCAGGAAGAGGTCGTCCTCTCCATGCTGCGCACGGCCGACCAGCTGGCGGCGCCGATGACCGAGCTCCTTCGGGCGGCGAAGCTCAGCTTTTCGCAGTACAACGTTCTTCGAATCCTGCGCGGAGCCGGAGCGGAAGGGCTCCCGTGCGGAGAGATCTCGGACCGAATGGTGCGCCGCGATCCCGACCTCACGAGGCTCCTCGACCGGCTGGAAGCCGCCGATCTAGTCGCACGCGCACGAGGCACCGCCGACCGGCGGGTGGTCATGGCCAGGATCACGGACCAGGGACTCGCCCTGCTCGACTCCCTCGACGGGCAGGTCGAAGACGCGGTCGGGCAGCCGCTCTCCCACATGCCGAAGAAACGGCTGGAAGCTCTTCGCGACCTGCTCGAGCAAGCGCGGAGCGACGAAGCGTAGGCGAAGCTTCCAGCTTCGCTCACAGGAAGCGAAGGCTCCAGCCTTCGCCACCCCGGCCTCACCGCGTCCTACGGCACCCGGTCCCGCGCTCCCTCATCCCCCGCATGGCGAGCGCAGCTCGCGCAGCAGTAAATCGAGTCGCCGACCTCGACGCCGTGACCGATGATCTTGCACCCGCAGTGCTCGCAGCTCGGAGCCAGCTTGTGAATCGCGCACTCGAACGCGTCGAAGGTACCCGACCCACGCGGGCCGCTCACCTGGAAGCTCTTGTCGTAGTCGTTTCCACATACATCGCATTTCGCCATCGTGATCTCCCTCCCGGGCGCCGAGAGTGCGGACGCCGTGCCGGAAAAAGCAGGGACTAGGGACTAGGGGCTAGGGACTAGGAAGGGCAAGAGCAACGTCAGCCCTCGGAAGAGACCCCTATCCGCCGGAGCACCCTTTTCCGCCCATCTCCGGGGGCTTGCTTCTCACTTCTCTTCTGGCTTCTGGCTTTCAACTTCCAGCTTCGCCTTTTCTTCTGGCTTCTGGCTTCTGCCTTCTGGCTTCTGGTTTCTGGCTTGTCTTCTCTTCTGCCTTGCCTTCGAAGCGAACCCCCTCCGCCCCCCTCCCTCCCCTCCCTTTCGCCCCCGCGAACCTCGTTTCCCTCTGCGCCTCCGTTCTCCGCTCACTATCAAGTGTGTCGCCAGGCCACATCGGGATGTAACCCCGGCGCACATCGGCGCGTGTTTCAGCGCGTAAAGAGCCGTGCGGAATGACCGCCGCGCGCGGACCACCCCGCCACTACACTCCGAGCATTCCTACAAGTACCAGCCGCACAGAGGAGGCGTGATGACTCATTCGCCGGATCCTTTCGATGACACGATTGCGGGGCACATGGAGCGGTCGGGCGTCAACCGCCGCGACTTCCTGACCTTCTGCGGCAAGCTGATGGCCGCGGCGCCTTTCGGCTTGGCGATCACCCATGCGTTCAGCGTCGAAGCGGTCGCCGCCGGGCTCGAGAAGGCCCGCCGGCCGTCGGTCATCTGGCTGCATTTCCAGGAATGCACGGGATGCACGGAGACCCTCCTGCGCACCTCGCACCCTGACCTCGCGGACCTGCTCTTCAACATCATCTCGCTGGACTACCACGAGACAGTGATGGCGGCTTCCGGCTACGACGCCGAGGCCGCGCTTCACGACGCGATGGACGAGAACGACGGGAAGTTCGTCCTGGTCGTGGAAGGAGCGGTTCCGACCAAGGAGAACGGCGCGTACCTCACCATCGCCGGGAAGACCGGGATCAAGATCCTCGAGGAAGTCTCGAGCCGCGCGGCCGCAGTGATCTCAATCGGCTCGTGCGCGTCCTTCGGCGGAATCCCCGCATCGGGACCGAATCCCACCGGCGCGGTCGGCATCGACACGCTCGTCAAGAACAAACCAGTGGTCAATATCCCCGGCTGCCCGCCCAACCCTTACGTCCTCCTCGGGGTGGTACTGCAATACGCGAGCAACGGCACGCTTCCCGAGCTCGACGACAAGAACCGGCCGAAGTTCGCCTACGACCGGACCATCCACGAGCACTGCCCGCGCCGTCCGCATTTCGACGCGGGCCGCTTCGCCTCGCAGTTCGGCGACTCCGGCCACAACCAGGGATGGTGCCTGTACAAACTGGGATGCAAGGGACCGGTCACCCACGCCCCCTGCTCGACACGCCACTTCAACGAGGTCGTCGACTGCTGGCCGATTGGAATCGGCCACCCCTGCGTCGGCTGCACCGAGCAGGAGGTCGCCTTCCGCATCCCCATCCACCAGACGGTCGAGATCGGCCGCGCGGTCCCGCCGGATACCTATCCGGGCATCTACGGCCAGTCGGCGGCGATCAGCCCGCTCGCCACGGGGGTGGCGGGTGTGATCGGCGGCGCCGCCATCGCTGGAGGCATCCTCGCCTCGAGGAAACTCGGGACGCGCACTCCTCCCGAAGACGACGGCAGCCTGGAGGATTGAGCCATGAAACCGGATCGTCGCTCTCTGCTGAAAGGATTCGCCGCAGCGGCCGGCGCGGCCACCCTCGCCCCGGTCGCGGCCGAGGCGCGCGAGCAA
>Ga0209347_1003968_pt1 | contig 16230 bp, 12 predicted proteins | sample AutmiccommuBRH23_FD_187382 | JGI IMG/M metagenome (GOLD analysis project Ga0209347, IMG submission 187382) | Deep subsurface microbial communities from Mt. Terri, Switzerland - Autotrophic microbial communities BRH/23 (SPAdes) (version 2) | ecosystem: Environmental > Aquatic > Deep subsurface >...
TCACCGCGCCAGGGCCGCTGCCGGGTCCGGCCGCCCCCGGCGCACCCCCGGTCCCACTCGGCGTCGCCCCCGGCGTCGAGGTCCCGCACGCCGCTCCCGGTCAGCTGCCTGCACCGGGACCCGCACCGCTGCCGCCGCCCCAGGCGCCGGCAGCCGGAGTGCTGCCACCGGCTGACCAACTCGCGGCGCCTCTGGCGGGAGCGGACCCGTCTCACCTGACCCCGGGGGCCGTGGGCCAGCCGGGCGCACCGGCCGGCACCGAGCAGTTCGCGCCGGTGGTGGCGCCGGTGCCGGGCGCGCCGGCGTGAGCCGCGACGCGGGTCGGCGCCAACGCAGCGCCAAGACGACGAAGGCGGCCAAGGCCCCGAAGGCGGTCGCCGGCCAGGAACGGTCGGCGCGGGCGCGGCGCACCCGGCAGGCGGCGCCCCCGAGCGGATTGCGCAGTGCGTCGTTCGTGTTCCGGCACCGTGCCGGCAACGCGGCGATCTTCCTGCTGCTGGTCGTGGCCGCCGCCCAACTGTTCACGCTCCAGGTGCCCAGGGCCGAAGGTCTGCGCACGGAGGCGGCCAGCCAGCTGAAGGTGACCGACATCGACGCGGCGCTGCGCGGCGCGATCGTCGACCGCAACCACGACAAGCTGGCGTTCACCATCGAAGCCCGCGCATTGACGTTCCAGCCGGTCAAGGTGCGCAAGCAGTTGGAGGAGGCCTTCCAGAAGGGTGGAGCCGGGGAGTCCGACGTTCCGGATCCCGACGAACGGCTTCGTGAGATCGCGGCCGAGGTGTCCTCCCGGCTCGGCAACAAGCCGGACAGCGCCACGGTGTTGAAGAAGCTGCGCAGCAACGAGACGTTCGTGTATCTCGCGCGTGCCGTCGATCCGGCGATCTCCGACGCCATCACCACCGACTTCCCCGAGGTCGGCTCGGAGCGCCAGGACCTGCGCCAGTACCCGGGCGGAGTGCTGGCCGCCAATGTGGTCGGCGGCATCGACTGGGACGGTCACGGCCTGCTCGGGCTGGAGGATTCGTTGGATTCGGTGCTGGCAGGCACGGACGGCTCGGTGACCTACGACCGCGGTTCCGACGGAGTCGTCATCCCGGGCAGCTACCGCAATCGCCACGACGCGGTGGACGGGTCCACGGTCATGCTGACGATCGACGACGACATCCAGTTCTACGTGCAGCAACAGGTGCAGCAGGCCAAGGACCTGTCCGGCGCGAAGAACGCCTCGGCGGTCGTGCTCGATGCCAAGACCGGTGAGGTGCTGGCGATGTCGAACGACAACACCTTCGACCCGTCGCAGGACCTCAGTCGGCAGAAGGACCGCGAACTGGGCAACCTCCCGGTGACCTCGCCGTTCGAACCGGGTTCGGTGAACAAGATCGTCACCGCCGCGTCGGTCATCGAGTACGGGCTGTCCAACCCGGACGAGGTACTCCAGGTGCCGGGCTCGATCGACATGGGCGGTGTCACCGTCGGCGACGCGTGGAAGCACGGCGTGATGCCGTACACCACCACAGGTGTCTTCGGGAAGTCGAGCAACGTCGGCACGCTGATGCTCGCGCAGCGTCTCGGGCCCGAGCGGTACGCCGAGATGCTGCGGAAGTTCGGGCTGGGCCAGCGCACCGGCGTCAGCCTTCCCGGCGAGAGCGCCGGGCTGGTCCCGCCGATCGACCAGTGGTCGGGCAGCACCTTCTCCAATCTGCCTATCGGACAGGGCCTTTCGATGACGTTGCTGCAGATGACGGGCATGTACCAGGCGATCGCCAACGACGGTGTCCGGGTGCCGCCGCGCATCATCAAGTCGACGATCGCCGCGGACGGCACCCGTACCGACGAACCGCGGCCCGACGGCGTGCGGGTGGTGTCGGCGCAGACCGCCCGCACCGTGCGCGACATGTTCCGCTCGGTCGTGCAGCGCGACCCGATCGGTGTGCAGCAGGGCACCGGGCCGCAGGCGGCGGTCGAGGGGTATCAGATCGCCGGGAAGACCGGCACCGCGCAGCAGATCAACCCGGCCTGCGGTTGCTACTTCAGCGACGTTTACTGGATCACCTTCGCGGGGATGGCTCCGGCCGACGATCCGCGCTATGTGGTCGGGGTGATGATGGACGCGCCGCACCGCGCCGCGGACGGCTCACCGGGATCGTCGGCCGCGCCGCTGTTCCACAACATCGCATCCTGGCTGCTGCAGCGGGAGAACGTGCCGCTGTCGGCGGATCCGGGTGCGCCGCTGACACTTCAGGCCGGCTGAGCGAGTCCGCGTCGGCCGCCGCGATCGACGAGGTCGGTCAGCGTGGCCGGTACTGTGTCAACGCCATGAATCTGCGCCCCTCGCATCCGCCCGGTCTGTCTCTCGGATCAGTTGCTGGACTGGTTCCGGCGATGTCCGTGGTGCCCGCCGCGGGTGACACGCCGACGGATGTCAGGATCACCGGGGTGACCCTGAGGGGTCAGAATGCCGAGGCCGGTGACCTGTTCGCGGCGCTGCCCGGCGCGACCGCGCACGGTGGCCGCTACGCCGGCGACGCGGTGGCCCGTGGGGCCGTCGCGGTCCTGACCGACCGGGAGGGTGTCGCCGAGATCGAATCCGCGGCCGGCGGCGGCACGCTCGGGGTCCCGCTCCTGGTGCATCCCTCACCTCGGTCCGTGCTGGGTCCGGTGGCGTCGGCGGTGTACGGCAACCCGTCGGAGCGGCTGCGGGTGATCGGGGTCACCGGCACCTCCGGCAAGACCACGACCACCTATCTGGTGGAGGCCGGCCTGCGGTCGGCAGGGCGGGTCGCCGGACTGATCGGCACGGTCGGCGTCCGCATCGACGGACGCGATCAGCCGAGCGGCCTGACCACGCCGGAAGCGCCGGACCTGCAGGCGCTGCTGGCGGCGATGGTCGAGCAGGGGGTGGACACCGTGGTGATGGAGGTGTCCAGCCACGCGCTGACCCTGGGCCGCGTCGACGGCGTGTCGTTCGCGATCGGCGGGTTCACCAACCTGTCCCGCGACCATCTGGACTTCCACCAGTCGATGGAGGACTACTTCGCGGCCAAGGCCCGGTTGTTCGACCCCGAGTCGCCGACGCACGCCGCGCGGTCGGTGGTGTGCGTCGACGACGAGTGGGGCAGGAAGATGGCGGCGCGGGCGCTCCGGCCGGTGACGGTCGGCGTGACGGCGGCCGCCGACTGGACCGTCGACCGGGTCACCACGGCCGAGGCCGGTGTTCAGGAGTTCTTCGCCGTGGATCCCGCGGGCGTCCATCACGGCCTGCAGATCGGGCTGCCCGGTGGCTACAACGTGGCCAACGGCCTGCTCGCGGTCGCGCTGCTGGATGCCGCGGGCGTGTCCCCGGAGCAGGCCGCGCCGGGGTTGCGGGACGCCACCGTGCCCGGTCGCCTGGAGGCGGTGGACCGCGGGCAACCGTTCCTGGCGCTGGTGGATTATGCGCACAAACCCGGGGCGTTGCAGGCGGTCCTGCAGACCCTGCGCCAGCAGGGCGCCGGCCGGCTCGCCGTGGTGTTCGGCGCAGGCGGCAACCGCGACCGGGGAAAGCGCGAGCCGATGGGTCAGGTGGCCGCCACGCTGGCCGATCTCGTCGTGGTCACCGACGACAATCCGCGTGACGAGGATCCGGCGACCATCCGCGCCGCGATCGTGGCGGGTGCGGCCACCGGCGGCGCCGAGGTCGTCGAGATCGGCGACCGGCGTGCCGCGATCGAGCACGCGGTGGCGTGGGCCCGCGCGGGTGACATCGTGCTGATCGCGGGCAAGGGTCATGAGGCGGGACAGACGAGTCGGGGCCTGACCCGTTCGTTCGACGACCGCGACGAACTGGCCGCGGCCCTCGAAGCCCTGACGGCGCGGGGGGCGCGCACGTGATCGACATGTCGCTGACCCGGATCGCCGAGATCGTCGGGGGCCGCCTCGCCGACATCGCCCCCGACGAGGCCGCCGCGACCCGCGTCACCGGGACCGTGGAGTTCGACTCCCGCGCGGTGACGCCCGGCGGGTTGTTCCTGGCGCTGCCGGGTGCGCGCTCCGACGGGCACGACTTCGCGGCGGCCGCCGTCGCGGCGGGCGCCGCGGCGGTGCTGGCGGCCCGTCCGGTCGGCGTGCCCGCGATCATCATCGACCCAGCGGATCCGGCCCCTCAACCAGGCTCGGGGGGCACCGCGGGTGTCCTCGAGCACGACACCGACGGCTCGGGGGCCGCGGTGCTCGCGGCGCTGGCCAAACTGGCTGCCGCCGTGGCCGCCGAACTGGTCGCGGGTGGGCTCACCATCGTCGGCATCACCGGCTCGTCGGGTAAGACCTCGACCAAGGACCTGATCGCCGCGGTGCTGGCGCCGCTGGGCGAGGTGGTCGCCCCGCCGGGGTCGTTCAACAACGAACTCGGTCATCCGTGGACGGTGTTGCGGGCGACCCCGTCCACCGACTACCTCGTGCTGGAGATGTCGGCGAGGCATCCGGGCAACATCGCTGCCCTGGCCGCGATCGCCCCGCCGTCGATCGCGGTCGTCCTCAACGTGGGCACCGCCCACCTCGGCGAGTTCGGCTCCCGCGAGGCCATCGCCGCGACCAAATCCGAGTTACCGCAAGCAGTTCCGGCGTCCGGGGTGGTGATCCTCAACATCGACGACCCAGTGGTGGCGGGGATGGCGGACAAGACCGCGGCCCGTGTGGTGCGGGTGGGCCGGACTTCCGATGCCTCGGTGGCCGACGTGCGCGCCGACGACATCGTCCTCGACCCGCTGGCGCGACCGGCCTTCACGCTGCATGCCGGCGCCGCCCACGTCGCCGTCTCGCTCGCGGTGCACGGCGACCATCAGGTGTCCAACGCCCTGTGCGCCGCGGCGGTCGCCCTCGAATGCGGTGCGGGCCTGGACCAGGTGGCTGCAGCGCTGGGTACCGCGGGTCCGGCGTCGCGGCAGCGGATGCAGGTCAGCACCCGCGCCGACGGGGTGACGATCGTCAACGACGCCTACAACGCCAATCCGGACTCGATGCGCGCCGGGCTGAAGGCGCTGGCTTGGATGAGCCGGGGTGGGGCGCCCAAACACCGGAGCTGGGCGGTGCTGGGGGAGATGGCCGAGCTCGGGGACGACGCGATATCCGAGCATGACCGCATCGGCAGGCTGGCGGTGCGATTAGATGTCTCTCGACTCATCGTCGTCGGAACCGGGAGGCCTATGAGCGCCATGCTCCACGGGGCGGTCATGGAGGGGTCGTGGGGGTCCGAGGCCACCGCGGTCGCCGACGCCGACTCCGCATTGGAACTGCTCCGCGCCGAGCTCCGGGCCGGTGACGTTGTGCTGGTGAAGGCCTCGAACTCGGCGGGTCTCGGCGCGCTGGCCGACGCCCTGGTCGAGGATCCGGGCGCCGACGTTTCCGGAGAGGGCGGCGGATGAGGCAGATACTCATCGCCGTCGCGATCGCGCTGACGGTGTCGATCCTGCTGACCCCGTTCCTGATCAAGCTGTTCACCCGCCAGGGGTTCGGTCACGAGATCCGCGAGGACGGCCCGCCGAGCCACCACAAGAAGCGCGGCACCCCGTCGATGGGTGGGGTGGCGATCGTCGCAGGCATCTGGGCCAGCTACTTCGGCACCCATCTGGTCGGTGTCGTGATCGACGGCAAGGGGCCGTCCGCGTCGGGCCTGCTGGTGCTGGGGCTGGCCACGTCGCTCGGTGTCGTCGGGTTCGCCGACGACCTGATCAAGATCCGCCGTGCGCGCAACCTGGGCCTGAACAAGACCGCCAAGACCGTCGGGATACTCGTGGCGGCCGTGCTGTTCGGCGTGCTGGCCCTGCAGTTCCGCAACGCCGACGGGTTGACGCCGGGCAGCGCCGAGCTGTCGTATGTCCGCGAGATCGCGACGGTGACGTTGGCTCCGGCCGTCTTCGTGCTGTTCTGCGTCGTCATCGTCAGCGCATGGTCGAACGCGGTGAACTTCACCGACGGGCTCGACGGGCTGGCGGCGGGCGCGATGGTGATGGTCTGTGCGGCCTACGTGCTCATCACGTTCTGGCAGTTCCGCAATGCGTGCGCAACCAGCCCCGGGGTGGGCTGCTACAACGTGCGCGACCCGCTGGACCTGGCGATCATCGCGGCGGCCACGGCGGGGGCGTGCATCGGGTTCCTGTGGTGGAACGCCGCGCCCGCCAAGATCTTCATGGGCGACACCGGCTCGCTGGCCCTCGGCGGCATCATCGCCGGCCTGTCGGTGACCAGTCGCACCGAGATGCTGGCCGTGGTGCTCGGCGCCCTGTTCGTCGCCGAGGTCACCTCGGTGGTGGTGCAGATCATGGCCTTCCGCACCACCGGTCGCCGGGCGTTCCGGATGGCGCCGTTCCACCACCACTTCGAGCTCGTGGGCTGGGCGGAGACCACGGTCATCATCCGCTTCTGGCTGCTGACGGCGATCGCGTGCGGGCTCGGTGTGGCGCTCTTCTACAGCGAGTGGCTGACCACCGTCGGTGCCTGAGGTGTTGGATCTGGCCGGTGCCGATGTCCTGGTGACGGGCGCGGGCATCACCGGGCGCGCGATCCTCGCCGCGCTGAAGCCGCTGGGGGCCCGCGCGACGCTGACCGATGACAGCCCGTCGGCTCTGACGTCGTTCGCCCAGCAGGGGGTGGCGGTGATCGACCCCGCCAACGCCGTGGAGCGGATGTCCGACTTCGCGCTTGTCGTCACCAGCCCGGGGTTCCCGCCCGCCGCGCCGGTTCTCGCGGCCGCCGCCGCGGGTGGTGTCCCGATCTGGGGTGATGTCGAGTTGGCCTGGCGGCTCGACCAGTCGGGGCGGTTCGGTCCACCGCGGAAGTGGCTGGTCGTCACCGGCACCAACGGCAAGACCACGACGACGTCGATGCTGCACGCGATGCTCGAGGCGGCCGGCCTTCGTGCGGCGCTCTGCGGCAACATCGGCGAACCGGTGCTCGACGTGCTGGCCGAGCCGGCCGACCTGTTCGCCGTCGAGCTGTCCAGCTTCCAGCTGCACTGGGCGCCGTCGCTGCGCCCGGAGGCGGGGGTGGTGCTCAACGTCGCCGAGGACCACCTGGACTGGCACGGCTCGATGGCGGCGTATGCGCAGGCCAAGGCGCGGGTGCTGACCGGGCGGGTGGCTGTCGCCGGACTCGACGACCCCGTCGCGGCCCGGCTCCTCGAGGAGTCCGCCGCCCCGGTGAAGGTGGGGTTCCGGTTGGGTGACCCCGGCCCCGGCGAGGTGGGGGTCCGTGACGGAGCGCTCGTCGACAACGCGTTCGGCCGCGGCCTGGCGCTCGCCGCGACGGACAGCATCCCGGTGGCCGGTCCGGTCGGTGTCCTCGATGCGCTGGCCGCGGCCTGCCTGGCGCGCGCGGCCGACGTGCCTGCGCAGGCGATCGCCGACGCGCTGGCGGCTTTCCGGGTGGGCAGACACCGCGCCGAGGTCGTCGCGGTCGCCGGCGGTGTCACCTACGTGGACGACTCCAAGGCCACCAACCCGCATGCTGCGCAGGCATCGATCGGCGCCTACCCGCGGGTGGTGTGGGTGGCGGGCGGCCTGCTCAAGGGCGCCTCGGCCGACGAGATGATCGCTGCGGTCGCAAACCGCCTGGTCGGCGCGGTGTTGATCGGTCAGGACCGGAGGGTGCTCGGGGAGGCGTTATCGCGACACGCACCGGATGTCCCCGTGGTCGAGCTTGTGACAGGGGAGGATTCTGGGGTGCTTGAGAAAGCTAAGCCAGATGAGACAGCTGTTACTCGTGTGACTCGACTTGTTCACATCGGGGAACGGCCGGTGGCCGACGCGGTGATGGCGGCCGTCGTCGATGCCGCACGTGCCATGGCCCGACCCGGGGACGCCGTGCTTCTGGCTCCGGCCGGCGCCTCGTTCGACCAGTTCAGCGGCTACGGTCACCGCGGCGACTCGTTCGCCGCGGCCGTGCGCGCCGTGATCGGGTAGCGCCCGTGAGCAACGTCCTCACCAGGCTGCGCAACCGCCGCGCCAACCCCGCAGCCGACGACCCGGCCCAGCCGCTGGTCAGCGCCGACTCCGCGGCGCGCGGCCCCCGCACCCGGTTCGGGGCGTGGCTCGGACGGCCGATGACGTCGTTCCACCTCATCATCGCCGTCGCGGCGCTGCTGACCACGATGGGCCTGACCATGGTGCTGTCGGCCTCCGGGGTGTACTCCTACGACACCGACGGGTCCCCGTGGGCGGTGTTCGCCAAGCAGCTGCTGTGGACGGCCATCGGCCTGCTCGCGTTCTACATCGCGTTGAGGATGCCGATACAGGCGATGCGCAAGCTCGCCTTCACCGGGTTCGCGTTCAGCGTCGTCCTGCTGATCCTCGTGCTGATTCCCGGAATCGGCAAGGTGGCCAACGGATCCCGCGGCTGGTTCGTCGTCGCCGGCTTCTCCATGCAGCCATCGGAACTCGCGAAGATCGCGCTGGCGATCTGGGGCGCCCACCTGCTGGCCGCGCGCCGGATGGAGCAGGCGTCGCTGCGCGAGATGCTCGTCCCGCTGGTGCCTGCGGCGGTGATCGCGCTGGCGCTCGTCGTCGCCCAGCCCGACCTCGGGCAGACGCTGTCGATGGGTGTCATCCTGCTCGGCCTGCTGTGGTACGCCGGCCTGCCGCTCCGGGTGTTTCTCAGCTCCCTGGCGGCGGTGGCGGTCTCGGGCGCCGTGCTCGCGATGTCGGCGGGTTACCGCTCGGCGCGGGTGCAGTCCTGGCTGAACCCCGCCGCGGACGCGCAGGGTTCGGGCTACCAGGCGCGCCAGGCCAGGTTCGCCCTCGCCAACGGCGGCATTTTCGGTGACGGCCTCGGGCAGGGCACGGCGAAATGGAACTACCTGCCCAACGCCCACAACGACTTCATCTTCGCCATCATCGGCGAGGAACTGGGCTTCGTCGGCGCCGCCGGCCTGCTGTGCCTGTTCGGGCTGTTCGCCTACACCGGCATGCGGATCGCGCGTCGCTCGGCCGACCCCTTCCTGCGGTTGCTGACCGCCACCGCCACGCTGTGGATCCTCAGCCAGGTGTTCATCAACGTCGGTTACGTGGTCGGGTTGCTGCCGGTCACCGGGTTGCAGCTGCCGCTGATCTCGGCGGGCGGCACCTCGACGGCCACGACGCTGTTGATGATCGGGATCATGGCCAACGCCGCACGCCACGAACCGGAGGCGGTCGCCGCACTGCGGGCAGGCCGCGACGACCGCGTCAACCGGCTGCTGCACCTGCCCCTGCCCGCACCGTACGTCCCGACCCGCACCGAGGCCCTGCGCGACCGGCTGCGGTCGCGACCGGGGCGCAGCACCCGGCAGCCCGAGCCGCCGCCGAAGAAGCGCCCCCGGGCACCCCGGGCGGCCGACCGGCCGGTCCGTCGCTCGGCGCGCACCGGCGGTGACCAGCCGGTTAAGGGCGCAAGGGCGTCGGTCGGATATGGTTCTGGCCAGCGCAAGCAGGGCCGACGGGCCCGCACACTGGAAGGTCAGCGTTACGGGTGAACACGGTGTCGGGGACGACGCGAACCGACGGAGGAGTTCCGGTGATCTCGGTGGTTCTCGCCGGCGGTGGCACGGCGGGTCACGTCGAACCGGCGATGGCCGTGGCCGACGCCTTGACCGCGCTCGAACCAGGAGTGCGCATCACCGCGCTGGGCACTGCGCGCGGACTGGAGACGCGGCTGGTGCCGCAACGCGGGTACCACCTCGAGCTGATCACCCCGGTTCCGCTGCCCCGCAAACCGTCCGCTGACCTCGTCCGGCTGCCCGGGCGGGTGCGGCGCGCGGTCAAGCAGACCAGGGCGGTGCTCGACGAGGTCCACGCCGACGTCGTCATCGGCTTCGGGGGCTATGTCGCCCTGCCCGCCTACCTCGCCGCCCGCAGCGCCCGGCCGAGCAGGCGCGTGCCCGTGATCGTCCACGAGGCCAACGCCAGCGCAGGTCTGGCCAACAGGGTGGGTGCCAGGTCGGCACAACGGGTGCTCTCCGCGGTGCCCGACTCCGGCCTGCGCAACGTCGAGGTCGTCGGGATGCCGGTGCGCGAGACGATCACCTCGCTGGACCGAAAGGCGCTGCGCGCCGAGGCCCGTGCCCACTTCGGTTTCGCCGACGACGCGCGGGTCCTGCTGGTGTTCGGCGGCTCACAGGGTGCCCAGTCGCTCAACAGGGCGGTGGCTGCGGCTGCGGAAGACCTTGCAAGACAGGGTGTTTCGGTCCTTCACGCGCACGGTCCGAAGAACACCCTCGAACTGCGTACCCCGGGAGCCGGGGATCCGCCGTATGTCGCGGTGCCGTACCTGGACCGGATGGATCTGGCCTACGCCGCAGCGGATCTGGCGATCTGCAGGTCCGGGGCGATGACGGTCGCCGAGGTTTCCGCGGTCGGGCTGCCCGCGGTGTACGTACCGCTGCCGATCGGCAACGGCGAGCAGCGCCTCAATGCCCTGCCGGTGGTCGAGGCGGGCGGCGGCCTGATCGTCGACGACCGGGATCTCACCGCTGGTTTCGTCGCCGACACGGTGGCCTCGCTGCTCAACGACCAGGCCAGGCTCACGGCGATGACGGCCGCTGCCGCACTGGCCGGGCACCGTGATGCCGCGTATCGGGTTGCCGAGGTGGCCCTCGAGGTCGCCCGGGCGGCGCGCGACGGGCGGCAGCGCCGATGACCACTCCCGACCGGCCCACCGATCTGCCCGAGGACCTGCACCGGGTCCACATGGTGGGCATCGGCGGGGCGGGCATGTCGGGCATCGCGCGCATCCTGCTGGACCGCGGCGGCATGGTGTCCGGATCCGACGCCAAGGAGTCACGCGGGGTGGTCGCCCTGCGGGCCCGCGGCGCCGCGATCCGGATAGGCCACGACGCGTCCTCGTTGGACATGCTGCCCGGCGGTCCGACGGCGGTGGTGACCACCCACGCGGCCATCCCGAAGACGAACCCCGAGCTGGTCGAGGCCCGCAGGCGGGGTATCCCGGTGATCCTGCGCCCGGCGGTGCTGGCGAAGTTGATGGCCGGGTACACCACGCTGATGGTGACCGGCACGCACGGCAAGACCACCAGCACCTCCATGCTCATCGTGGCGTTGCAGCACAGCGGATTCGACCCGTCGTTCGCGGTGGGTGGCGACCTGGGGGAGGCCGGCACCAACGCCCACCGCGGCAGCGGTACCTGCTTCGTCGCCGAGGCCGACGAGAGCGACGGTTCGCTGCTCGAATACCACCCCGACGTCGTCGTCGTGACCAACATCGAGGCCGACCACCTGGATTTCTTCGGCAGCGCGGAGGCCTACAGCGCGGTGTTCGACGAGTTCGTCGAGCGCATCACGCCCGGTGGGGCCCTGGTGGTCTGCACCGATGACCCCGGTGCCGCAGCGCTGGCCGACCGCACCGGGGATCTGGGCATCCGGGTCCTGCGCTACGGGAGCATCCCGAATCTGGACGCGACGCTGGTGGACTGGGCCCAGCGGGGGACGGGCGCCGTCGCACACGTGCGGCTGCGGGGTGAGGCACAACCGCGGGTGATGCGGTTGGCGGTGCCCGGCCGGCACATGGCGCTCAACGCGATGGGTGCGCTGCTGGCCGCGGTCGAGGCCGGCGCCCAGCCCGACGCCGTGCTCGACGGCCTCGCCGGGTTCGAGGGCGTGCGCCGTCGGTTCGAGTTGGTCGGTACCGCCCACGGTGTCCGGGTCTTCGACGACTATGCCCACCATCCGACCGAGGTCCGGGCCACGCTGACGGCACTGCGCACGGTCGCCGAGCAGGATGGTCCGGGCCGCGCCATCGTGGTGTTCCAGCCGCATCTGTATTCCCGCACAGAGGCTTTCGCGTCGCAGTTCGGCCAGGCGCTGGACGTCGCCGACGAGGTGTTCGTGCTGGACGTGTACGCGGCGCGGGAACAGCCGCTCGCCGGCGTCAGCGGAGCCACCATCGCCGAGGCGGTGACCGCGCCGGTGACCTACGTTGCCGACTTCTCGGCGGTGCCCGCGCGGGTGGCCGCTGCGGCCGGACCCGGTGACGTGGTCGTCACGATGGGGGCGGGCGACGTGACCATGCTCGGTGCCGAGATCCTGGCCGCGCTGCACGCCAAGGCCAACCGCAGCACGCCGGGTGACCCGGGGACGGCCCCGCGATGACCGAACCGGGGCCCGAAGAGCCCGTCGCCGGCGCCGCAGACACCGGCGCCGGGGAATCGGACGCCGAGGATCTCGAGGGACCGCGCCGCCGTGCCCGGCGAGAGCGTGAGGAACGCCGGGCGGCCCAGGCGAGGGCCACGGCCATCGAGGAGGCCCGTCGGGAGGCCAAGCGCCAGGCGCTGGGAAAGCCCGTCCAGGAGGCCAAGACGCTCGGCCGCGGCGCGGTGCGCGGACTGAAGATGTTGATGTGGACGGCCGTGATCGCGGTGCTGGTCGTGGGTCTCGGACTGCTGCTCTATTTCACGCCGTTGATGTCGGCCCGCAGCATCGCCGTCACCGGTCTGGGTGAGGTCCCTCAGGAAGAGGTCGTCGCCGCCGCGGAGGTGGCTCCCGGGACTCCGCTGTTGCAGGTGAACACCGATGCGGTGGCCGAACGGGTGGCCGGAATCCGCCGCGTCGCCTCGGTCCGGGTGCAGCGCCAGTATCCGTCGACGTTGCGGATCACCGTCGTCGAGCGGGTCCCCGTCGTGGTCAGGGACTATCCGGACGGGGTGCACCTGTTCGACCGGGACGGCGTCGATTTCGCCACCGCTCCGCCGCCGCCGGGGGTGCCCTATCTGGAAACCGAGAACCCCGGGCCCACCGATCCGGCGACCAAGGCCGCCCTCGAGGTGATGACCTCGCTGCGACCGGACGTGGCCAGCCAGGTGGGGCGGGTGTCGGCGCCGTCGGTCGCCGCGATCACGCTGACCCTCATCGACGGCCGGGTCGTGGTGTGGGGGACCACCGATCGGACCGAGGAGAAGGCGCTCAAACTCGCCGCGCTGCTGACCCAGCCCGGGCGCACCTACGACGTGTCCAGCCCGGATCTGCCGACAGTCAAGTAGCCGTGCCGAACCGGGCCTGACACGCCGGGGAAATTTGTTGGTGAATGTGTCGGCGCGCCTGCATGGATCCCATGCGCGGTCGCCCTACCGTTCTGTTTGCGCGGAACAACTTGACATAACTCTAAGCCTATGGTTGAGGTTGAGGGTTTGCTCGAGGAGACATTCCGCGTGACGACAGGCAACCAGGCAGGAAAGGGCGATCGCTGATGAGCCGCTTGCGCCAAGAAGACAGGAAGCTGATGAGCGCTTGCGCGAAGAAGGTGCGGCGATGACCCCCCCGCACAACTACCTCGCTGTGATCAAGGTCGTCGGCATCGGCGGCGGCGGTGTCAACGCCGTCAACCGGATGATCGAACAGGGCCTCAAGGGCGTCGAGTTCATCGCGATCAACACCGACGCACAGGCGTTGTTGATGAGCGACGCCGACGTCAAACTCGACGTCGGACGCGACTCGACGCGTGGGCTGGGCGCCGGCGCGGATCCCGAGGTCGGCCGCAAGGCCGCCGAGGACGCGAAGGACGACATCGAAGAACTGTTGCGCGGCGCCGACATGGTGTTCGTCACCGCGGGTGAGGGTGGCGGCACCGGCACCGGCGGCGCGCCGGTGGTGGCGAACATCGCCCGCAAGCTCGGCGCGCTGACCGTCGGCGTGGTGACTCGGCCCTTCTCCTTCGAGGGCAAGCGTCGGAGCAATCAGGCCGAGAACGGCATCACATCGCTGCGCGAGAGCTGCGACACGCTGATCGTGATCCCCAACGACCGGCTGCTGCAGATGGGCGATGCCGCGGTGTCGCTGATGGACGCGTTCCGCAGCGCCGACGAGGTACTGCTCAACGGCGTGCAGGGCATCACCGACCTGATCACCACCCCCGGCCTGATCAACGTGGACTTCGCCGACGTCAAGGGCGTCATGAGCGGGGCGGGCACGGCGCTGATGGGGATCGGGTCGGCGCGCGGCGACGGCCGGGCGCTCAAGGCCGCCGAGATCGCGATCAACTCCCCGCTGCTGGAGGCGTCGATGGAAGGCGCCCAGGGGGTGCTCCTGTCGGTGGCCGGTGGCAGCGATCTTGGTCTGTTCGAGATCAACGAGGCCGCGTCGCTGGTGCAGGAGGCCGCTCATCCCGAAGCCAACATCATCTTCGGCACCGTCATCGACGACTCGCTCGGTGACGAGGTCAGGGTGACGGTGATCGCGGCGGGCTTCGACGCGGCGGGTCCCGGTCGCAAGCCGGTGACCGGCGAGAACGCTGCTGGCGGTGCCACGCCGATCGCTCCGGGCAAGGCGGGCAAGGTGACCACGTCGCTGTTCGAGCCATCCGATCCCGCGAGCGTGCCGGTGCACACCAACGGCGCGACCGTCCGGATCGGCGGTGACGACGGCGGCATCTCCGATGACGACGTCGATGTGCCGCCGTTCATGCGCCACTAATTCGCGTACGGTCGCTCCGTGCCAGATCGCGCGTCCTCCGGTCGCTCCGTGCCAGATCGCGCGTCCTCCGGCCCCGCCGTGCCAGATCGCGCGCCCTCCGGCCCCGCCGCTACGTTCCGGGTGCGCCGCGTGACCACCACCCGGGCCGGCGGTGTGTCCAAGCCGCCGTTCGCGACGTTCAATCTCGGCGACCATGTCGGCGATGACCCCGACGCGGTGGCCGCGAACCGGCACCGTCTGGCCACCGCGACCGGGCTGGGTGATGACCGCATCGTCTGGATGAACCAGGTGCACGGCACCCACGTCGAGGTCGTCGACAGCGACGATCGGACGATCGACGACACGGACGGTCTGGTCACCACGACACCCATGTTGGCGCTCGCGGTGGTGGCCGCGGACTGTGTGCCGGTGCTGATGGCCGATGCCCGCGCGGGCGTGATCGGCGCCGTTCACGCGGGCCGGGTGGGTGCTGCGCGGGGTGTCGTGCCCCGAGCGCTGGAGACCATGGTGGCCGCAGGCGCACATGTCGAGGACGTCTCGGTCCTGCTCGGCCCCGCGGTCAGCGGAGCCAATTACGAGGTGCCCGCGGAGATGGCCGCCGAGGTGGAGCGGTCGCTGCCGGGCAGCAGGACCACCACCCGTCGCGGCACCCCCGGCCTGGACCTTCGTGCCGGGATCGCGGCACAACTGCGCACCCTCGGGGTCACCGCGATCGACATCGATCCCCGCTGCACCGCGGCGGATCGCAACCTGTTCAGTCACCGCCGCGACGCGCCCACCGGGCGGCTGGCCTCGCTGGTGTGGTTGGAGCCGGCCCCGTGACCGCCCGCGAACTCGAGCTGAGCGAGTCCCTGGCCGCGGTCCGCGAGCGACTCGCGCGCGCCGCGGCGGCCGCCGGGCGCGACGTCGGCGAGATCGAACTGCTGCCGATCACGAAGTTCTTCCCGGTCAGCGACGTGGAGATGTTGCACCGTCTGGGATGTCAGGCATTCGGCGAGTCCCGTGACCAGGAGGCGGTGCGCAAAGTCGCCGAGATCCGCCGAACCGAGGGGTGTGAGGACATCCGCTGGCACATGGTGGGCCGCATCCAGCGCAACAAGGCGCGTTCGGTGGCCGAGTGGGCCTATGCCGCGCACTCGGTGGACACCGCGAAGGTGATCGCGGCCCTCGACCGGGCGGCGTCCGAGGCGCTCGACGAGGGGCGCCGGGCCGAACCGCTGCAGATCTACCTGCAGATCAGCCTCGACGGCGACGAGAGCAGGGGCGGGGTGGACGTGGCGGCCACCGACCGCGTCGACGACCTGTGCGGAGCCGTCGACGCGGCGCAGGGTTTGCGGTTCGTCGGCCTGATGGCCATTCCGCCGCTGGGAGCCGACCCCGGCACCGCGTTCGCCCGTTTACAGGAGGAACACCAGCGGGTACAGGCGGGGTATCAACAGCGGCTCGGGTTGTCCGCCGGCATGTCCGGCGACCTCGAGGCGGCAGTCGAACATGGTTCGACATGTGTGCGTGTCGGTACCGCGCTTCTGGGATCTCGACCGCTAACGTCACCCGAAGTAGTCACTCCAGTCACACCTTCATCACAGACACCACATACCGCTGAAACATCGGGTACCTCGGGCACCTCGAACACCTCAGCCCCCTAGACACCTAGCACCGCGAGAAGGGTCCTCACGATGAGCACACTGCACAAGGTCAAGGCCTACTTCGGTATGGCGCCGATGGATGACTACGAGGACGACTACTACGAGGACGACGATCGGGTTCCGGCACGCGGTTACCGTCGGCCCCGCGAGGACCA
>Ga0209347_1003969_pt1 | contig 16222 bp, 16 predicted proteins | sample AutmiccommuBRH23_FD_187382 | JGI IMG/M metagenome (GOLD analysis project Ga0209347, IMG submission 187382) | Deep subsurface microbial communities from Mt. Terri, Switzerland - Autotrophic microbial communities BRH/23 (SPAdes) (version 2) | ecosystem: Environmental > Aquatic > Deep subsurface >...
TCCGATCTGGCATCCCCTGGCGGCATCGGGTCCCCGGCTGGTCTGCTTTCTGGCCGAGCAGTTCAGGGAGAATCCGGACGCCCGGTACGGCCTGACCACCATGTGCGTCGGCAGGGGGCAGGGGTATACGATTATCTGGGAGAACCTTCTTAATAGGAAAAAACCATGAATTTTAAGCTCACCAAGGAACTGGAAATGCTCCAGAAGGCGGCACGGGAGTTTGCCGCCAGAAAGATTGCGCCCTTTGCCGACCAGTGGGACCGGGACCACTACCTTCCCTATGACGAGGTGATCAAGCCGATGGGCGAACTCGGTTTTTTCGGTACGGTCATCCCGGAGGAATACGGCGGCGAAAACATGGGGTGGATGGCGGCGGCAATCGTGACCGAGGAGATCGCCCGGGCATCGAGTTCACTCCGGGTCCAGGTGAACATGCAGGGGGTCGGGACCGCCTACACCATCTTCAAGTACGGCGCCGAGGCGGTCAAACGGAGATACATCCCGAAGCTCGTTTTGGCGGAATACCTGGGCGGCTTCGCTATTACCGAGCCGGACGCGGGATCCGACGTGATGGGGATCGCCTCCGAGGCCGTTGACCGGGGCGACCACTGGGAACTGAACGGTTCCAAGACCTGGATTTCCAATGCCGACGTGGCCGACGTCATCATTTATTATGCCTTCACGGACAAGGCTAAGGGAGGGAAGGGGCTGTCCGCGTTCATCCTGGAGCCGAAGCAGTTCAATGGAGTCAGGACCAGCCGGCTCGACAAGATGGGATCCCATTCCTCGCCCACCGGTGAGCTGTTCCTGGACGGAACGAAAATACCGAAGGAAAATATGCTCGGCAATCCGGGCGACGGTGCGAAAATTGTTTTCGAATCGCTCAACCAGACCCGGATATCCGCGGCGGCCGGCGCGGTCGGCGTGGCCCAGGCCTGCCTTGACACGGTGATCGATTATGCCACTTCCCGCCGGCAGTTCGGCAAGGCGATCGGCGAGTTCCAGATGAACCAGGACCTGATCGCGCAAATGGCCACCGACATCGAGGCGGCCCGGCTCCTGGTCTACAAAGCCGCCTGGGTGAAGGATCAGGGGCAGCTCAACAACGGGCTCGATGTGGCCCAGGCCAAGTACTTCGCCGGCGAGACGGTCACCCGGTGCGCCACCTATGCCATGCGGATAATGGGCGCTTACGGCTATTCCACCGAGTATCCGGTTGCCCGCAATTACCGCGATGCGCCGACCTATGCCATGGTGGAAGGCTCGGCCAATATCTGCAAGATGATCATCGCCATGGACAAGCTGGGGATTCGGAAGGCGAACCGATAATAATCCGTCTGGGCCGGAAACCCGCTATAGCCGCGGACCGTTGCAGGTCGGTTTTCTTAATCGACACTATGCAGGGACATTTGCAAACACGGTAATCCAGATTAAGATTATCGAAACGCCTAAAGTCGGGATAAAGGGAGTAAGGATTGAAATACTCCTCCTGTTACTGGGTTCCCAAGCTGGAGCTTGGGAACCAGGGCAGCTCCGAGTAATCGTGCAAATTTATACTACGTTTCTAATCGGGAGAACTACTGGAATAATTTTATGATCCAACTGTTTGTGACCGCGATGTATATCGCCGTGGCGGGATTGTGCGTCGCGGCAGGATTCAAGACGCACCGGGTCGACCGCAACCTCTGGTTCGGGCTTGGGGCGGTCCTGTTTCTGCTGGCCGTTGACCGGGCCTTCAACCTCGGTGAAGGCCTGACCCAATTTGGTCGATTCATGGCGTACAACCAGGGGTGGTACCGGGAACGCCGTCCCTTCCAGAGGGAGACGATCATCGGCGTGTGCGCGGTGGGTGCTCTCCTGTTTGTCGGGGCGACATGGCGGCTGCGCCGGTTTCCGAAATACGTCCGGTTCGCGGTTGCCGGCGGACTGCTCCTTTGCGGGCTTGCGGTACTCCACATTATTTCGTATCACTACATGGACGCGGTGCTGCGCCACCGGACCGTGAAGTTCAGAATCGAAGATCTGCTGGCGCTGGCCGGCCTGGGTGCCATCGCGTTTTGCGCAACCGTTCACCTGTACCGGCAATCCCATGCAAATGCCTGAAACAAAGATCCGCATCGGCGTTCACCCATCATCCACGCGAAGGAGAAGAGTATGGATCTCATTACCGCCATCCGGTCACGAAAAAGCATCCGGGGGTACACCTCCGAACCGGTGCCCAGGGAAATCATCGAGGCGATCCTGAATTTGACCGTACGCGCCCCATCGGCCATGAACTCCCAGCCTTGGGAATTCACCGTCATCACGGGAGAGGCACTCGACGCCATCAAGCAGGAAAATATCCACAACCTGCGGAACGGGGTACCGGGAAAACCGGAGCACCTGATTGCCATCTGGCCGAAGGAGAGCATCTACCGGGATCGCCAGGTCGGGTTGGCCAAGGAGTTGTTCGCCCTCATGGCAATAGAGCGGGAGGATATGGAAAAGCGGATAGCCTGGCTGGAGCGCGGGTTCCGGTTCTTCGACGCCCCGGTGGCAATCGTCATCACGTTCGACCGAGTGCTCGGAGACGAGGGGCCGCTTACCGACATTGGGGCCGCCATGCAGACCTTGTGCCTGGCCGCCGTCGAGTATCGGCTCGGTACCTGCATCGAGGACCAGGGGGTCATGTACCCGGACGTGATCCGGAAACATACCGGCATTCCCGATTCGAAAAAGATTGCCGTGGCCATCGCCCTCGGGTACCCGGACCCGGATTTCCCCGCCAATGCGGTGGAAACCGATCGGGCCGGCGTGGGGCAGAATACAAACTGGGTGGGATACTGATAGGTGTAATGCCCGGGATTGCTGGTTAATTTAGGAGCACATAACCTCCGAAGAAAGAATCTTTGCCATGGCGGTTCATAACAACGAGATCCGGGACACATTCGATCAGATCGCCGATCTCCTGGAGATTAAGGGGGAAAACCCGTTCCGGGTCCGGGCCTACCGGGAAGCCGCCCGGGTGATCCACGGCATGTCCGAGCAGGTCGACAAGATGGTGACGGCCGGCCGGGACCTGACCGAATTCCGGGGAATCGGAAAAGACCTGGCGGCCAAGATCGGGGAAATCGTGGAAACCGGAAAACTCGGCTTCCTTGAACAGCTCAAGATGGAAATCCCGCCATCCCTTTGCGAACTGCTCCAAATTCCCGAACTGGGCCCCCGGAAAATCGCCGTCGTTCACGAGGCCCTCGGCGTGAAAACCCTGGAGGATCTGAAACAGGCGGCCGTTGCGGGAAAGATTTCCGAACTGAAAGGATTCGGGAAGAAATCGGAACAGAAGATCCTCGAATCGATCGAGCGGACCTTGTCCGGGACCGGCCGGCGGATGCTCTGGTTCGATGTGGAGCCGTTTGCCGCGGCCCTCGAAAACCACCTCCGCGCCCATCCGGCGGCGGAGAAGGTGATCGTGGCCGGCAGTTACCGGAGGGGGAAGGAAACCATCGGCGACCTCGATATCCTGGCCACCTGTCGGCCCGGCGGCGAGGATGCGGTGATGGAGGCATTCGTCCGGTTCGAGGATGTCCGGGACGTGATCGTCCGGGGGAAAACCAAGACGTCGGTCCGGCTCCGTTCCGGGCTCCAGGTCGACCTGCGGATCGTCCCCGGGGAAAGCTACGGGGCGGCGCTCCACTACTTTACGGGTTCGAAGGCGCACAATATCGCCATTCGCAAGCTGGGAATCGAGAAGAAATTTAAGATCAGCGAATACGGGGTTTTTTCCGGGGAGGAGCGGATCGCCGGGGAAACGGAAGAAGCGGTCTTCGCGGCGGTGGGCCTTGCCTTCATCGCGCCGGAATTGCGGGAAAACATGGGCGAGATCGAGGCGGCGCGGTCGGGCGGACTCCCGGAACTGGTGACCGTAACCGATATACGGGGCGACCTGCACGCCCACACCACCCGGACCGACGGGCGCAATACCATCCGGGAGATGGCCGAAGCCGCCCGGAATCGGGGATACGAGTACCTGGCCATTACCGAGCACTCCCAGAAAGTCGCCATGGCCCGGGGGCTGAACGAAAAGGATCTCCGGGAATACATGGAAACGATCGATGCCGCGAATGCTGAAATCGACGGGATCACCGTTCTAAAAGGGATCGAGTGCGACATCCTGGTCGACGGCGCCCTTGATCTTCCCGATTCCGTGCTGCGGGACCTTGATCTCGTGATCTGTTCGGTTCACTACAATCAGCGGCTTTCCCGGGAAGAACAGATGACCCGGATTCTCCGGGCCATGGACAACCCCTGCCTGAAAATCCTGGGGCACCCGACCGGCCGGCTGATCAACTCCCGCGAACCAATGGATATCGACCTGGAGAAAATCATCGAAGCGGCCGCGGAACGGGGTGTCGTCCTGGAGCTGAACGCCCAGCCGGACCGTCTCGACCTGCCTCACAACTACTGCAAAATGGCCGCCGAGCGCGGTGTGAAGATTGCCCTCTCCACGGATGCCCACAGCACCGAAAGTTTCAAGCGCTTGACTTTGGGAATTACCGAGGCCCGGCGGGGGTGGCTGAAAAAGGAAGACATCATCAACACCCGACCGCTGAAGGAGATGCTGGCGATGCTGCGGCGTTAAGACAATTTAACGTTGCGTTAAAACTTGTTGCTGCTGTAAAGTATTGTAAATTAATGCCGAACGAAGAGGTTAGATATGGAAAAAATAATCAATATTCACATTGAAAAACTGCCGGAAGGGCTATATCTGGCGACCTCGGACGACGTCCAGGGATTGGTGGCCCAAGGTCGGACAGTAACGGAAGCATTGGAAATCGCGCGGGATGTTGCTCGAAAACTTATCGAAGCGCAAGCAGCGCGAAGTGGATCATTAAATCTGGTTACTGTAAAGGATTCATTCGATTACCCGCTTATTGTGAACGCATGACATGGGCCGTCTGTCGGGTTTCAATTACAGGGAAATTATAAAACGCTTGAAGATGCTCGGTTTTTTATTTGATCGACAAGCGTCCGGAAGCCATGAAATCTGGTTTAATGAGCATACCGGGCGTTATACCACCATCCCCAATCATTCCGGAGACCTCCCGGAAGGTACTTTGAGAGCAATTCTCAAACAGGCGGGGATCTCACCTGATGTATTTCTGAGCAAGTAAATCAGACGACTAATTCATAATCAGAACAACCCGCAACTTCCGATCCATCATGGCCGGCTGAATCCGGCCCGATTCCCACCCCGCGATATCCGCTGCCGCCACCCGCAGCTGCTTTGCCAATCCTTCCGGCGAAAGATTCCGGGATTGCCTCAGTAAACGGATTTCCTCGCCGGAAAGGAGCCCCGCGGCTTTGCGGTACCCGTCGGCAATCGCCCGCTGCACCGCGCCCGCCGATGAGATCGTCCCGGCTTCCAGTCCGCATTCCGGGCAGACAAAAACTTCCGCCTCGTAGGTGATGGTCACCCCCCGGAAACGGGTCTCCTTTTTCAACTTCCGCAATTCCATCCGTTTGTGCCCGCGGGGGCAGAGGAGGCACTTCATTTCGTCTCCGGCCGGTTGGGGTGAAAGGAGACCACCCACAGGGTCTCGTCCGTGTAAGCGAACTTGATGTAGATCGGGCGGTTGAACCGGGAGGTTTGCAGTTCGAAGGCGAACAGTTCCAGTCCGGCGATTTCCGGTTCATAGGAGCGCTGGGGCGGGTAGACCCCCGCGTAGTCCGAGGGGTTTACGTCGGACAGGAGATCAGGGAGCAGCATCAGCAGGTCGGGATCGATGATGTAGTCAAGATCGATGGCATCGCAGGCCATTACCGACTGGTTCAGGAGGGCCACCCGGTTTTCCGCCGCCGCGTCGCGGGCGGCCCGGATTTTATTGTAGAGTTCCCGTGGGGAAGGTCGGATCATTCCTCTAATTAGGATCAACCTGTCGATGCTGTCAACCATAACCTTCCGAACGGGGCGAGGATGGCTGCTCCGTTTTTTTCGTTTATCCGGAACGTAAGGTTGCTGAACCGGTCGACCCATTCCCGATGATGTCCCGGATCGGCAATCTCCAAATCAATGGCCGTTTCTTTTGCTTCCCCGGTGACATTGACAACCGTTAAACTCTCCCAGTCTCCGCACCGGTTGTGCACCATGGCCACTGCCGGATCGCCGGAAAGCAGAAACCGTGCCTCCTCCCCGCGGGGGCCGAGGGCCGGATCGGCATCGACTATGGCAATAAGCTGATTGATGCCCCGGGCGATCCGGTGCTGGATCGAATCCGCGCCGGCAATCCGGGCGGCCAGTTCCCCGTATTCCGATTTTGTCCGCTTGATATCCCGCAGTTCGCCAGTTTTTTTCATCAATTGGTAATCGTTCGGGAGTCCCGCCAGATCGTTGAAGTAGATCGATTTCACGTTTCTTCCCATCAAGGCGAACGCCAGGGTGTAGAACGCCAGGAAACGGTCGGACTCCATTTCCGGATCATCGAGGCGGACCATCGAATCCCGGGTGGAAACACAGAGTTCGTATGGCTCACGGCTATGGAGAACCTTGTTGATGAAAAAAAGCAGGGCGCCGTTTTCATGAATTTCTTCGGGCAGGATGCCGAATGCCCTGGCGATGTCGCCGGCGGTGCGGACGGTTTCCGCCAGATACCGTGTCTGATCCCCGGCAGCTTCAGGGTTTCGGAACAGGCGGGATGCCGCCGGTGCCGGTTCGAGCCCGGCCTCCCGGCAGATCGCCTCAAGTTCACCTGCTGAAATTTGCCCCCTCGGCACGGCCTTGTACTTTATCCGGCCGCCGTTCCGTTCCACCGTTTCGGCCAGGGCCTGGCGCTCGGAAATGGTGAGCAGGTCGAGGCTCCCCCGCACCGATTTGCCGTCGTGACTTTCGGCCACGGAAAACCGGATGCTCTCCCGCGGAATATCGAACTGCGCGATCTTTTCGGGAATACGGGAAAGGATCCGCGCATCTGCCGAGTTGAAAACCGACGGGAGCATGGAGGCCAGATGAAAATCGTACATCATGGGAGCCGGTGCGGTCCGATCGGCCATCCGGGAAAGGATAGTCCCGAGCGTATCGTTAACTTCCAGGTTGGCCACAATCCGCGGGGATACCGACTCAATGGAAAGATAGAGAATCCGCATGAGCCGGTGGACCTCCGGCAGGCCGAAGCAGGGGGTACGCCATTTCTTAAAAGCATAATTGGCGGCATCGAGCCGGAGCAGGTTCAAGTCGAGCCCCAAATACCAGGCAAAGTCATCGGCCAGCAGTCTCAGGCCGGCAAACGTAGACGTGTTCACGTCCACCTGGACATGGCTGAAAGTGGTCATGGCCCGGACCGGTTCCCCGAAAATCATCGTATCGATTCGATCATATGCAACCGCGATCCGTCCGGCAACATCCGGGTCATACCCGATGGCCTGCAGAAGATCGGCCCGGGTGCGGATCGCTTTCCGGAAGATGAAGGGCGGGTGACGGGTTTCCTGGGTCTCCGAAGGCGTGAAGACGGATTCCGGATCAATGCCGCCGGTCTGAAGATGGCGACAAAGATCGGTGACCTTCGCATAATCGGGATCGAGGAGCATCTGGTCGTTCCGGATCTTGTCAAACACCGAAAGAATGCCGATTACCGGATCTGGGAGTGCATTGGGGGCTAAATGTTCGTTTACCGCCTCGCACCGGGCGGCAAATGGCATGGCGGCGAATGGCCTCTCCGTTGGGCGCCTGCGGAAAATGGTGAAAAGCGGAAACGGCCGGGGGCGAAAGATCCGATCGAAGTCGCCCACGGCTTTTCGTCGCTGGTAATCATCTTCCGAAAAAATGTAAAAGCAGTCGCCGGCCGCGTCATCGCTGTCGAGGTATGCGTTGAACCGGGGGTTTTCGATGTCCACGTGGTTGAGCACGAAATCGACCATGGAGAAGTACTTCTCCATCAGTGCCGCAAACCGCCGGTTATCGCCGAAGCGCGGGTGGACCTGGCGCCGGTCGACCTGGGAGAAATAGCCGTCGTTGAACCGGTCCTCCACGATGCGGCAGGCGGGGAGGAGGTGCAAACCGCCTGCGGCGGGAAAGTGTTCGGCGAGAAATGCATCGAGGATGTCGAGGGTTGGTTCATCGCCCTGCCGGACACTGTCCGCGTAGGCGATTACCACCACCCGCGGCATGATCCGGGAAAGGGGATCGGCCGGATCGTACCGGAGGTCCTTTTGCCGGATCCGTTCCGGTTTGTCCCGCCAGACCGAACCGAGCATGCTGATCCAGTAATCGGAAATGCGTTCCGCCAGCCCGTCATGACCGGGTTCCGGAAAGATCTCCCGGAATTCGTCCCGGATGGCGGAAAGGGTTGCTTCGTGGAGGGGGCGCCAGGTGGAAGCCATTGAAACATCATCCCGTTCAATTCAAATCAACATTCAATGATTGAAAATGTAAGGATGATGGCTCGGAAAGAAAAAATAAACTTCGGCGGCACGGAGAGATTGTGGAAAACCACGGAAAAATCGTTGACCATGAAGAACATGAAGTTCCATGAAGAAAAAGATAAATAAATCTTCATGGCCCTTCATCCTCTTCATGGCCCTTCATGGTTAAAGAACCGCTGGGGAGGCGATTCGCCCTGTGTCCTCTGTGTCCTCCGAGGTTTATTCAATCGTCTTTCAATACCCCGCCGGCGGGCGGTACTCCCCGGCGGCCTGGTTGATCCGTTCGGCCATGTCCAGCAGTTCGAAATCATGCCACCTTTTCCCCACCACCTGGATGCCGATCGGCATCCCGTCCGCTGAAAAGCCCGCCGGGATCACCACCACGGGATGGCCGGTGAGATTGAATGGTGTCGTATAGGCGCCAAGGGCCGTATAGTAGTTTAATTCCCGTTCATCCACGGAAACCGTTTTGTTGTATATGTTATAAAAAAAGATGGTGTCATCAGGAGGGTAATGGGGAATGGCCGTCCGGGTGACCACCGGACAGACGAACACGTCCCAGTCGGAAAGGAATCGGTCCATTTCCGAGACGAACTGTTCTCGCCGGGTGAGGATCCGAATGTAGTCTTCATGATCCATGGGGAACACCATCTGAAGAAGGGGGGACTTGGCCCGGTAGGGCCCGCCCAGGGTGTACATCAGGAGCCGGTTGAACCCGGAATGCTGGACCCCGACCTGGATGTCGATCATTTCTCCCCACGTTTTCCAGGCATCCTCGAAATCAAAGTCCGGTCCGGTTTTGTTAACCGTGAATCCCGCGTCCGCAAGGTTGTTCACGAACCGGTCGAGCACCTTCCTGGTGTCGGCCGTGATCGGGACATCGCCGAAATTGTCGCTCCAGGCAATCCGTAAATCATCATGCGCCGGCGGGTCATTACCAACCGGGACAAGCGGCGTCACCAGGGAGTCCTTGCCGTCCGGGCCGGCGATTACCGACAAGCAGAGTTTCAGGTCCGCGATTGACCGGGCCAGTGGCCCCAGCGAAACCATGTACCGGACATTGCGGAGTTCCGAACGCGAGAGGCCGGGGAAACTGCCGAACCCCGACAGCGTGTTCTCGGTCGGCTTGATCCCGAATACCCCGCAGAAATGGGAGGGTATCCGGATGGACCCTCCGATATCGCTGCCGATTTCCAGAGGGGACATCCCCGAGGCCACGGCCGCCGCACCGCCGCCGGTGCTTCCGCCGGGCGTGCAGTCCGTATTCCATGGATTGCTGGTTCGCCCGAAAATGGGATTATCCGTCTGCATGTCCATGGCGAGGACCGGCATATTGGTTTTCCCGAGGATGATTGCCCCGGCATCCCTGAGGCGCTGGACCAGGGTGGCGTCATAATCGGTGATATGGTTGGCCAGGGGCGGAAACGCATTGGTGGTGCGCGTCCCCTTGACCGCGTAATGGTCCTTGATGGTCACCGGCACGCCGTGAAGCGGTCCCCGGATTTCCCCGCGCGCCAGGGCCGCGTCGGCGTTCCGCGCCTGCTTCAGCACATCGGCTTCATCGATGGTGACGATGGCATTCAAGGCGGGATTGTGACGGTGGATCTGATTGAGGTGTGCCGTGACCAGGTCGTACGAGGAAACGGATCCGTTCCGGACGGCTTCGGCCATTTCAGTTGCAGTCAGGAACACGTAGGGTCGCCCCGAATCCGTGCAAGCCCCTTCCGGCGCCTGGTAGGGGGTCTGGGGAGGTGCGGACTGGCAACCGGCGGAAAGAAAGAGAAAGAACAGCAATACAACAAAGATCCGGATGCTTCTCGGGTGCAGGCACATTTGGAAGGACCTCCTCACGTTCTACAAGTTGGATGGGAATATTGAAGATCGAACGGAATGAAATGGTTATAACGTCATCCGGAGAGATAGTTCAATTGAAATGTGTCGGAAAAACCCGGGAGGATGATGAGGGTTGGCCTGGGTTCAGACAAAATTCAGCACAGCGGGGTCGTTAGCTTCAAGTTTTGTTACGTGCACGTTAACGTACACGTGCTCGTGCGCGTGCACGGCATTGAGTCGTTTTCTTCTACGCCGCTTGGCAGCAGTGTAACTATCTTTTTACGGGACCATCCCTATTTAGTCTCGGGGAACTTGAATTCCAGTTTTTCCTTGTCGTCCTTCTTCTTCAGCTTGATCTTAAGGTCGATGCCGCTGTCCCGGATTCCGACGGAGAGCGGGAGTTCCCCCTTGTCTTCGTCGATATGGGTAATCCGGCGCATGATCTCAATCACTTTATCCGCCAGTTTGCCTCCCGGCGATGGAAGCCGGGCCTCCCGGTACTGGGCGACAATGGCCACATCGCCGTCCTTGTCTCTTTGTAGCGAAATTTTATGGGCATTGGAATCGATGCCATGCAGGACAATCAAGGCCAGCCAGTTGAGGGCCGCCTGTTCCAGGTCCGGTTCATCCCGCACCCGCGCCAGTTCGGTGAGGTAGTCGGTTTCGGCGTAGCAGTCGATATGCTCCTGCATCTTTTTGTGAAAACCGCGGCTGTCTTTCATGAGGCCCCCTTTTGCCGGATGGCGTGCGCTGAGTTAGTGTAATCAGAAAATTAACCTGAAAGGGGCGAGTGTCAACCCGTTCGACGTCCGATCATTCCTCGCGCATGATATCGACTTTCTTCCAGGCCTCGTCGCTTGCGGTTTCAGGTTGCGGCGCGGGTTTTCCCAGGCGACCATAGTAAGGGCTTTCGGAAAGATAAATGGCGGCCAGCGGGTTGTGCCCCGTGACCCTGTCCTTGACCGCGAGGACCGTGCACGGCCGTTCGCAATATTTGAAAAACAGGGTGTCATGACCCGCGCACAGGCCGAGAAGGATGACCATATCGACCGCTTCGGTGTTCATGATTTCCGCCTGGACGACCGGGTTGCACATCGGCTCCAGGCGATCGGGGCCATGAATTTTTTCATCACCCGTCACTCCGATCGATTCCTTGGGCATCCGTCCGACTTTGCAGCAGACCGAAGAAACCTGAAACCCGTTGTTCTCGAAAATTTTAGAAACCTGGCGGGCCTCCGGGCGCATGCCGATGCAGAATGCCAGGCCGAGCCGGGTGAAATGACATTTCCGCGCCAGTTGGATGATCTCTTCGATGCGGGGGATTTTGGTCCGCAGGCCGATTTCGGTCCGTTCATAGCACTCGGCCTCCTGGATGGCGGCCAGGCGGGCGAATTCCCGGATATTGGGCTTATGGTAGTTCCCGGTGGCGCCGCGGATGATCTCCGGGTGGCGGCGCATGGGGCAATGTTTCGGCGCATCGGTCAGCGGCGGGAGCGGATCGTTCATATTGGCATGGGGATAACAGATTTTCGACTGGCAGTGGGCGCATTTGCACGTATCAGACACGGATTTCGACATTCGGTAAACCTCCCGGTTTAAAACAGATTTTCTTCATGGAACTTCATGTTCTTCAGGGTCATAATATATTTATTCCACTCGAAATTCTTCGAACCGGCCATATTCGAGATCCGCGTAAAGCAACCGGTTTCGAAAAGGCCGGCCCCGTTTCAGGATAATCTTAATCACTTCCATTGCCTGCAGCGAGGCGATAAACGCCGGGGCGATTGCCGGTGTCCCCATCAGCGTCTCGGCGGAGACTTCCATTCCCGGCGTATTATCCGTCTTGTGGAGGATTCCGGTATCCGGATCATCGGGGAAAAGGGTCATCACCCGCCCCTCGAAACCGGTCAGGGCGCCGTGGACGAACGGTATCCCGAGGCGGCGGCACGATTCTTCGAGAATCAAACGGTCTCCGGGATTGTCCAGGGCATCGACCGCCGCATGGCTCCCCTGCAGGATCGCATCGACATTCGTTTCGGTGACCCGGATCGGATGCGCGATTACTTCCACCCCCGGATTTATCCCGGCAAGGTCATTTACGACGATATCGGTTTTGTGTTCCCCTATGCTGTCGGTCCGGGCCATCGTCTGCCGGTTCAGGTTTGTTTCATCGAACGTATCCGGATCGACGGTCACCAGTATGCCGATCCCGATACGGGCAAGAAGCTGGAGCACGTAACCGCCCAGACCCCCGGCGCCTATGACCGACACCCGGGACGAAAGGAGCGCCAGTTGATCGGCAATCGACAGGCAGTCCCGGTTCCGGGCATACCGAAGCGGCCAGATCCCCATTTCCATGGCCGTTCGGTGGACCCGGCGGGGCGTGCAGGCATGAAGCGAGGTCAACCGCAGGATGTCCGATTCGCCGATTATCCGGTATTTCCGGCCGGCCGGATCCCGTTCATCCAATGCACATTGGGCAATACCGGTTTTTAAACCGTTGTTTTGCGGAATCATCGGCAATATATTCGGTTATCCGGCATTGAAATTGAAAACCGTTAAGGAAATGAATTTGAAGATCGAACTCCACCTTTACGCCACCCTGGCGAAATATCTCCCTCCGGAAACCGCGGATCGGACGGCAACCGTCAACGCGGCGGACGATGCCCGGGTCTGGGATCTCTTCGACGCATTCGGGATTCCGGAAAAATCGGTGAAGCTCATTTTTGTCAACGGCGTCCATGCCCTTCCGGAATCGGCCCTGTCGGATGGGGACCGGGTTGGGCTGTTTCCGCCGGTCGGGGGCGGATAAGATGGGTTCACGATGAAACCGTAAGAAACATCTCCCCTCCACCCGAACAAAGCCGATCGGCAACATCCGCCGTGGCCACGTCAGTCCCATCGATCCGGATTTTTATCTCCGGCGATGGTGCATCGTCCAAGTGGCGCTTCCAGAAATCGACGAACACTTCAACGGAAATCCGCACCCCCCGTTCCAGCAAGTCCGTCCCGATCGCCTCGGCCGCCGTATTGAACAGTTTCACGGTGATCCCGATCTGGCCGGCCTCAGTTTCCGATTGGTTCCCGGGACATACAGGGAGATGTCGCATCGGGGCAAATCGTCCCTGTTTCCGGAAGGCGGCGCCGAAGAGCCCGGGAAGCGCGCCGGATAGTGCAATGGACGAAGGGGCGGTCACCCGGTGCGCAACCGCGTCATCCACGGGTCTCCCCTCGTGGAGAAGGGTCTGGCTTTGCTTTTCGAAAATGCCCGGATCGATTCCCAGGCACCCGGTAAGCAGTTCATAAACCGTAATGCCGGACGGGACGTCCACCGTGAACCCATGGGCAAGCAGGGTTGAAAACCGGCGGATCGTCCCTGCCGGAACGATGATGTCGACTCGGGTAAGCCCATCAGGCGCCATCATCGCTCCGTGCCACCGGCGTTCCCGGCGCCCGCTTCCCATCAGTCAAATACACGGTCGAGTTCCTCGTCCTTCACCTGGAAGGTCACGTTGTGGGGCGCAAACGGCTCGTTCTTAAAATAATCCGGGAGCCGGTCGTCTTTTGACGTAAAACCGGCCCGCTCATTGAAATCGCGTTCCATTCCGATGATCTTCCGGCCCAGGGCGGTTACATCATCCGCGGCCAGGTTCAGCCCGTGAAAGGAATTGATCATGTCGATCAGCGCCTGGAAGGTTTCCGGCTGGTCCAGTACGGCGAAGGCGATAAAAAGGCACATCCCGGTGGAATCGATGGCCGCCGTGGCAAACTGGAGGTTGCGGGAAAGTTCCGCCTGCCCCTCTGGCTCCAGCGGGTTGACAGTCCCGCCGACGCCGAGCAGGTTGGCGGTCACCGCGTAGCCGGCGGTGTGGTCGGCGCCCATGGGGCTGGTCGCATAAGTAACCCCCACACCCTGGACCGCGCGCGGATCATAGGCGGGCATCGACTGGTTCTTCACCACCGGCACCCGTTCGACGCCAAAGACCTTGCCGGTCACCGCGGCGCCGCTGCCCAGGATCCGTCCCAGGGGGGTCGCTTTCCCCACTTCCTTGACCAGGCGGATGGCGGCCTCGGAATCGCCGAATTCGGCAAGCCCGGCATCCATGGCCACGCCGATGGTCGCCCCCATTTCGATGGTATCCAGGCCGAAATCATCGTCGAGCCGGTCCATCATGGCGATGGCGTCGAGATCCCCGATGCCGCAGTTGCCCCCGTGGGCCCAGACGGTCTCGTATTCCGGCTGCTTGGTAAGGAAGTGGCCGTCCTTGTCGTTATAGGTGCCGGAGCACCGGATCACGCATCCCCGGTGACACCCGTGGGTCGCTGATCCGCCCCGGGCGATTTCCGTCTGTGCCTGGGTTTCGCCGCTGATGTTCGCCGCGAACCGGAAACGGCCGGTCTTGAAGTTGTAGGTGGGGTAGGCGCCGGCTTCGTTGACCACGTTGGTCAGCACGTTGGTGCCATAGGCAGGGAGCCCCTGGCCGGTGACCGCGTGGGCGCGGAGTCCTTCCACAAACTTTTTATTCGCTTTTTTGAAGGCATCCGGATCCTTGGGCTCCCGCATTTTGGCGCCCGTGTCGTCGATCACGATCGCCTTGACCCCCTTGGCCCCCATGACCGCCCCAACGCCACCGCGCGCCGCGTGCCGGGTGGGGCGCAGTTCCATGTCCGTGCAGGCGACTGTCGATGCGCTCAACTTCATCTCGCCGGCCTGGCCGATGGAGATGCAGGCGATCTTCTCACCGAATTCTCCTTTTATCCGATCGACCACATCGTAGTTTCCCAGCATCTTCAATTCAGGGGCCGGCCGGATCGTCACGCCGTCTTTTCCGATGCGGATTTGGTATAGTGTGTCGTCTTTCGGTTTTCCCTCCAGGACAATGGCGGCATATCCGAGCCGGGCAATCATCTGGGCGGGCTGCCCCCCGGCGTTGGCCTCCTTGATCCCGCCGGTGAGCGGGCTCTTGCACCCGACGGAGAGGCGTCCGGACATCGCCCCCGTGGTGCCGCTGAGCATTCCCGGCGAGATTACCAGCTTGTTCTCCGCACTCAACGGGTGGCAGGTGGGGGGAACCTCGGCCGCGACGATGGCCGATGTCAGTCCACGCCCGCCAAGGCCGGCGTAATCGCCGATCGGTTCGGTCCGGACGGAAGGTTCACCGTCCGGTCCCATGTTGATGCGCAATATTTTGTCCATCGGGTTACCTCCTGTTGGTTATGGGTGATAAGGAATGGAACGGACAAAAACGTTCCTGTCTGAAAGATAACAGCATCGGCCGAAGGCTCAAGCTCCCGGCTTCATGAATGTTGATGTTTTGAATTCGAGTTTGTGCGCGGTTTTGACCTGGTTCCCAAGCTCCAGATTGGGAACCCATCCCCGCTACTCCCGCCATTCCACCGGAACCGGTCCCCGGGGTACCGGCTTGTCGTATCGGATTTTCGGGTACCCCACGCACAGGCTCGTCACCATGGTGTACGGGTACTCGATACCGAGCATCTTCCGGATCTTCGGATTATAGGGGATGGTGCTGGCGATGAACCCGATGTAGCAGGTCCCCAGTCCAAGGGCATGGGCGGCCAGGACGATGTTCTGGGCAGCGACGGCCGCATCAATATCCGGATGGCTGATCCCCCGCCGGTCCTTTAATATATGGATGACGGCCGGCGCGTTGAAGGTGATCACGCCGTCGGTTCGCCGGACCTTTTCCATGGCGGCAATCGGCCGCTGGTCCCACTTGCTGGCCGAAACGAGGCTGAGGAGGGTGATCAGGATTTTGCGCCAGCGTTCGTTTCCGCCGGTATAAAAGCGGTTGATTAATTTCAGGATCCGGGCGCTTTCCCGGTCCACGGCCTTATTCAGTTTCGGGTCGGTGACGACCAGGAATTTCAGAGGCTGGCCGTTTCCCGCGGAAGGAGCGAACCGGCCGGCTTCGAGTATCCGTTCGATCATCGCCCGTTCCACCGGCTTGTCCTTGAATAGCCGGATGCTGCG
>Ga0209347_1003972_pt1 | contig 16217 bp, 17 predicted proteins | sample AutmiccommuBRH23_FD_187382 | JGI IMG/M metagenome (GOLD analysis project Ga0209347, IMG submission 187382) | Deep subsurface microbial communities from Mt. Terri, Switzerland - Autotrophic microbial communities BRH/23 (SPAdes) (version 2) | ecosystem: Environmental > Aquatic > Deep subsurface >...
TGGAGGCAGAGGGTGGATTTCGATATCGCTACCGGCCGGGTGCGAGCGCGTTGAGAACCTCGACCGGCGGGTCTGGGTGCTTACACTAACTGACCGTGTGGGGCCGCGGCCCAGCCCTGACTTGGACCTGACTTAGGTCATGGTCGGCTTGTTGCCGATTCCGCGGTGTGTTGACCTGCGGGTTCGGTCGGCTTAGTGCCCCGTTTGGGGCACTAAGGGGGTAGGTTCGGGCGGTGGCGTACGTGCGGAAGGTGCGCACCGCCTCGGGTGCTGTTGCGGTGCAGGTGGTACGCAAACATCGAGGTCAGCGCACGATCCTGGCGCATGTGGGCTCTGCGCACACCGATGCCGAGCTGGGGATCATGGTCGAGGCGGCGCGACGGATCGCCGAAGCCGATCAGGGCGCGCTCGATATCGAGGTCGCTGCGCGGACCCAGCGCGTCGATGATGTCGCCGATTGGCGGACCGGCACGCTGAGCCTGCCCACCGCTGGTGCTCCCAAGGGTGCCCCAGTGCCGCCCGGGCGAACCACGGCGACGTGTTCACGGCTGCTCTACGACACCCTCGCTGCCGTCTACGACTGGCTGGGTTTCGACGCTATCGACGACCCGGTGTTCCGGGATCTGGTGATCGCCCGACTGGTGGAACCGACCAGCAAGGCCGACGCCACCCGGGTCTTGACCGATCTGGGAGCAGACACCGTGTCGTACAAGACAATCCAACGCCACCTCGCCAAGATCATCACCGGTGACTACCGCAGCGCCGTCGCACGCAAGTGCTTCACCCACGCCGCCGACCGGGGTGGGCTGAGCCTCCTTCTGTACGACGTCACGACCCTGTATTTCGAAGCCGAGAACGAAGACGAGCTGCGCAAGGTCGGCTACTCCAAGGAACGGCGCATCGATCCGCAGATCGTCGTGGGCCTCCTGGTGGACCGGACCGGGTTCCCGTTGGAGGTCGGCTGTTTCGAGGGCAACACCGCCGAAACCACCACCCTGGTGCCGATCATCAAAGCTTTCCAGTCCCGCCACGAGCTTGGTGACACCCCGATGGTCATCGCCGCCGATGCCGGCATGCTTTCCGCGTCGAACCTCACCGCCCTCGATGACGCCGAACTAGGGTTCATCGTCGGATCCCGCAGCGTGAAAGCGCCGATCGACTTGGCGTCCCATTTCCATTGGAACGGCAATGTTTTCACTGACGGGCAGATCATCGACACCGTCACACCACGGCACGCCAAGTCCGTAGTCAATGATTCCGCACACCGGGCCGAGCCAGCCTGGAACCCCGACGAACACCCGCAGGCCTGGCGGGCGGTCTGGGCGTACTCAGCTAAACGCGCCCGGCGCGACCAGAAAACCCTCTATGCCCAGGAAACCCGCGCCCGTGCCGTCATCAACGGTGAGCGCGCCGCCAAGTCCACCCGCTTCGTCAAGACACACGCCGGCGACCGTGTACTCGACGAAGCCAGCCTGGCCCGAGCGCAGTCACTGGTCGGCTTGAAAGGCTACGTCACCAACATCCCCGCCACCGTGATGCCCGCAGCCGAAGTCATCGCGAAATACCACGACCTCTGGCACGTCGAGCGTTCATTTCGGATGTCCAAGACCGACCTTCGGGCCCGGCCCATGTTCCACCGCACCCGCGACGCCATCGAAGCCCACCTGACCATCGTGTTCACCGCCCTGGCCGTCGCGCACAACATCCAAGACCGCAGCGGCCTGGCCATCGGAAAAGTCATCAAGAACCTGCGGCCACTGCGCTCGGCGACCATCGCCATCAACGGCGCTACCCAGACCTTCCCACCGCAAATCCCTGCAGCCCAACAAGAAATGCTCACCGCCCTCAGCATCCCCAAACCGGGGCACTAAGCCGAATGTCCTAACTCAGGTCGCTAGGGCGATGGCCGTTGATCAAGGCGTTTGCCCAGGAACGGCAGAAGACAGAGCCACCATGGCGTGACAAATACTCGGCCTGGAGGCAGAGGGTGGATTTCGATATCGCTACCGGCCGGGTGCGAGCGCGTTGAGAACCTCGACCGGCGGGTCTGGGTGCTTACACTAACTGACCGTGTGGGGCCGCGGCCCAGCCCTGACTTGGATGCCGGTCTATAGTGCGCTCGACATATGTATCCCTGAACCCGGTTTGGATTGACGCGAGCTGAGCGATCGCGGCGCCTGCGGCTGCGCTAATTGACCGCCGGGCACTCGCAGCATGGCGTAACACGCGAAAGGTTCACGGAGTGAGGGTAAACAGATTGGCCAAGTCTCCGCCGTTCTTGAGGTTGGCGATCCGCTGGCGGTGCTCGTCGGCGCGACTACTGGCGTAAGCCTCGGGTGGTCGTCCGGTGACGCGGGCCCAGATCGAGGTGTTCAGCGCGTCTTGCGCCAAGACCGCGGCCAAGTCGGCGATGGTTGCGCATGCCTCTTTCGACAGGGTGCCACCATGAATCGCGGCGTTGCGGGATCGGGTGAGCCGGTTGACTCTCGCATCGACGCGTCGACGTTCCTCGTCAAACGCGGTACTGATCGTCGCGGGCGAGGTGAGGATCTCGTCGCTCTCGGCGAGGCGGCGCGCCAGCCAGTGATCGGCATATACCCCCCGGAGGGTTGCGACATGGGCAATGGTCTTGGGGCTGTCAATGCGGGTGCCCCATCCGCCGTCGAGAAGGATGTCCGCCTCGATCACAGCGAGTTCCGGTGGAGTTGACGCACCTGGGGTGTGGTCGGGGCGGTACTGCCGCACCGCTGCGAAGACGTCGAACACCACTCGTCGGGCGAACACTGTGAGGGTGTATCCGTCGGTCAAATACTGATCGATGAAGGTGTACCACCGCAGGCCGCCGGTAGGTGCGATCCAGGTGTTGCAGTGCTCGATGGCCCGGACCGCCGCCATCACCGTGCCTTCTGCGTCTGTGCGAGGCGTGTCCTTGAGTGCCGCAGACAGACGCAACGCGGGGTGCACTGCATTAGCGACGTCGGCGGTGATGAGGTGACCCTTTGCAGTGAAATCCGCCAAATCCTTTACGAAATGGTCATTTTGGTAGAAGTCGGGCTCGGGTAGAGGTTGCTTCAATCCCCATCGAGGGATCGACGGCGCCCACGGGGAGCCGTCGAAGAACAGATCGCCACCGAGGACCTTCCACATGCCGTCCGTATGGCCCACCACCGCGAGCACCGCATCGAGGTGCGTCCTGGCCGTCGCCATAGCAAGGTGGCGTTCGACATCGCGAATCTCGACGCGGGCATAGACCAGGGCCGGAAGGTATTCGAATCCCGTGGTGTCGTCGACCTTGTTTGACAGTTGAAGCTCGCGGATTTCCTCGGTGAGCAATTCTTCAGGGACGACGCTCCCGAGTACCTCGTGCGCCCGGTCTTGCTGGATCAGCAAGGTGGCGAGGCTCTGAGCTTCGTAAAAGGTGATATCACCGTGGGTCACGTACGGGTCGGTGCCCAGGAAATACCCCGGGCTGAGGCGAAACCAGACCACGTACTGACCTGTCGGGGGACGCTTGAGGATGCAGCGCTCGGCAAGGTCGGCCAGTTCAATGTCGGTGAGGTTGACCCGAACCTGAGGGTCGTCAAGGCGGGGGTCGACGGGATCGCCGACCATGGCTTGTGCGCGCTGTACGCTGCTGGCGAATCCCATGAGCACCTGAACGGCAGTCGAGACGGGGCTGGAATAGCCGCGATCCTGTCGACGGTATTCGCTGAGGCCCACCACGGTGTCGCGCAGGAACGCGATTCGTTCGCTGGGGTACAGAACATGGTTGATGTCCTGGCAGCCGGCAACCAGGTCGCGCCACGCGGCCACGAGTGTGTCGTCGCGATCCAGTGACGCCGCAAGCGCGGCGGCCCGCCTGGCGATGACGGGTCGCTGGGTGTCGTCAATTCGCGGCCGGGTGGCGCCCACGCGCGGCACCAGGAGACTGTTGGTGATGGCTTGGTGAAGGCTTACCGCCGCTGTGTCGACCAAGGCGAGAAGTTCGGGGCCCATCCACTGCAGGCTGTCGGCCAAGTCGGCGGCCATCGAGGTCCAGCTATCGATATATACGCCGTCGTGTGGGCGGGGGTCGGCGCCCGCGGCCATGATCTCCAGCGTGATTGCGGTCAGCGGCATGTAGCCGGCACGGCAGGTGACCGGTTCCTTCCGATCGATGTACTCGCGCAGTTCCTCAAGCCACCGCGCGTGCTGTTCGAACAAAGCCACTGCCCTCCTCGGTTGCGCACAGCGAACCGCAACGACGCCGTTGACTGTACTGCGCACTCCCCGCGCCTTGGACGCATCCAGGCGCGGTGCCAGCAGCTTGGTGAAGAGGGACTTCCGATCCGTCTAGGCCCGTCTTGTAGCCGCCCGTCAGCCGCGCCGGCGGGGACCAACGACCCGTCAGGGCCACCGCTGAGCGGGTTGCTCACCAGATAGGCATGGGCGGGCGCCGGAGCCGCGGGCCCAGCGGATGTCGTGCTTCTCCGCGTCCGCGCGCCCACAGGCGATCCGCAACTGGATGAGACTGGCAGCATGATGACTGGCCCGATATACGACGTACCCGTGTGTCGATTGGCAGACCACGACCGCCGACGAAGCCGTGCCGTTAGGAGCCACCGAATGGACAGAGGACAGAATCCGAACAGTGGCGCCGCAGCTCGTCTCAACGAACTGGCCGACGTGGCCGAGCAATGCCGAATCTCCTTCTTGGCAACAGCTGATGAATCACACTGGCAGCCGCGCGGGGGCTCGCCAGCTGCGAGAGCGAAAATTCTGTCGCAACGTGACCCGGCAACCTCTAGCGCCGGCATGTTGGCCGGTTTCGACTTGATCTCCGAGGTGATCGTCACGTACCTCGAGATTGCCGCGGCGCATCTGGGTGGCTTGGCGGCCCTTTACAGGGCCCAGGAGCTGATCTTCCCGCCGCTGCCAGTCGCTCGTTCTGTCGTCGAACACAGCTCCCGTGTGCTGTGGGTTCTGGGCGGTTCGCCTATTCGCTATACCGACATTCTCGCCCGCGCCTACCTGGAGACATTCGCCAGCGCTGAAGCCACCAAAGCGGCTGCCAGCCGGTTGGGCTCCAAACAGGATGAGAACTACGTTGCGGCGAAGTGGCGATGGGAGGAGGTTCGTAGACGGGCGATTGCTGCGTTCCCAGGAGCCACTGCTGAGGACCTGAATGACGGCAAACCCGGTCGTACGCTCGGTGGGCAGGTCTTCCTCGGGCCAGAGGCGGGTGTCGAGTGGATGTATGCGCTTCTGGCTCGGTCGGCCGGCAGCTCGCTGAGCGCGGGCCAGGCGCGCGGCGTGTATGGGCTGTTGTCGAGCGGCACGCACCCCTCACTGGACCTTGCCCGTCAGTTCAGGGTTCCGGTGAAGCGCGGTCACTACGTCGAGTTTAACTTGCGCGTGGACAGTGCCCACCTTCAACGACTGCTCACTGCGGCGGTCGCGACATTCTACAACGCTCTGTCGTACGTCATCGGCTTTTACGGTGCCGATCACAGTCCCCACGATCAGCTGACGGCTACGATCGAGAGAGCCCTGCCTGGAACCCTTACGTGAACTCTCGCAGCTCATTTCCGTAGCCAGGGTTGCTCTACAGGTTCGCTAACACCACCGTATCGCTGTGCGCGTGGACATGGTCTCGCGGAGCCAGCGCCCCACCGTCGGCTTGCTCGCGATGCCGCCGCTCCAGCGCCCGAACCACCTGCGGGCCAACCCCGGGATTCGTACTCCGAGGTGGCTACCTCAATGAAGGCGATCTCCAGCCTCTCGGAGCCGATGGCCGGCACGCTCGCGTAGTGCTCGATGTCGACGTCCTCTTTGAGCTCAACGCGTGCCACCTCGGCGCCGGCCTCCAGCATCTAGACGTACCAGGGGTGCTCGATGTCGTAGAAAAGCGGGTTCCACCAGTGCGGGTTCGTATAGTTCACTGCTTCATCGAAAGGCGGCCTCCACAAGCGATCGTTCAAGGGGCCAGGACGGAGATCAATCAACTCCAAGGTCAACGCGCCCACCGAAGTTGGCTCCTCACGCGGCCTGTGCCTGTCGTATCCGCGCATCCAACTCCGCGGCGGCTGTGACCATGAACCGCGGGCATGGACGGTACGGGAATCCGCACGCCTCCAGGTAGAGCTGCAGCGGCATCACCCCCACCTGCCGCCAGGTCCGGATCAGGCTGGCCACCTCAACCCGGGGTGTCTCCGCCATGCCCTCCAGCAGCAGGAGATCGGAGATTGAGACGACAGCGGGCGCCAGCATCTTGCCCCCGTACGCCGCCATCATCTCGCGGGCACAGATCCCGACGAGCATCGTCGACGTCGGAGTGCTCGGTAGTCCCACGTCGGGCACGACGACGAAGGGCGCGAACGTCGTATCCGTGAACGATCTTCCGTCCCAGCCGCGTTCGGTCAGGTGGTCGATCACGGACTCGAACTGACGCGCCTTCTTGCTCGTCAGGAACGCTTCGAGGTTCGAGGCGAAGTCCTCGCCGCTGCCCCATCCCTCGGCCAGCTGCTGCCTCAGCGGGCGGTGCGTCGCGTCGATGAGCCAGGCGAACCGGCTATCGGTCGGCAGCATCCAATCGCACGCCTTCGGCCTCGCGCCGCTGCTCACTGTCCACGCGGCCTGCATCTCCTCTTCACCGACGATCGATCCGAACATCGCGCTGTTCGCAGCGATGCGGGCGATGATGCGACCGACGATCTGCTCGAACTGTTGCTTGACCGCATCCTGGAAACGCTTTGCCCGCTCCGGCTTCCCCTGCTCTATGAAGCCCTGCTGAACATCGAACTCGGGGGCGTTCCCGAAAAACCGGTCCATGCCCCACTGCGCCCGAAGCGTGAGCACCGCGCCGTCGCCGAGGTCGAGGAATGGGAACCGCGTGAACGTGTACCGCTGCGATCGGACGTCGCCGCGCTCGCGATCCTGCTGCGACATGGCGCGAAATTGGTCGAGGTCGCGGACCATGTTGCGCTTGATGTACTGCACCATCTCGTCACTGACACCGTGCTCGTGGAGTGCGCCTATGTCGAAGCAGGCGCGCCCTGTCCGAAGAACCGACACGATGACGTCGCCCGCGCGCAGGAACTCGTCCATGCTGATCCCGGTGGCTTCACGGAACGTGTCGGCGGGGGTCGCACCGAGCTGGTCGCCCACCTTCTCCGCCCATGACTGGTACCAGAACTCGTGAGTCATGCACTTCATCTGCTCGGGCAACCGAGAGGCGTTGAACATCATCGACGCCGCCTCGTCCACCGCCATCTCGTTGGCGAACTCTATGAGCTCGTCCTCCGACATGCCCCGCATCTCAGCGTCCATCTGGCGCATGTCCATCGCGTTGAACCGAGTTGCCCGGCCGCTTGGTGTGTCGTGCTCTTCGTTCACCGACAGCAACAGCTGGAGCAGGGCATCGTCGTCCTCGATACCGACGTGGGGCCCCTCGCCGGCTTCGATGATCTCCCGTATGAGCCGGACCATGGTCTGCGGTGGCGCCAGCCGATGCCCAGCCACGAGCTGCTGCCGCACCGGCTCGTACCACTGCGAATCCACGATGCGCATCGCCTCGGTTGGCAACGTCTCCGCACTGCTGAGCATCGCCGCGTCGAGCTCGGCTTGCATCTCGCCCAGCGCTACCAATACGGCTGTGCTGTCGATGTCCGAGAGCAGCGCGAGGCGTTGTCCCCGATCGAGCGGGACCAGTCCCACAGATGTCGCGGTGATCGCGTGCCGCGCCATCCCGTGCATCGCCTCTATGACACGCTGCGCTCCGACAGGGAGGTCACTCATGTCGGGTAGCTCCATCGCGGAGGGCTGAAAGGCAGGCCTGCCCGGAGGCGTAGCTGCACCGCTGCCCGTTTGCCTTGTCCGCTTCGCGATGCGCCGTTGCCGGCGCGCACGCTTTTGCTGCCGTTTCCCCATAACCATTGATGGTTGCACTGAGGGCTGACAACCGCCGACGCCCTGCGCCGACACGAGGCAATCCCTTCCAGGCCCAGCACGGGCGTGCGAGTAGTCGACCATCGGAGGCTAACGGCTGCGGGGAATCACGATTCGGGATCGCTGCACCGTGGACCCATCGGGCAGGTCGGCGCGGAGCCCGAGCACCTCAAACTGATCGGGACTCGCGTTGACTGTCGCGATCTGCACGTTCGTCGCGTCGGGGAGAAGCTCAGCGAGTGCATGTTGCAGCGCTTCTGCGGTCTCGATACCCAGCTGAACTGGGTCGGCGTTGCCCACAGTCAGCTGCCTCGGTGCTTCTGAACGAGCTTGCGGACCTCGGCGTCGTTGGGTGTGATTCCCATGCCCTTCATCTGCTTCTTGACCTCGTCGATGGCGTCCGACTCGGTGCCGCCCAAGGGGATCTGGATCCCCGCCGAGAATTGCTTCTCGAGGTCACGTTGCAGCTTGGCCATGCCGGCCTTGTTGGGGACGAACTTCCCGGAACTACTCATCTGACGTCTCCTTGCTTCAGTCCTGGCGCGGCCAGTCCGCACTCGGTCTCCGAAGTAAGTCCAACATGCTCCACCGACACGCTCCCCGGCACGAGCTGACCCGTTCCCTGTGTCCGGTAAACCGGGAACAGGTCACTGTCATGACCGAATACCCTGAGGCAGAGAGGAACTGGTCAGCCCCGGATCTCGAGAATTGAAACATCGCAGTCTCCCTTTCAGGACGCTGCCATTCCCGCTCACTGACATACTCGTGCGATGACAGCTGTCAGAGCTGCTCGTCACCAGAGAGTCTCGGCGGCGCTCGGGTCTAGCAGCGATGATGAGCTCGCGGCGCTGGTGGGAACGGGTCAAGTCATCGGCGTGGGTGTGGGTGGTGGCTCCGAGCTCGTCGACGTCGCCGGCGTGCCGGTGTTCAGCAAGCGGATCCCCCTAACCGACCGGGAGGTCGCCAACTCGGGCTCCACAGCGAACCTGTTCGACCTGCCGATGTTCTGCAATTACGGTCTCGGCGGCCCAGGGTTCAACGCGTGGCGAGAGCTGGCGGCGAACATCATCGTCACCGATGCCGTTCTGGCCGGCGAGACGCACTCATTCCCGATCCTCTACCACTGGCGGGTACTACCCGGCCGGTCACCGATAGCCGACGAACACGCAGACATCGACGCCGCCGTCGCCGCCCAAGGCGGTAGCTCGGCCGTCCGCGCCCGCCTGGAAGCGCTGGCTGCCGCTACGTGCAGCCTGGTGCTGTTCTGCGAATACATCCCGCATCCGATCACTGACTGGCTACGAGAGAGCCCGGCTGACAAAGCCGTCGCAGTCGAAAGGGAACTTTCCGAGATCGTGACACTCCTGCGGGATCGGGAGTTGCTCCACATGGACGGCCATTTCGGCAACATCCGCACTGACGGGGAGCGGATCTATCTCAGCGACCTCGGGCTGGCCACATCACCCCGATTCGACCTGTCCTCGGCCGAGCGCGACTTCACCGCACGACATGTCACGCATGACGCCGACTACGCCGCCATGCGACTCGTCAACTGGCTGGTGACCGATGTCTGCGGAGTGCCCCGGGGGAGCCCAGTCGCCCACGACGAGTACGTACGCCAATGCGCCGCTGGACACACACCGCATGACGTGCCACCGACAGTCGCCGCGGTCTTGACGCGGCACGCACCCGCCGCCGCGAAGATGAACGCCTTCTACGGAAGACTGTTCCACGGCGACCTCCACGCCGAATACCCAGATCTGTGAGCGGGCGGCAAGTTGATGACGTATCCAACTTGGATGGTGCGGTGCACCGTTGGCCGAAGATTCTGCAGGACTAGTTCATTGGTCAAAATTGCCCGGGATCGGTAGCGTGCGCAGAGGGCCGCAAACGGACGTACAGGGGCCGAAAGGCGGAACTGCTCGACTACGGCCGCGCCCATGGGGATGACCAGCCAGCCTTTGGCATCCGGGCGTAGGCACAAACGGCGCGGGCAGCCATGGAGTCTTTCTTCCCCCCTGCGACGCAACGTCCTAGACCGGCAAAGGTGGTCCACGACCATCGCAACCGCAGCCCGATATTCCCACCCTGCGAGTCAACTGAACCGGGCAGTCCCGAAGATTTTCGCGAGCCAGCAGGTGACTCCAAAGCAGACGAATTTCTATCGGGAGGAGCTCCCGTGGCACTGGCCTATGAGGCTGGCGAGTTCGTCCAAGCTGTCAATGTCAGTTGATTCCACTGCGATGAGAGTCGACTTCAGCAGTCTCAGGTCGCCCGCTCCCAATCGGTGGCCAGCCGGTCAACCAGGTCCCAGAAAGGTGACTCGGTGCGCGAATAGTCCCCTCGCCTCGAAACGGACCGCACCAGCCCAAGCTGCCGCAGCTTGCCCAGTTCTTTCGAACACCTATTCGATTCAATACCAGACACGAGTGCGAGCTCTCCGGTCGTGAACTCGGGCTTTGAGAGTCGTCCGATTGCTGCGCAGATGCGGAGGGCTTCGTGCCTGCCGAACAGGACGTTCGACCGCGCGTCAATGTCCATAGTTGTCGGCCCTTAATGCTAATTTCGCATTTAGAAATCAGGAATGAGGATAGCGGTGTGGGCGTTCCGGGAACACCGGTAACATCGAGTTCGAACGCAAATCGAACGCGTGTTCGAGTGGAGGGGTTATGAACAAGTATCTTGCCGTCACCTCAGCAGCCGCTGCAGCGGGAAGTTTCGACCTCCTCCGCGGTGGCTCGGAGCTAGTTGACCTGTCTCTGCTTGCAGCTCGTACGGCGGTGGTACTCCAGCAGGTGACACGGAAGGAGGACCTTTCCGTCGAAGACGACCAAATTCTGCAGTCCATGTCCGACCTTCTCAGCGACGCAGCCCACGCATTCCAGTTCTTTGGATCGGGTGGCCGTGAAGGTTCGCCCCCCAGCGGAGCGCTTGCAGCGCAGGTCGACGCCGCAATCGATGCTGTGCTCGACGAGCCTACTCACGGCGCCGACCCCGCCGCGGTCACACAGGCGTTGCTGGACTTATCACAACGTCTGCAGTCAGCGCACGGCTCATGGTCGCCGGACGAGGCAAAACGGCTCGGCGAGTTTTTCAGCGCGCTAGCTCGTTCTGTGCTCAACCAAACAGGGAGCGTCGGCGAGCTCACGACCACGCTGTAGTCGTGGCATCAGCGGCTACGGCCGAGGAGATACAGAGGGCAGTTCTCCTGCGGGCTGATGAACTCGAAATTATCACCGAGAATCTGCAGGGACAGCTAGGGCCCTCGCGAGGCTCGTTGCACGCAGCCTTGACCCTGGCAGGTTCGCTGCCTCAGCCGCTGCGCGCCACCGTGACCCGTCACATGGCGATGACGCCGGATCCGAACTTGCGGATTCAGATCCTCACCCCGCTGCTCCGCCATCTGAATCTCCTGCTGGACTTCGTAGAAAACCATCTCGCTCACGGGACTCGGCGCGAACTGTCCGAAGCCCTCGCCGATGAGATCTTCGAGGAGCTGACCGACCTCGGGGTGTCCGATTATCGTGTGGTGCTTTCACACGGATCGGCGAACAACTTCGAAACCGTCTACGGCGACCTCGGTAGGGAGTTCTTTCGCCCGCTGGTGTTGTTAGGGAGCCCTCCTCCGCCTTCGGCGAAGTTCGCGTTGTTTCGCGTGCCCCGCCTTGAAGGATCGGGCGTTCAGTGGCGGCCTATTCTGCTGGGCCACGAAGTGGCTCATGTTGCGGTTACCGCGAAGAACGCTGTAGGTGCGTTTGATTTAGGCAACAAACTGGATCCCGCCCGTGCCGGCACCCTAAACAATCCCGGCGCCGCTGCGTCCGCACCGCCCGCTCGCATCGCTCAAGCGCTATACCGCATCGCCGAGTCGTGGGCCACAGAGTTAATCTGCGACCTACAGGCACTTCGGAGATTCGGTCCTGCGGCGATTGCCTCGCTGGCCGAGTACTTCGAGTGCATCGGCGCCGGCCGACTGTTGTCAGCCACCCATCCCCCAGGAGTGCTTCGCATTCGCCTCCTGCTAGATCACCTCGGCGCTGTCAATGATCCGCGGCTGAACTCCATCGTCGCCCCGTGGGCTGACCTTGTGCCGGCCAACGTCACATTCACGGAACCCTGGGCGCAAGCGTTGGTGGACGTATTCACCCTTAACCGTTCCGCTCTGGAGTCGGCGGTCGCCGTTCTGGGGTCAACCGAGTACAGCTTCGCTGCGCGTCAACAGTGGGTCCATGAAGCCGCGGATCGATTCTCGGTTGGCTTGCCGGGACGTGAAATCGCCTCTGCTAGTGGGCTATTGGAAGAGTCAGTGCGAGCCGATACGGTTAATGCCGCGTGGCTAGCCCGCGTAGAAGGAGCCACCACGCCGTTCGATCGGCTCGCCGAGAAGACCAACGAGTCGATCGGATTTGTAAGTAGCTGGCGTATGAACGGCGGGATCGTGCCGAACGAAGTCCACGAGCGCCGCACCGACACCGAGGCCCTTCTGGAAGAGGAAGCTGGCCACGCCGTCTTGTCAGCAGATGCAATTCTTCAACGGATGTGCCTCGACGACTCTGACAAGGGCCTCGTTGTAGCGCCCGCGCTACACCTTCCCGGAGGAACGGGTCTTGACGTACGGCTAGGTACACGCTTCATCGTATTCAGGCGGACCGCGACAGCATCCTTCGATCCTTTGGGCGAGGCCGACGATCCGCGCGCCATTCAGCTGTTCGTGGAACTGTCCCTGAAGGAACGGTTTGTACTGCACCCTGGCGAAGTAGTTCTCGGGTCGACTCTGGAGTACCTGGCAATACCCGATGATCTTTCAGGGCAGGTGATTACGCGCTCCAGTTACGGACGTCTCGGCCTTCTGTCCGCCACAGCGGTCCAGGTCCATCCGGCTTTTCGTGGTTGCTTGACGCTGGAGTTGGTCAACCTCAGCAATATCCCCATCACTCTGACACCGGGAGAGCGGATCGCGCAACTGGTTCTGTGGAAGACGATGACGGTAGGCGGCAGTACAAAAAAGTACACCTACCCCATCGGGCCGCAATTTTCGATGGTCCGATCGGACAGCGAAGCCGACACTCTCAGAAAGCTGCGCGGTTAGTTCCGTCTGAGTACCAGCGCCGGACAACGGCCTGCCCCTACCTGTCCAGTCAGTTCCTCCACTCAGCATCGGGTGTCCACGCGGTGACCGACGACCCGCATCCCGCCCGCTCATCCGCAGGCCGCGGCGTGGGACCCCCAAAGATGATCCGGGGCGTCCCTAGGACGAAACTATTGTCCTTGCTTCCGAATGGTTTTGGGAACGTAGTCGAGTGAGAGGCTAGCGCCAGTGTTGGTGAGCAACGCCAAGAACGCTGCTGGCATGGACCACGCCGACCTCAACGAGATCATTCACGGACGTGGGCACGCCAAACCGCAGAGCGCACCCGAAACGACCACGGCCCGGTCCCGACGCGGCGCCGAGGTAGCCTGCGCGGATGCAAGATCCGGGTATGCCGCCGGGCCGATCGCGACGCGGCCTCGTCCAGGAGTTGTCACTTGGGATGGTCGCCTTCGGCGCGGACGTCCGGAACCTCACCGCCCAGGGCAGCCTCGCAGCCGATCAGACACGCCGGCTCCTCCCCGCCGGTTTGGTCGCGGCGATCGGCGGTGAGCTCCTGGCGAGCACCGCGTACCTCGCGATGGGCCGCTGGGCTTACGCCAGTGCTGCCCTGGTCCGCCAACTCGTTGAGGTCGAGTACCTGGCGTGGGCGGTGACCAACGACCCGGATGATGCCTGGGAATGGCTCAAGTCCGACAAGGAGACGCGGTTGCAACGTTGGCAGCCGGGCAAGATCCGCCAACGCTCGGACGGCCGTTTTCCGAATACCTACTACCACGCGCACTGTGAGGCTGGTGGCCATCCGGTCCCGGAACCTGCGATGAGCATCCTCGACAACCGGGACCAATGGGTAGAGCTCAGCCTGTACGAGGCGGCCGTGCACGGGACGGCCGCCTGGCATTATCTCGTAAACGCCTTGGGCGATGCGCCGGTTACGGCGGCCGAGAGCCACCACCGTGCGATCGATGAGGCTTACGACGTTTGGCGGCGAACTGAGACCCTAGACCACGGGTTCCGCGGATCAGTCGAGGGCAGTGACGCGTGACCCTCGAACTCATCGACCTCCGACCCGCCGCATCCGATGAACGCTGGTGGCGGCCGCCATTCGACTCCCAGGTCGCCTACGAGCATCCGCACTGGTGGAGCCGACAGCTCGGGGATGATCCCTGGTTCGTGCAGGTGCGCGAGCGCGGTGTTGAGGTAGCGCGGGTCGAGCTCGACGATCCCGGCGGCATCAACCCGGAGTACGCGAATGTCCCGATGCTTGGGGACGAGCGCTTGGAGATCCAGTTCATCGAGGTGGCCGCCGCAGCTCGTGGACGCGGCGTTGGGGGGCAAGTTGTGCGGGGCCTGATAGAGGGGCATCCGAACCGGCGGCTCTTCGCGTACAGCATGGATGCTGATTGGTTCTGGGGGAGGCTCGGCTGGCAACCGTTCTACGATTCGCGGCGCGGACCCGCGGGCAGCCCGCTGTTCATCCAACCAGTCCAGTAGGTCTCCGATCGAGGAGGTCTGCGGAACGGTCCTCTGCACCTCTCCCACGTAGCGTTCGCCCCGTGAATCGAATTGCAATGGACAGCGCTTTATGAGCTTCTCTCGAACTGGTTGCAGTGGATCGGCGAGGGCTGTCCGGCAAGCGTGTAGCGGGACTTCACCTAAAAGACGACTGCCTACGCGTTGGCCTCGCGCGGTTTCTGACCGGGATGGCGGACTTTAACGCGACGGACTGACAAGTAGTCGTGGTGCCAACTTCGTGCCACTCAGCGCAGCATCTAGGTGTCCTTTGAAGAATCGCTCGCTGGATCACGGACGTCGTTCCTAATTCGGTCACAGTCGAGTCGCAAGCCGGGATCGTCTGGCCCGTCGAATAATTCAGCTATATCGGACCATGTCCGCCACACGCGCGGTGCCGGAGTCTCTTCGGAGGCCATCGTCTCCACCGCCTTCTGATTCAGCCCGGTGGTTACTTCAACCGACACCCAGAGTAGCGGCGTCGGCCAAGCGATGCTGGCGTTCCTATCGGACTACCCGGTCATAGGCAACCGGACGGGGATCGGCAGATTGTCGACGACCTGGCAGTCCCTGAGACGCGAAAGTGCATCTGAACGGTTGGGCACTGATGCCGCAGATCGATTCACCGACAGGATGCTGATAATCGCACTGCGAGAGTGACACCTGGCGGAGCTTTAGATCGTGCGACGAGCCCAGTTGGCGAACTATGGGCGAGTCGCCGGCCGCCACCAGTCACCCCTGCGGGTGAGACTGACGCATGTGAGTGACACCGAGCCGCAGTGGCGGCACATCTGCGAAGTATGCGGGGTCGAGGAGATCCTGACCCCTAGCGACGCATTCGACCTCGGGTGGGACTATCCGCCGAGGATGGGCCAGTTCGGCATCGTCGGCCCCCGCTGTTGCCCTCGCTGCCCCAACGTCAAAACGGTCTGGTGGGCTCTCGCGATCGACGGTTATACCGAGGACATGCTGACCGAAGCGCAGCGGGCGACGGTTAGCCGCATCGCTGGTGAGCCGCAATCCATTGCGGTGCTGGGTGATTAACCCGAGGTGAGTCCGTGACGAGCACCGTCGGGGAGTGGAAAGGCATCTGGCGGCATGCACCTACTGACCGGTAGTAAGAGTGCGGGAGACGCCTTCGTTGTAAGGGCAGCTCAGCACCACCCAGGTTGAGGCCACTGCGCCAGCCAAATCCTCGGCATCGAGTTCACATGAACGCGGTGTGCGCCGCTTGTGAACCGGACATTCGCGTGCTGCTCGCCGTGTGCCGCCGTCATATCGGGTTCACGCGGAATGCGGACGTCGCTGAACGCAGGTGACCCACTCTGGTGTGATGTGTAGCACATTTGAGGTGGTGTCGATTCGACGATGTTGCATTTCCCAACATCGCGGTGCGCCACGCTCCCCCTGTTCCTTGAGTGATAGATGGCTGCCCGGCGGAGAGATTTTCCGCCAGCGGTAAACATTCGGTTGCCGAGGCAGCCGACACGCCTGACGCGGCATTGACGCTGTTTGCTGGACTCGGCCGTTATTTTCCCGGATATGAACCGGTACGGCGTCGGCACGTTCCCGTGACTCCGCGCCAGGCGCCTCGCCTGCAGCGAGTGCGGGTGGAGCTGAGGCTGTTCCCGGCGACGGCGGAGGCGCTGTATCAGCGCGCGGCGGAGTGGAACGTGTCGATCTCTGAAGC